>Ga0209089_10004928_pt1 | contig 11017 bp, 14 predicted proteins | sample ArcticOcean_MG_C_FD_187431 | JGI IMG/M metagenome (GOLD analysis project Ga0209089, IMG submission 187431) | Marine microbial communities from western Arctic Ocean - ArcticOcean_MG_CB2_150 (SPAdes) (version 2) | ecosystem: Environmental > Aquatic > Marine > Oceanic | place: Arctic Ocean: Canada...
CAACATCATTCGGAATTCTGTTTTTAGGCGGCCTGCATTTTACAATATTTGTGATATATACACTGTTTCTTGTCAACCCAGCATTTTTTAATGCATCATCAAGCCTTTTTCCTGCAGTACCGATAAATGGCTCACCATGCAGATCTTCATTTTTTCCAGGTGCTTCACCGATAAAAATAATATCTGCATTTTGATTTCCACTTCCAGGAACTGCATTTTTCCTTGTATCACACAAATCACACTTTTTGCAAGTTTTGACTTTTTCTTGAATTATTTTAAGGGATAAAGTTGCTTTCATAGATTGTAATCTTTACATCTAATTGATTAGTTTTACAAAACTAAATTGAACAAAAGCCTTTAGGTATGGAATTGAATCCATAAATCATGGGACTTATCCATACAGTTCATTATCTAGATTTTTCTTCTGAATCTTGGAAATTGATATCAAATAACCCAACTATTTTTGAGGCTATTGTTGACAATGTGGTTTTGGAGATTCGTGACATATCACACAGGGAAAATAAACTAGTATTCAAAAAAGGCGGTAAGATAGAATACATGCGTTCTGTTGGAAAGTACAGATTAAGATGGAATGATGAAGATCTGACGATTTAATTTTTATGTAAGAATTTTAAACTCAATTTCGCTTGCTAAATCATCCTGTACTGCTTTTAATGTGTAGACACCATTATTTTCCCATCCACCACCACCAGCTATAATGAGCGTTGAAAACTGCCCATTATTTTTGGGATTGATGACTTCCTTCCATATTTTTACACCATTAGTGTTTTCTATTGATAGTTCAACTGATTTAGTATAGAAGTTTGCATCACCTGAGATGGAAATTATATCAGCTCTTTGGTATGTAGTTTGATCAATATTTACCAATAATAGATTAGATGTTGTTGAACTTACAGTGGAATCAATTGGTGTATTAATTGCTGTGAATCCCACAATTACAATTATAGCTATTGCAGCAGCTACTCCACCAAGAATACCTAATTTTTTATTAGACGAAAAATTAAATGTAAAACTATTTTTTAAATCTGGACTACTGAGAGTAGGTTTTGGCTGTAATTTAATTTTGGTATCTGGCTGTTTGCGTGATACTGACTTGTTAAGTGGTTGGTTTTTTAGGTGTATTGTAATTAATGATTCAACATAATTTTTGTCTTCAGTAGTAATGAAATTATCATGTCTAACTGTATCTCTAATCTCTCTTAGTTTTTTTATATCTCCATGATGATGCCTGATCAAATCATCTAGATCTGTTATGAACGTCAATAAATCACCATATTTTCTCCGTCTAATTAAAATTCGCTATTGATACTTTGTATAATGCACTCAAAACTATCATTTATGCAAAAATTCATGAAACTGCTTTATGATTTTTGGATTTGATTTTAAAAATGTAATGTATTTTCTTAATTGTCGAATTGTTTTGGGATTTAAATGATGTTCTAAACCTTCCGTATCTTGATTGGCAATTCCTTGACCAATATTCAAAATTTCAAAAAATTCTAATAATATACTATGTTTCCGGCGAATTGTATCCGCAACCTGTCTGCCCATGGCAGTTAAATTAATACCGTGATATTTTTCATATTCAAGATATTTTTTTTCATCTAATTTTTGAAGCATCTTAGTAACACTTGGCGGACTGACATTCATAAATCTGGAAATATCTAACGTGGTTGCATATCCCTTTAATTCTACTAATTCTGCAATTACTTCCAGATAATCTTCCTCTCTTGTTGTACTTGCCACTTTTTTAATTGTATGTGCAGCTTTGATAGATTCTAATCTCTTACTATTTTTTTCCAACCCTAATAACTAAATTATTCTAGTATAATTTAGTGTCTTTCATTAATTAACAAAATTCTATATACAGCCATATGTGTAATAGTTTTTTGACCTATGATTGACAGAATTTTACATCCGCATTTATCTAATTTTATTTCATTATCAAATATGCAGGATTCTTTACAAAAGCATATCGAGAGATTGAAAATAATGAAAGAATCAGCCAAAAGACGTAATGAATTGTATTCAGATCTTACTAAATTGGATGACAAAAATACGACGCGTTCTTTAAGAGCCCTAACTAAAGCACCAGCACCAGGTAAAAAGATTCAAAAAATTGGATTCATTATGTGTTGGATTCCTGAACCAACAGGTATTACGTGTGCTGTTGGTGGACCAATGATATTGGCTGGTAGATACCTTGAGAAAATTTACAACGGTGCAAAGATATCAGATATTGGTAACCATACTAAAGAATCGTTTTCTACCATTCATGATTTTAAAAACTCTATGGTGTGACATTTCTTTTAGTTTTTAAGCGTATTATTATCATCTAATTTATGCCAACAAGAACCGGAGTTTTAATTCCCATTGTAGCTGCTGCAGTTATTATTGGAGTAGCAGGAATGCTTACTCTTCCAACTGACCTCAAGCTTGAATCTGTTGAGTTTCCACGTGGCACAATAATGATTGACGATAAAATCTTGGAGGTACAAATTGCAGATACAAAAGAATTGATGACAAGAGGATTATCATGGAACCCTGAAAAACTTCCGTATAATGAGGGCATGCTATTTGTTTTTGATGGATCCGGAACACGTTCAATGTGGATGTTGGGTATGCAATTTAATATAGATATAATTTGGTTTGATGAAAATGCAAATGTTGTTGCAATTGAGAAAAATGTACCGTTATGCGAGACGACTATAGAAGTTGTGGCATGTAGAGAAAATGGCGTCTCAGGTGATAATGCTAAGTATGTGTTAGAAGTCACTGCTGGGTTTGTCGACAAATTCAATATAACAGAAAACTCCAAAATGGAAATAATATCGATATAATATGTTTGAACATCTTTGGTTAATTCCGCTTGGTTTTGTTGCGGGAATATTGGGATCAATAATCGGTTTGGGTGGCGGGATAATTATCGTCCCAGTATTAACATTCATGGGATTTTCTCCCACATTAGCTGTAAGTAACAGCCTATTCGCTGTATTTAGTAATTCTGTCGCCTCAACAGCTATGTATGCTAAACAAAAACGGATAGAACTTTCACTAGGCTGGAAGCTCGGCTTAATGGCTGTTCCTGGCACCATACTTGGAGCATTCATATCTTCTGAGATATCTCCAGACATTTTCAAAATTTTGTTTGCACTGGTTCTTATTTCTTCAGCATCATACATATTTCTCAAAAGAAAGATTGAGGAAAAACCAATAGATGTATCACGTCTTTTGCTTGTTTTTTCAGCAGGTGCTAGTTTCTTTGCGGGAATAATATCAAGCCTATTTGGTATTGGTGGTGGTCTAATCTTCGTACCGTTAATGGTAGTTGCGCTTGGAATCTCAATGAAGCGTGCAGCACCAACTTCGCAGTTCATCTTGATGTTTGCATCTTTTTCTGGATTGATTATGCATTCAATGCTAGGACATCCTGACTATTATCAGGCATTGTTGTTGTCAATCGGTGCATTTGCTGGAGGAATTTTGGGTGCTAGATTGTCACTTGACATAAAGGAAAATAAATTGAAGATTATAGTAATCATTGTGCTTATTGCAGCAGCAATTAAGTTGATTATTGATTCTACAGGTATTTTCTAATATTATCTTGTCTCGTCTGGACAGAAAATTACTTCCGCACTTGATTGTGATTCGTCAGACATTAAGTAGTTAATCGTATTCACAATATTCTCATCACTGGGCTCCTTTCCATCAACAGTTCCAGGCAAAATTAAGAACGCTCTAACGTTTGATTTTAGCACGTCACTCAATTCTTGATTGACTGTAGTCGCAAATGGTCTAAGCGCACCTCTGAAAACTTCAACTTTTGCTCTTTCATGACCACTGATTTTTTTACCAGCGGGAAGGTCTGGGCCGATTATAACAATTCTTCCCTTTGCATCTTTGAATTTTCTTGGGTCATCAGAGCCATCAGGTACGAAAGTACCAAGGGCACCTTGTGTTACAAGGGCAGGTGTATTGATGAATTGGTTAACTAATTTATCCCACTCATCTCTGGATAAATCAGTTAGTTTAGAAAAATCAGGAACATTGCCAGTGATATGAACAAACAAATCAATATTTTTGTGATAATTTTCTAAATCCATGCCCTCAGTGGTTTCTAAATCCCATTTACTAGTGTCTTCAAACTCAACTTGTCCGCCTGCATCTTTTATCATTAATGTAATATTACTTACTCTTTGATCATCAAACGCACAAACAATACAAACACGTTTTCCAGTCAAGTTATTTTTCTCAGATTTAGGAACGGATGCTCTAATGTGTGATTTGACTGGGTAGAAAACTCTGTCACCTGGAATTATTTTTCCATTGAGAATTTTTGCCTGGTCATCGTCCGAAAGTGTTAGAACTGTTGTGGCAACCTGTTCCTGTGATAAAAATTGTTGATCTGGAATCATTGTAGAGGTATTTTTTTGAATTTTTTCTGCAATGCCTTTGACTTTATCTAGTAAATTGGTAAGTGTGGTTTCTTTATTGCCTAACTTTTCTGCAGCTGATTTTATTCCAGCCTTTATGGTTTCTTCATCTTCCCCTAACAATCCTACAATCTCATTGTTTGCGGCTTCAACCTCACTTGGTGATAGGTCTTCAAAACCGCTTACACGTAGAAATTCTGATGCAGCCTTTGGATAGACCGTCTTGTAAATTCTGTCTGAATGGACTGGGCCAGGGTTAGTTCCAATCGACATAACTCCCTTTTCTAGAAGTTCCCATGACATTGCCTCTACAAGCCTGTTTTTTGCTCCTTGGGATGCGGTATACGGACCTCTGAATCTGTATGGTCTTTGTTCCAACGGTCTTTCTTCCGCAAAAAATGTTGAAATTGTAATGATTTTTGCTCCTTCTTTCATTACTTTGAGAGCCTGAACTGAAGTCCAAAAAGTTCCAGTCAGATGAATGTCTACAGTACTCCTGAACTGATCAAGTGGTGCATGTGCAAAACATGTTACAGGACCTGAGACTCCAGCATTGTTTACAACAACATCCAGGTTGACATTTTCACTTTTTAATGAATCAAACATACCAGTAACAGCTTTTTCGTCGCTGACGTCTATCCCACCAAAAATTTTGATAGTCGCATTACTTTGCTTTTCTTTGATGATTTCCTCTAGCATTTTTGCTGTTTCTTCTAATGGCTCCTTTCTTCTTCCTAGGATTATTGCATTTGCGCCATTTTCCACAAATTTCTTCGTAATTGCCTGTCCAATTCCAGTACCACTGCCAGTAACTAGTACAGTTTTATTTTGAAACTTTAGCATGAGATCAAAAATTAGTTTCTCATGTATTTATTTTATTGCTAATTACTAATCCAGAACAGCGAGAAATGTTAAATTATGCGCTAAAATCAGATACGACATGGAGGATTCTGAACCTGAAACTATTGTATTAAAAAATTGGCCTGAAAAGTTTTCTGATATTTTAAATGAGATTGGTGTTAGTGCAACGCCTAATGAGATAGGTGAAGGGGAAGTTGAGAAGGGAGATTACTATAGTAGGTGTTTCTCACAAACTACTAGAATGGTTACCAACAAGGGCTCGTTGAAAATTTCCGGCACAAACATTGACGCAGTGCAAATAATACAGAAGGGATAAAGATGCAAGATCCAAATCCACTTCCATGGGGCGCTCAGGATAGGTTTCAAGCACATTTTGTTGTACAGCAAAATCCTGATGAAGAGTTATCACCAGGTAAAGAATTGGAATCGTGGCGTTTACGTCGTGTGGCAAGAACTAGACTGAAAACTACAGGTCACTTTGGTTCAAAAAAAATAATCGGTGTAACATGGGAAGGAGGAAAACTAGCAGAAGATCTAAACACTGATTCGGAATTAAATGAAATGATTGTAAACCAGTCAATCAATGATGCAACAATTTTTGTTGATCCTACAGATAATGGAATACGTATTTATGGAAAATGGAAAAATAGTTTAGATTTTGGTATAACAAAGGAGTTATTTGAGATTTATAACAAGATTGCAGGTTACATAAAGAAGATTAATTAGCTTTCCACCAATCTAGTGCCAAATAATCAATTTTATCCTTACCATGTGGTATTGCCAGAATGAATTGTTTCTTAACACTGCTAGCTAGTCTACCTGCTAACACTACAGCAGTAGAAGAAATATTGTCATTTTTGTTGTAGACTTGTATCAAATACGGTGCGTGATCAATACCTGGACCTTTTTGATATACTGCAAAGTCACAGCCAAACTTTATTCCAGGATTAATAACATATCCTTTGTCCCTAAAATCTTTGTACACTTGATATTTCTTGCCAAAATTATGATATTCTTTCTCACAAATTTTAATTAGAGCATCCAAAGAAACTTTCTTTCCGTCTTTGATGATCTTAATTTTTGAGGTTTCTTGGAGGTAGCATCCCTCGATAAGATCTAAAATTAGCGGAACGTTGATGTCATTTACATTTGGCTTTGGGATCCCTATAGGCTTCCCATAATAACCATTAGCAAATAAATTCCTAGACTCTTGTCTATTCCAAACAACTATTCTGTTTTCTAATAGTTCGCCTTTCAAGTCAAAGACTTAGTGCCAATAAAATAAATGAGTCAGAAACTTCCTGGCATTTATCAGCCATTTCTTCTATCAATTCAATGACATCTTTCATTAAAAGCAATTCTTTAGTGTCAGTAATTTCATTCAGAACTGTAATTGTCATTATACGGTATTTGGTGTCAATGTCACGCTCAATTTTTTGTGTTTCTTGAGCAAGTTCGATAGATTTGCCAGAATCAACGTTTAAGCTTCTGATAATTTCATTTAATTTGTATATCTGATCAACCACAAGTTCAATAAGTTCAGTCAGGTCTTTATCTAGATGAGAAGTTTTAATTGTTGAAACTTTGATGTTTGCAAGTTTGAAAGAAATACCAGTAATATAACCACCAATTTCATCCATTGTATATGCAGTGTTTAGAAGATTGTCCCTGTTCAAAATCAAACCACCAACATCTGACACATCTCTTGTAATTTTGCGTCTAAGATTTTCTACTTCTGCCTCAATCGCATCAATTTGTTCAAGTGCACTTTTTATTCCTGTTTTATCCTTTTTTACTAGCATATTTGGTAATGTTGAAAGCACTCTGCCCGCATTAAGAATTCTATTTATCTCATCTTGCAAAACTGCTAAAGCTTTTCTCTTTGCTTGAACTTCTAATTCTCCGCTATACATAATGAATTATTAATTATAACACCCTTTTCTAATTTATATCATACTTTTCTCTGAAGAACGCTCATTTTTCATGATTGATTTTAGATTGTCTCTTATACAACGCAAATACCTCTTCGCCTGTAGAAGCATCCTCAACCGCTTTTTCATATCTAATTTTCCCTGTGAATTTTGGAAATCTTAATGCAAATCCACTAGATTTTCTAATTAAATCCAGTCCAGTTTTATGAATAGGGCTTAACGTTATTTCTGATGCAACAATTTCTAAAACTAATTCAGGTTCAAACCAAATATCCGCTTCCATCTTACTTACGATTCTAGGATTTTTTTTGAGCGTAACTTTGTTAGAGAGAATTTGGTACAATTGATCCAAACTTTCATCAGTAAAACCTGTGCCAACTTTGCAGATACTAGGAAGATTATCCTTTTCTGGATTGTATGTCGCTAATAGTAACGTGCCATATAGACCAGTTCTTCGACCCTTTCCAAAATATGCACCTATAACAATTAAATCTAAACTGTCACCTAACTCATTTCTATATTCACGTTTGAGCTTTAACCAATTACTACCTCTCATTCCAGCACGATATGGCGCACTGGGAGCTTTTAGCATCAATCCCTCACAACCAGCATTAATAGAATTTTCTAGAAAATCTTCAATCTCATTTTCATTTTTAACAATCAACATTGGTACAAGTTTTGAAAAGTTATCTTCATGAACTATTTGTTCTAAAATTTTTCTTCTTTTAGAATACTCTAAATTTAAACAGTCTTTCTTATCATAATACAGTACATCGAAAAAATTAACTGTGATTGGGTATTGTGAAACGGCTTTATCCAATTTGTATTTTCTTCTCCTGTGCATTAGTTCTTGAAATGGTAGGAATTCCCCAGTGTTTTCGTTAATAGGAACAATTTCTGCCTCAAAAACTCCTTCATTCACATTTAGAGTTTTTCCAATACGTTCTACAATATCTGGATAATATTGTGTAATATTTTCTAACCTGCGTGAAAATAAAATTATTTTATCAGATTGCTTATGGATTTGTACACGTTCTCCATCTAGTTTGTATTCTGCCACAAACTGTTCTGGCATTTTTTTAATAACATCTTTCTCGCTTTGAACTCGATCTGCAAGCATGGGTCGTATTGGACTAAATAATGAAATTTTAAATTTTTTTATTTCATCAATTCCATCTGTCGCAACTATTAGGGATACTTTTCCTAAATCACTTGAAACATTATACGCATTTTCTATTTGCACTCTATTCTCTTTTTTTCCAGTAAATGCAATGGCAAGTGCATCCATAACAGTATTTTCCGCTATTCCTAAGCGTAATGTACCTAACAAAATTTTTAACACAAATTTTGCTTCTAATGGGGTTGCATCATTTAGCAAACTTGAAATGTGTTTCATTTTCAAGTCTTGCGAGCCTTTACCTTTCAATTTTGCAATCTTGAATAAAGTCTCATAAACTCTTTCTACAGTGATTTTTTCTGTTGTAAATGTAGTTTGGGTTTTTATTTTTAGGATATTTGATGCAGTTAGACCCAGATCACCGCTCTCTCTATAATCATCTTCAATTTTTTTAATTGGAAAACCAGCAGATTTTGAAATAGCATGAATTGCAAGTTTTTCAGCAATTCCTAATTCAACACCCTCAAAATTAGGCCTAATAATTCCCTGTAAGAGGTACACAACATTCGGGATAATTTTCTTTGGTGTTTTTTTTAATAATTCAACTAAAATATTTGTGAGTTCAATGCGTTTTGTTGTTTTCTCCATCATTTCAAACATTTCAGAAATTATTGAAAATTCCATCAGGTTTTTTTTGTGTTCTCAAGTAATAAATTTGAGCCTAATATCACACTAAGATTGTATATAGTAAATTCTATGCTGGTAGATTTAGATATATTTGAAAATAATTTTTTTTGGGGAGTTTTTCTGTTTTGTTACCATAGCAAAACTGTGTAATGGGTATGATTTTTTATAAGACTTCATGAAGCTCCATGCCACATCATGATTCTTAAATTCAGTTCTCAATCCATCTATCTGTGATTCTTTTTCAAATATGTCAAAAACTATAACTTGGTATTGTTTTGGAATTTTATGTGGTCTTGCTTTAAGCAACCACGTTAGGGCAAATAAAAACACCAATCCAAGTATTACTATTCCTCCAGCATCTTTGAAAAATGACCAAATTATATCACGAACTGTTTGACTGAATAATACAAAAACAAAATTAGAAAAAGCTATTACGGAAATGTATGTTATAGCAAATGGTTTTAGACTACAAAATAATTCAGGTATTTTCATAAATTCACATTGTCTTAATTTCATTTAACCTTTTTTAATTAATTTAATCTGGATCTTCGTAAGATTCCTTTCTTTGGTCATTTTGCGGTTGATCTTGTATCGGCTTCATTTTACTATGTAATACATCCATCACAGCTTTGTATCCCTCGGCATATTCTAATTCAGATGGTACAAGTGTTGCAGGATGGAAAAATCCTTGGCTTCTCATTATTAATGCCTTTTTTGTAGCAATTTCACGTATGTAATCCCAGTCTGGTGTTGAAAAGCCATCAAATGGACCAGTCAGTTTACCATTATGCATGCTGAAAACCAACGCTTCAACAATTGGAATACAAAAGTTGATTGTTGCAGCTGAATTGATCTTAACTGGCATTAAAGGCATGTTATGACTACCACGTGTATTTCCGGCTACATAATGCGGATTACTGAATACACTTCCAGCCTCTTCAGTTGCGGGAAAGTTTTTTTGTGTTCTAATAAGGCATATTGGATCATCCTTACCAACATATGTACCAGCAATGTTATGCAATCTGTCAGTTGATGCATCTAATATTGGCTCACCATCTTTGGTACGCACTGAATCAACAACGTAACGACTAGGATACATAAGCGCCGCTTCAATTAATGGTTTATCTTCCCATAAAGAAAGATTTGCAACTTTACCTTCCTCAACATCCATGATGTTTATGTTAACACCCTTAGCAAGTGATTGGTTAACTATTAGACCAGTATTACTTAGCGCATCAACAAATAGCTTATAGATCGGGTAATTGAAAGCTCCAGGTTCAGTTTTATCTGCTGCAAAGACAGTGAACACTTCGTTCGGTCTTTCATCAAACTCCATTTCTGCCACACCAGGTCCCATTCCCTTGATGTTACCCGAAAAAGAATCCTTTAACAGATCTTGTCCAGCACCATACAGCCCTTCCTCTTTGGCAACCTTTGTACCAGCCATAAAAGCATTCCACGCAAGCTGATGAATTTCTTTATTATCAATTCCTCTAGTGTGAGTCATAACAATGTGAGAATCATCTCCACAATATCCAATATAATGGTCAATTAACAAATCTCCAGCATCTTTTACAGTTTTTCTTATCGCGTTAAGAAGACCATCACTTGGTAAGGTATGACCTCCTATCCCACCAACATCAGCTTTAATCACCGACACTGTTATTTTCATGAATTTTTCATACCTGTCTTTGATTTATAGTATATGAAATTAATAATATATTTCAAAGAAAAAAAGTGGAAAATTAAGCGAACACTTATGAAAAAACAAATAGTAATAAAGCCCATTTCGCTTTGAGTTCGATATGGCAGATAAAGACCACCTGAACATGATAATAACCGGTCATATTGATAATGGCAAATCAACTACTATGGGTCATTTTTTGTTGGATCTTGGTGTAGTTGACGAAAGGACAATATCTGCTCATGCCAAAGAATCAGAAGAAACCGGAAAGGGTGATTCTTTC
>Ga0209089_10004941_pt1 | contig 11000 bp, 12 predicted proteins | sample ArcticOcean_MG_C_FD_187431 | JGI IMG/M metagenome (GOLD analysis project Ga0209089, IMG submission 187431) | Marine microbial communities from western Arctic Ocean - ArcticOcean_MG_CB2_150 (SPAdes) (version 2) | ecosystem: Environmental > Aquatic > Marine > Oceanic | place: Arctic Ocean: Canada...
ACGGAAAGCACACCGTTGTGACCTTCCAATGATTGCATACGAGCGACAAATGATTTCATGGGTTCCATCGGTGTGCGATAGCTGTTAATCATGTTGAGATCAAAGGTCGCCATTCTCGGACGCACTGAGCCGCGTGCCGCGGCCGAGCAAATGTCAAACAGTTCTTGCGCACGCTCCTGTGGATCAATGTGGGGGTATTCTTTGAATGTGACAATGACATTGGCATTGTCCATCATGGCCTCGCTGATATGGCAATGAAGATCTAGTTCTGCACCTATGATGACGTCTGGCCCGACAATCTCCCTGATACAGGCCAACAGGTCACCTTCACAGTCGTCGTAACCTTCCGCCACCATGGCACCGTGCATATTGATCAGGACCACTTCGACGGGCATGGCTGCACGCAAGTCGTCAAGAATCTCATCGCGAAACTTTTCGTAAACGCGTCGTATCGTCAGGCCGGCAGGTTGGGCAAAGGCAGCGAGACTCTCAACCACTTTGCGTTGTTCAAGTTCAGCAGCGCGGCGCCAGACGTGCAGTGGACCGGAAAATAATGAGGGTTCGTGTGATGTGGCATCGCCGTGATACAGCATGGTCTCAGCGAAGGTCTCCTCACCGGTGGGGATGGGGGAAAAAGTATTGGTTTCAGTACCGAGACAGGCGATAAAGGTCTTCATGGAATCGTTCTTCCGTGTTGCACGCGGATACAGGGGGCATCGTAAAATGCCGGCGATTTGATGCTAAGCGTCTTTGGCTTGTTTGTCCAAATTAGAGACGGAGCCCGCCACAGTCGTTTTGGTAATGACCAGGGTGTGCCCATAGCGAAGCCGTAGGCCGAAACACTCGCTTAAATGCTTGCACCTGGCGTCGTGTGCAGTCGTAATATAACCATTCGTTTACCGAGCAAGAGATGATGACTGACAGATTGGAAGCGTTTGCAAAGAAATACCTCATTCGTTATGGGGGTGATTCGTTGAAGGGGATTTTCGTTCGTGCCCAAGGTGCCAGAGTGTGGGACGCAGACGGCCGGGAGGTTCTCGACTTCACTTCGGGCCAGATGTGCGCGACGATCGGCCACAATCATCCGGCAATTGTTGAGGCGATTCGTCACAGTACAGAGCGAGCGATACATCTTTTTAGCGGGATGATTCCTGATTCAGTCAGCGAACTTGCCCATCGTTTAGCCGGCATTTTGCCGTCACCGCTGACGCGCTCGCTATTTGTTAACACCGGTAGCGAAAGTAACGAGGCGGCAATCCGTATGGCCAAGTTGGTCACCGATGGGTTCGAAGTGCTGGCGTTGGGGGGCTCTTGGCATGGCGTAACGGGCGCCTCGAGTGCGGCGTCTTTTGCGTCGGATCGCCACGGCTATGGGCCAACTATGCCCGGAGTATTCGTGTTGCCCGAGCCCAATGCCTATCGTTGTCCGGTTGAGCATTGCACACGCCAATGTGATCACACTTGTCTGCGGGTCGGCCTAAGAATGTTTGATATGCAAAGCGTCGGAGCGCCAGCGGCTGTTATCGCGGAGCCCATCATTAGTGCGGGTGGTGTGATCGTGCCGCCCGATGGTTACTTTGCGGAAATTCGTCAGGCGTGTGATGACAGAGGAATGAAATTGATATTTGATGAGGCACAGACCGCGTTTGGTCGCATCGGCGCTTGGTCTGCGGCAGAGAAAGTGGGGGTAACTCCTGACATCATGACGGTGTCAAAAACGCTTGGAGGTGGGATACCACTGGCGGGTGTGGTAACCAGTGATGAAATCGAGGACAAAGCACACAGTCGGGGGTTCAATTTCTACACCTCCCATGTAGCTGATCCGATGCCCGCGGCCGTGGGTCTAGCAGTGATTGATGTGATTGATAAGGAGAACCTGCGTCAGCGAGCGTTAGAACAAGGCGATTATTTGCGCCGGCAGTTGGAGATATTGGCGCAGCGGCATGAGGCGATTGACGACATTCGTGGAGACGGACTACTGATCGGTGTTGAGCTAGTCAAGGATCGTGATTCCCGGGAACCCCACCACGAATTAGGGGCGTTGACTACCAGTCGTTGTTTTGAACTGGGCTTGAGTATGAATATTCGTCGTCGACCGGAACGCGGTTCGGTGTGGCGTATTGCGCCACCGATTACAGTGACTCGAAACGAGATCGATCGTGCGATTGCTATACTTGATCAGGCTTTGTCCGAGTCTGTTGATCATTTGGCACGGGGCCATTGAGTGTTAGTCAGACAGATGAGGCCAAGGTGAGCCATCTTATGAACGGTCGCACCGAGTGGTTATTTTTCCTGCCTGATGGGTTCATGCAGGTGATGGATATTGGTTTCGAGTGTCGTGAGAAAAGAGGACTGCTTGCACAGGGTGGAATCTTCGACTGTTGGCAATGGTTGCACTGAGGTTATGACATGAAATTTCTCCAATTTAGTTTATCTGGTCTGAAACATTGATAGGGCTGCGGGGTTCGCCATGACTGTCGTCGACGAAACAATCGCATTTACTTGGAGTTGCGTGCACACCTGGCGCCAGGCAGCAATCAATACCTGGTGGTGTCTGGTCGGTTGCTCGATCGGTGATTTTGGGACGATTTTGTTTTTTCAGTGGTCGGGTATTGAGTGGCCAGTGATGGCAATCATGTCACTTGCCATCGTTAATGGACTTTTGACGTCGATCGCGCTGGAGACCATCGTTTTACTCCGGCAGATGGCATTGGCCTCGGCATTACGGACTGCCTGCGGTATGTCCATGATCTCCATGGTGTCAATGGAGGTCGCCATGAACAGCGTGGATGTATGGGTGATGGGTGGTGCAATACTTAGCCTGTCGGTCTTGCCCTTAATGCTGTGCGCCGGGTTTTTCGTGCCTTTGCCTTATAACTACTGGCGACTGAAAGCGCTCGGAAAAGCCTGCCATTAGTTTGATGCGGCATTTCGTCAGGCATCCATTTTTGTTGATGGCGGCGCTAGCCGCGTTCGGTGCCGGGGCCTGGTTGTGGTCTGAGGGTAAGGAGCCTGCGCCACCCTTGGCATTGGTCGATACCAGGGGTGTGGAGCATTCACTTGAGCAATATCGTGGAAAAGTGGTCGTCGTCAACTTTTGGGCGACATGGTGCCCTCCGTGTGTTGAGGAATTGCCTAGTTTAGAGAATGCGTGGCAACGTTACCGACAACAAGGGTTGGTGGTGCTTGCGGTGAGTGGTGAAGAGAGTGATGTTGTGACTTCTTTTCTCGAGCGGCTTCCATCGGACATCACGTTTCCTGCATTGATTGATCATGACATGAAGGTCGGGAATAGATGGCAGATACGAGGACTGCCTACCACGGTCGTGGTGGATCGCAGCGGTCATTTGCATTGGCGTGCTGAAGGCCAACTGGATTTCTCGGCCTCGAAGGTCGATGAGATGTTACTCGCGCTGCTCGATGATTAAATCACGACCGTTTAAGAGTATCAGTTAAATTCCGCTAGGGCCGTAATCCTTGAATACTTCGGCTACGCGGATTCGATAATCATCGAAGATGGAGGCTTTTCCTTCCTCCTGTGCGGTTTGATGCATCAGGTGATGGCGCCAGTTGTCAACGGCTTGGCGGTCGCGCCATGTCGAGATCGAAACAAAGCGACCACTGTTAGCGACGCTCTGAAACCGTTCTACCGAGATGAATCCGTCAATTTTCTCAACCTCTTCAAGTAGTAATTGTGCTAGTTCAAAATAGCGTGATTGCGCCAATTCTTTCGGCTCAAATTCAAAGATGACAATAATCATCTGGATTCCTTGGTTTTTCGTCTATCGCCGATGGACTTGCGTCCATGGGTGATCAATGGGTTCTAAGCGGGCAATTTCAATCTTTAACCACAGGCATTTCTAACGGTGCACGGACGGTAAGGTACTCCGCCCCCTCCTCGGTAATCACGATATTTTCTTCGTGCACCAATTGTTGGCCAGGGGCGAATGTCATTCCCGGTTCCAGCGTTAGAATCGCGCCCGGTGCCAGCGGTGTGTCATCGCCGGCACGCACTGACGGCCATTCTGTGAGCTGCATTCCCAAGCCGTGGCCCATACGGCCCACGCTGTTACCCAGCGCGCCGCCAGCCTCAAGAACTGACCACATCGCACACCAGACGTCTGTGGTCGTCGCGCCCGGCCGAGCAGCTGCAAAACCCGCATCGGTGGCGCGGTGAACGACTTCGTGCGCCTTGCGCGATGGGTCGGATAAGGATTCAAAGGCAAAGTTGCGATCGAAATCGCAGAAGTAGCCATCAAAAGTGGTGCCGGTATCAATGATCAGCACGTCACCAGACGATGGTATGCGATCTGTTGGGCCCATGATGATGCTGTCGTAACCTCCTGGGCCTGAGCCTGCGACGATGTAGGGGCAAGAGTCAGCGCCACGCTGTAGCAGATCGATTCGTAAAGAGCGGCAGATGTCCCGCTCGGTTTCACCGGTTTGGATTGCACTCGGTAGGTCGGTGAATGCTGCGGAAGTCAACTGACAGACATAGCGAATCTTTTCGATTTCGCGTTTAGATTTAATAAATCGGAGTTGATGCATCGGTCCCGCTGCGTCGACAAACTCGATGGGCCGGACCTTGTCGGCTAGAGACCGATAGTCCGTGACGGGCATCCGCAAAAGGGTCTCCTGTCCCATGGGCACACCGACCCGACCAAAACGTTGAGGTAGCTCTTTCAGTGTATTCGCCAGTAAAGACACACCGTCGTCTTCAGGTCGGGGCGATGGCCAGGTGCGAATGTCTTCTATCCAGGTCGCTGCCATGCCGCTCGCGCCGATCTCTGGAATGAGGGCAATCGGTTGACCGTTGGCAGGAACCACTAGAAACCAGGGACGAGTCGGGCTCTCGAAGAACTGTGTATGAAAGCCGGAGAAATAGCGGATTTCCGCTTCGGTGGTCAGGAGTAATCCATCCACTTCCAGCGTGCGCATGACAGTTTGCATTCGTTGAGTGCGCTCTGCGAATTCGCTTTCGGGAAAGCCGCGTTCTGGGGGAAATAAGTGTGGATCAGATTGATCAGTCATTTTCTTTAGCCGAGGGGTGGGGGCGAGGTCGAGCGCTAAAGTCCGTTTAGACAGGTGCGTCAGGAAGCCGCCAGGGGTAGCCGATACAGTTGGCCGAAGCCATCAATAGGGTCATTAACCCCAGCCAGTCGCAGGCTATGCCAGATCATTGCGTGATTCGATGAGGTGACCGGTTTGCCCAGTTCATCTTCAACTTCGTGCACGATGTCAGTCAGTCGCAAACTCGTGCACGAGAGAAAGATGCCGTCGACTTCCTGACGACGGCCAATCTCAAGTAAGGCTTTGCGGATACTGTCAGTCGTGATGCGGGCGGCGCGGTTGTCGTCTTCTTCATTGAATGATCCAAACACGGGGATGCTGAATCCCTTGGCTTCAATATAGTGACGCACGGTCTGGTTGATATCGTCGCGGTAGGGTGTGAGTACGCCGATTCGTCGAATATCGAGTGCATTGAAAGCTGCAAAGGCCGCGGTGATCGGGGTAGTCGGTCGGGCTTCAGGTCGACCTTCGCGAATCAGTTCGAATACTCGTTCTTCGCCAATGACCATGGAGGCCGAGGTGCAGCCGTAGGCGACGACATCAAGTGGCATGCCCGGCAGGATAACCGATGCCTGATCCGCAATATGGCTTGCCATGTGTCTCAGTGTCTCGGGTGTGATCGTCGGGGAGTTTGGAATTCGCGATTCGTAGAACGCAACCCCCGGTAGAGTGACAACCTGACGGTATTCGTATTCCATCGTATGATCGGTAGCGAGGACGATAAGCCCGATTCGTGCGCGTCCCGCGATTCCCGCATCGACGTCAAATGGAATTTTCGTAATGCGGGTAAAGCCATCTGTCGTTGAGATCTGCATGGTCATAATGCATTCCTTCTTTATGTTTGCTTGCCTCTTTCGAATCGCATGCCCTCGCGCGGGATTGCAGTTCGATGTTGGCCGATGAGATCCGCTGTGATGCGGGCGGAACCGCACGCCATGGTCCAGCCCATGTGGCCGTGACCCGTATTTAGCCACAGGTTGTGAAAGCCTGTGCGGTCAATGATAGGCAGTCCGGTTGGTGTCATCGGCCTCAGTCCAGCCCAGTAAGTCGGTTCTGCGTAGTCAGCAGCCTCTGGCAGAAGGTCGCGTGCGAGATTCATCATGTGCCTAAAGTCTCGTGGCTGATGAGTAGTATCGTAGCCGCTGATCTCGGCTGTTGCGGTGAGGCGAAGACGTGAGCCCATGGGGCAATAAGCGAGTAGATTGTCTTCGTCCACGCCGCCGATTGTCGGCGGGTGATGCTTCGCTGTCACGGGTAACGTGACCGAATAGCCCTTGACCGGGTAGACCGGCAGTTGAATGCCGAGGTTTCTGACAAGGTGTGGGCTGTACACGCCAAGAGAAAGGACAAAAGCATCGGCGGTGATGTCGCCTTGATCGGTCGCCACACTCTCGATCCGTGTGCCTGCACTGCGCAGGGACGTGATAGCAGTGTTAAAGCGAATGTCGGCACCGGCTTGGCGGCACTTTTCCATCAGGGCGTTTGAGAAAAGCCGCGCGTCGCCGCTTTCATCGTTTGTTGAATAAAGTGCGCCCGCGATACGTGGCCTCGCCTGTGTGAGGCCCGGATCCCGGGTAATCGTGGCATCCGAGTCGAGTACTTCAATGGTGATTCCTTGGCCACGCAAAATCTCACACTTCCTGGCCGCGGCTTCGAAGGTTTCAGCAGAACGATAAAAGTAAAGCAGGCCGCCGTCGTTGCCGTCGTAACTGATGCCGGTTTGTGTAACGACCTCTTGTAGCCGTTCTAGAGAATAACTGCATAGTCGGGCTTTACGGCGAGTATTGATGGTAGCCCGCGTATCATTGCATTGACCGAGAAAGCCCGCTACCCATCGCCATTGGCGAGTGTCGAACTGGGGTCGAAAGCGAATCGCCTGATCGTTCCGCCACAGCGACCGTAGCATCATGCGAGGAGAGCGGGACGATGCCCAGGCATAGGCGTGCCCTGGAGCCAACAGGCCAGCGTTCGCAAAACTAGTGAAGTTGGCCGCCTCGCCGCCTCGATCGATTAGGGTGACCTGATAGCCGTCTCGAAGAAGCTCCCAGGCAGTGGTGATACCCGCGATACCAGCACCGAGTACAGCGACGCGCATAGGAGTTGAATGGGGCTCAGTCTAAAGCGGCGATCACGGCGATCTCGACTGCAAAATCAGGCGATGCCAGTTTCGCTTCCACACACGCGCGGCCCGGTGTGTTGCCCGGTGAGATCCATGCGTCCCAGACGCCATTCATTTCGGCAAAATCATCCATGCTGGTGATCCAGATGGTGGTTGAGATCAACTTGCTTTTGTCTGTGCCTGCTTCTGCAAGCAATGCGTCGATTCGATCTAGAACATCTTGAGTCTGGGCGGCCATCGTGCCACCCGGCGCGCCTTGGGCGACCTGGCCCGCGGTGTAAACCGTGTTGCCATGAACCACGGCCTGGCTCATGCGTTCAGCCACTTGAATTCGCCGGATACTCATGAAAAATCTCTCCTGGTGTGTGAAGGGTCTGTTTTAACGGTCTGCTATTCACTGTTTGAGTGGAGGGTAACTATCGTTACCGAGATCATCGTCTACAGGAACATCTTATCCTGATCCAGCGAGACCTGCCTAGTTGCGATAGTATTTAGCGTTTGAAAATGGGTCGGTAGGTTCATTGGGGGTTTTTGAATGGAGCGGTGGCGGGGACACCCTTATGCTGACCAGGGTTCTTTTGACTTGAAACAGGGAACAACGTGAAGAATCAATGGAGCGAGGCGGAGGCTGCGGCTTGTGGGGACGATCCGCTGGCAATGCGGGTTTACAGTTCTCGGCTAATCGGTCGGGAGGCGGCCTTGGTCTTACACGGGGGAGGTAATACCTCGGTTAAGGCGCCGTTCATCGATATGTTTGGCGAAGTGAGCGAAGCGTTGTTTGTCAAGGGTAGTGGATGGGATCTCGCGACTATCGAAGGCCCAGGATTCGCGCCAGTCCGGTTAGCAGTCCTCAAAAAAATGGCTCGACTGTCAGCATTGTCAGATCCGGATATGGTGTCGGCGCAGCGGGTGGCATTGCTCGATGCTGGAGCGCCAAATCCGTCGGTTGAAGCCATTCTCCACGCCATTATCCCGTTTCGTTACGTGGACCATAGCCATGCCGATGCCGTTGTGACGGTTAGCAATACACCCGAGGGCGAAACTGCGATCCGTTCGATCTATGGTGATCGGGTTTTGGTTGTGCCTTACGTCATGCCCGGTTTTGATTTGGCCCGAGCTATTTGGCGAATGACTCAGGAGGTGGATTGGACTGCACTTGAAGGTATCGTCCTTATGAGTCATGGGCTGTTTACGTTTGCCGACGATGCTAGAGAAAGTTACCGCCGCATGATTGATCTTGTGACGGAGGCAGAAGATTTTCTCGGCGAAGGTGTGTCGCTCGAGAATTCCCGCGGAAGCGTAGCGGCTCCGGCCCTGGCCACTTTGCGGGGCTTGGTTTCTCGATCTGCTGATAAGGCGATGTTGGCTCGTTTTGACGGATCGCCTTGCGCCTACGCGTTTGCCTGCAGAGAGGATGCCGGTTCGGTTGCTACTCGTGGTCCGCTGACGCCCGATCATGTTATCCGAACCAAACGTTTGCCGCTGGTGGTGACCGATCAGCCTGAAAAGGCGTTGGCTAAATACGAGTCTGACTACCAGACTTATTTCGATGCTCACACTCGGGCAGGACAGAAAATGCTAGATCCGGCACCACGCTGGGCATTGTGCCCGGGATCCGGCACGGTATCTTTTGGTCGCAGCGTCAAAGACGTGGAGGTGGTCGCTGACATTGTTGAACACACCGTAGAGGCGATTGTCCAGGCGGAGTGCCATGGTGGTTGGAAAGCTTTACCTGCCAGCGATGTTTTCGATGTGGAGTATTGGGATCTGGAGCAGGCGAAGCTTCGCAAGGGGTCGGCGGCTGCCGAGTTCCAGGGTCGTATCGCGCTGGTGACCGGTGCTGCCAGTGGCATCGGGCAGGCTTGCGTCAAGGAATTGCTGGCAAACGGAGCGGTTGTCGCCGCGCTTGACGTTAATCCGCTGATCACTGAACAGTATGAGACGAGTAATGTCTTAGGGATTCGGTGCGATGTGACCGACAGCGCTGATGTCGCTGATGCCGTTGAAAGGGTTGTGCTTCGCTTTGGTGGGCTCGATATCGTTGTAAACAATGCGGGAATTTTTACTGCCAGTGCACCCATCAGTGAAATGAAAGACGAGGATTGGTCACGCAGTCTGGATGTGAACCTGTCGGCGGCTATGCGTTTGTTGCGGGTGAGCGTTCCATACCTCGCGCATGGTATAGATCCATCAATTGTGATTGTCGGATCAAAGAATGTGTCGGCACCGGGCCCGGGTGCCGCTGCCTATTCGGCAGCGAAAGCCGGATTGACCCAATTGGCGCGAGTCGCCGCGCTGGAACTTGCATCGTCTGGTATTCGAATCAACACCGTGCATCCGAACGCCGTGTTTGATACTGCGATCTGGACCGATGAGGTCTTGCAGGCCAGGGCTAATCATTACGGACTCAGTGTTGACGAGTACCGGACCAGCAATTTATTGGGAACCCAGGTTAGCTCAAAGGATGTTGCCCGCATGGTGTGTGCCATGGCCGGTTCTTTGTTTGCTAAAACCACGGGCGCACAGGTCCCGGTTGATGGAGGTACCGAACGAGTGGTCTAGAAGCGCCAACGCGCAGACAGGTATCGAGATTGCCTCATTTGCCAGGTGACGACACCACGAACGAAATCAGCACACAGACTTTCCAACGGCGGAACTCCCGAGAAACCCGATTCTTTCAGACTTTGTTGGAGCCTGCGGGTATTCGTTTCAATGGTTTTAATGAGTGGGATATCACTATTCATGACACACGGTTACTGCCTCGAGTGATGAGTTCCGGAACCCTGGGTCTCGGTGAGGCCTGTATGGATGGCTGGTGGGATTGCCCGCGCCTTGATGAGATGGTCTGCCAAGCACTGGTGGTGGACATCGAGAACAACATTCGTCGCAATATCGGGTATGCGCTCTTTCCCTTATGGTTCGGCCTGATGAATCGACAGAGCGTATCGCGAGCATTCATGGTGGGTGAGAGCAGCATTACGATCTCGGCAATGATCTATTCCAAGCGATAGTAGATGCGTCTATGAGTTACAGCTGCGGTTACTGACAGCAAGCGTGGGCCCTCGCCAGTACACAGGAAGCCAAGATGGATCTGACTTGCCGTAAGTTGGGTTTGCAAAAGGGTATGCGTGTACTTGACGTGGGTTGTGGCTTCGGTGGTTTGGCGCGTTGGATGGCGTCACGCTACGATGTCAATGTGATCGCTGTCACGGTCTCCAAGAATCAGGCTGCCCAAGCCAATACACGTTGTCTTGGCCTGTCAGTCAGCGTTGAGTTGATCGACTACCGGAAGATTAGCGGCACTTTCGATCGTGTCGTATCGGTCGGCATGTTTGAGCATGTTGGGCCTAGAAACTACCGGGTGTTTTTTAAGAAAATTGCCTCCATGCTAAAGCCTGAAGGTCTTTTCTTGTTGCATACGATCGGATCGGGCGACCACACCTGCACAGCAGACCAATGGATCGAGAAATATATATTTCCTAATGGCGTTATTCCATCCATGCGTGCCATTGTTAAAGCATCTGAACATGTGTTGGTGACGGAAGACTGGCACAATGTCGGCGCAGATTATGACCCCACTCTGATGGCGTGGCACGAGAATCTCAAACAGGCCTGGCCTCAGTTGAGGCAACGCTACGATGACCGATTTCGTCGCATGTTCGAGTATTATTTGCTCGTCAGTGCAGGGTCTTTTCGTGCCCGCGCCAATCACCTGTGGCAGGTGATGTTCTCGAAGCACGGTATTGCTGGTGGTTATAGCACTGCGCGTTGATTGGCATTAGCCGTCGTTCGGGTACCATTTTTAAAAGCG
>Ga0209089_10004942_pt1 | contig 10998 bp, 10 predicted proteins | sample ArcticOcean_MG_C_FD_187431 | JGI IMG/M metagenome (GOLD analysis project Ga0209089, IMG submission 187431) | Marine microbial communities from western Arctic Ocean - ArcticOcean_MG_CB2_150 (SPAdes) (version 2) | ecosystem: Environmental > Aquatic > Marine > Oceanic | place: Arctic Ocean: Canada...
GTGTTAGTGAAAAACGCGGCGCATTTAGACAGTGGACAGTTCTTCTAGCTATTGGCGGCTTCTCATTAAGTTTGTTAGGAGCATTTTTAGTTCGCTCTGGCGTGTTAACTTCTGTCCATGCTTTTGCTACGGACCCGACAAGAGGTCTGTTTATTTTGCTATTTTTATTTATTGTTATTGGAGGCTCTTTAATTCTATTTACATGGCGCTCTCATTTACTGCAAAAAAGTAATCAATTTGCACTACTTTCAAGAGAAACTGGGCTTTTAATAAATAATATATTGCTTATCACGGCATTGTTTACAGTTCTTTTGGGGACGCTTTATCCATTAATTCTTGATACATTAAATCTTGGAAAAATATCAGTGGGTGCGCCTTATTTCAATGCAGTTTTTGTGCCAATTATGATTCCTGGAGTTTTAGCATTAGCTATCTTCCCTTTTGTCCGCTGGAAGAAAGATAGCGTATCTAGACTAACTTCATTGCTGCGTCTTAATTGGATTGGAATTGCTTTACTAATATTACTTGCAAGAGTTGTAATGACTGACAATATTTATGTGTTAATTGCAATTGGCCTTTTTATTTGGGTGGCCTTTCATGTCATTATTTTAGTAAGCAAGAGGATAAGGACAAAGTCGAAATTTTCATTTGCATTTTTAGGGATGATAATTGCTCACCTAGGAATTGCAGTTTTTACTCTTGGGGCAACGGTAACAACCCAACTTGGAATAGAAAAAGATATAAAAATGGATGTTGGAGAATCTCAAAATATTGCAGGTTATGATTTTGTTTTTAATGGTGTTAAGCCCCATACAAAAGATAATTATTCAGGCTTTATTGGTGACATTAGTGTTTATAGTGACGCTAAGCAAATCGCACAACTTAAGCCTGAGAAGAGGTATTACCAAAGCGGGATGCCAATGACAGAGGCATCAATTGACCCGTCATTGACTAGAGATCTTTATGTAGCCTTAGGAGAGAGTTTAGAGGGTGACGCTTGGAGCGTAAGGATTTATTATAAGCCGCTGGTGAGATGGATATGGTTAGGCGGATTAATGATTGCGCTTGGAGCTTTCTTTGCTGCAATTGACCGGCGTTATTTTGTGAGAGCTAAATCATGATCTTAAGCTGGCAATTTATTTTAATGATCGTTATATCTAGCTTATTTTTAGCATGGTTCCTGTATAGGCCAGTAAAGTCAAACCTTAGTGACGATGATTCAAATATAGCAATTAACAAACAAAGGCAGGCTGAGCTTGAAATAGATTTTAACCAAGGACATATTGAAAGTGCTCAATATCAAGAAGCTGAGTCAGAAATTATTAGCACTTTAGCTTCAGAGCTAAAAAGTAGTCCTGCAAAAAATATAACCATTGAGCCACTTAAATGGATAACTCTGATAGTTCTATCTATTGGAATTTTATCTTTATTAGTTTATTCTCAGCTGGCTCCAAAAATAATTCCAAATTCTGATGCTGCTTTAACCGAACCTTTGAGTATGAGTGAGAGTATTCAAAAATTACAGGATTACTTAATTGAAAATCCAAATGATTTTCAAGCATTAAAAATGCTAGGTCTGGCGCAAGTTGGTGTTGGAAATATTGATGATTCAATTGGGACTTTTGAGAGTGCGTTTGAATTAAATCCAAATGATATTGATTTACTTCTTCAGTTTGCTAGCGCCATAGCTGCGAATCAAGATGGCATGTTTTATGGTAAGTCTCAAACTTTAATTGAAAAAGCTCTAAGTCTTGATCCTCAATCAATTCAGGTGCTGTATTTTGCTGGCATTGTTTCAGCTCATCAATCTGACCTGGATGGGGCAATAGGTTACTGGCAAAAAGCTTTATATCTTATGCCAGACAGTCATCCTGATAGAAATATTATCGAAGAGGCTCTCAGTACGGTATTAAATTTACAAGTAAAATAGCCTTCATGAGTTTAACATTACAATTAGCAAAATCACTTATAAGTAGGCCTTCAGTAACGCCTAATGATAAAGGCTGCCAAGCCATCATGATTGATCGTCTCGAAAAAATTGGATTTAAGATTCACCCTCTGAAGTTTGGTGATGTTGATAATTTTTGGGCCACTCACGGAGATACTGACCCTATTTTTTCTTTTGCAGGACATACTGATGTTGTGCCCGCTGGAGATGATGAGGCTTGGAAGACGCCACCTTTCGAGCCCACAGTAAAAGATGGGCTCTTATTTGGTAGGGGCGCAGCTGATATGAAAGGATCTCTAGCCTCAATGGTCGTGGCAACAGAAAATTTTATTGAGAAAAATCCAAATCATAAGGGAACTGTTGCATTTTTAATTACTTCTGATGAAGAAGGTATTGCCGTTAATGGAACGGTTAAAGTAGTGGATTATCTTAAAAGTCTAGATCAAAAGATAGATTATTGTTTGATTGGAGAGCCCTCATCTACTTCTATGCTTGGAGATGTTATTAAAAATGGAAGAAGAGGCTCGTTAAATGGCCTCTTAACTATAAAAGGTAAGCAAGGGCATATTGCATATCCTCATTTAGCAGAAAATCCTAATCATCTTATGACTTCAGTGCTGAAAGACTTATGTCAGCAGCAATGGGACAATGGTAATGAATACTTTCCTGCTACTTCGTTTCAAATTTCAAATATCCATTCTGGCTCTAGAGTAACTAATGTAATTCCTGGTGAAGTCGAAATAATGTTTAATTTCAGATATTCAACAGAAACTACAAAAGAAGCGCTTCAGAAAAAAGTAAATGATATTTTAGATAGCCGTAAACTTAATTATTCTATTGATTGGTCGCACTCAGGCTTTCCATTTTTAACCCCAAAAGGAGAGCTGGTCTCTGCATGTGTTGATGCAATAGAAAAAATTAAATCAATTAAGCCGAAGCTTTCTACATCTGGAGGCACTTCTGATGGTCGATTTATTGCTCAAGAAGGAACCCAGGTAGTTGAGCTTGGCCCTATTAACGCAACAATTCATCAGGTTGATGAGTCAGTTTTGGTTCAAGATTTAGAAGATCTAAGCAAAATTTACTCTCAAATTTTAACAAATCTATTAGTCTAGCCTTGTTATTAATAACGCTACAGGTTAATTAATGAAATTTGAAATTATTACCCTTTTTCCAGAAATGTTTTCTGCCATCAAAGAGGAAGGAGTTGTTGCAAGAGCAATTAAGAAGTCGATTATCTCAATTTGTGAATGGCAGCTTAGAGACTTCAGCTCTAATAAATATAAAAATGTTGACGATAAGCCTTATGGTGGCGGTGGTGGAATGGTTATGCAGGTGAAACCAATTAGGGACTGCATTGCAAAGATTAAAAAACAAAACCCAGAAACCAAAGTCATTTATTTGTCACCTCAAGGACAAAAATTAAATCAAAATTTAGTAGAAAAACTAGCCTCCTTTGATTCGCTAACTCTGCTTTGCGGCCGATATGAGGGAGTGGATGAGCGGATTATAGAAAATGATATTGATTATGAAGTTTCAATTGGAGACTATGTTATTAGTGGCGGTGAGTTGGCAGCTATGGTTTTAATTGATTCAGTCAGTCGGCGTCTCCCAAATGTTTTAGGAAATCAAGATTCTTTAAAGGATTCATTTACCAATAATTTACTTGATTACCCTCACTATACTAGGCCAGAGAGTGTCGATGGTCAGTCTGTTCCAGATGTCTTATTAAGTGGAAATCAAGCCAAAATTGATGCTTGGCGTCATGAGCAATCAATTGAAAAAACCAATCAAAAAAGACCCGATCTATTAGCTAAGTAAATCTATTATGTTAAAGTCTATAGTGGAATTGTTATTACTAGGCCAATCGTATATAATTTCAGCTATATTTTGAATGAATCTCTTTATGAATAATAATCACTCTTTTGTAGGCTCAAATGTTGCTTTAATTACGCCAATGTTTGCTGATGGGGCTGTTGATTATGAAGCCCTTAATCATTTAATTGATTTTCATGTTGATTCAGGAACAAGTTCGATTGTCTCCGTTGGTACTACAGGAGAGTCTGCAACTGTAGGCGTCAAAGAGCATCTAAAGATTATCGATCATACAGTGAAATATGCTGCGAAAAGAATTCCAATCATTGCAGGAACTGGTGCTAATTCAACATCTGAAGCTATTGAACTTACACAAGAGGCGCTAAATTTAGGGGCCGATGCTTGTTTGCTTGTCACTCCATATTATAATAAGCCAACACAAGAAGGTCTATTCCAGCACTATAAGTTAATAGCAGAAAGCGTCAATATCAATCAAATTCTTTATAATGTCCCTGGTAGAACTGCAGTTGATATGTCTGTAGAAATAACTTCTAGACTTGCTGAAATTCCTAATATTATTGGAATTAAAGATGCTACAGGAGACCTTTCGGTGATTGAACAGTTGGTTGAAAAGTGTCCTGAGGACTTTTTGTTGTTAACTGGAGATGACGCCACAGCAGTTGATTTTCTTATTGCAGGCGGGCACGGTGGTATTTCTGTAACCGCTAATATTGCTCCAAAAGAGCTTCAGAAAGTTTATTTATCCGCTATCGCTGGAAATATAGAGCTGGCTAAAAAATTGAACTCTCAGCTAGAAAATTTTCATAAAAATTTGTTTATAGAGGCAAATCCAATTCCTGTTAAATGGGCTCTTCATAAAATGGGCAAGTGTGAGAAAGGTATTAGACTTCCTTTACTGGAATTATCTAATGAGTTTAAATCAATTATCGAGAATGACCTAAAGGAACTAAATTTAGCATGAAAAAAATTAATTATTTAACTATTATTCTAATGAGCTTATTGGCTGTAAGTTGTTCAAAAATTACAGATCCAGTTAAGAAAATAGGCTTAGGAAATCGTGTTGTGAACTATCAATCTGATGAAAAAGTTGATTCATTAATAATTCCCCCAGATCTTACTGCTCCAAGTTCTCAGGGCGCATTTACTGAAATTATTGAAGCTAGTGATAACGACAATGTTATAGAGAGAGTTCAAAATGTTGAAGTTATGCGTGATAAGTATCGTCGATGGTTGGTTGTAGATTTACCTCCAAATGAAGTGTGGAGTATCTCTAAAGAGTTTTTTAGATCTTATAATTTTAAGATTAATAAAGAAAATCAACAAATTGGCATATTTGAAACTGATTATCTTGAGATAGAAACAGTAGTCCCCGATAAATCGCTTGGCGCAATACGTGCTAGTTTAGCAAAAGTTTTAAAAACTCAATATGGTCTCCCAATTGCAGATAAGTATCGAGTTCGAATAGAACCTGTTGAAGGCCAAAATAAATCTGAAGTTTATTTAACTCTTTCATCAATTGGCGAGGTTGTAAGTGGATCAATGAGGCTCTGGCAGCCAAGAGAAAAAGATGTTGAGATTGAGACGGAGATGCTTTTAACTCTTATGGTATTTCTAGGAAATGATAAGTTAGAGGCTATTGACAAAATACAATCGAATGATTCTAGTAATGTCGTAACTGCTGTCGTTGAAACTGCTAAAAATGGATATGCTAGCTTAATTTTTCCTTATGATAAAAAGCAAACATGGGGCTATCTTGGCTGGGCTCTTGATGAGCTAAATATTGATATAGATGATAGAGATCATGTGGAAGGCAGTTACTTCATCAATGTCTTACCAAATAATGGATTTTTCTCTAAACTGTTGAGCGCTGCTTCTGCGACTAAAACCTATCAGTTGATTGTTAAAGAGGTTGATGAGCTTTCAACCTATGTTTATTTTGTTGATCTAACTGAAGAAAATGAGAATGATACGTTGCTTTATAGTTTTGAACTTTTCAATCAAGTTGCATCAAAGTTTTAATTTTTTTTAAATTCCAGCTAGATTTTATTTAAATCATGCTTACTAAAATACAAATTCAAGATATCGCTTGTCAGAAATTATTGATTAGCGATTTAACGGATGCTGATTTACTTGAATTTTGTAAAATTTCAAACCAAAGATATAGAGAAGGAAACCCTATTATTAGTGATGAGTATTACGACTTTATCTTTACTTTGGAATTATCAAAAAGACTTCCCGACGATCCTTTCTTGCAAAGAGTCGAGACTGAAAATGAAGGCTTTTCAGAAGAAAAAATTAAACTTCCTAAAAAAATGTTATCGACTGATAAGGCTTATAGCTGGGAAGAAATAAATAAGTGGCTAGAGAGAATTGCAAAGTTTTCAGATGAAATTAACCATTCACTCGATGATATTCAAATAAAAGGAACAGCTAAGTTAGACGGCTTTGCGGGTTATGACGATGGCATTAAACTTTATACAAGAGGTGATGGGAATAAGGGGAGTGATATAAGTAGGGTTTTCGAAAGAGGGCTTGCAATTTTTAATAATAGTGAAAGAGGGCAAGGTCCTGGTGAAATCGTTGTTAAGCGCAGCTATTTTGAAAAGCATCTTAGTAATCATTTTGAATATCCAAGAAACTTTCAAGCTAGCCTAATTAAAGAAAAAGAACTAGATAAGTTTGCAATTGACGCAATTAGCGAAAAAGCTGCTTTATTTGTTCCATTTACTCAATTACCTAAATGGCTTGGAAGTATTGATGAGTTCAGTAGTCAATTTTTAGATATCGTTGGTGAGTTAGAAAGTGGTGTTGATTTTGATGTTGATGGAGTGGTGTTTGAAATAGTTAGTCCAGAACTTAAAGAGTATATGGGATCAAATCGTAAGTTTCACCGCTGGCAAATTGCCTTTAAAGAAAATAAAGAGAAAGCTCAAGTCAGAGTTATATCAGTAACCGCCCAAGTTGGCAGAACAGGGAAGGTAACACCTGTCGCTGAGTTAGAGCCAACTCAGCTAAGTGGAGCCACAATTTATCGTGCTACTGGCCATCATTATGGACTAGTGAAAGAACAAGGTTTGGGTGCTGGAAGTGTTATTGAGTTGACTCGTAGTGGTTTAGTTATACCTAAAATTAATAAAGTCTTGAAATCTGCAGAAATAGATTTACCTCTAAATTGTCCTAGTTGTGGAAATAAATTAAGTTGGGATTCAGATTTTTTAATGTGTCTTAATCATGAATCATGTCCAGATCAAATTAGAGGAAAAATAATATATTTTTTTCGCATCCTTGCAAACAATGATGGTTTTGGTCAAGCTACCATTCAAAAATTATATGATCAAGGCGTTCGCCAAGTCAGTGATATTTATCTTTTAAACAAAACTCAATTGATTTCGATGGGTTTTGGTAAAAAAACCTCTCAAAATCTATTTGATCAGCTCTCAAGATCGCGGCAAGAAAGTATTGAAGATTGGAGATTTTTGGCGGCTTTTGGCGTTCAAAGACTTGGTATGGGTAACTGTGAAAATTTGTTAAAAAGCTATTCACTTAATCAGGTTTTTAATTTGTCAGTCGAAGATATATCAAATATTGATGGTTTTGCCGAGCTAACTGCTGAATTAATATTTGATGGTCTGTTGTCAATTAGAGTTCAATATGAAACTTTGGTGTTAGGTGGATTTCAGCTAGAGTCAACTCAATTATCTAGCGATACAAATTTAAGTAGTAATCTTTTTAAAAATAAAAAAATTGTTTTTACCGGATCAATGAATGAGTCCAGAGTGAAACTCCAAAAACAAGCCAAAGCACTTGGCGCTATTGTCAGTAAAAGCGTAAGCTCAAAAACTGACTATCTAATTATTGGTGAGAATGTGGGTCAGTTAAAAACCAAAGCTGCAAAAACTCATGGTGTTGAAATTCTTTCTGAAGCTGAATATTTGAGAAAACTAACTTCTTCATAATAACTACTATATAATAATTTCAACTTGAAAGCCAATGCTGGTTTTTAAGACAAAACAATGGCGTTTATTTGGGAATTTATCCTAGATAAGCGTTTTTTTTCGTCAGTTCAAAGATGAGCTGCACTGGTATAGAAGCCCACTCCTTTTTTTAGAGGTAGTGGGCTTTTTAGTTTTTATTATATGGAGTAATAATATGAAAATGATTACAGCATTTATTCAGCCTAAAAGGCTAGATGTCGTAAGGGAGGCTCTCTCTGGGATTAATATTAATGGAGTCACAGCATCTGAAGTTAAGGGGTTTGGAAGGCAAAAAGGACATACTGAACTTTATCGGGGATCAGAGTTTGTTGTTGAATTTTTACCAAAAGTAAAGTTGGAAATTGCCATTACTGATGAGCAGATCGATGAAGTAGTAGAAACCATTTCCAGCGCATGCAAGATAAATGGCGGAAAGATAGGCGACGGTAAAATTTTTGTTTCAAGTCTTGACCAGGTTATTCGTATTCGTACGGGTGAAGTTGGTCCAGACGCAATTTAGGAGAGATTTATGGAAGATCAAATATTTGAATTACAATATGCACTCGATACCTTTTATTTTTTGGTAATGGGCGCATTAGTTATGTGGATGGCTGCAGGATTTTCAATGCTTGAAGCTGGATTAGTTAGGAGTAAAAACACTGCTGAAATTTTAACTAAAAATATTGGTTTATTTGCTATTGCATGTACGATGTACATGGTTTATGGCTATGACGTAATGTATGGTGGTGGTGCTCTATTATCAGGAATAAGCGGTCAAGGTGAAACTTACTCAAATGCCTCTGACTTTTATTTTCAAGTAGTGTTTGTAGCTACGTCAATGTCAATTGTTTCTGGAGCAGTGGCAGAGAGAATGAAGCTGTTTGCTTTCTTTGCTTTTGCAGTAATTTTTACGACTTTAATCTATCCATTAGAAGGTTCATGGACATGGGGCGGAGCAAGCGTTTTCGGTCTATATTCATTAAGTGACTTTGGATTTTACGACTTTGCAGGCTCTGGAATTGTACATATGGCAGGCGCTTCAGCAGCACTTGCAGGCGTTCTATTGCTTGGGGCGAGAAAAGGTAAGTATGACAAAGACGGAAAATCAATGCCAATTTTAGGTGCAAATCTACCTTTAGCAACTCTTGGAACATTTATTTTATGGATGGGTTGGTTTGGCTTTAATGGTGGCTCGGTTTTAGCAATGGCTAGTAAAGAGAGTGCAGATGCAGTTGCAATGGTATTTGTTAATACTAATGCAGCGGCAGCTGGTGGCGTAATTGCAGCACTTCTTTTTGCGAAATTGTGGTTTGGAAAAGCAGACTTAACTATGACGTTAAATGGTGCATTAGCAGGTCTTGTAGCAATTACTGCTGGCCCTGATACGCCAAGCGCATTAGTTGCAACTCTAATTGGTGCTGTTGGTGGAATTCTAGTAGTTCTTTCAATAGTTTGGTTAGATCGTAAGCTGAGAATTGATGATCCAGTTGGCGCAATATCGGTCCATGGAGTTGTTGGTTTATGGGGTCTTTTGGCTGTACCACTAACAAATAGTGACGTTACATTTACTGGACAGTTAATTGGTGCTGGTACTATTTTTGTCTGGGTATTTATAGCTTCTGGAGTGGTTTGGTTTGCCCTTAAAACTGTTATGGGAATTCGAGTTACTGAAGAAGAAGAAGATGCTGGGTCAGATCTTACTGAGTGTGGTATTGAGGCTTATCCAGAGTTTTCATCTAAGTAACACGTATTAGAAAATTCAATTAAAAAAGTAATATTATTTTTTATTGATCATCTTCAACTTGAAGCATCACTATAAAGCTTCAAGTTGAATTTTATGAGCTTAGCTGGCGGTTTTTTCATCTACTCCCGCCAGCCAACGCTTTTAATTTACATTTAATTTAAGAATCAAGCTAATCGTATATGAAAGATAAGCTTAATGAGGTATATTAATGAGCAATAAAAATAATCAAATTAAAATGAAACAGACAGCGTTAAAAATTATATTAGTTGATGAGAATATGGGGCGATCTGCGATTCTTAGACGAGCCCTTCAAGATAAGGGTCACGAAGTGATATCTCGATTAGAGGGAAGTGAAAATCTTGCCACTAGTAACGAAATTACCCATGCGGATGTTGTTATTATTAATGCAGATATCCCTGATGAGGCTGTTTTTGCTAATCTTAGGGATGTGAATAAAACCAAGCCTAAGCCAATTGTAATGTTTACAGAAAGCTCAGAAGATCATATGGCTGGAACTGCTATTAAGTCTGGAGTTAATGCCTATATTGTTGATGGTCTTGAAGAAAAACGAGTTCAGCCGATTATTGATGTTGCAATTGCCCGTTTTAGAGAGTTTCAAGCACTTAAAGATGAATTGGATGCTACTAGAAACCAGTTAGCTGAGAGAAAGGCAGTTGAAAAAGCAAAAGGCTTATTAATGAAGCATAAAAAAATCACTGAAGATGAGGCTTATCAATCTATTCGAAAGATGGCTATGGATAAAAATAAAAGAATTACTGATGTCGCTGATGGAATTATAAGTGCTTTTGAACTAATACAATAATCTATTTATTTCTAGAAGCCTTTTCTTGGTGACCAGAGATGCCAAAACGAGCGGCTAATTCCAATTCAACCTCTTCAAGCGAAATATTTTCATGACGCAGTAAAACTAACAAGTGAAACCAAAGGTCTGCTACCTCATGAATAACCTCTTCCCTTCCCTCTTCTTTGGCAGCTTTAATAACTTCATCTGATTCTTCGCTAATCTTTTCTAGGATTTTATTTGTTCCTTCATGATATAAAGAGGAAACATAGGATTTGTCTGCTGAAGATGATTTTCGCTCTTCAAGTATTTTTTCTAAAGTTAAAAGCATGTTATCCATAGATTTCCTTTGGATCCTTTATAACCTCTAAGACGCTTTGCCATTTATTGTTTTCAAGTTTATTGAAAAAACAATTAGCACGGCCTGTATGACAAGTAATACCACCTTTCTGTCTTACCTTAAGCAAAATAACATCTTGATCACAGTCAGTATAAATCTCTACTATATCTTGACTATGTCCGGACTCCTCCCCCTTAAACCAGAGTTTTTTTCTAGATCTTGAAAAGTAGACTGCTTTTTTAGTTTTTACACTTAAAGATAGTGCTTCTTTATTCATCCACGCCATCATTAAAACTTCAGAAGATGAAAAGTCCTGAGTAATTACGGGAACTAGTCCTTTTTCATTAAACTGAA
>Ga0209089_10004949_pt1 | contig 10989 bp, 12 predicted proteins | sample ArcticOcean_MG_C_FD_187431 | JGI IMG/M metagenome (GOLD analysis project Ga0209089, IMG submission 187431) | Marine microbial communities from western Arctic Ocean - ArcticOcean_MG_CB2_150 (SPAdes) (version 2) | ecosystem: Environmental > Aquatic > Marine > Oceanic | place: Arctic Ocean: Canada...
TTGGAGACACTAAGACCGCATTAGATATTATTAATTTATACCCAGATTTATTTTATACAACAGTCGGTTTCCATCCACATAATGCCAAAGATTTTTCTTTAAGTGATATAGATAAAATGCATGATTATAGTAAAGATAAAAATATAGTCGCTATAGGTGAATGTGGTCTGGATTATTATCGGGAATATTCAACTAAAGAACAACAAATATATTGTTTTGAAGAGCAACTATCAATTGCAGAATCTTTGGAGTTGCCATTATTCTTGCATGAGAGACATGCACACAAAGATTTTGCTAAAATTTTAAAAAGTCATATTAATAAAATTAAAAATAGTGTTGTTCATTGTTTTACTGGAACCAAAAATGAATTAAAAACATATTTAGATATGGGTTGTTATATTGGTATTACTGGTTGGATTAGTGATACAAACAGAGGCAAACATCTGCATGATTTGTTAGAATACATACCTGAAGATAGACTGATGATAGAAACTGATGCTCCTTATCTAATTCCTCATAACTTACCCTTCAAGCATAATGGGATTAATGAACCATCTTTTCTTAATTTTGTTGCCCAAACTATTGCGGAGTGTTTAAATAAAGATATAAATACAATTAAAGAAATTACATACAGAAATACTAAAAGGTTTTTTTCAATATGAATTTTTCAGATAAGTTAAAACTAAAGTTGCCAGATAATAAAACTAAACTATTGCTCCATTCTTGCTGTGCTCCATGTTCAGGGGATATTATGAAGCAGCTAATATATTCAGGAATAGAATATACAATATTCTTCTATAATCCAAACATACATCCTCATAAAGAATATCTCTTGAGAAAGAATGAAAATATATCTTTTGCGGAAAAAAACAATATACCCTTTATTGATGCAGACTATAATCCACGCCATTGGTTTGACTTAACAAAAGGCATGGAATGGGAACCTGAAAGAGGGGAAAGATGCTCAAGATGTTTTGATATGAGATTTCTTAAGACCGCAGAATATGCATCAAAGCATAATTTTGATATTTTTAGCAGCAGTCTTGGAATCTCAAGATGGAAAGATATGGATCAAATTAACAGATCTGGAGTCAGAGCTTCTAAGGAATTTTCTAATCTAATATATTGGACATACAACTGGAGAAAAGATAATGGTTCACAGAGAATGATAGAAGTTTCTAAAAATGAAAATTTTTATAAACAAGAATATTGTGGATGTGTTTATTCTTTAAGAGATACAAATAATTGGAGACAAAAAAATTTAAGACCTAAGATAGAAATAGGTAAAAATTTTTATGCCCATTTAAATAAAAAAACCCCCAATGATTAAAAGCATAACAAAACTTAGCCAAGCTAATAATGATCTTGAAATAATTGTCTGAATATATGATAACTTTTCTAAAAGAGTATCTCGTTCGTTGTTATCTGTGATTTCAAAAGATGATAAGCCGATTGTGTTAACTAAATCAATATTTCCTTTGTGAAGATTGATATTACTCTTGAGGTTTTTCCATGTTTTAAGTGAGTTTTCAAAATTACCCACAATTGCAAATGAAAACGCACTTAGTCTTACAGGAATATATTCAATTAGCCCAATAATCATTTTTAATTCTTTTTTAGATTTTTGATCTATATGTATATCTTTTTCATATATAAAATAATCTAAAACTATATAACCTAAGCATCCAGCAGGACCTAAAAATAAAAACCAAAAGAGTACAGTAAAAATACTTCTGGTTGAGTTATAAAATAGATTATCAGTAATCTGAGTTATATTACCATTAGAGTTTTTGTCAGAAAGGTTTGCTGTTAAATATTTTAATCTATCATCTTCAGGAATATTTTTTCCATGTTTGATGGAAAATTTTATATCTTCTATTTTTTCATTGTATTCATTTGGTTTTAAACAATAGACTAGAATTATAAGATTTAACACAAATGAGAAAAAAAGGTGTATATAATGTTCTAGCAAGTAAGTTGAAATTAATATAAAAATTATCAAGGTTATTGGGAAAAGAATATTTTGAACAAGTTTTTTTGAAACATAATTTTTAATGATAGAAATATATTTTTTATAAATATTATTAATCACTAAAGTATCTTTCATATTTGAGATTGGATCATAAATATATTCAATCACCAATGCAAAAATAAGGAGCAAGACTGTTATCATTGTTTTTTTAACCCTTTAATTCTTTCCCAATCAAAAAATTTTCCCGGATCTTCTTTTCTATTTGGGGAAATCTCATTATGTCCTATTATATTACTATCTCTTATTTTAGGATAGCTTGACTTTAGTGCTGTTATTAATTCTATCAAGATTTTATATTGATTTTCAGAGAATCTTGAACTTACTGAGCCTTCTAATTCAATACCAACCGAAAAATCATTACAGTTAGATTTTTTAAGATGCATAGACACGCCTGCATGCCAAGCCCTAAGGTTAAATGGCACAAACTGAATCACTTCTCCATCTCTCCTGATAAAAATATGAGACGATACTTTTACTCCTTCCAAGGATTGAAATGATTCATTTTTAGATATTTCAAGGTTATTTTGAAATAAATTGATAACATTATCATTTCCGTATTCCCCATCTGGAAGACTGATGCAGTGTATAATGATGGTATCAACATCCATGTCTTTGGGCCTTGAATCACAATTCCGAGACTCTAAATAGGAGACATTTGAAATTAGGTGAGTATTTGGGCTTATTTTTATCATTATCTATGTAAGAACTCTTGTTTGACTGATATCATAATAGTTATTTCTAATTATGCCAAATTTTCTAATCAATTCAGACAAAAAGTTAATAAATATTATCAATGATTTAAAAAGATCCCAATATTTAGGCATTGATACAGAATTTATAAGAGAATCAACTTATTTTCCAGTGCTGGCGTTACTACAGATTAGCGATTCAAAGTCTTCATATTGTATAGATATTCTAGAAATAACACAAAATAAGCTACTAGTAGATTTATTTGAAGATAAAAAAATTGTTAAAATAATGCATTCTTCAAGACAGGATCTTGAGGTTATATTTAGTTATTTCAATTGTTATCCTCAAAATATTTTTGATACACAAATTGCTTCAAATCTTATAACTGATAATTTAAACATTAGTTATGCGAATATTGTAAAAAATTTTTTTGATGTTGAGCTCAAGCAGGGGTCTTGGAGAACAGATTGGCTCAAAAGACCTCTCTCAAATGACAAACTAGAATATGCTTGTAATGATGTTAAATATCTTATTCAATTATATAAGATTTTGAATGATAGGCTTGATATCCTAGATAGACTAAATTGGTTTAATGAAGAACAAAAATTAGATCTTGAGAAGGAGAATGTTATTATTGACCCTAAAAACTCATGGAAAAAAATAAATATACCTCCAACTTTATCTAAAGAACAATTATCTAAGTTAATGTTTTTTGCAGAATGGAGAGAAAAAAAAGCTATCAGTGAGGATATGCCTAAAAGATGGGTTTTTAGTGATAGCGAATTATTAAAAATAATTTCAGCTAGTCCAAACACTATCAATAAAGTCTTAGATACTCTAAAACACCAAATGAGAAAAGATGATAAAAATAAAATTAAAACTTATATGAATAACTTTAAGATAGAAAACCAAGGGGTTAAAAAAAATAATTTTAATGCTTCTCTTTATAATAAACAGGTCAACAGATGCCATAAGGAGCTTGAAAAAGTATCTACAAAATATAATATTAATCAAACACTAATTGCCAATAAAAGAGATATTGATTTTTTTTCTAGAAATAATTTAAATGTAAAATTTTTAAATGGATGGAGATTTAAAATATTTGGTAAATTGGTACAATAAACAATGAGAAAGTATTCTTCAAAAGTTGTAGATGGAAAAGATAGGTCGCCTAGTAGATCTATGTTGCGTGCAGTAGGTTTCACCGACAATGATTTTAAATTACCACAGATTGGTGTAGCTTCGACATGGAGCATGGTTACTCCATGTAACATGCATATTAATAAATTGGCTGAAATATCTGCAAACTCAATAAACAAGAATGGTGGTAAATCTGTAATATTTAACACAATTACTGTTTCTGATGGTATATCTATGGGAACGAGTGGCATGAGATACTCGCTGGTTTCAAGAGAGGTAATTGCTGATTCAATTGAAACAGTTGTAGGCTGCGAAGGTTTTGACGGATTTATCGCAATCGGGGGTTGTGATAAAAATATGCCTGCATGTATTATGTCAATGGCTAGATTGAATAGACCATCGATATTTATTTACGGAGGAACTATTTTGCCAGGCAAGCATAAAGCCAAGAATATCGATATTGTTTCTGTTTTTGAAGCTGTAGGTCAAAATGCAAATAAAGAAATATCAGACCAAGAATTATTATTGATAGAGAAAAAAGCTATTCCTGGGCCCGGGTCCTGTGGAGGCATGTATACAGCTAATACAATGGCATGTGCTATTGAAGCATTAGGTATGAGCCTTACAAATAGTTCAGCTCAGGTAGCTATATCTAATAGTAAAAAATTAGATTGTAAGAAATCTGCAAAAGCTTTGATGTTATGTATTAAAAAAAATATAAAACCAAGGGATATAATAACTAAAAAATCTTTAGAGAATGCTATAACTGTTGTAATGGCATTGGGCGGTTCTACAAATGCTGTTCTACATATATTAGCAATAGCAAATGCATCAAACATCAATATAACTTTAAAAGATTTTGATAGAATTGGTAAGAAAACACCAGTCTTAGCTGATCTTAAGCCTAGCGGAAGGTTTTCAATGTCAGAGTTAGTTAAAATTGGTGGAGTAGCCCCATTGATGAAAATATTGTTAGATAAAAAATTATTACATGGAGATTGTTTAACAGTCACAGGAAAATCACTTAAAGACAATTTAAAAAATATTTCCCCCTATAAAAAAAATCAGAAAATTATAATGCCATTTAATAAACCAATTAAAAAGAACGGGCACCTAATAATTTTAAAAGGTAATCTTTCGCCTAAAGGCTCTGTAGCTAAAATTACTGGCAAAGAAGGCAGTTTTTTTTCAGGCAGAGCTAAAGTTTATAATTCTGAAGAGCTTGCTTTAAAAGATATATTGGGTAATAAAATAAAAAAAGGAACTGTAATTGTTATTAGATATGAAGGCCCAGTTGGCGGACCCGGCATGAGGGAGATGCTGTCTCCAACATCAGCAATTATGGGGAAAGGCTTAGGAAAAGATGTTGCATTGATTACCGACGGAAGGTTCTCTGGAGGAAGTCATGGTTTTGTGGTTGGACATATTGCCCCGGAAGCATTTGTTGGAGGACTTTTAGCAATTATTAAAAATGGTGACATGATTGAAATTAATACTATAACCCAAGAGCTTAATTTAAAAATTTCAAAAAAAGAAATAATATTGCGTTTTAGTAAATGGAAAAAACCCAAACGTATCAATATTAATGGCGTGCTATCAAAATATTCGAAATTAGTTAGTCAAGCAGATACTGGCGCAGTTACGATTGGCTCTGATTAAAGTTGATTAATTTCTTCCTTATATAATTTATGTATGATTGTATTTATCATTTCAAGTCTATCGATAGCATTATCAATAGATATTAGACTTGCTTTAGTAGGTAGATCGAGAGGAAGACATTCTGTTAGCCTGAAACTAATCCATGATGCATCTGCGTACTTTTCTTCTTTAAAGTCAATGAAGTTTTTTATTCCAGGATAAATTTTTCTATAAAATTTAGATAAGATTAAATATTTTTGTGGAATCATGTGCTTTTTTTCAGACTCTAAATGTTCTATTGTTCCATTTAATAACCCTGAATCATTGAGGTTAGATTTTAAAATTTTTACAATATTTTTTCCTTCAACAGTAATACCAAGCAGCCCATCATTCAGCTGACCCCAGTCAGTTATTTTTACAAAAGACCCGTATTCATATATATCTGTAACATATAAATTGTTCTCTTCAGTCTTAGTAAGAGCGATACAAAAACCCTTCTCTTCTTTCATGCATTCGGTAATCATATCAATGTATCTGCGTTCAAAGATTCTTAAAGGGAAAAGCCCTCCTGGAAGAACAATACTTTTTAGTGTAAAGATAGGTATGTTGTCGTATGGCAAGTTAACTCTCTTTTTCAAACGATAATGAAATAGAATTTATGCAATATCTTTTTCCAGTTGGTTTTGGGCCATCATCAAAAACATGTCCTAAATGAGAATCACATTGCTTACATAAAACCTCTACTCTACTCATTCCTATAGAAGAATCTGTGTTGGTTTGTATTGAGGAATCAGAATATATATCATAGAAGCTTGGCCAACCAGTACCAGAGTCAAATTTAGTTGATGATGAAAATAAAATATTCTCACAACAGATACATTTATATAACCCGTTGTCTTTATTGGAGTTTAGTTTGCCACTGAAAGGCATCTCAGTTCCTTTTTTTCTTGTTATGCTATAGGTAGAAGGCGACAATTGAGTTTTCCATTCTTCATCTGATTTATTAATTTTTTTCATTTCTTATATATTCCACAATATTTTTAGTATTTACATTACTCATGATTAATATTAAATCAATATTAGCAATATTTTTTCGAATATACTCATTAATTTTTACATATGAAGTAATCATAGAAATTTTATTATTATTATTTTTATTAAATTTCCAATTAATTTTTTTAGTAGAGATAATAAGGCTTAAGTCAGATATTGTTAAAGCGCTATATAATTCTTCCTTGTGAGTTCCTCTAAGCATTGAGTTAGACTTAATCTCACAAATTGATAACAATTTCCTGCCTTTATATTTTTCTTTTAATGATGTTATGGAGTATTTTATCTCCGTTGGATGATGAGCAAAGTCATCAAACACATCAATAGTATTATTAAAACCTTTATAAGGTAAATTTTTAATAGTATCTATTTTTTCCATTCTTCTTGATACACCAGAAAACTCTTTAATTGCATTTAGAGACTTTGATATTGGGATTTTTATTAAGGATGCAGCAATAATAGCTAAAGAGGCATTTTTAAAATTATGAATTCCTATCATATCCATTTTTAATTCTTTTTTATTCAATAAATATTTTTCTCTCTGATATGTTAGTTTCCATTTAACATCTTTTTTATTTTTTAATGATAAAGGCACTAAATTTGACCAACTACCTAGTCTAAATAATTTTTTTATATTACCATCATCATGGTCATAAACTATATTTCCTTTTTGCGGTATTAGTCTTACTAAATGATGAAAGCTTTTTATGATAGATTCAATATTTTCAAAGATATCTGCGTGATCAAACTCTATATTATTAATAATTAGAATATTTGGATTATAATGGATAAACTTGGATCTTTTATCAAAAAAAGCAGTATCATATTCATCAGCTTCAATGACAAAATATTTTGATTTTGTAAGTTTAGCTGGTGAATTAAAATTATTTGGCAAACCACCTATAAGATAGCTTGGATTGAATCCGGAGTATTTTAATATCCATGTCAACAATGATGATGTTGTTGTTTTGCCATGTGTTCCAGATACTGCAATTACATTTTTATTTTTTAAGACATTATCATGTAGCCATTGAGGGCCTGAAGTAAAATTTATATTTTTTTCTAAAAGTTTTTCAATGATGTCTACACCTCTAGACATTACATTGCCCACAATAACAAGATCAATTTTCTTTTTAAGTATATTAGAATTATAACCCTCGGTGAATTTTATGCCTTCCTTGATAAGCACAGACTTCATTGGATCATAAAGGTTTTTATCAGATCCAGTGACTGTATGGCCAAGTTGTTTAGCTATAATTGCAACTCCTGCCATAAATGTTCCGCCAATACCTAGAATATGTATTTTCATATGAAAAGAACCTGTATAAATATCATCATAACAAAAACACATGTAATACTATGCAGTAAAGATATCCCAAGTCCAAATGTCATAGTAGTATCGAAAGCGTTTTTAAATATGTGCCCATTAACAAACCAAGCATAAAGAGATAAAATCAAAAATAGCATCATAAGAAGCATTTCAGCAGGATCTATAATTAAGGCCACAATGCTTGTCATAAATGCAATAAACGCATGAACACCTAAGATTCCTGAACAAACTTGCAAATATCGAGATTTATATTTAATGTCATTTGGTGAATTATCTTCTTTTATTTTTAAGCCTATTTGAATAAAAAATATAGTAACAATGATGTAAATAGCAGCAAAAAATATGTTTATTAGGTAATCAATTTTAGGATCTATAGTTATTAATCCAACAACTATATTAGCAATTATGACAATATTTAAGAGATTAGGCCTAGAAGGAAGATCTTGGGGTCCTTTTGTAAATTTAAGGATATCTAAAAAAATTTTTAAATTTAACAACATATTAATGCTATAATTACTACTTTCATTAATATAACAAGGATAACATATTGGACCAAAACTCTATAATTAAATCTTATAAGCGGGTTTCAAGTTTCTACGACTTAACCTTTGGCCAAGTTTTCAAACCTGGACAAAAAACTGTTATTCAAAAGATGAATTGTGACGCTTCGGATTCAGTGCTTGAAATAGGTATAGGAACAGGTGCATCACTTCAGTTTTACCCAAAAGATACGAAAGTTGTAGGAGTAGATATTTCTCCAGATATGTTAGACCTAGCTAGAAAAAAAATAATAAAAAATGGTTGTCAGAATAAACATATATTATTAATGAATGGAGAGCAGTTATCTTTTGCTGATAATACATTTGATAAAGTGGTTGCTATGTATGTAGTTTCAGTCACGCAACACCCAAAAGCATTGATACAAGAAATGAAAAGAGTTTGCAAAGATGATGGCGATATTTACATTGTTAATCATTTTAGTTCTGAATCAGATGGGTTTCTTATAAAAATGTTTGAAAAGGCACTTATGCCTGTAAGCAAAGTATTAGGATGGAAACCTTATTTCCCTTTTTCAGAATTTGATTCCTACGCAAACCTTGATGTTCAAGAAATATCAAAAGTAAACTTATTTAATTATTGGAATATAATTCACGCTACTAATAACAAATAGTTATGTAGTAACCTCGTCAATCATTTTCTTTAATTCACCAGAGTTAAATAAATCTAAAGTAATATCACATCCGCCAATAAGCTCACCTTTTATATATAGTTGAGGGAAAGTTGGCCAGTCCTTAAACTTTGGAAGGTCTTGCATGACTTCTTGATCTAAGATTACATTAACATATGCAAATTCTTTGCCACATTGTTTTAGAGCATCTACAGTTTTTGATGAAAAACCACACATTGGCATTTCCGGAGTACCTTTCATATATAATATTATTGAATTCTCTGAAACTTGTTTTTTAATTTTATCTAGTGTTGTCATAAGCAATTACTACATAGTACTCCTAATAGGTTGTGGCTGGAACCCATAAATAATAACATTGGAATGCTTAGCAATGTATTGGCTCTAGAAGCTAATAATGCTGTTTTCTTAGCCTGTGCTATTTCATCTGCGTTAGCAGGTTCTTGAGCAAATTTATTTAAACCAAGAATTTTTTGTTGATTAGGCCATATTAATACCCACACATTAAATAACATTATTGTACCCAACCATGCGCCTATGCCGATACCAGCTGCCCCATTTGATAATGTGAATGCTGCATGTAACATGCCATGATGATGAAGATAAGCTGCTCCAGTAATCCATGTAACTACAGCGCCCCATCTAAACCATAGTAGAGCTAATGGTGCCACATATCTCCCAATTGCTGCTGGACCAGGTTCTTTGTCAGCAGTTGCTTGGGCCATTGCTGGTACTTGAATAAAGTTAAAATAATATAATAATCCAATCCAGGTAATACCTGATAGATAATGTAGCCATCTTAAGTAATGTTCAATACCAGATAATTTTCCCCCAATTGCCATAACAAGTATAGCGCTTAAAACAAAGCCAGAAATAATAGTACCTTTTATAGATAATAGTGGATTCATAAACTCTTCCTCAAAATATGTTTTGTATATAGTATTATAATAAATGATGTAGACTATTTTATCTATTAGTTATTTATAATAAAAATTTGGAAAGAAAATGTGCGGTATTTGTGGAGAAATTAGATTTAATAAAAGCAAAATAGATTCTGTAAAAGCAGAGCATATGTTGCAGTCCATCAAAAGCAGAGGACCGGACCATAAAGGGTCATATTTACATGAAAACCTATTTTTAGGACATAGAAGGTTATCTGTTATAGATGTAAGTAATAAATCAAACCAGCCTCTTATTGATAAAAAACTTAATTTAATTGTTGTTTTTAATGGAGTCATATATAACTACAAGGATCTTCGTAAAACATTAATAAAACAGGGGTATGAGTTTTTCACGGAAGGAGACACCGAAGTAATTTTAAAAAGCTATCATCACTATGGTGCTGATTGTGTCAAACATTTTAATGGAGTTTTTTCATTTTGTGTTTATGATATAAAATTAAAAAAATTTTTCTTATCTAGAGATCGTTTAGGTATCAAGCCTCTCTATTATAAAATCACAAAAGATAATTTTAGTTTCTCATCTAACACAAAAGCTTTGATAAATAACGAACAACATAAAATTGATAAAACAAGTTTGCATTATCAATTTACATTACATTCTGTCATACCGTCACCAAATACTATTCTTGAAAATATAAAAAAGCTTGAGCCTGGATATTCTATGATAGTTGATTTTGAAGGAAAAATTAAAAAAGAGAAATATTATTCATTTGAAGGATTAAAAATTAACTATGAAATTTCTGAAGAGGAAATTTTGGAAGAAATTGAAAGATTATTGGTTGAAGCAATCAAGAAACGCTTGCTTACATCTGATGTTCCCGTAGGAGTGTTATTGTCAGGCGGTTTAGATTCAAGTCTAATTGTGGCTATTGCTGCTAAAAATAATTTACTAGATATTAATACATTTTCTATTGGGTTCCCTTCAATTGGTAGCGAGCAGGGGGATGAATTTTATTATTCA
>Ga0209089_10004954_pt1 | contig 10982 bp, 9 predicted proteins | sample ArcticOcean_MG_C_FD_187431 | JGI IMG/M metagenome (GOLD analysis project Ga0209089, IMG submission 187431) | Marine microbial communities from western Arctic Ocean - ArcticOcean_MG_CB2_150 (SPAdes) (version 2) | ecosystem: Environmental > Aquatic > Marine > Oceanic | place: Arctic Ocean: Canada...
AATTTAGAGGTTCAGTCTTTTTACGAAAATGAAATTTTTGATGATGAACAAAACTTTTACGACTCTATTTATTCTGGATCATTATTTAGTGATGAAAAAATTATAATTATAAACCATGGAACGGACAAACTAATCAAAAAAATAGAAGATTTTTTAGAAAAATATCCTGAAAATGCGATTTTAATAATTTATGCTGACACGTTAGACAAAAGATCAAAATTAAGAAATCTTTTTGAAAAAAACTCCAAAACTCTATGCATTCCTTGCTACCCTGATACTGATAAAGATTTAGAGTTTATAGCATCAAATGAATTAAGGAAAAATAATATAGTTTTATCAAGAGAATCTAAAAATCTGCTTATAGAAAAATCTAACAGTGATCGCGCTAATCTAAAAAATGAAATGGAAAAAATAAAATCTTTTGCTCTTAACAAGAAAAATATTAGCTTTGAAGAAATAAAATCTATTATTAATTTTACCGGAGAATACAAATCTGATAGTTTTATTAATGAATGTTTAACAGGAAATATTTCACAATACAAAAAAATCTTATCAGAGATTTATTCTGATACAGTAAATCAAATTTTTCTTTTAAGAGTTTTAAGCAACAAAATACAAAAGTTATTAAATTTAAAAATTAAGCAAAAAGATCATGATAATATAGATGGTTTAATAAATAATTTAAAGCCACCAATATTTTGGAAAGAAAAACCCATGATAAAGAGACAGCTTCAAATTTGGAAATTAGACCATCTTAAAAAAATTATTGAAGATATTAATAATACAGAACTACTTTGTAAAAAAAATCCCCAGTCTTCTAAAATAATTTTCTTTAATTTATTTAATGAAATATGCAAGAAAGCTAAAAATTATTCTTAATTGTATTGATAATTTTATCTAACTGTTCAAGATTTTTATATTCAAAATATATAATCCCAGTATTGTTCTTTTTGTTGTTAATTGTAACACTTAGACCAGTTTTCTCTTCTAAATTTTTTTGTAAATCTAGTATATTAGAATCCTTTTTTTGAATTATTTTAAAATTTTTATTTTTAAATTGTTTTACCAAAACTTCTGTTTGTCTTACTGATAGTTTTTTGCTCACTATTTTTTTTGCAAGAAAAATAGCATTTTGAACTCCAATTAAAGATCTTGCGTGTCCAGGCGTTAAATCGCCTTTCTCAGTCATAATTAAAATTTCCTCTGGAAGGGAAAGCAAACGTAAAGAATTTGTTATATAACTTCTACTTTTACCAATAAACTTAGATATTTTATCCTGATTATAATTAAATTCTTCTGATAATCGTTGGTAACTTTTTGCTTCTTCGATAGGATTCAGATCTTGCCTTTGGACATTTTCAACAATTGCAAACTCTAGAGACTTAGCATCATCTATATCTAAAATAACAACTGGAACTTCATGCAATCCAGCATTCTGCGATGCCAGCCATCTTCTCTCACCAGCAACTATTTGATATTTTCCAGGAGGTGATTTTTCTGGACGAACCAAGATAGGTTGAATAACACCCTGCTCTTTTATTGAAGCAGTCAAATCATCTAAACTTTTTTGATCAAAATTTTTTCTGGGTTGATATTTATTTCTTACAATATCTTTTATTGCAATTTTATTAGTTGCCGCCTTCTTTTCGTTATCACTATCACCTAAAAGTGATGACAGTCCTCGACCCAAACCTTTTTTTATTCTACCTTCAATCATTAGGCAGCACTTTCCATGATATTTTCTTGTTTTAAAAATTCTTCTGCAAAACTCAGGTATGATTTGCTTCCTGAACAGTTTTTATCATAAATTAATACAGGAATGCCATGAGATGGAGCTTCTGACAGTCTTACATTTCTAGGTATCACTGTTTGATAAACTTTATTTTTAAAATATTTTCTTGCCTCCCTGTCAACTTCTGAAGAAAGTTTATTTCTTTTATCAAACATTGTTAAAAGGACCCCCCTAATATCTAGACTAGGATTTAATTTAATTTTAATTCGATCTATAGTTTTAATTAATTGACTTAAGCCTTCTAAGGCAAAAAATTCAGCTTGAAGTGGGACTATTAGTGATTTAGCTACTACTAAAGCCATAATTGTTAATAAACTTAATGATGGTGGGCAATCAATGAAAATGTAATCAAAATCATTTTTATTACTTTTTACAAAATTTTCTATTTTATCTTTTAATAAAAAAGCTCTTCTATTTTCACTTGCTGTTTCTACTTCTAATCCAGACAAATCAACATTTGAAGAAACTAATTTCAAATTATCTATGTTAGTGTCATTAATTGCATCCTCAAAATTACAATTTCCATTTAGTACTCCATAAATAGTTTTGTCCATTTCTTTACTGGTTAAACCCAGTCCTGTAGTAGCATTGCCTTGCGGATCTAAATCGATTACTAAAATTTTTTTTTGGTGAAAGGATATTGCTGTAGCTAAATTTATTACCGTAGTGGTTTTGCCAACTCCACCTTTTTGATTTATTACAGAAATAATTTGAGTATTTTTCAATTTATCTTTTTTTTAATTTGTTTACCTCTATTATTATCGAATCAGTACTTGTAACACTGACCCTTTGCTTATACTCAATATCCCAACTTTTTGAAGCTTCAAGTAGCTCCTTATTCCCTGTTTTACCTAGATAAATGAAAAATTTATTAAAATTTACGGCTTTATTGTTAATAAGTTCTAAAATTCTTGGCAAAGGTTTGAATGCTCTCGCAACAAAGACGTCTCCTATTAATTTTTTTTCATTTTCAAGAATATTTTCACAACTTACTTCAACATTTAATTTAAGCTTTTTAATTACTGATTTTAAAAACATTGCTTTCTTTCTACTTTTGTCTATCAGATTAATTTTCAGAGGAATTTTCCTATCTTGAGCTGCTATAGCAATAATAATGCCGGGGAAGCCTGCCCCCGAACCTAAATCTGTAATTATAATATCATTTTTATCAACAAAATCAATTACTTGGAATGAATCTAGTATATGCCTTTCCCATATATGTTTAATTGTTGATTTTCCTATTAAATTTAGCTTCTTATTTGCCTGGATTAATAGCTCCTCATACTTTTTTAAACTATAAAGTGTTTCACGTGAAACATTAGAAAATCTACTGAAGGTATCTATCTGCTCATTTCTACACATTTAAGCAATTTTTTTAACACTTTTTCTCTTTTTAACGTATGAAAGCAAAATATAAACAGCTGCAGGCGTAATTCCATCTATTCTTAGAGCTTGTCCCATTGTTTTTGGCCTTATAAGCTTAAATTTACTTTTAACTTCATTGGAAAGGCCGCTTAATTTAGAATAATCTATACCTTTAGGAATTAAAAGATTTTCATCTCTTCTAAAAGCAACAATATCGGCTTCTTGTTTTTCCAAATAGCCTGAATAGTGAGCTGCTATTTCGATCTGCTCTTCTTCATCTTTGTTGGCGTTTGGTATATCGGCCCAAATTGATCTTATTTTACTTAAAGTTACTCCTTTCCTTGATAATAATTCAAAACCAGTTCTTTTTACGCCATCTTTTGCAATCTTTAAGCCAAATTTATTAGCTTCGTTAGGCGATAATTTAAAGCTTTTTAAAGAATTGCTTAAAACATTGATATTATTTAATTTTTTAGTAAATGAATTGCTTCTTTCTGATTCTACAAGCCCAATATTAATGCCAATTTGAGTTAATCTAGTATCAGCATTGTCAGCACGTAAGCTTAATCTGTATTCTGCTCGTGAAGTAAACATCCTATATGGCTCTACAACGCCTTTTGTAACCAAATCATCAATCATCACTCCTATATAGGCTTGTGCGCGATCTAAAATTAATGGTTCGTGGTTTTGTATTGATAGAGCAGCATTTATTCCAGCCATTAATCCCTGGGCCGCGGCCTCTTCATAACCAGTTGTTCCATTAATTTGACCAGCAAGGTAAAGTGATTTAATTTTTTTTGTTTCCAGCGTATGAAATAGTTCTCGAGGGTCAACATAATCATATTCGATTGCATATCCCGGTCTAATTATACGGACATGCTCTAAACCATTGATTTTACTTAATATTTCAGACTGAACTTCAAATGGTAAAGAAGTAGAAATACCATTTGGATAAACAGTTTTATCATTTAACCCTTCTGGTTCTAAAAAAATTTGGTGTCTGGTCTTATCAGAAAATTTTACGATTTTATCTTCTATAGAAGGACAGTATCTGGGTCCAACACCTTTGATGCTGCCTGAATACATTGCACTTTTTTTTAAATTCTTTTTGATAATTTCATGAACTTTTTTATTTGTATAAGTAATGCTGCAAGCAATTTGTTTATTATAAGTTTTTTTTGTTAAAAAAGAAAAAAATTCAGGCACATTATCTGCATCTTGTTTTTCTAAATTTCTATAATCAATTGTAGATCCATCTAAACGGGGTGGAGTTCCGGTTTTCAACCTTCCTAATTTCATTTTAAATTTTTTTAACTGCTCACTTAAACCTGTAGATGGTTTTTCATTATGTCTGCCTGCTGGTGTTCTTTCATTGCCTATATGTATTAACCCATTTAGAAAAGTTCCTGTTGTCAAAATCATTTTTTTACAATTTATTTTTTTTCCTGACTTTGTGTTAAATCCAACAATCTGATTTTTACCGAAAATGAATTCTACTACAGGGTCTGAAAAAACCTTTAAATTACAATAACTTAGGAGGATTTGCTGCATATACTTTTTATATAAAGCGCGGTCAGATTGGGTTCTGGGACCTCTCACAGCTGGGCCTCTGCTTCTATTTAATAATCTAAATTGGATACCAGATTTGTCAGACACAACACCCATTACTCCATCAAGCGCATCTATCTCTTTCACAAGATGACCTTTTCCCAAACCTCCAATAGCTGGGTTACAAGACATCTCACCTATAGTTTCTATTTTGTGAGTAAACAATCCAGTATTAACACCCATACGAGCTGAGGCGGCGGCGGCTTCACATCCTGCATGACCTCCACCAATTACTACAACATCAAATGACAAATCATTTTTCATGTTAACAACTTACAACTGATATGCTTATTTACAAGAAGAGAGATTTATTTAATAGAAAACTGTTGATTTTTCTAAGCTTTTGCTCGTTTTTTTTTATCAATAAAATAAATATAATTTTTACTTACCTATACAAAAATCGTTAAAAATACTATCTAACAATTCTTCTACATCTACTTTTCCAACGATCATTCCAAGATGTCTTGTGGCCAATCTTAAATCTTCAGCACCCTTATCAAAATCTTTTACTGATTTCTTTTTTTGAAATTTTTCTAAGTGATGTACGCAGTTAATTAAATTACGCCTATGTCTTTCTCTGGTGATTAAAATATCTTCATTTGTTGAAAATTTATTTTTAAGTTTACTTTTTATTTTCTTAATTAGTTTATCTAAATTTTTATCTTTTTTAATTGATATCAAAACATGGTCATAATTTTTAAATTGTCTATTTAAATTTCCATTTATTAAATTTCCTTTTATTAAATCAGATTTATTTAAAACTAAAATAGCATTTTTAGTTAATAAACCCTTTAAAATTGCTGTAAAATCAACATTTTTTGCTGATACAATGACCAGCCTCAAATCAGCGTCTTCGGCTCTTTTTAAAGCAATTTTAATTCCTTTTTTTTCTATTTCGTTTTTTGAGTTTCTAATGCCTGCTGTATCTGAAACAATTACGGGATAACCATCAAGATTAAGGTGGGTTTCTATTACATCTCTTGTTGTGCCAGCTATTTCTGAAACGATGGCCGCATCTCTCTTGGAAAGGTGGTTTAACAAACTTGATTTACCAGAATTTGTCGGGCCTACAATGGCAATTTTAAATCCTTCTCTGATTCTTTCGCCAACTTTTTGATCGTTTAAGGTTTTTTTGATTTCACTTAAAACACTTCCAGATAATTTTTGTATCTCAGTAATAATTCTTTTTGGTAAGTCTTCATCCGGAAAATCTATCTTAGCCTCAACATGTGCTAATGTTTTTAAAAGTTTAGCTCTCCAGGCATTAAATTTTTTAGAAGATATGCCACTCATAATTTTAATTGCTTGCTTTCTTTGAATTTCGGTTTCAGATGAAATTAGATCTGCAATACTTTCGGCTTTTAGTAAGTTTATTCTTCCATTTTGAAATGCTCTTCTTGTAAACTCACCTGGTTCTGCTAAGCGACATCCTTTAACTTTCGATAGAGCTAAATGCATAGCATTAATTACGGCATGGCTACCGTGAATATGAAATTCTGCTAGGTCTTCACCTGTGTAGCTATTTGGAGCTGGAAACCATATAATTATACCCTCATCAATCAGTTTTTTTTGCCCATTTTTATTGAATTTTCTAAGCGTGGCTAATCTTGGTGTCGGTAAACCTTTTCCAGTAATTTTTTTAATTACATCTTGGGTATTTTTCCCAGAGACACGAATAATTGCTATACCCGAAATTCCAGGTCCGGATGCCAATGCATAAATAGTCATTAAATATAATTTTAATTATACTTAAATTTTTTATATTATAAATTAAATTCTTTTTAGGGGATCTCTAGGTGGGTTTGTTCATAGAAACAAAAAAGTCAGCATTATTTTTTGTATTTCTCAACTTAGAAAGAAGAAACTCAATAGCTTCCATATTTCCCATTGAACTTAATATTTTTCTTAATACATTCATTTTAAGCAAATCATCATTTTTAAAGAGCAACTCTTCTCTTCTTGTGCCGGATTTAGTAATATCAATGGCTGGGTAAATTCTCTTGTCTGATATTTTTCTATCTAATATTAATTCACTATTTCCTGTACCTTTAAATTCTTCGAAAATTACTTCGTCCATTCTACTACCTGTATCAATTAGGGCAGTAGAAATAATTGTTAATGAACCACCTTGTTCAATATTTCTAGCAGCACCAAAAAATCTTTTGGGCCTTTGAAGTGCATTAGCATCTACGCCTCCAGTTAAAACTTTTCCAGAACTAGGTATTACAGCATTGTAAGCTCTACCAAGTCTAGTGATAGAATCTAATAATATAACAACATCTTTTTTGTGCTCTGTTAATCTTTTTGCTTTCTCTATAACCATCTCAGCCACAGCAACGTGCCTTGAAGCAGGTTCATCAAAAGTAGAACTTATAACTTCTCCTTTAACAGTTCTTTGCATATCTGTTACTTCCTCTGGTCTTTCATCTATTAATAAAACCATTAAATAACACTCTGGATGATTTGCTGCAATTGAGTTTGCTATATTTTGTAGAATCATTGTTTTACCAGCTTTTGGTGGTGAAATTATTAACGACCTCTGCCCTTTACCAATCGGACTTACTAAATCTATAAGTCGTGCAGTTTGGTCGGGTTTTTTTTCAATTTTTGTAGTTTCTATTTCCATCTTTAATTGTTTGTCTGGGTACAATGGTGTTAAATTTTCAAAAGCAATCTTGTTTCTAGCTTTATCGGTAGCATCAAAATTTATTTTATCTACTTTCAGCAAAGCAAAATACCTTTCCTGATCTTTTGGTCCTCTAATTTCTCCTTCAACCGAGTCTCCAGTTCTTAAGCCGAACCTTCTTATTTGGCTTGGACTAACATATATATCATCTGGACCGGGTAAGTAATTTGACTCAATTGCTCTTAAGAATCCAAACCCATCTTGCAGGACTTCAAGAACGCCTCCCCCAATAATTTGCTCGTTTTTTTGTGCAAGTTTTTTTAGTATAGCAAATAAAATTTCTTGCTTTCTTAAAGTGCTCGGATTTTCTACCTCTAGCTTTTCAGCTTGTAAAATAAGGTCAGCAGGTGATTTCTTTTTTAATTCTTGTAAATTCATGTATGGTTATTTTTGTGAAGAGACTTTATGTGAAACTGAATATAATGCCTTTTAGAGAAATTACAAGTCTCATAATGGTTTAAAAACTACAACTAATATTATGCCTATTAGCAAAATAGTAGGTATTTCGTTGATAATTCTATAAAATTTAGAAGAAAAATCATTATTATTTTGTTCAAATTTTCTTAAACATAGCAATAGAAAGAAATGATAAGCAGATAAAATTATTACAAAAATTAATTTTAATTGAAGCCAAAGAAAACTAATATTGTTAATGCCAATAGTGTGAATAAGAAATACGCCAAAAACCCAAGACGCAACCATTGCCGGATTCATAATATAAATAAAAAGTCTTCTTTCCATTATTTTAAAAGTAGAAATCAAATCTTCAGATTTATTATTTATCGCAGCTTCACTATGATAAACAAATATTCTTGGTAAATACAAAAGTCCTGCCATCCAAGAAATAACAGCAATAAGATGAATTGATTTAAATAATAAGTATGTATTCATTTTTATTTTTTATTAAAAAAATTTATAAGTCTAAACATGGACATCTTGCATATTTATTAGGACATATTACTGACGAAACAAAATTTCCTCTTGTTTCTTGTTGTAAAACTAATTCTGCAAGACCTTTAATAAAGTTTTCCTCAATTCCCAAAGCTGCTACTCTTTTATAGAAACTGCAACCATTTTCTTCAGCTAATTTCTTATATTCTATGTCTAATTCTACAAGAGTTTCTGAATGCTCCGAGACAAAAGCAACAGGCACTATAACAATTCCTTTTTTTTCTTTAGAATATTTAATAATTTCTTCATCTGTTGATGGCCCAATCCATTTTAAAGGACCCACGCGGCTTTGGTAGCTTATTGTGTGATCCAAATTTTTATCTTTTAACTCTAACATTATTTTTTTAACACTTTCTTCAACTTGCCACTGATAAGGGTCTCCTTTTTTTATTTTAATTTCAGGCAAGCCGTGGGCTGAGAAAAGTAGTTTAAAATTTTTACTTTCTACATTCTCGATTGTTTTTTTAATTAGATTTGCATGAGATTTTATAAAATTACTCTCTGTAGGATAACAACAAATAGTTTTTGTTTTAACTTTATAATTTTCTTTTTTACACAATTCCTTCCATTCATTAATGGATGATCCCGAGGTTGCGGCAGAAAATTGCGGATAGAGTGGCAAAAGTATTATTTCTTCTGGATTAAATTCTTTAATTTTTTTTATTACGTTTATCGCTCGTGGGTGCCAACAACGCATAATGACAAAGCATTTATAATTACCTTTTATTAATAGTTTTTTTTGTAAACTCAATGATTGCTCTTGTGTTAGCTCAAGGATTGGTGATTTATTTCCAATTTCTTTATAAATATTTTTTGCAATTGGAGCCCTCCTTTTGGAAATAAATTTTGCTAGTGGATATCTAAAAATTGAAGGGATGCTAAGTATTTCTGGATCGTTAAACAAATTAAAGAGAAATGGTTCTACACTTTCTAATTTATCGGGTCCTCCTAAATTAAATAAAATAACTGCTTTTTTCATTTTATTTCTTATCTCTTATAATTTGAATAATAAAATCTATCATTTCTGGTTTAGTTTCTGGCAATATTCCATGACCTAAATTAAATATATAAGGATAATCTTTAAATATATTTAAATATTTTTCAGTATTCTTTTTAATTTGTTCCTTATCTCCTAATAATATTTTAGGATCTAGTCCTCCTTGTATTGGAATTCCATTTAATTTTTCTTTTATCCATTCCGGGTCAATATCATAATCTATGCTAATACAATCAGGCTTAACAATAGAACAAAAGTTAATATAATTTTTTTTAATTCCTTTTGGAAAACAAATAGCGGGTATGTTTTTAGATTTAACGTGTTCAACAATTTTTAAGGTTGGAATGTAACAATAATTAGGTAATTCTTCCTTTGGTAATAGACCAGCCCAAGAATCAAAAATTTGTATTATGTCTGCTCCATATTCAATTTGTTTATCTATATGTAAACATATTATTTCTTCTATTTTTTTTAATAATCTATTAATTAAAAATTTATCATTATTAATTTCATTAAAATTAAATGATTTTTTTGGTGATTGTTTGTTTAACATATATATTAATAAGGTCCATGGTGCCCCAACAAAACCAATAAGATTTTTTCCTCTTAAATTTTTTTTTACTTTTTCTATACCTTTATAAATTGGTAATAATTTTTGTACAAAATCTATTGGGTTTGTGTTAATTATTTCTTGTAAATTTAAATTTCCTAAAATTGGTCCAATTCCTTTTTTAAATTCAACTTTTTGCCCTAAACCAAAAGGTATCATCAAAATATCGGAAAAAATTATTACTGCATCAATATCGAATCTTTTTATTGGTTGTATTGTTATTTCTTTCACTAAATTTGGATTTAAGCATAGTTTAATAAAGTCAGGATTCTTCTTTCTTATTTCTCTAAATTCAGGTAGGTATCTACCAGCTTGCCTCATAAACCATACAGGTGTGTAGCCGCTCTCTTTTTCTTTTATTAACTTTGAAAGTACTTTTAACATATATAATATATATATATATTAAGTAGTATTAGTAGTAGGACATGTTAACAACGGGATTTACAAGATATCTACATCTTATTATTAATAATAATATTGAAAAAACTCAATAAACCAATGTTTTTATTAAAGATTTTAAATTCTATTAATATTTTTTAAAAATGTGTATATTTTATTAACAATAAAAAATTGTTAATAAAATGTTAGTTTTATCTAACAAATTAATATTTTTTAAAAAATATATATATAACTATGTATTTATAAATATTTATTAACATTATTATGAACACTAACTACGAAGTTTACCAAGTTTCAGATTCGACGGGAGAAACACTAGATAGAATTTTCTTAGCTATTAAGGCTCAATTTTCTAATTTTGAGTGTAAAACAATACATTACTCTTTTACTAGAACAAAAAATCAAGTTGATAAAATAACTTTAAAATGTGTAAAGAAAGAAAATGTAATAATTTTATATACAATAGTAGATAAAAACTTAGCAAACTATTTAAAAAAAGAGTGTATAAAAAATAAAATTCCATGTTTTGAAGCTTTGGGTGATTTAATTTCAAATTTTTCTAAATTACTTAAAA
>Ga0209089_10004961_pt1 | contig 10979 bp, 12 predicted proteins | sample ArcticOcean_MG_C_FD_187431 | JGI IMG/M metagenome (GOLD analysis project Ga0209089, IMG submission 187431) | Marine microbial communities from western Arctic Ocean - ArcticOcean_MG_CB2_150 (SPAdes) (version 2) | ecosystem: Environmental > Aquatic > Marine > Oceanic | place: Arctic Ocean: Canada...
CACCATGTCCTGCGACTCGATGCCCAGGCCGGCCACGAAACCGCGCTCGTCCGCGCGCATCTCGGTGACACCCACGCCGTGCGAGGGATCGTTGATGCTGGCGCAGCCGCTCAACAGCGCCGCGCACAGGCCGAGGGTGGATAGGGGAAATATATTCTTCATAAGAGTGCTCCTTGCTTGCGTGGACAAGCTAACCGATTCGGGCCGGGATTTCAACCATCAACGACCAAAAAGACGGCTTGCCTTGCGCAGGGGTCGCTCGGGCAAACTAGGGGCCACGATACCCGACAAAGGTAGCAAGGCTGGGTTTTGCGCCAAACCTCTCTGAACGGGCAGGCCCGTGACGGGATCTATCACCGGGATGGATTCGCTCGGCAAGGACATCTCCGGGTTTGGCGCGGCGACTGGCGGCAAAATTCCCGGCAGCTGTCCGGGCTGTTGGCGGGCTGCTTCGCTCTTCTGCGAGCGGCGATCCAGTACTTGGCCAATTACCAGCCCCACCGCCCCGCCCAACGCGGCGCCCTCGGTTCCATTGTTGCTGTTGCCGCCAATGATGCCGCCCAAGGCCGCGCCCACCACCGTGGAGGTGGGGGTGTAAATCGGCGCGTTGGCCGGTCCCGGCGCCGGTGCCGCGGCACGGAAAACGGGCGAAACCAAACGGCCCGTCGGGCCAAACAACTGTGCCTGCGCCAAAGGCACCGACAGCACGGCCAAAATACAAACTGCGAGGCGTTTCATGGTGATAACAATACTACAATTTCATATAAATATCCAGCAAAAACACAGCACGCCCCATGCCACCCGTTTACTCAAAAGAATGCCCGCTTGTCCGGGCTGGGCACAGGCTCTATAAGGGCCGCCGTGCAAATCCCGGACTTGGCGAAGTTGCAGCAGGGCGACGAGGCGGAGTGGCGGCTGGCTTTTGACTGGCTCTACCCGACGGCGTTGGCCGTGGCGCGCAATAAGCTCGGCGGGATGCACCCGGGCGAGGTGGAGGATGTGGCGCTGACCTCGATCGAGGTGGTGATTGGGAAGGCCCCGGGTGTGCGGGAGGTGGGCGAGTTGAAGAAGTTGCTGGCGGCCATCACCCACAACAAGTCGGTGGATCTCATCCGCAAGCTGCCCGCTCCGGTGGTACCGCCGATGGGCGCGGATGACGAGGAGTTACCGTTTGATCCGCCGGATCACACGTCGCCGCTGGATGAACTGGATCAACAGGAATTAGCCGGACTGATCGGCCAGTGCTTTGAGCAGTTGCAGGAAAAATGCCAGCGCCTGCTCCGGGGGGCGTTTATCGAGCAGTTGAAACACAAGGAATTAGCGGAAAAACTGAAAATGCCCATCGGCTCGGTGGGGGTGATTCTTTCGCGTTGTCTCAAGAAAATGGCTGAAATCGCCAAAAACGCCGGGATTGAGGAGGAATTGCGCGTTTTCCTCGAGTAATTTTTTGATGTCAAATGTAAGAAAAACCGTTTGAGCCACGATATACCATTGTAACAGGGCGAACTAACACAGGCCATGACTGACCATAACGAACAAAAAATGCTGGCGCTCGAGGGCACGCTGGGCCGCATCGACCGCCGTTTGACTGCGGGCACGGTGGACACCGACGAATATACCCGGCTCGGAGCCGACCTCGACGCACTGGAAAAACAATTGGAGAAAACCGAGAAACTGCTGAACTCCGAGGCGACCACGCCTCTTTCCTGCCCGGTGACGGGCGATCCCATGGCGGGCTTCCAATTGCTGGACGCCGACTTGGCCGCCAGCGGCGACGGGCTTTGGTTTGGCCCGGGCAGCTTGCAACGGTTGTTGCACGGAGCCCAAGCCGAGGCACCAGAACGCAGTCTGGAACAAATCATTTTCGAGCTGGAAGAACAGCAGCAACAGGCCAAGCAACTCGCGCGCGTGCGTCAGATGCGCGCAAAACTCAAGGCCGCCCGCGAACGACTCGACCGAGGCGGCAGCGCGGTGGATCCGCACCTTTCAGAAATCACCCGCGAAGTCGACGCGCTCAAGTGGCAAGCCGCCCAACTAGACGGCCCACCGCTTGCGACCGGCACCCCCAACCTCACCCCGCACCCCGGCGCGCTCGTCTCGCTCATTCGTCAGGATGAAAAACCCTGCTATTTATACGCGCACGCCGGAAGCAAAACCTGGCTCGGCCGAGGAAGCAAATGTCACGTGCGCATCCAGGACAGCAAAATCAGCCGGCTGCACTGCGTCATTATTTCCGCCGGTAACAACTGGTACCTCGCCGACCTCGACTCGCGCAACGGCACCTACGTAAACGGCCAACGCCTCACCACGCCCGTGCGTCTGAGCCACGGCGATTCGATCTGCCTTGGCCGCGCGGCGACAATGGATTTCTCGATGATCTCCATCGCGGTGAACGAGGAGAATTTTTACACCCTCGCCCTGCGCCGTATCACCGGCGAGGCTACCGACGACGAACGCGAAGAACTCGACGAAATGCTCGCCGAGAAACCCGAGCTGCGCGCCGAGTACGACCTTCTGCGCCACGGCGCAGAGGTCGCCCGGGCCGCCCTGCCATTAGCCGAAGCCATCGACGCGCCCGCCACCCCATTACCCGCAGGCGCCGAGGAACGCCTGCATGACAAGGTGAAGGAAACCTTCCGTATGCGCCGCGAGGATTTTGTCCAGCCGATCCCCGGCAGCGGCGCGCACCTCTCGCCCCGCAGCGGCCGCGCGCTCACGCCCGTGTGCGTCGCTGAGGGAGTGGAAATGGAAATCGACCTCAACCCTGGCATCCACCGCGGCGGCATCTTCGTGCGGCGCGACCAGCTCACCGCCCTCCTCCGACAGAAATCCGCCACCGAACTCCTCACCCAAGCCATAGCGCAAGCCAAGGCCTGATTCTTTAAAGCAGTTTCAGTGCGTTTTCTGGGGGTCGGGCGATGATGGCTTGGTTGTTTTTTACCACGATGGGGCGTTCGAGAAGGATTGGCTCGGCGGCAATGGCGGTGCAGATGTCCTTTAAACTGCTGTCTGGCGAGAGGCCGCTGGCGGGGTAGGGGGATTCCTTGGCGCGCACGGCGTAGTGTGGCGGGACGTCCAGCTTTTTGAGCACGTCGGCCAGTTGGGCGGCGTCGAGGGGGGTCTTTAAATATTCGACGATCTCGGGCTCGATTCCGTTTTCGCGCAGCAACTGCAGCGCCTGCCGGCTCTTGCCTCAGCGGGGGTTGTGGTAAATCGTGACTTGCATAGGCGTACTGTGCCTCAGGCGCGGCTTTGTCCCAATCCAAAAATGTTTCGCTATTTTTCGGACTGCGATGGCAGCAGCTCGCGCACTGTAAAGAGCAGCGCGCCTAGGCCGAGAAACAGCAGCGTGCCCACGATGAGGCAGAGTATGGCGGTGCCCAGTTCTTCGGTGGACCAGCTGAAGGCCATCGCGAGCGGGCCGTGATGGGCCAGCAGAGTGTGGATGTGGTGGGAGAGCGCGATGTTGGCGATGTTGGTGGGGATGTTGGCGATGCCGATCTCGACGAGCAGGCCGTACACGATGCCCACAACGATGTAGCGCTGGTGGGCCATGCCGATCATTCCGCACAGGGCGCTCCAAGCCATCAGCGCGAGGAACTGCGTTATTAAAAACAGGGGCAGCAGCTCCGCCACGCGGGGCACCCCGCGCACTGCCGCCACGCCGAAGAGCATGAGCGTGAGCACGGCAAAGAGGAGCTGCAGCCAGGCGACGTTGCCGAAGTAAAACAGCAGGAACATTTCCGCGCGCTTGAGCGGGCGGGTGGTGTAAAAACAAAGCGTATTGGCCGAGGCTTCTTCGCGAACCATGGAGCCGCAGGTGCTCAGGCAGGTGAGCGGAATGAGGGTGAGGAAATAAAAACCGACAACCCAGCCGTAAAAGATGGTGGCTTGGATGCGGTCGGTCACGCGGTCCTCGTGGGGGATGGCCAGCAAGGTGAGCAAGGTGAAGCCGATCATGAGGCCGCCTTGGAAGAGCAGGCGCTTGAGGGACATCTGGCGCCGCCAAAGCAGCCGCCACATGCCGAGGAAAGCGCCGAGTGGATCCACGCTGGGTTCGCGCTGGGTGTAGGCAGAGTTCATTGGGTGGTGATGCGGTCGAAGATGTTCTGCAGCGAGCGGTCCTGGCTGCGCAGTTCGTGCAGGGTGAGGTTGTGTTCCTCCAGCAGCGATGGCAGGCGCTCGTGGAATGCGTCGGATTCCCGCAAGCGCAGGCTCAGTCCTCCGGGTTGTTCCTCATCGAGCTGGAACCCGATGAGTAGACCGGCCTCGAATAGCACGCGCGCCATTTTTTCCGGGTCATCGCAGCGGACAAAGTAACGCTCGGCCCCGCTCTGCAACTGGTTGCGTAGCTCGGATTGGCTGCCACCGGCGAGCACACGGCCCCAGTTTAAAATCAGGATGTTGGGGCAGAGCGCCTCCAGCTCGGGCAGGATGTGGCTGGAGATGAGAATGCTGGCGCCGTCGCGGGCGAGTTGTTTTAAAATCTGCTGCATGTCCGCCCGGCCCATTGGGTCGAGGCCGTTCATGGGCTCATCGAGCACGAGCAGGCGGGGTTCGTGCAGCAGCGCTTGGGCGAGTTTCACGCGCTGGCGCATGCCTTTTGAGTATTCGCCGATGCGCTTGGTCCAGTGGATTTCGCCGAGCTTTACGCGGCGCAGCAGCGCGACGCAGCGGTCGCTGACCTCGTTGCGCGGCAGGCCAGAGATGAGGCCGAGCGACTCGAGCCAAGGGAGGGGCTGAAGGTCGTCGGGCATGGAGTCATCCTCGGGGCAGTAGCCGATCTGCCGCAGCAGGCGCGGGTTGTTCCAGGGGAGTTCGCCAAAGACCGTCAGCGTGCCGGTGCTGGTACGAATCTGGCCGGTGATGATTTTAATGAGGGTGCTTTTGCCCGCGCCGTTGGGGCCGACCAGACCGGTGAGGCCGGGGTGGATGTTAAAGCTGATGTTGTTCAACCCCATCACAATGCCGTACCACCGGCTCAATTCAACTGCCTGGATTACGTTTTCCATTTCGTCATTGCGGGCGCATCCGCAGGTACATCATGCCACAGGAGAGCGCCATTAAAATTCCCAGCCCGACCAACGCGCCACGAAAACGGCGGGCTTGGCCGCCAATGACCTTGGCCTCCTCCTCGCCGCGAATTTTATCGCGCAGTTCACGACGTTGTTCGCGGCGTATTTCCTCGCGGTCTATGCGAATTTGGTTGCGTTCTTCCGGGTCGTTTTCTTTTTCCACGAGGCGTTGGGTTTCGCGTTCGTATTCCGGGTTCTGCTCTCGCATTTCCCGGGACACACGAAAACGCGCGCGCCGTTCGGCCTCGCGCAGGTCGCGGTTTTGCATGCGGGCGAACATCCGCATGGGGCGCACGAGCGGGGAGTTTTCGCCTTCGTCGTTGCGGAAGGTGTCCAGTTGCTCAAAGGTGTTGCGCGGATTAAAAATCTCTGTGTGCACTTGGCCGAGGTTGTATCGGAAGCTGAGGTGGCGCATCCACTCGGTACGCGTGGCCTCGGCGGGGGCTTCCATGCCCCAGCCCAGCAGCCACAGGGCGAGCCAGGCGAAGGTGACCACCTTGCCCTTGGGCGACACCGAGGAGACGCCCATGACTAGCAGCGAGAGAAAGCCCAGTCCCACGAGCCCGTAGATGAGGGAGTTGAAGAGCGCTTCGCGCGTGAGCCAAAAGAATTTCCAGCTGGGCGCGAGCAGGTTGCCGCCCAGCCAGGCGAACAGGATGGGCCCCACCCAGGTGAGCATGATCAGGCCCATCACTGCGCCCAGCTTGCCTATCAGGTAATCCCAGCGGCTGACGGCCTTGGAGGCGTAGACGACGATGGCGTTGCTGGAGAGGTCGGCCGCGATGATGCGCGGCACGGCGACGGTGAGCACCAGCATGGTCGGCCAAAACAGCAGCAGCGAGTAGAACCCGAAGACGAGTGTCCACGGCACGCTGACGGCCAGCTCGGGATTTTGTTTGATCAGTACTTCCAGCGAAAAAATGAGCATGGCGAACTGTTCGTCGTCCGCCCCCAGCCACTCGGCCAGCGCGCTGGTGCTGTCCACCAGTTGGCTGTAAAAAAACAGCAGGATGATCTGCCCGAGCGCGGCGATCCAGCAGCCGGCGACGAGCCGCTGCAGCCACTTCACCTGCAGGCAACCGCGCAGCGTGCCTTGGGCGATCACCAAGCGCCGCCGCCAGATGCCCTCGTGTACGCCATCCCAGCGATGGTATCGTTGTTCAATCTGAGTCATGACTGGCGGCTAGGGCTTTCACAAAAATTTCCTCCAGCGTGTTCGGGCTGGGAATAATCTCCATCGGCCGGATGCCATGCGCGCGCATGAGCCGCAGCACGGGCGCGATGTCCTCGCCCGGAAGTTCCACGCGCACATGGCCGTTGGAAAGCACCTCGGCGGGCATGCCTTCGGAGGACAGGATTCCCTGAAGCTCGGACTGGCCCGCGGCCAGCACCACCTCGGCCACGCCGGTGCTGCTCTGTTTTAAATTCTTCAGGGTGTCGTGCACCAGCATCCGGCCGCGCGCGATGATGATGATCTGGTCGCAGATGCGATCCACGTCGTGCAACAGGTGCGAGGAAAGCACCACCGTGATACCGTGCTCGCGCCAGAGATTCTGAACCAGCCCGAGAATCTGCTCGCGCCCGGCGGGATCCAGCCCGTTGGTCGGTTCATCGAGGAACACAACTTCCGGATCATGCACGATGGCTTGCGCCAGTTTCACGCGCTGTTTCATGCCGGTGGAATACGTGTCCACCGCGCGGTATCGTTCCTGTCCCATGCCCACAAAATCGAGCATCTCGTGCGCCCGCTGCCGCGCGGCCTGGAAGGACAGGCCGCTGAGTTGCGCGCAGTAAGTCACGTACTCGCAGCCGACCATGCCGGGGATGTGGCAATCCTGCTCCGGCGCGTAGCCCACGCGCTTGCGAGTCTCGCGTCCTTCCTGCGTCACGTCGCGCCCGAGCAACTGCGCGCTGCCTCGCGTGTGGGGAACGAGCTGTAGTAGGCATTTAATGAAGGTGGTCTTGCCCGCGCCGTTGGGGCCCAGTAGGCCGACTGCTCCGGGCGGCACCGACACGGAGACATCGCTCAGAGCTAGTTGCTGGCCGTATTGCTTGGTCAGGGATTGAGTTTGTATGACCGGCGCCGACATGCGGGCGGGATGTTGCGCGGGCATGGGCTCGGCGTCAAATCAACTCGCGGAGAGGCTTGCCCTCCTCGACGATGTAGCGAGGGCGGCCGCGGTGGTCTTCGTAGGTGGCGTCCAGCGGCACGCCGAAATGGTGGTAGATGGTCGCGGCGAGATCGCCGGGGGTGACGGGGCGGTCATCGGGGGCACCGCCGTCCTTGCCCGAGCTGCCGATTACTTGACCGTGATTGAAGCCGCCGCCGGCAAGTGTCAGGCTCATCACTCGCGGCCAGTGGTTGCGGCCGCCGGTGAAGCCGTTTTGCGTTCCCATCGTTGGCGTGCGGCCAAATTCTCCCATGGCAATCACCAACACTTCATCCAGCAAACCGCGTTCGCTGAGGTCGTTGATGAGCGTGCTGTAAAGATGATCGAAAACTGGCAGCAATGGCTTGAGGCCGCTGACGATTCCGCCATAGACGCCGTCCGACTTGTCGCCGTGCGTGTCCCAAGTGCCGGAGGAGCGGTGGTTGGAAAGATCAATGGTCACGAACGCCACGCCCGACTCAACCAGCCGCCGCGCCAAAAGCGCCTTCTGCGCCCACTCGTGTTTGCCGTATCGGTCGCGCACTTTTTGAGGCTCGCGAGTGATGTCAAAAGCTTCGCGTGCACGGGTGCCCGCCACTAGGTCGTAGGCCTTCTGGTCGAAGGCATCGAGTGCCTCGATGTCGCCGTTCTGATCGAGGCCGCGCTTGAGCCGGTCGATGGATTGTGACAGCGCCAGCCGGTTGTCCAGCCGGTCAATGGTCAGGTCTTTTTGCAGCTTAAAAAGTTTGCTGACATCGTCGCCCACGAAGGGGTCATGCTTCTTGCCCAGCCAACCGCCCCACGCAAAGTGCGTGCGGTCGCGCAGGTTCAAATTCACGTTGGCCGGCAGTGACGGATGATTGGCCCCGTGCAGCTTGGCTACCACCGAGCCGATGGCGGGGTACAGGGGGCCCTCGCGATTGGTGCGCGGCGCGGCAGCGCGGTTGCCGGTCTGCATCACCTGATTCGGCTGATGGCTGCTGCCGCGCGCGTCGAGTGATCGGATGATGGTCAGCTTGTCGGTGAGCTTCGCGTATTTCGGAAGGTGCTCGCAAACGTGCACGCCTGGGAGAGTGGTGGGAATGCTCGAGAAGGGGCCGCGCTTGTCTTCCGTTAAATCCGGCTTGGGATCAATGGTGTCGATGTGGCTTGGGCCGCCGGCCATCCACAGGAGAATCACCGCCTTGTTGCCGCCCATTTTGCGCCCGGACTCTTTTGCCTGCGCGCGCGCCTGCAAAAGTCCCGGCAGCGACAGCCCCGCCATGCCGGCCAACCCGGCCTTTAACATGCCCCGCCGATCGGTGACCGCCAAGCCTTCGCGCGCTGTCCCATGGTAATCCATAAACGCATGCGCATGGTCGTTGCCAAATTCCATGCCCGACGTGTAACTCACCTGTGCACAGTCGGCAACTCCAAACAAGCCGTATTGAAAACCTCGCCGCATCACGCCACACTCCCGGCAAGGCAATCATGGACGATATATTTTTCATCAAGGACGCGGACGGCAATCAGGTCGGCCCCTTCACCGTCGAGCAATTAAAAACACGCGCGGGCTTCAACGGCGACAGTCTTGTGCGCAACGTGGCCGACTCGGACTGGATGAGTGCCCGGGAGGTCAGTGCGCTGGCCGGAGCCATCGAGGCGGCCGGGGTCACGCAGGTCATCCCAGTGGAGATCAAGGAAACGCGCGGGCGCGGGAAGAAGAAGCCGCAAGACAAGCCCGCCAAGACACCGCCGGCAACGGAGGAACTCCACATCCCGCCGCGACAACGACGCCAGCAGTTTTTGAACATCAACCCGAAGGAATCTCCGGGATCCGCCCCGGAACAATCCGCCAAGCGCAAGCCGGTGGTGGTTGGCTCGGCCGCGCTGCCGCGGACGGTGACGCCCAAGGTGGCTTGGATATTTTACGGCTGCGCCGCCGCTTGGCTGCTGCTGAATGTGGCGGGCTTTCTCGGCTGGATCAGTGACGCCAAGCTGCATCGCGCGCTGGTCGCCCTCGGTGGCACGGGTGGTTTTGCGCTGGGCGCCCTCGCCCTCGCCCTCCTCACGCAAATCCGCAACCAAGCCCGCCTCATCGCCGCGCGACAGGCGGGCGATTAAAAGCAAGGCCGATCAGTTGCTGCGTTTCACCGGGCGGTAGGAATGGGCCCACCAGGCAAAGGAGGGCACCTGCCGCGTCTGCACCCAGAGCCGGCCCTGGCCAGTGAACCGGCAGACAAGGCCCTCGCCGGAAAAGAACAGGCTCTTCATGTTGCCGATGGAGGTGACCTGATATTGCAGGCCGCTGGTGAAGGCGACGATGTGGCCGGTGTCGACCACGTAATCGCCGGTGACATCAATCTCGATGATCGCGCCGTAGGTGTTAAACCAAAGGTCGCCCTGCCCGGCACAGCGAATAAGAAACAGGCTCTCGCCGCTGAAAAATCCTTTAAATCCCTGCCACTTGGAATCCACCTCCACGCCCATCCCGGAGGCAACGAAGGCGGAGCTTTGCAGGAAAATCTCCTGGCCGGAGGTGAGGTAAACATGCTCGAGGTCGCCCGGGCTGCCGGGCGCGATGCCGATCTCGCCGGGGCCGCCGCGCGCGGTGAATTCATTGATGAAAACACTCTCGCCCGTGAGGAAGCGGGAGAAGCCGCCCTTGAACTTGGTCTTCATCTCCATGTTCGTGGACATGGTGGCCATGGCACTGGCCTCGACCTTGAGCGTCTTCTCGCCGGGTACTTGCACGGTCACGTAGGCAAAGTCGGGTTTGCCCTCGACGACGTACTCGTGGTCGCGTTGGTCAGCGCCCGGGCTGGCCGCGGGTGCGCCGGTCGACGTTCCCAGCACCTCGCCCACCGGTTTCCATTCGCTCATACCCTCGGCGACGGCCAGGTCGGTGGCCGTGAGCTGGCCAGCCTCGAGCATCTGCCGCACCTGTTCCGGGGAGTAGGGCCCGTGGTTTTCGCCATTGCGATTGATGGTGATCTGCATGGTTTAAATCCTCATTTGCGCGGCCGGAGCAGCGGCCCCAGCATAGAGCCAAAGGCGTCGGCGTTGTGGCTCTGGCACCACACCGTGCCTTGGCCTTTAAATTTACACACCAACCCCTCGCCGCCGAGCATCGAGGAGATCCAGCTCTTGCCCGCCTTGGTGATGTCAAATTGCAGCGTCTCCTCAAACGCCACAATGTGGCCGGTGTCGACAATGTACTCGCCATTGACCGCGATGGGATAAATCGCGCCGAACGACGCCAGCACCATCGGCCCCTGCCCGCTGCAGCGGATCCAGAACATCGCCTCGCCGGAAAACATCGCCTTGCCAAAACCCTGCCAGCTCAGGTCCAGCTCCACCGACGGATGACTGGCCACGTAGGCACCCGACTGCACGATCAGGTTCATGGCCGGCGCCAGGTCGTAGCGCATCATGTCGCCCGCCAGTTGCGTGCCCAGGATCACCTCGCCCGGCTGCGTGGCGGTGTAGTGGTTGAGAAAAAACGACTCGCCCGTGAGCATCCGCTTGAGCGCCTTGAGCACGCCGCCCGAGCCGCGCTTGTGGGTGGTGGTCTCCACCTGCATCCCGCCGCTCATGGCGATCATGGCGCCGCTCTCGCCGGTGAAATGCTCGCCCGGCTGCAGTCGCACATGCGCCGCCGCGTTGCCCGGGCCGTTGGTGATCTCAATGTCCATCTTAAAAAAGCCGGGGGTTCAGCCAGCCCGCCAAGCCCGACAGGCTTCGGGTCTGCACCACGATTTTCCCATGACCCTCG
>Ga0209089_10004966_pt1 | contig 10972 bp, 7 predicted proteins | sample ArcticOcean_MG_C_FD_187431 | JGI IMG/M metagenome (GOLD analysis project Ga0209089, IMG submission 187431) | Marine microbial communities from western Arctic Ocean - ArcticOcean_MG_CB2_150 (SPAdes) (version 2) | ecosystem: Environmental > Aquatic > Marine > Oceanic | place: Arctic Ocean: Canada...
CCCCCACTCTAACTCTCCCCCGTCGAGGAGGAGAGGATAAGAATCTTACCCCCTCTCCTCTTGGGGGACAGGGCCGGAGCGAGGGTGGCGGCGACCTGGCCGCACGAGCGGGGGTCGGCACGGGGGCACGACCTCTACGAGACTCTTTTCCCGCCCCCTCTCCCCTTGAGGGAGAGGGCTGGGGTGAGGGTGAAGGTGGCGGCGTTGCTCAGCAAAACCAGCCGGTAGCCAACAGCACCCCCACTCTAACTCTCCCCCTTCAAGGGGGAGAGGATAAGATTTTGACGATCGCGGACATCGGCACCGGAAGCGGCGCAATTGCGGTCGCGCTTGGGCATAGCCTGCAGAAAGCAACAGTTTACGCGACTGACATAAGCCCTGACGCCCTCCGTGCCGCAGACATGAACCGCCGCCAAAACGGTGTCGAAGCCCGGGTTCATCTTCGACAAGGCGATCTGTTCGACGCGCTCGACGGGCCTGTGGACGTGATCGTGTCGAACCCGCCGTATCTTAGCTCCGAAGAAGTCGGCGACCTACCGGCAGATGTTAAACACGAGCCGACGACTGCACTCAGCGCCGGAGATGACGGCATGAACGTGCTGCGCAGGTTAATCGAAGATGCACCTTCGTACCTGAATCCAGGCGGTCTACTGGTGATGGAGATTGATCCAAGGCGTCTCGATGAGGTGATGGAATTGGCTCGCGACACCTTTACTGGTACCGACGTTTCGTTTGCCCGAGACCTTGCTGGTCTGGCACGGGTCGTATCCGTCACCCTTAATTAGAAAGTGGCCAGAGTCGCCCGCCTGGGGCTTTTTCTGTGCGGTATGCGAGAATAACCCTATAAACGGTCTCAAACTACCTGCAACCCTCTCCCAAGGAGAATAACAATGGACGCCGGCGACGTTTGGAAACTAGCGCTGTTCTTGGTCGCCATGCTGGGGTCGGGGTTCTTCTCCGGGTCGGAGGCGGCATACCTCTCGATCCAGCGTAGCAAGCTGGCCGCTCTTTCACGGCTAGACCCAAAAAAGGCAGCCCGCATCGACCGCCTTGCTGGCAATCCCGAAAAGCTCTTGTCGACTGTTCTCACCGGGAACAACCTGGCGAACACGTCCGCTGCCGCCCTGGCTACTGGACTCTTTCTCTCGTATTTGTCCCCGAATACCGCCGTTCTTGCCTCGACGGTCGGTGTCACGATCTTGCTCCTCGTTTTCACTGAGGCCATACCAAAGACTATAGCTACTCGGTACTCGGTAGGCACCGCCAACGCTGTGGCCTTTCCTCTTCGGATAGCCGAGGCCGTTTTGTTTCCCGCCGTCTGGTCGATCGAGCAGCTCGTCCGAGCGCTGGGCAATGCGCTACGGCTCCCAAAAGGCACTACTATATCGCGGGAGGAAATCGTTGCGATGGTGGGCATGGGCCAAGAGTCTGGCACCGTCGACGAGGCCCAGGCGCAGGTTGTCGACCAGGTTTTCCGTGTGGATGACATCGACCTTCAGGAGATCATGACTCACCGCACCAGGGTCGTGGGCCTGGAGAAGGGCGCAAACCTCGGTGAATTCTTCGAGACGTATCGAGCGACTCCGCATTCACGTATGCCCGTGTATGAAGAGAGTCTCGATAACATCGTCGGTGTGCTCGTTCTCCGCGACGTTGTGACCGCCCTTGCCGGCGGTCGAATCGAGCTCGACAGTGACGTAACGACGCTGGTACAGCCTGCTCACTTCATTCCCGAGAACCTTGCCCTGGGAGATATCTTTCGTCAGATTGAGGACACTGGGCACGGTATCGTCTTCCTCGTCGACGAGTTCGGTGGAACCACGGGCCTCGTTACGTCGAAGCAAATGGTGCAGACTGTCGTCGGCCAGATCGGCGCCGAGACCGACGAATTGAACGTCAAAGTCGACGCTCAAGGTATATCCAACGTCGATGGCGGGCTGCTCATCGAAGAGATTGGCGTCCAATTTGGTCTACAAATCCCCGAAGGCGACTATGACACCGTTGCTGGCTTCATCCTCTCGGAGTTGGGCACGGTACCAGAGGCGGGCCAGCGACTCGAATACCAGGGGTTCGCGCTAGAAGTGATGGAGATGGACGACCTGCGCATCGGACGCGTGCGGGTTACCAAGCTGCACGGACGTGGCACGACCGATATCAATTAGCGCCATCGACACCCTTCTTACGATGTATACTGCCTCGGCCTACAGCCATTAACCGTCTTTGGATAACGAATCTTGATCTTCCTGATTCTCGCCATTGTCGCTGGCCTATCTGTCAGCGTGATTTTCAAGCTCGTCGGCTCTCGCAACATCGACCGCCTGACCTTCATTACCACCAACTACGCGGCGGCGGGAGCGACCGCGCTCGCCGTGTTGCTGGTTGGTGACGCCGACCTGGATGTGGTATCCGACCCTGGCCTCCTGACCTTTGGAATAGCCCTGGGGGCGATATTCTTTGGCGGCTTCATGCTCTTCTCCTGGGCGATACCGGCTATTGGCGTCGCCATCGTCATCGGCGTGCTGCGAACATCCATCGTTCTGGCGTTCCTGGCGTCTTGGCTGGTTTGGAACGAAGAACCATCGGGCGCGCAGTTCGTTGGCATGTTTATAGCAGTTTCGGCCTTCTTCCTTATCTCCAAACTCGACGAGCCGACGACTACGACCACGAGCGGTCCCAGTCGCAAAGTGAAGTTCATCGTCCTAGCTATCCTGTTCTTCAACATCGGAACGGTCGACCTGAGCCTCAAAGCATTCGACGAATGGTTCGCCGACGACTTCCATGTATCGGTCTTCGCATGGCTGATCTTCAGTTCGGCGGCAGTGTATGGACTCATCGCTATCGTCGTTCGAGGTTTTTTGTATAGCAAATGGCCGGACATGCGGTCGGTAGGCTGGGGAGTCGTCCTCGGCGTCATCAATTTTGGCAGCATCGACTTCCTCGTTCGGGCACTGGACACACTACCCGGGACCTTCGTTCTGCCAGTCAACGGCATCGCTGGAACTGTCGGCGCGACAGCCCTCGGCGTAGTGGTCTGGCGTGAACATTTGAGTCGAATTAACTGGATCGGCATCGGCATGGCCACAACAGCACTCGTGCTTCTGAACTTGTGATAATATCGAGCGAAATCCATAGCTGAAGTGCCGGTATTGAAGATCAGCCCCTCAGTGCGATCAAGGACAAAACCATGCCCTCTATAGATATCCTCGGCACAGGGAGAATCGACGACCGAGAGTCGGCGTTCCCACAGGCCGTACAACTACCGAACGGCGACATCCTGTGCTCCTTCAACGTCGGCGGCGGAGCACACGTAACAGGTGGGACTGATTGGGCGCGCTCGACCGACGGCGGCGAGACGTGGACAGTCGAGGGTACCATCGTGCCCAAGGTCGGCAACGCGACAAATGCCCTCAAACTGAGCATGTCGGCGGACGGCAAAACAGTCTACGCGTATGGCTCCCGGAGCTACCGCGGAGAAGAAGGCAAGTTCGGCGAGGGGCGCAACGAACCGATATTCTGCACATCGACCGACGGCGGGCACACGTGGTCCGAGCCGACGGTCGTCCCGATGATGGGGCACACCCTGCTGGAGATATCACATGGCGTCCTGCCCTTGAAGTCAGGTCGGCTGCTCGCGCCAGGTGCGACTTTGGAATCGCAGGACAAGCTGGCCAGACAGGTCATAGCGGCGGTGTCCGACGACGGCGGCAAGACCTGGCCCCGGCACGCTATCGTCTTCGAGGACCCCGACGGCGTGCACGGCTACTTCGAGCAAAAACTGGCAGAAGTCGAGCCCGGCCTGATGATCGCCACCTGCTGGACGATAGTGATGGACGGAGTCGAAGACCGTGCCGACCACTTCACGTTCTCGCGGGACGACGGCCTGACGTGGAGCGTCCCAAAGTCAACGGGCACTATGGGTCAAACGATGACGCCGATTCCCCTGGGCGGTGACCGGCTGCTCGTTCTCTACAACCGTCGATACGGCCAGTTGGGTGTCGTTATGAATCTGGTCACCTTTACCGACGACACGTGGACGGTTCATCACGAGGGCATGATGTACGACCCACATGCCACGGCGGATCGTCCGACCGACATCGAATCGGGCGTTGAAACCTTCGCGGGCTTCCAGTTCGGCTTCCCGACGGCCATACGGCTACAGGATGGCACGTTCCTGGCGACGCACTGGTCGCAAGAGAATGGCAAATTTGGCATCCGTTGGACGAAGCTGCGAGTCGATTGGTAGAGAACGTACTTCGTCTCACACACGTCTCAAAAATGAGTCGATGAGCGCCGCAAACCTGGCTTTTTAACCCACGCAGTAAGAGATACGCAGTAGCATCCATTTGTCGGTCAAATCGAGTAGAGCGTACAATGACGCCTGTGGAGTCAACTCGCACCGCGGCTCTGCTGCTCATGTTAGTTGGAGGGGCCTCCCTCCTCGCGGCGGCGTGCGGCAACGACCCTACACCGACACCGTTGCCGATTTCGACCGAGACACCGGTGCCTAGTGTCACGCCGATCCGAACACCGACATCGGTCGTGTCTGCATTCCCAACTCCAACGCCGAGACCGACAAACACAAGAATACCCGCTACATCGACGGCCACCGTTCGGCCCTTAAATACGGGGACGGCCGTCGCGACACGAACCCGGCGGCCACTACCGTCAGCGACGAGAATACCAACTTCGACGGTCGTCCCATCGGCCACGCCGACGACGGTACCCACGTCGAGCCCGACGCCGACCCTGACTGCAACTGCCACGCCAATACCGCCGACGGTGACACCAACCCCAACGCGCATGCCAACGGTGACGCCGACAGCGGTGCGAACTTTCGCGTTGAGGATCAACGGGCGGCAGATTATTGGGGACTCTTTCGAAGATTCCAGCGGTACGGTGACGATACAGCCGTCGCCCAGTCCTCTAACCGGGAGTTACCCAGCGGGGACGCGGGTCTTCTTGACAGCTACCGAACATGCCCTTTCGGCCTTCGTGGGATGGGGTGGGGATTGCAATGGCACGGCGTTCTGCTCGCTGCTGATGCCCGACGACCGAGCCGTGACCGCCGAATTCCGGCGAACGTTCGCGCTCAGCGTCAACGGTAACCAACAGTCACCGACGCTTGTTAACGCTGCAAACGGAAGAATCAGCATCTTTCCCGAGGGCAATGCGCAGGGCAACCGCTACATCGACGGCACCCAGGTAATACTGAACGCCGAGTCGGATGCTAACTTCGCGTTTCATTCTTGGGGCTCCGACTGCGGCGGAACGACGACCAGATGCTCTCTTACCATGGATAGCAACAAGACGATCACGACGGCGTTCGTTCCGACATTCGCGTTGACCGTCGAGACGATTCGTGTCGAAGGCGATACGCTGGCCCTCCCACTGGGGTCGGTACGTGTATCTCCGCCACCGAACGCCGCAAACAGCCGGTACCGTTCAGGCACGACCGTTACACTGAGCCTCGATCCCGATCCCAACGTGGTGCTGCTCTCCTGGGGAGGGGACTGCCCAAATACCGGCATGTCTTGTGTGCTGACAGTGAACTCCGACCGCTCCGCAAACGTGTCCCTCGTCAAGTCCTTTGCGCTAGATGTCTCCGTCGTCGGTCTTGGAAGCGTCCGCGTCGCGCCGCCGTCAAATGCTCCTGACGAACGGTATCTCGATGGGAGTCAGGTCACGCTGACGGGGGTGCCGACGGGCGAGGCGATGTTCGAGAGTTGGGGAAGCGAATGTACCGGCACTGCTGAATGTGTCGTCACGATGAACAGCGACCGGTCAATCACCGCCACGTTCCAGCAAACGTATACGCTGATCATGAACGGCATTCAAGTAGTAGATCCCCCAGGGAGATTCGTGTCGCTTCCTCGGGGCGGTGTATCGGTTGATCCTCTGCCTGATCTGCCAGGCGGTAGATACAAGGCAGGCACCCCGGTGCGACTAGCCACGGTGCCCAACTTTGGCATCGTGCTCACCAAGTGGCAAGGCGACTGTGTTGGAACCAACCGCATCTGCAACGTGGTGATCGACGATGTGACGCGAGTCGAGGCCATCTTCAGTTCCGGTCAATCCGAGCCGTACGCCATCAACGTCAATGGAAACAAGGTCACGAGCGATATCCACCAGATGGAGCTTGGCGTGATCAACGTCTCTAGGTCGCCCAACGCGGGTAACAGTAGCTATCGCAACGGGACGGAGATCACGCTGTCTGCGCGTCCGATTACCGATTTCAGGCTGGCTAGTTGGGGCGGTGCCTGCTCTGGGACAGGCGACTGCACCCTCACGATGGACGGCGAGAAGGATGTGCTAGCCGCTTTCGAACCCATCGACGCAGGGTTCCCCCCGGCCACTGCGGGAAGAGTGTTGTTCACATCGACGAGGGACGGTAATCAAGAGATCTACGTGATGGACGCCAACGGGGCCAACGAGCAGCGGCTGACCATTGAGCCCGCCGAGGACTCCTCCCCGTCGTGGTCGCCAGATGGCAAAACCATCCTGTTTCAATCGAACCGGAACGGCAAGACCGAGATATGGGTGATGGCTGCTGACGGCTCCAACCAATCCCGGCTTATGGAGACGCCCACGCAAGACTCGGAGCCAGCATGGTCTCGCGACGGCACGAAGATAGCGTTCGTGAGACAGGTAAGCAATGTCGGCGAGGTTTACATAGCAGACGCTGACGGCACCAACACACACCGGCTTACTTCCAGCTCGTTTTCGGAAGGCAACCTCAGCCCGACATGGGGGCCGAACGACGTATTCCTGTTCTACGCCTCGAAGGCCACCGGCAACTGGGAAATATGGCGCATGGAACCGGAGACAGGGATTAACAAGTTCCAGGTCACGCGAAACGGTGGCAACAAGGGCAACCCGACCTTCACCGCCGACGGGTTCGTGCTCTTCGATTGGGATATCGATGGCAAACGCGATATCTATCGTATGCAGTCCGATGGCCGCGAGGTGTTCAACCTCACAAACAGTCCAACGACCACTGACGAAGCGCCCCATGCTGAACCTGGCGAAAACTATATCGTCTTTCAGCGAACGCTGGCGGGCGAAGACGCCAATTCGCGAGAGGTATACGTCATGAAGTGGAATGGCTCCGAGCAGCGCCGCCTGACCGACAACGCCTTCGACGACGCGGCGCCTGCGTGGCATCTCATCGAGAATTCGTAAGACCCAACTGGAGCCAAAGTTCAAGTTGACCCGCATCCCAATCGGCACCAGCGGAAAGACTGCCCTCGAAATCGCTCGCGATGCAGCGAAAATGGCCGGACGTATCGCGCGGGATCGGTTCGAGCAGGAAAAGAAAATCTCCTTCAAGAGTCCGGGAAACATCGTCACCGACGTGGACACGGAGGTTGAGGCGAAGGTTTTCGATCTGCTCCGACGAGAGTTCCCCAACCATACCCTCGTCGGTGAGGAAAGTGCCGCGGACGTGAGGGCGGACACGGGGTACGCATGGATCGTCGACCCGGTCGATGGCACTCGGAACTATGCTCTCGGAATTCCGATCTACTCGACGGTCGTGGGCTTGGCGCTGGATGGTGAGGTACTCGTCGGGGTTAACTACGACCCGGAGCGCGATGACCTCTTCGAGGCCGAGCGCGGCGCTGGCGCCTATCTGAACGGCAATCGTATCCGTATCTCCGAAAGGGACGCTCTTCGAGACTGCATTATCGGATTCGACCTGCCCTACAACGATATCGGAGCGAAACACGAGCTAGACATGCTGGCTAAAGCGGTCTGGCCAAACATGCAGACGGCGCGGATCATCGGCTCGTCGGCGCTCGGCATTTCGTACGCCGCAGCAGGAAAGACCGACCTGTACTTTCAACATCGCCTGTCGCCGTGGGACCAGGTCGCGGGCATGCTCCTCGTCGAAGAGGCGGGAGGCGTGATCACTGACCGGACTGGCAAGCGGGCGACTCTCTACAGCGACGGCATCGTCGCATCGAGCGCGAAGCTACACGCCGAGTTCATGCGTCTGACCGAAGGTACGGCATGGCGTCAACCGACTCAGCAACTGGCGTGATACTGTGGCTCGACACGACATCGCCGGTCGTTATCCCCCACGTCCAATGTCATCCAGTAGATCGTTTCTCTTCAGCTTGCTCCGGGACACACCTCCAGATCGGTGAGGTGAGTTAGTCCGATTCTCGCCTTGTCAGTCCACCCATAGTGCGCTACAGTTCGTCCATTGAAGACAAGGATCGCGATGGCCCATCTACATACTCCTGAGCCCCACGAAGAACCGTCCCAGGACCAAGGTGCTACAGGCCGGACCGGTCATCAAGGCTCAGTTATCGTGGCGGTTTTTCGGATTGCTCTGGCGCTGTTCCTGATCGCCTTCAACTTCCGGGGCTCATCTTAGAGAAGATCGGGATGCCGGGAATCGGTGCGTACCCGCGCTACATCGGCGTCATCCTTTGCGCCGCAGCGGTAGCGACATCTTCCGTCAGCTTGCAGCGAACGATTTTTCATCGCCCTGAGGCCAGTTTTTTCCCAGAGTTCGCCGGAATGGTGATCTACGTTTCCGACGTACTTCTTGCAGTCGGTCTGTTCGTCTGGTTCGTCGGCTGGTACCTGTCGCCGACCATCCAGCTTCGATTTGGCCCCAAGCGCGTGTTTTTGCCGCTGGCCGCAATTGTCTTGATATCGTCGGCGAGTTTCCTGTGGGCCCCGGATGCTGCCGTCGCAGGCTATTCGTCGCTCCGCCGTATCCTCTTCATCGGTATGTACGTCGTTCTCGTCAGCGAGATGGTTAGGGCAACCGTCCCGATGGTCGTGGCGCTAATCGTCGTGGCGTCGGCACACACGGTCGTTGGCCTGATGCAGGTGGCCCTTGGAGAGGCTATCGGCGTCTCAATACTCGGTGAACTGGCATCCGATGCCCTCGAGTTCGAGAAGATCGGAAATCCACAGGCTTACGGATTTGGGGCGAACCCAAACCCAGTCTGCATGTATCTCGCAATCACCAGCGTCCTTTCGTTCGGGTTTTTCTTACTCTACGAATCGAACCGACTGATGAAGGGACTGACATTACTTCTTTTCTTGGCCATTCTCGTGGGAATGCTGGCGACGTTCTCAAGATCCGCTCTTCTGGGCTGGTTCATCGCAATATCTGTTATGGCCTTTCTCGCGTTGGCCGGGAGTGATGTCAGAAGAGGCCTAGTCTTTCAACGAATCGGTATCGTTATGCTGATCGTTGGCCTTTTGATCGTAGCTGGAGTGGTCGTCGACCCTGGCGGTGTAGGCAGTCAAGGAATCTCTGGAGTTCAGCGCTTCACATCCGAAAACGTCGCCAATGGTTTCAGCTACATGGTCGACGATTTCGAGGCGTCCATTCCCGTCATTCAGGACAACTTCATCCGGGGTGTCGGTGCGGGGAACTATCCCCAGGCGCTCGTGAACATCGGTAGCGACAACGCGAAAATCGTGCTGACCGTTCCCGTTCACAACGTCTTCTTGCTTACCTTTGCCGAAGTCGGAATCATCGGAGGGCTTGCGTGGATCGCGATAACCATTGCGCCTATAGCGTGGATCGTCCGAAACCGCAGGTCTCCTCACTTCGATACTAGAACTCTTATATGGGTGGGGCCAGTCCTCGTGCTGCTGTTCGAGAGCCTTCAGGACTCGACACCGTGGGCGACGCAGGATGGCCGCGTACTGATGTGGGGAATGCTGGCCATGTGGGTCGGAGCGCTTCTCGTGGAAAAGCCGAGACCGGTGACAGAAGAAGAAGCAGAATCGATCGGCCCCGACTCGTCGATACTGCTCCCCATGGGTCATTAGCGGAGCGGCGGTCTGATCGTGGCTTTGGCCTACTCAGCACGGACACCCGTGCTGAGTAGGCTCGTTACCAAAGCCTAGACTGGCTGCTGATTATTACAGTCTAGAACATCGATCTGGCCTACCAGGTACTGTAGGAAGATCACCACGTCGATCACATTGATTCCGTCTACTCCGTCAAAGTCACCGAGTAGGATCTGGAGTTGTGTCGGGTCCGACCAGCCGACAACAATCTGTAGGGTCATGATCGCGTCGAGAATGGTAACTCGGCCGTCACCGTCGAGATCGCCACAAATACCGCCTGTATGCTCGACCATGTTGCCGAAGTCGACGCCCTCTACGGCGGAGCCGACGATTACGTCGACTGTATGGTAGTCGGGATTCATTGGATACGTTTGTACCCATCCGGGCCGCCATTCTTCACGCATCATCCAGAGGCCCTCGGGCACACCGTCTATCCAGTACATGCCCGTCTCGTCCTGCGCGGTGCCAGCAACGTCGTGCATCGTCTCTGCCCAAGGCTCTCCCTGCTGCCAGTCGCCATCGCCGTTCATGTCGACGTAGATCGTCCATCCGGGCAGTCCTGGCTCACCGGCGTCCCAATGACCGTCGCCGTTCCAATCGTCCCACTTGGCACCGTGTATGGAGCCGCCTTCGACCTCGATGTCGTCAATGCACCCGTCCGTGAATAACAGTTCAAGGCCACCAACCTTGCTGATGTGGTAGTGCCCGGGGTCGCTGCTACTGACCTTCAGGACGTAGCCTTGCTCGGAGCCGCTTGTCGCAGCGAAGGCGATCACGTGCGGCACGTCAAGGGTAAGTGTCCCGGTATTACCGCTCGCCATGAGCGTGTTGGTAACCAGGTCCCATACCTCGTAGTCCACTTGAGTGGCCTGACCTACGGGCGAGCCGCTCCAGGTCTCGATCTGAAGCTCGACCTGCTCGGAGTTGCCAGCTCGCAGTACCCAGATCTGGGGGATTTCTTCGAGTGACTTGATCCCGTTCATGCCGATGGCAAGATTGTCTTGTTGTCGACCGACCTTATAGTGGTACGCAGGCAGGAATCCGTCGGTTTCGGTTCTTCTGATCGTGAGCTGGTACGGCTGGTTAGGTGTCAAGTGGAGCTCAAGCCAGTCGACCGAATCTCCAACGAAGTTCGGATGCTGAATCTCTATGG
>Ga0209089_10004970_pt1 | contig 10971 bp, 9 predicted proteins | sample ArcticOcean_MG_C_FD_187431 | JGI IMG/M metagenome (GOLD analysis project Ga0209089, IMG submission 187431) | Marine microbial communities from western Arctic Ocean - ArcticOcean_MG_CB2_150 (SPAdes) (version 2) | ecosystem: Environmental > Aquatic > Marine > Oceanic | place: Arctic Ocean: Canada...
TATGTAAAACTAAACAAATATCAAATATTGTTTATTTTGATGGAGAAAAAACTAATGTTAACCCGACAGTTAAATCTAAAGGAGCAGATAACATTACTATTTTTAAACAATTAGGATATAACGAAAAGGAAATTAACGAACTATTGAATTCTTAAACAATACCTGAGGACTAAATGAATAATAAATTATTACAGCCATTTAGAGTTTTGGATCTTGCAGGCTATATAGCAGGGGCATATTGTTCAGGCCTACTTGGAGATTTAGGTGCCGACGTAATAAAAGTTGAATCATTTGATGGTGATGGATTTAGAGCATTAGCAGGGTTTGAAACATGGAATCGAAGCAAACGTGGTATTGCTGTCAATCTACAACATGATGAAGGTAAAAATATTATCTATGAACTTGCAAAGATTAGTGATTGTGTTGTGCAAAATTATAGATTTGGCGTGGCAGAAAAATTAGATGTTAATTATGAAAAGCTATTAATACATAACCCCACCATAACTTATTGTACTATAAATGCCTATGGTACTAATGGACCTTATAATAAAACACCAGGATTTGATCCTTTGTTTCAAGCTATGAGCGGTAGTATGATTTATCAATCTGAAGATGAAGACAAACCGGCATTTATGCGTGTAGCTTTATCAGACTATACAGCTGCTTTACTTGGGGCATGGTCAGTTTGCCTTGGTCTTTTAGACAGAAGTAAAAGTGGAAGGCCTCATCATGTAGAGACATGTTTAATGAATACAATAATGGCAGTACAAGCTGCAGAATTTTTCTTTGTTAACAATAGACCTTGGGAATTAGAATCAACTCATAATAACCTGGGAATTAGTGAATTCAAACATTTGTATAAATGTAGTGACACATGGATATATATTGATCTTAAAGATAGTCAATTATTCGAAAGAATAAAAAATAAACTTACACTATCTAAGACAAACTCACTTGAAAGTTTTAAGTCCCATTTATTAAAATTACAATCTGAAACAGTTATTAACACAATACGAAATGCTGGTGGGTTTGCAGAAAAAGTTAACACCACCAAACAATTAATGGAACAAGGAGAATTGGATTCTCATTCTATGGAAGTAATAGTTGATTCACCAACATATGGGAAGATTAAACAATCTATTCATCCAGCGATTATTGACGACGAAGTTATAACAACAACAAAAGCAGCGCCTAAACTCAGTGAAGATACTGATGAGATATTGTTTGAATTAGGGTACCAATCTTCCGAAATAGATAAACTGAGAAAGAACAGAATTATATTATAGTTCAATTATACATAAAGGTTTTATTATGACAGAAAAAAGAGAAGAAATTCATTACCTGACGATCACTCAATTAAAAGAATTATATAAAATCGGGGAAATAAACCCTTTAGATCTTACTAATTACATGTTTGATAGAATCAATTTGCTCGACGATAATCTTCAATCTTATGCCACGTTGATGAAGGATTCAGCTCTTAACACCGCTAAATCATTAACTAATTTACCTAAAGATTTATTCGGATCATTGCATGGTATACCCATTGCTATTAAAGATTTATGTTATACCAAAGGAGTCAGAACCATGGGAGGAACAGCAGTTCTTGAAAATTTTATACCTGTGTATGATTCTACAGTAGTTACTAGATTACAAAATGCAGGAGCAATAATCCTGGGTAAACTCAATTTAACAGAAGGTGCTATGGGTGGATATAATCCAACAAGACAAGCCCCCCGAAATCCTTGGAATAATGATGTGTGGGCAGGATCATCTTCAAGTGGCTCTGGAGTAGCAACTGCCGCTGGACTTTGTTTTGGCTCTTTAGGCAGTGATACAGGTGGGTCAATCCGATACCCTTCAGCTTCATGTGGAATAGTGGGCTTGAAACCAACCTACGGAAGGGTTAGTAGATATGGGGTGTTAGACTTAGCAGAATCTTTAGATCATGTAGGGCCCATGACCCGTTCTGTCAAAGATGCATGGGATATCTTTTCAGTAATACAAGGCTATGATATAAATGACTCTACAACTCAGAAAGCCAATAACGAAATTGATCCTAGTGAAATAGATATAAATACTATAAGAATAGGCTATGATGATAGTTATGCTTCTGAAGGTGTTAATACTGAAATAGTTAAAGCCATACGAAATGTGATTAAAGTTTTTCAAACTTCGAAACTTTTTATAAAAGACGTTCTAATGCCGGATGTTACAGATTATTTGCCATATTGGACAACTTTATGCACTTCTGAGGCATCATATGCACATTCTACAAACTATCCTTTACGCAAAAATGAGTATGGTAAATGGTTTAGTGAATGGCTAGCTATGGGTACTTCAGTTACTAAGGAACAGTACATTGAGGCTTGTAACAAAAGAGAAGCTTGCAATTCACTCATTTCTAATTCACTTAAAGATGTTGATGTTTTAATAGCTCCTTGCGTAATTGATTTACCTCACTTTGTTGATGACTCTATCTTATACGGGCCTATGAATTATTCAAGGAATTCTTTACGTCAGAAATTCACTGTACCATTTAATTATAACCGATATCCTACATTAACTATTCCATGTGGCATGAGTGAATCTGGACTGCCTATAGGTTTACAAATAATAGGGCACCCGATGAAAGAAGCACTGATTTGTGCATTAGGTATGAAGTTCGAAGCGTTGACTAACTGGGGTAATTTACACCCCAATATCTAGATACACACAAGCTTTATTTAAAAAATGAATTCACTGATTTGAAACTCCGGAGAGCAATTTGTAAAATTACTAACATCTTTAATAATTTGTCTTGCAGCTATAGTAAATGCATCATGGACTTCTTCTATAGAATTAAAATTCAAATAGGTGACTGCGAAATATTTAGGTGGGGTACCAGGGTTTGAACTTGAAATACCTTTTTGTATTTGGATATCAATTAATCCAAGTGGCTCAAGAAGGTTTTTTATCTTTTCTATGTGAGTTTCAATGTAGTATTTTACATCAAATACAATATCATTCGCATTAGGAAAAAACATACTAACAACAATCATAAATTATTAAACCTATATTGCATTTATCTCTTTCAAGTTAATGATAGCAGCATCGTCATAACCTAAAGAATTAAGCAATTCTTGATTATGAGCACCAAGTTCAGGTGCGATACCGGGTTTACTTGGAGTTTCAGATAATTTCCAAGGCGAACCATGAATTTTTAACGTTTCTCCATTTGGGTATGACATTTTTTGAACATAACCATTAGCTATCATATTAGGGTCTTCTGAGGCTTCTAACATACTATTTACTGGTGCTGCCACCATATCAGCTTCTCGAAGTAATGTAACCCAATGGTCTCTTGTATTAGTGGCAAATAAAGATGATAAATGATTTAATATCGCATTTTTATTATCTTCAGATTCAAATGACAAGCCTAAATCTATTAATCCGTTTTCAGTCATAGAATCGTAGAAGTTTAATAATTTCAAAGCAGGTACCCAGTCATTTGCTCCAAGTTGAATAGCTAAAGGCTTACCATCAATATCATTAAAACAAGCAGCAATACCAGCTCTTTCTCTACTTCCATTAATTCTTGCTCCAGTTATTGGTGCTTCATTTCTCCACATTGCAGTAGCCATAGTCCATCCCATTAAACGAAAAGCACTTCCAATAAGTGAAGTATCAACGCGCTGACCTTGTCCTGTTGCTCGAGCGTGTATTAATGCTGCGAGTACTCCACCAAATGTTAAAATCCCACAAGCTTCATCTGCGACTGATGCTACTCCGGTACGCATTTGTTGCCCGGGCACAGAAAATGCTTCAGTAACTCCAGATAATGCTTGTCCAACTGCATCAGTACCAGGTAATGCATAATCGGGTCCATCTGGACCGTAGGCAGAAACACATGCATATACTATTGCTGGATTTATTTTTTTTAACTGTTCATAACCAAACCCGTACCGCTCTGCTGCGCCCGGTCTAAAATTTTGTCCAAATATTTCAGCTGTTGCTACTAATTCATGGAGTATTTTTTGAGCTTCAGGTAGTTTTAGATTTAATGTAAGACTCTTAACACCACGATTATTAGTTTCAAAAAAAGAACTAATCCCTTTTTTAATTTCACCTGCTCGTCTGGAGGCATCACCAACTCCAGGCACTTCAATTTTTATAACTTCAGCACCTAAATCAGCCATAAGCATATAAGGCACAGTACCTGCTTGAGCAGTTGAACAGGTAATAACACGAACTCCAGAAAGTGCACCAGGTGTATTAGTCATTTGTCTCTCCTTCTAGGCCACTATAAAAGTGGGTTTATTAACTGTGAAGATTCAATATTATTTTCTATATCATCACTATTCCATAAAAGAGGGTTATATTCGCCAGCAAAATATTTTGCTACGTTATCATTATAGTGGGGACTTGATTGATCACCAGAGTTTCCTGGGGGTATTATGAATACTGATTTAGAAAAATCACTTAGATCAATTATTTGTCGAAAGCTTGGCATAGATGTGGCTCGAAAATCAGGACCACTCGTATGATTGAAATTGCATATAGTATCGCCAGATCCTGGAACAGAAAATGGGCCAACATTTAGCAAAGATGCTTCGGGTTCCTTTCGTCCGTTCCCGTGTCTGAATATAATATTATGGATATTTCCCCATTTCCAATTTTCAGGATCATTGCCAAATTTATGTGTTAAAAATTCACCAGATTCATCCAAGCATTGGATTAGGCAATCATCCCAGTTTTCAAATGGCAATATATCTAGATCAAAAATAGAATTATCATTCTCGCAAATCAAATTTTCAATAGCTGTCATATGTACTCGCAAACTGTCTTCAGCTGGTTTAACACCTAACATAGCATCGCGTATAGGATTTAATATATTTACATGAATTCTCCAGCGTACAATTTCGTAAATGCTTCCTAAACTATCACTTGAAAGATCTCCATTCCAAGAATTAAGTAGAGCCTTTGTCTTTTCTCCATTTTCTGAAGTTGTCTTGATAAGACTAAGTCGTTTTTTCAAACGTAGTCCAGGAATTGAGAATGTATCCATTTGTATTTCTGAAAAGGTTTTTAAATTATGGTTGTTATTTTTTAAAAGTAATTCTTTCACCCTTTGACCACGATAAGGAGTACCTGTGGCATTAATATAATACGGAAAATCATTTGATACGATCATATTATTCGAAGTATTTAAATAGTGATTACTTGGGTTTATTTGTCTAGGCATTTCTTCAAATGGTATTTCCCCAACCCATTCATGTTCACCAGTCCATCCAGGGACGGGAAAAAGATTAGGGACGTTATTTGATCTTATAGGTACCTGTCCAGATAAAATATAGGCTATATTTCCTCCATTATCTGCAAGAATTCTATTTGTGTGTGTTGTCCATTTTCTATGTGCTTCAACAAGCTCGTTTACATTTTTCGAAGAGTGCATCGCTTTAAAACTACTGAATGTTTGTTGAGTTTCTTTTCCAGACCAATTCATAGAAATACTGTATTCACTTGATCCTATTGGATCTTGTATTATAGGCCCATGGTGAGTCTCGTATATAGTTTCAATTACTGGTTCACTTTGGCCTTTGACATAAATATGTTCTTCATGTTTATCAGCTGGCAACCATTCATTTCTAAATAAATATTCGGGAGTTTTAGTGTCTCTTATTTTTTCAAAATATAAGTCTTGAGCATCTACGCCAGCGGTTGTTAAACTCCATGCTGTATGTCCATTATGTCCATAATAAGTGACACCAGGAACTCCTGGCATTGAGGCTCCGGTGAATGAGAATTCAGGCCCAATTATATGTTGAACATGCCAGAAACAAGGAACGGTTACAGCAAGATGAGGGTCTCCTGCTAGTAATGGATATCCTGACTCAGTCATAGTGCCGTCAACAGCCCAATTATTTGATCCAGTACCTTGCAAAAACCCTATCTGGGAATAAGCATTTTCAAATAATGACTGTAAATTATTAATAGTCATATCACCTGCAAGTTCGCCCATGGGAACCATCACAGGTGCATCAACAGGGTAATATGGGAAAATCTTTTTGAACTTTTCGATTCCTAGTACTTGAAGCATTTGCAAACGACTAATCTTTGCATGTCCACTTAAAGATTGGGAGTGGGCAATAAGTTTCCATCGACCAGTAACATCCAATGGGGACCATTTAGCAGGAACATAGTTAAGTAGTTCAAATTCTATTGGAAGCGGTAACCCTAACTCGATAAATGCATTGACACCATTTGCATATGCTTCTATCACATTTTTGCCTTCTTTTTCGAGGGAATCCCACTCTTTTTCAGCTGCTCGCATAGGTCCTACACGTCTAAAAAATTTATCTGGAGCTAATCCTCCTGCTCCTATGATTTCCGATAAAGTTCCTTTAACAAATCGGCGTGTTCTTTCCATTCCCCATAATCTATCTACTGCATGCAAAAATCCTTGAATAAACCACATATCTAGTTCAGTTTGAACAGTGGCGTGAGGAACTCCATATTTATCCCAATCAATTTTTGCTGATCCTTCTAATCCTTTAATATCAATTTTCCCTGATTTCAAAAATTTACGGTTTTGAATAGACTTCTTTAATTTTTTTAAGACATCATCATTCATTATATTTCCTTAACTATTTCTTCAGGAGCATTTCGAGCAACAACCATAGTAACCTCAACAGTACCAGTATTTATAGGTTGATGAGGGGCCATAGAAGGAACATGGAAAAAATCTCCTGGTTCAAAAAATAATGTTTTTTGAAGATTTTCACCGACAAGAAACTCTCCTGTACCACTAATTATATAAATTGCAGATTCACAGTTGGTATGAATATGCGGAGAAGCTTTACAGCCGGGCGGTATAGATGCAACCGAAAGATGTATCCCTTCAGCTCCTACAATATTTTTAGAAACACCAGCTATTCGTGTCATAGATCCTGAAGAAATTTCAATCTCACGATCATTTTGTTTAATAATCCTAACTTCACTCATACTTACCTCTTATCAAACAATTGTATAATTACCGGAATATGACAAGTTTATCATGTTAGTATTAAAAATATCATTATTATTCTTCTTATAAGTATATGTTTGTAAGTGTCTAAGATATACTTATCAAAATTTACTTAGTCTTCTTAATAGCTTTAGGAGAAAGCGATGAAGTATGATTATATTGTTGTAGGAGCAGGTTCGGCAGGAGCTATTATAGCAACTCGACTTTCAGAGGATCCAAATAAATCTATCTTATTACTAGAAGCTGGGTCAGATTTTCCAGATATAAATAATATGCCTGAAGAAGTTAAATATGGATACAAATCAAAAGTAAATATTTGGGATAGTGAACATAACTGGCAATTTAAAGCAAGAGCAACTGATCATTCACAAATAGATATTCCTAGGGGGAAAATTACAGGCGGATCTAGTTCAATAAACGGACAAATATTCTTACGTGGTATTCCGGAAGATTACGATTATTGGGCAGAGTCTGGAAATTCCGAATGGAATTTTCAAAACTTAGTCCAATATTTCAACAAAATTGAAACTGACACAACATATCAAAGCGATCCTGGAGATTTTCATGGAACCAATGGACCAATTATATGCCATAGATTTCCCCAAGAAGAATGGAAACCTGCATCAAAAGCGTTTTACGCTGCCTCGATTGAAGCTGGATATCCACACTGTGAAGATGCAAATGCACCAGGAACCATTGGTGCAGGACCAATTCCACTTAATAATCCTGACGGAATACGATGGTCTACTGCGATAGGGTATTTGGGTATATCAAGACATCGTTTAAACTTAACTATAAGGCCAAATGTATTTGTAAAAAAGATTCTTTTTGATGAAAGTTTAAATACTCCAACAGCAATTGGATTAGAAGTTGTTTCAGATAATGAAGAGTTCACTTTGGAAGGAAAAGAAATTATTTTATGCGGAGGAGCAATAGGAACTCCACAAATATTAATGCTCTCAGGTGTTGGACCCAAAAATCACCTCAATGAACATGAAATTAAAGTAGTCTTAGATAGCCCTGGAGTTGGACAAAATCTCAGAGATCATCCTTTATTACCTGTAATATGGACAAGTAAGCCAAATGTTGAATTAGACACTATTGGGCCTCGAATACAAGTATTATTACGTTACACAGCGGAAGGCTCATCAATATATAATGATATGATCGTCTATTTTAATGCGGTAGCTGGGGAATCTTATCGTGCAATTGGAGAACCAGTTGGTATAAGTGCAGCACTTGGTTTAAATTTCGCTCTATCTAGTGGGGAAATTACATTAAATTCATCCAACTATATGGACCATCCAAATCTAAATTACAACTTACTTGATCATGAAGAAGACAAACGACGATATAGAGATGGAATACGTATGCTAGTAAGCTTAGAAACAAATTCAGAAATGTCAAAACTCATTTTAAATAGATTGAGACCATCAGATATGGATTTAAAAAACGATAAATCTCTAGATTTATGGATTAATAAAAATGTACAAACAGGCCATCATGTATCTTGTACAGCAAAAATGGGATTACCATCAGATAAGATGGCTGTCGTAAATCAATATGGAAAAGTATATGGAATAGAAGGATTACGAATTGCAGATGCCTCTATAATGCCTGAATGTGTTCGAGCAAATATCAATGTAACCGTAATGGTAATTGCTGAAAAAGTAGCAGACTTCATTAAAGAAGGTAAATAGGTAATTTGACCATTGATACTAATTGAGATATATTGCCTTTTGTGCTCTAAATTCGAGTTTAACTAATTTAAGGATATAGCTATTAACAACCCCGATAGTAAAAATGGTAATAAACATCAAATTTATTATGGGTGGTTTATAGTATTAGCAGTTGCACTTGCTGGTTTTAGTCAGAGTGCAGGAACATTCCCTGTTTTAGCAGTGATTTTAGACCCAATAACCGAAGAATTTGGCTGGTCAAAAACAACATTCACTTATGCCACATCTTTTGGAACAATCTTAGCTGGCATCGTAGCAATTTTTATTGGATCTGCACTTGATAAATATGGCGGTAGATGGATATTAACCTTATCAGTATTTGTTTTAGGGATATCATTTATATTATTAGCGATAATTGAAAATTATATCCAATTTTTCATAGTTCTAATCATTAATAGGATTATGACGATGGGAATAATAGCATTAGCAACTCAAGTCATTGTATCTAAATGGTTTATTGTAAAAAGAGCAAGAGCTGTTGCATATAGTGGACTTGGCATTATGCTTGGAAATTCAGCAACTCCACTCTATGTTGCTTATGTTTCTGATGTATATAATTGGAGAATTGCACTAACAATTTCCGGGATTGTTGTGTTTGTAGTGTCTCTACTTCCAGTAATGCTAATAATTCGAAGACAACCTGAAGATATGGGACTTTTACCAGACGGATTACCAATTGTAGAAAACAATGATTCTCTTAAAACATCTTCAAATGTAGAAATTTCATTTAATCGAAAGCAAGTTCTAAAACAACCAAACTTTTATTGTTTAGTAGTAGCATTTTCACTTTTATTTGTGGTTGGTCCTGGATTATGTTTTCATCTCATATCATACCTAGACACACAAGGTATTGAGAGAAACCAAGGAGCTATCGTCATGGCAATTTGGTCGTTTAGTGGGGCAATTGGCGCTTTTGTGTCAGGATTTATCGCAGAAAAAATTGGTACGAGAAGGGCAATTGTAGGAACATTTATCATTAATTCTTTGACAATTTTTTTAATATTACTTGTAAATAATTTCTATATAGCTATTATTTGGGCAATAGTTCAAGGAATTTTGAGTGCAGGATTGTTTAATACTCTCTACCAATTAATATTTGCTGAATACTATGGACGTAACTCGCTTGGATCAATTAGGGGGATGATATGGCCTGTACAAATGACTACTAATGCATTTGGCCCACTATTTGGATCAATTATGTTTGATCAAACTCAAAGTTATTATTATATGTGGGTAGTTTTTGGATTTCTAATGCTAATTTCAGCTGCAGCAACATATTTTGCAAAGCCTCCAAAGGTTTAATTATTTAATATTTACTATTAATTCCCTTTTGGTAAATTTATAAAACGATTTAGATCTTGCATGTGTTCTCCATAATGCGTCCAAGTCTCGTCTTTAATCATCAATCCAATTGGTGTTGATACATCAAATGTGTCATCACCAAGAGTATGCAGGTATTGAAGGAGATCTAAATGATATTTTTTTAAAAGAGCTAAGAGTTCAATTCGATCTAAATGCGAATAATTATCAACCTGGCTTTGGTTAAATTTATCAATTTGTTTTGAAGTAAAATCACTCCATAAAGGTTTCTGGTTTTTTTCTAAATAATCTTTTAAATTAATATGTAACTCTTCATCCCATGCAAAAATATGAATAATAGCATCTAAAAGTGACCAAGTTCCTAATACACCTGGGTCAGACTCAAATTCTACAGGAAATATAGATATAGTTTCAATTAAACTATACCAAGATGAATTTATATTATTAATCGCTTCAGTTTTACCCACTACTACCTTCCTTTAAAGTTGGGTTTTCGTTTTTCTCGAAAAGCTAAACGGCCTTCATCATTGTCTTCAGTGTTATGCACAATAGATCCCAAGTTTTCTTCGTAATCACATTGTGTGATTAAATCTACATTTAATGAATGATAAACAGCTTTTTTTGTAAGTTCAAGGGTGATAGATGGACCTTCTGCAAGTCTATTTGCTAAAATCAAAGTTTCAACCATTAAGGAATCGTGTGGGACGACTTTATCAACTAAACCTATTTTAAGAGATTCTTCAGCTCCAACATCATCACTTAGCCATAACATTAGTAAAGCTTTTGAAACGCCTACAATTCGAGGCAAAAACCAAGTTGCACCATTATCTGGCAAAATAGCTCTTCTCAAAAAGGCTGTAACAAATCTTGCTTTATCTGAAGCCACACGAATATCGGCAGCTAAAG
>Ga0209089_10004973_pt1 | contig 10967 bp, 10 predicted proteins | sample ArcticOcean_MG_C_FD_187431 | JGI IMG/M metagenome (GOLD analysis project Ga0209089, IMG submission 187431) | Marine microbial communities from western Arctic Ocean - ArcticOcean_MG_CB2_150 (SPAdes) (version 2) | ecosystem: Environmental > Aquatic > Marine > Oceanic | place: Arctic Ocean: Canada...
TTGAAGACAACGTAATCAATGAAATTTTTAATAGATTGATAAAAAAATCAAATTACAAAAAAAGATATTTTAAGATAAAAAAATTTAATTTAAATAACAAACATTTAAAAAAAGGTCTTGCAATTACCCCAGTAAAATTTGGAATTTCTTTTACAACTATTCATCTGAATCAAGCTGGAGCACTTGTTCATGTTTATACAGATGGAAGCGTACATTTAAATCATGGCGGAATAGAAATGGGTCAAGGCACAAATACAAAAATTGCTCAACTTGTTGCAAATGAGTTTGGTTTGTCATTTAACAAAGTAAAAATTTCTTCAACAAATACATCAAAAGTCCCCAATACTTCAGCGAGCGCCGCATCTTCTACTACAGATTTGAATGGAGCGGCTGCACTTAATGCTGTGTCAAAAATTAAACAAAATTTAGAAAAATTTATTAAATCAAAATATAACATTAGTGCAAATAAAGTAGTTTATGAAAAAGGAATAATTAAATTCAAAAACAAATCATTTAATTTTGAAAAAATAATTAAAGAAGCTTATTTAAACAGAATTTCACTATCATCCACTGGATTTTACTCAACACCTAAAATTAACTTTAACAAAAAAACTTTTATAGGAAGGCCTTTTTTATATTTTTGTTATGGAGCAGCAGTAACTGAAGTTACAGTAGATGCTTTGACTGGTGAAAATATAATTGACCGTGTTGATATTTTGCATGACGCTGGTAAAGCCATTAACCCAGCTTTAGAATTAGGCCAAATCGAAGGTGGTTTTGTTCAGGGGCAGGGATGGTTAACCATGGAAGAGGTAAACTGGAACTCTAAAGGACAAATAACTACCTTTTCACCTTCCACATACAAAATACCTGCTGTAAGCGATGTACCTAGAAAATTTAATGTTGAAATTTTTAAACAAGGCAAGAATAAAGAAGAAGTGATAAATAAAGCAAAAACTACAGGCGAACCACCTCTTATGTTAGCCATGAGTGTGTTTTATGCAATAAAGGATGCCATAGCCTCAGCAGAAAAATACAAAGTTACACCAATCCTTGACGCACCGGCAACGCCAGAAAAAATTTTGATGAGTTTAAAAGAGTTAAAAAATAGAAATAATTATAATAAAAATTAAGAACAACATGATATCAAAAAATAAATTTATGTTAAGAGCAATTGAGCTTTCAATAAGCAGCGCGAAGGACACTGGTGGACCATTCGGTTGTGTAATGGTTAAAGACGACAAAATTATTGCAGAAGGTTTGAATAAAGTTACTTTTTCAAATGATCCAACTGCTCATGCTGAAATTGTTGCAATAAGAGAAGCATGCAAAAAACTAAATACATTTAATCTTTCAGGTTGCGATTTATATGCTAGCTGCGAACCATGTCCCATGTGTTTATCCGCTATATATTGGTCACATATTGATAATATTTTTTATGCAAACACTAGAGAAGATGCAAAAAAAATAAACTTTGATGATTCATTAATTTATTCTGAAATTTCAAAAAAAAATGAAGATAGAAAAATTCCAATAAAACAAATGTTAAGAGACGAAGCTCTCAAAGCCTTTGAGATTTGGAACAAGAAAACAGATAAGATAGAATATTAATATATGGAATATGTACCTTACACAATAAAATGGCTAGAACTAATCTTAAGATGGGGACATGTATTATTTGCAATTCTTTGGGTAGGTAATAGTTTTTTATTTAATTATTTAGATAATAAACTTAACAAAGATATTTCAAGTGAAGATATAGACGGCGAAGGCTATCTAATGCATTCAGGATATTATTATAAACTTTTGAGACTAAAAAAATCTCCACCATCTCAGTATCTTAATAATTTAGTAATTTTTAAGTGGCAAAGTTATTTAACATTCGTAACAGGAATACTTCTTCTAATTATAATTTACTATTATAATTCTGGAGTTTTGATGGTCGATAAGCGAGTTTTAGAAATAGCTCCTTTACATGCAATCTTAATTTCAGTTATGTTTTTATTTATTTCATGGTTTGTTTATGATCTTTTATGCAAATCTAAAATAATTAATAATAACTTACTTTTTCTATCTATTATTTTTATTTTATTAGTTTTTATTTCTTTTAGTCTAACAAAAATTTTTGGACCAAAATTTGCTTTTTTAAGCGTTGGCTTAATTATGGGTTCAATTATGTTTGGAAATGTTTTTACTGTGATTATTCCTAATCAAATGAATATCATCAGCAGTAGTTCAAAAAATGAAAAGTTTGATACCAGTCTATCATTGGCTGCTAAACAAAGATCAATTCACAACAACTATTCAACATTCTTAGTGTTATTCATTATGCTGTCAGGACACTACAGTTTTATAGTCTACCATAAATACAATTGGTTGATTTTGTGTTTAGTTGCTATCATTTCAGCAATGGCTAGACATTATTTTAACTTAAGAGGAAAAAACATTCATAGGTTGTATATTTTGATTATTTCAATTCTAGCTTTAACTCTTCTTGCGGTTTTGCTTTTCATTTTTAAAAATTAAGATTATAGAAATATATGTCTGAAAAATTAATTGTTGATTGGAACGAATATAATAAAACTGTTGAAAGGTTAGCTATCCAAGTTCATGAAAGTGGATACAAACCAACTTTGTTAGTTGGAATCATGCGAGGTGGTGCCCCAATGATTGATGTCTTAAGCAGAGTTTTTAAATTGAAATGTGCTTATCTAGCTGTTGAATCTTATAGTGGTAAGGGAGTTGAAGATGAGCAAGGAAATATAGTATTTTCTAGAGAAATGAGTTCGATAGCAAAAAATATGGGTGGCAAAATATTATTATGTGATGACCTTTCTGATACTGGAATTACTTTAAACAAAAGCGTGGATTGGTTAAAAAAATATGAGCCAATAAAGGGTAAAATTGAAGATATTAAAACTGCTACATTGTGGAAGAAACAAAAATCAACTTTTGATCCAGATTATTGCGCAGTAAAATTAAAAGATAATCCTTGGATTGTGCAGCCTTTTGAGGTCTACGAAGAAATAAGAATAGAAGACATTGTAAAAAAACACCAAAAATAAAAAGGGCGATCCGAAGACCGCCCATTTTTTAATTCAATACTTAATAATCTAAGCTACAGCAAAGCTAATTATACTTAATATTGCTATAACCCAAATTGCAGGACTAGTACTATCAATTTTACCTGTAAAAATTTTAATAGCAGCATAAGAAACGAATGCTAGCGCTATACCATTCGAGATCGAATAAGTAAAAGGCATTGCAATCATTGCAAGCACAGCAGGGCCCGATTCAGCGGCGTCTTCCCACTCAATATCTGTTATATTACGCACAAATAGAGTTGCTATATAAATTAATGCAGCAGCATCTATTTCTTTTGGAAGAGATGTAGCGAGTGGACTGAAGAATAAACAACACAAGAATAGAACACCTATTACAAGTGAAGTCATTCCAGTTCTTCCTCCAGCTTTTACTCCAGCAGCACTTTCTACATATGTTGTAACTGTTGAAGTACCTAACATGGCACCAGCAACTGTAGATACACTGTCCGACAGCATCGCTTTATCAATGTCTTTTATTTTACCATCTTTTCCAATTTTTCCTGCTACGTTAGCAACACTAGTTAGTGTTCCTGCGGTATCAAAAAAGTCTATAAAGAAGAGAGTGAAAATTACAGTAACCATTGACGCACTAAGAGCAGCTCCTAAATCAAAAGTCATTAGGTGAGTCATTGGTGGTGGTGAAGATACAACACCATTGAAATTTGCTAAGCCTGTAACCCAAGCTATTGCACTAAAGACAACAATTCCAATAATTATATTTCCTTTAATTTTCATTTTTTCCATTACAATCATTGAAATGAATGCAGCAGCACCTAATAAAGTTAAAGGATTAGACATATTGCCAAGTTGAACAAGTGTTACTGGGTTATCAGTTGTTAGTCCCATTAATTCAAATCCAATAATAGCCAAGAACAATCCAATTCCTGCTCCAATTCCAAGTTTTAAACTTTTTGGAATAGAATTTATTAACCAAGCTCTAATTGGCGTTAATGAAACTATTAAGAACACTACTCCGGCAACTAATACAGCACCAAGTGCTTCGGCTGGCGTATATTGCATACCTAGACAAACACCATAAGCAATAAATGCATTTATTCCCATTCCTGGTGCTAAGCCTACCGGCCAAGTTTTAGCGTAAAATGCAGCTATAAAACAAGCCAGTGCAGTTGCAAGGGCTGTCGCTGTAAAAACTCCGCCAAAATCAAACCCACCATCGGCAAGTATGACTGGATTTAAGAACATTATGTATGCCATAGTAAGAAATGTACTTACACCAGCAATTACTTCTGTTTTAAAATCCGTTTTATGTTTTCTATAATCAAAATATTTATCTAACATTTGACCTCCAAGTTAATTTAATTAAGTCGGAATTTAAGTGATTTGATAATTAAAATCTTCATTTATTTAATAAAAAAACCTAGTTATTCACTAATATTTCCATTTAATACAACTTTGAGTTTAGTATTTTGAATATTTTTTAATTAGCAACCCGATGCTTTTAAATGATAAATTAAAAAAAATGAAAAAGTTATTCCTTATTAAATTTATTTTATTGCTAGTTTTGTTTTCAGGATGTCAAACCATTAATGAAAAATCTGAAGAAATAGCAAAAAAGGAAAATGAAAAATTAAGTAAATTTATAGGCCAGCCAGAATCAGAATTAAAAATTGTAATGGGAAATCCAGATGAAGAAACTAAAGATGCAAAAGGTTCCAAAATATTAATTTATAAAACTAAAAAATACAGTATTGCCTGTGAAAGAAAATTTGAAATAAATGAAGTAAATATGGTTGTTGGTTTTTCAAGCAAAGGATGTTTTTAATCATATTTTCTTATTTTTAATGTTTAAGAATTAATTTTTTTTGATATTTTTAATGCAAATGCATAGTCAATAGCTATTTCTTGTATAGCCCCATCTCTTCCTGATTTACCACCATGACCAGCATTCATTTCTGTTTTTAAAAGTAAAAAATTACTATCCGTTTTGTACTCTCTTAACTTAGCAGTAAATTTTGCAGGTTCATCAAATAAAACTCTATTATCACTTAAACTGGTTGTAATGAGAATATTAGGATAATCCATTTTTTTAATATTATTATAAGGGGCGTAAGAATAAATATAATCAAAATCTTTCTTGTTTTTCTTGGCGTTCCCAAATTCATCAAACTCTCCAACGGTTAAAGGTAAAGAATGATCTAAATTGGTTGTTAAAGAGTCTACAAAAGGAACTGCCATTATTATTCCTATAAACAATTCTGGTGCTTGGTTTACAACTGCACCCATTAACAATCCGCCAGCCGAACCACCCATACCAATAATTTTTTTATTTGATGTATACTTCTTTTCTATTAAAAATTTTGCAACAGCAATATAATCTTCAAAAGTGTTTTTTTTATTTAAAAGTTTTCCTTCTTTCCACCATTTCATTCCTCTTTCCATACCACCCCTAATATGAGCAGTTACCCAGATTATATCTCTATTTATTAAACTTAATCTTGTTGATGAAAAACTTGGACTTATTGAATTTCCATAAGATCCATAACCGTAAAGTAATAAATTGGCAGAACCATCAATTTTAGTTTTTTTGTGTCTAGTAATTGTAATTGGTACCATTCTTCCATCATGAGACTTACATTCTAAACGCTCAACAATATAGTCTTCAGGATTATGACCGGATGGAATTTCTTGTTCCTTGACAAGTTTTTTGTCTTTTGTTTTTAAATTATATAAATAAGTACGAGCTTGAGTTTTAGGCGATGAGTAACCCAAATATATTTGGTTAGTGTTTCTTGCTCTTTGAATTAAAGAAACTCCAGGAACAATTACTTTTTCATCAGCAAATTTAATCTCTTCTTCATTATTAGTTTTAACATTTTTTACAAAAATTTTTCCTAGAGCATTCGATGTTTCAGATCTAATAATCCAATCATTTAAAAAAACTAATCCTCCAATTAATACTTCATCTTTTGCGGCTATATATGTTTCCCAACTTTGATTGGATAGATCTTTACATTTTTCAATTTTAAAATCTTCAGCATCTTCATTGGTATGATTATAAAAACATCCATTCCAAGAAGAGACTGAATAGATAATGTCTTTCTTTCTTTTTTTAATTAATTTGGGTTTTGGATTTTTTTCATCTACTAAAAAATAGTACTGTTCAGAAGTATTGTGGTCTGAAGTTGCTATAAAATAATATTTTTCATCAGAGCTTAACCCAATGCCAACTGTAAAAGCTTCACTTTTTTCTTCAAAAATTAATTCATCATTTTTAACTGGGGTACCAATTTTATGTCTAAATATTTTTCTTGGTCTATGATTTTCATCAAGTTTAGAATAAAAAATAAATTTATCATCTAAGCTAAAAGTGATTCCTCCACTTGTATCTTCAATTTTTTCAGTTACCAAGCTTCCAGTTTCAATATCTCTTATATAAATTGTATAATATTCTGATCCTTTTAAATCTAATGAATAACCTAAATATTTATCATTCCAACTTACCTCTAAATCACCTACACCAAAATATTCTGTTTTTAGTTTTTCTTTTTCTTTATCTCCATTCCATATTTCTTCAATATGATTAGAGTCAATTTTTTTTCTTAACTTAATTGAATAATTGCCTTTAGTTGTTGTTTTGGTCCAATATTCGTAATTATAGTCTTTATAAGGAAGAGATTCATCATCAAGTTTAATACGACCTTTGATTTCATCAAATAATTTTTTTTGAATATTTTTTGTATCTGATAAATGAAATTCAGTATATGAATTTTCTTCTTCAAGATATTTTTTAACTTCTGGCAGTAGTTTTGAGCTGTCTTTTAGAACTTCAAGTATATTATTTTGATGTATCCAGCTATAATTGTCTTCCCATGATATATTGTGACAAGATTTTATCTCAGGTTTTTTTTTAAGTTGTGGTATTTTCATGAACGTAATCTAAATATATGAATATAATATTTTATTCACTACTTATTTTTGGCTTTAGTTATTTAATTTTAAAATTAATTGCAAACGTTTCTTCGAAAAAATTATCAAGATTTGCTAGATTTTTTATTTTCTTATTTTCTGCAACTCTAGCGTTGTTATTTGCTTTTGGAGGAAGGTTTTTATTATCACTGCCTTTAATCTTGTTAAGTTTAGGAGTTTTAAAACTAAAAGGCTTAACACTTTATCAAATAATTGCACTTTATAGATTAATACAGACCTTGAGAATGAGTGGTAGATTTTCTTTTAGGCAAAATTATCATTCAAGTAATCATTCAAGTTTATCATTGGACGAGGCATACAAAATATTAAATCTAGATAAAAATAACAATATTAATAAAGAAGACGTTCAAAATGCCCACAAAAAAATTCAAAAAAAAATACATCCAGATGTTTCTCCCGAAACTAGCCGTCTATCAACCATTGTTAATGAGGCAAGAGATATTATTTTAAAAAATATTTCTTAAATTATAATTTTATTAAAGATAAAATTTTCTTATATACCTGGTCTACTTTTATCATATCAGGTGAAATTCTAGAATCATGTGTGATGGCATCAACATTAATTTCAGCAGGCATGACTCTATGTTGATGAACACTATAATCAGTGTAAGCTCTTGGAGTATCGAGCATTATTACAATGCTTGGTATACCACACTGGCTAGTTATATGATGGCCAAATGAATCATTTCCTACGTATAAGTCACATTGAGAAATAATTGGAATTAACTCTCCAATTTTTTTTTGACTTAAAGATACACAATTTTTTTTTTCAATAGCATTAATAATTGTTTTTGAAATTTCATTTTCATTTGAACCACACAAGATATAGAAAAAAATATTTTCATTTTCATTAAGCTTTTTAATTAAATTGATAAAATTAGATTCCCCCCATCTTGTTGAAGGTCCAGATGATCCAGCTCCAATAACTATATTTTTTTTACTTTGATCAATCTCTTTCTTCGCTATTTCTTTTTTTTTTTCACTTACGTAAAAATTTGTTTCTGATGGACATGAACTTATATTTAATTTTTCTTTTATAAATTTTTGAGCAGCCTCTACTAGATGTAAGTCTTTTTTCTTAAATAATTGATAAGTATATATATTTTTTATTCCAGCTATTTTTGAAGCTAAAAAAAATCTAATGCTTGGATAAAAGATATAAAAATAATTAAAATTATAAACTTTTAATTGTTTACTTAATTTAAAAATATCAAAAAATTTTTTATAATAATTATCAATGTAAATAACTTCTTTAATTAAAGGATCGTCTTCTAAAGCTTGTTCCAAATTTTTACAAATTGTAACAACCGAGACAGGACCATATTTTTTTGCAATTTGATGACAATAAGTTAAATGGAGCAAATTAGAACCAAGACCAATATAACTTAGAAAAATTCCTATTTTCATCAATCAACTATTAGAATATATAAGTTTTTTTAAGTTTCATTTTAAAAATAATTATATTACTTTTATTAAAAAAAGAATTTATATCATGAAAGAAATTAAAGGTATTTTTGCAGCATCAATGTCTATTTTAGATGAAAATCTTACTTTAAATTCAAGCAAAACAATACTACATGTCGAAAATTTGATTGATCAGGGATGTCATGGAGTAGCAATTTTTGGTAGCACCGGCCAAGCTCAGTTGATCCCAATAGGAGAAAAAGTAAATTTATTAAATAAACTTTCTGTAAGCAAATATAAGAACAAATATTTAATAGGAACAGGGCTTAATTCTTTAGGTGAAACAATAAACTTAATGAAGATATCAACCTCTTTAGGTTTTAATAAGTTTTTAATAATGCCACCCGCTTATTACAAATACAAAGATAAAGAAGTTGTAAATTTTTATTCAAAAATAATTGATAAAATTCCAGAATCTAAAATAATTCTATACAATTTTGAAAAATTATGTGGATATAAGTTTAGTATAAATTGTGTTGAAGAATTGGTAAAAAAATTTCCAGATCAAATAGTGGGAGTTAAGGATAGTTCATATAATTTGTATGAAAATTTGAAAATAGAAAATTTTTCTATTCTTCCTGGATCTGAACTAAAATTATTGAAAGGGTTGGAGTTAGGCTGTACAGGGATTATTTCAGCAACCTGCAATGTCACAGCACCTTTAGCAAGACAGATATATGATGATTTTTTTAATAAAAATGATCAAACAAAAAATGAAAAGCTTTGCAATGTAAGAAAAGCTTTTGATCAATTTGATCTAATTTCAGGTTTGCACTCTTTTCTTGCACAAGAAAATAAGATTTATGAAAATATTTTACCTCCCTTAAGTCTTTTAGATTTAAGTGATAAAAGAAAACTAATTGAAGACCTAGCAAAATTAGGATTTAATTTAAAAGAATCAAATGCAGCATGATATGTATTTAGCAAGTTTTTTAAATAAATTGATAAAAGATGATGGTTTTGTTTTAGTAGATGCTAATTCAGTTAAATATATCATTGGAAATCCTAAACAAGAAAAACCAATTATACTAAGACTATTAGATAAGAAGCTTCATTATAAACTTTTATTTTATCCTGATTTATATTTTGGTGAAGCTTATACAGATGGAACAGCTAAAATTGAAAATGGTTCTTTAACAGATTTTTTAAATATTGCTTTTAAAAATATTGGAAGAAGTGAAATAAATATTTTTGGTCAATTACTAAAAAAATTAAGAGGCACTTATAGATATGTAACAAATTTTAATTTTGCTGAAAAATCTAAAAACAATGTGGCCCATCATTATGATATATCAGATGAACTTTATGATTTATTCCTTGATGCAAAAAGACAATATTCATGTGCATATTTTAAAAATGAAAATGATAGCTTAGAAACTGCACAAAATAATAAAATTGATCATATAATTAAAAAATTAAACCTCAAACCAAACCAGAAAGTATTAGATATTGGAAGCGGCTGGGGATCACTAGCCATTGAAATTGCAAAAAAAACACAATGTATAGTGACGGGAATAACTTTATCTGAAAATCAATATAATTATAGCATTAAAAAAGCAAAGGAATCTAATTTAGAAAACCAAGTTAATTTTAAATTAATTGATTATCGTCAATTAAATGAAAAATTTGACAAAATAGTTAGCGTAGGAATGTTTGAACATGTAGGTAGAAAATTTTATAAAACTTTTTTTAATCAGGTAAGTAAGTTACTAAATGATGACGGTTTAGCTTTAATACATACTATTGGATCAATTAACCAGCCTCGAGACCCACAACCGTGGGTTACAAAATATATTTTTCCTGGAGGGTATACTCCGAGTATGAGCGAGGTAACAGGTCCTATAGAAAAATCTGGGCTTATGGTAACGGATGTAGAGGTATTAAGAATGCATTATTTCCATACCTTAAGGAATTGGAAAGAAAGATTTTTACACAACAAATCTGAGGTTTTGTCAATGTTTGATGAAAAATTTTTTAGAATGTGGGAATTTTATTTAACTTCCTGTGAAATGAAATTTAAATGGGCCGATCTGGTTGTATATCAATTTCAATTAACAAAAGACTTTACTTCAGCACCAATCACAAGAGACTATATTTATTAATATTTTATTGATAAATTCGAACAAATTCACTTTTTATGAAAAAAAAATCCTACAAAAAAAAAATTATTAAAGATAAAAAAATAAAAAAATTCAAAAGTAAGAACAAATCTCAAGTAAAAAAAATTAAAAAAAAGAAAAGACCTCAAAAAAAAGGAATTAAAAGTAAAAAAAAATCTCGAATAAAAACAATTAAAAAAAAGTCATTTAAGTTTAGAAAAAAATTAAAATTTAAAAAAAAACCTAAAAAAGTTGCTAAACAACAAAAGAAAAAGATTAAATATAGCTCTAAAAGTTTAATACTTAAGCTAGTTAGATTGCAGAACAAATTACAACCTAAATTTAAGTTTAG
>Ga0209089_10004977_pt1 | contig 10965 bp, 8 predicted proteins | sample ArcticOcean_MG_C_FD_187431 | JGI IMG/M metagenome (GOLD analysis project Ga0209089, IMG submission 187431) | Marine microbial communities from western Arctic Ocean - ArcticOcean_MG_CB2_150 (SPAdes) (version 2) | ecosystem: Environmental > Aquatic > Marine > Oceanic | place: Arctic Ocean: Canada...
AGAACCTGCTCATCTGCTGGGCATTCTCTGCCTCAAAATCTCACACAATCTATGGGATGAGATGCGGTTCAATCGTCTTCCTGCACCCGTCGGAAGAATATGCTAATCGGCTCGCAGAAGTTTGTTCAGTCACTGGCAGGGGGACTTGGTCGCTCGCTCCGAGGTTACCCCAAGCAACTCTGCTAACTATTCATGGAGATGATGAGAAGGCGACTGTTTGGGCTGTCGAGCGTGACCGGTTGATGTCTTTGTTGAGTAGCAGGCGGCAACACTTCAATCGACTGATAGATGAGGCTGGAATCCCGCTCATGCCATCGGATGACGGGTACTTCGCGTTCCTGCCCTGTGATGATCCGGTCAGTATCGCAGAAAAGGCGGCAGAATCTCATTTCTACATCGTTCCATTGGAAGGTGGAGTCCGAATTGGTATCTGTTCCATAGGTGCTGATGAAATCGAACGGGCCGCCGAAGTACTCATCGCCTCTTGGCGCACCGTCGAAGAGTGAGGCGACCCCATGCGTCATGTCCGTAGCAGCAATCTATCGAACTTGGAAGTGACAACATGAGTAATGTCCGCACAAACATGTTCATCGCTTCTTGGATTTGCATAATCCTCGCCTCCGGCCTAGTTTTCACCGGCGCGATGGGCGTCGCAGTTGGGGCTCCAATCGGTCTTGCAGGAGCAGCCCTGCTCCTCTTCGCAATCGGCCGAGTTGACGAGCCGACCCCAATGAGTGAGAAGGCGATTGACGAATGGGCGCCTGAAGGAATGGAAATGCCAGAGGGAACCGGTGGCAGCGTGATGTTCCGCGTCGATACAACGCTCGACGACCCAATCAAGACGAGCATCCTCTGTGGCAGTTGCGGTGAAGTGACTTGGCAAGACGGAAAACGACCCCCCCATTTCACCTGCCCCGCGTGCGATACCGAACTTTGGGACCACCCCGAAGAAGAGTAGTGAATCGAGTTCCAATCACTCTTCCTCGCATTGGTTGATGGAGTGTCTACTATGCAGTTAATCCTCCCCCATCGCGGGCAACCGTCAATAGAGGCGCACAAGTCGACTCGGGCGAGGGAGCCGCTTGGAACTCAGCAACAACGGTCGACGCATGCTCAAAGCGATGCGCGAAGAGGCCTCCAAAACTTGGAATCTCACCGATTTGCTGACCGCCTGCGAGTGGACTGACCAAGCGCATGTCGCCGGAGCAGGCGCTGCTCTCGCCGAAGCGGGTTTGGTGAACCAATCCGAATCGAGGACAACGCTCTGGAAACTCGCCTCCGAAGGGATTGCCGCTGCCGAAAACGGCCTTCTCGAACAGCGAATTTGGGATTGGCTCTCCGACCAATCGGGAAGTCCGGGTATGAAGGAGTTGCAAGCCTCGGACGCTGTTGCCAAAAAGGAGGCAGGAATCGGCGTCGGATTGCTGAAAGAACTCGGAGTCCAACTCACTCAAGGCAAGTTCGATGTTCCCGGTAACACCGCTGCAATCGAAGCGACCCTCGCTATGCGAGCCGAATTCATCTCCGGACTCTCAACCGGCGAAACTGGTGGGGCCAGCGGAACCGAAAGTGGCAGCGGAGCCAGCGAAACCGAAAGTTCCAGCGGAATATCAGAATCAACCCTTGACAGCGCCCAAATCGGGTACTTCTCCAAACGAAAGGGAATCATCACCTCCGCAGAAGAGGTCGTAAGGAGTTGGAGCCTAACTCCAGCCGGCTCAGCCCTCCCCGACGACAGACTCGTCGAGCGCCTCCTAGTCGCCGACATAACTCCAGAAATCCTTAGCGGAGAGGAGTGGCGAGACGCTGACTTCAAGCCATACGATGTCACCCTCCCAGCGCCAACTCCCGCAGCGGGAAAAGCCCACCCAATGCAGGCCCTCATAGAGCGAATCCGCGCCATCTTCCTCGAGATGGGATTCTCTGAAATCGATGGCGACTATGTCACAACCGCGGGCTGGAACATGGACGCGCTGTTCATCCCTCAAGACCACCCAGCGCGTGAGATGCAGGACACTTTCTACCTCGATGAGCCAAAGTCAATCCCCATTTCGGAAGACCGTATTTCGCAGTGGGCAGATGTGCACGAGAGCGGTGGAGGCACCGGAAGCAGCGGTTGGGGTGGTGAGTTTTCGGCAGATATTTCCGAGAAAGGAATGCTACGAACCCACACCACGGTGAACACGATTCGCCACCTCGCAGAACAGCCGGACCAGCCCTGTCGGGTCTTTGGAATCGGGCGCGTTTTCCGCAAGGAGAGCATTGACCGGACCCACCTCCCCGAGTTTCACCAGATAGAGGGCATCATCATGGAGCCCGGCGCGAGCCTGCCGATGCTTGTCACCACACTCAAGGAATTTTACACCAAAATGGGCTACCCCGAAGTGCGCGTTCGCCCCGCCTACTTCCCCTATACCGAACCCTCCCTCGAAGTTGAGGTGAAATGGCGCGGCCAGTGGTTGGAACTTGGAGGCGCTGGAATTTTCCGGCCAGAAGTGACTGAACCGCTCGGTTGCAAATGGCCGGTTTGCGCCTGGGGAATGGGTCTTGAGCGACTAGCGATGCTAGTGTTGGGACTCGATGACATCCGCCAACTCTACATCTCCGATTTAGAATGGCTCAGAGAGCAACCGATTCTTTGATTTCAGCGCTAGAAATTCCTAGAAGAGAAAATTCACCACTTTCTCCGACCTGCGACGCCCCACGCCCCAGTAAGGACAGCAAGCAGAGCGAGCGTCACAGTCAGGTCGAGCCAAATTGGTGCAGCAACACTCTCGCCTTGAGCCGCTTCAAATTCTATTGCGGGCTCCGAATGGTCGTAGTGTGGAGTCATTATTTCCCCCGACCGGCCACCAGGGCCCGGACCGGGTCCTTGTCCACCGCCACCCTTCGGTCCGCCCGTTGCATCACCGCGGTAACACATCTGGAAGTATGGGAACCCAATCATTGGCACCGTATTGCCGTCGGTGTCTACATGTGTGTTTGTCGAGCCAGATAGTGGCGTCGAAACATAGTGGTATATTCCCTCAGGGAACTCTGGCGTGGGCCCCCACATTCCATTACACATATCGAGGTCACCGATTCCAGCAATATATTCCCAGTCATCGGTTCCATCGTATCCGTCGTTTCCGTTCGACCTTAGTTGGTAACTACTCTTCACTTGAACCACATTTTGGGAATCATCCCACCCATACATCCCGTAGATTGGATAACCATCGAAAGACCAGCCAACTATCTCGGAGTGTTCTGTCGAGTCTAACTTTGTCCAGTCATAGTCAGTCATGTCCTCGCCAGCGCCGGGCGTCCAAAGAACGCAGTTGATGTCCCAGTGGTAATGGAAGTATTCACGAGCCGAGTGTCCACCACATATTCCGAGGTCGATTTGCTGCCGATTTTCATTGTAGTACTTGTGGTGAAGGGCGACTGCGTCTCCGCCGGGTCCGTCCTCGGGGCCATAGAGTGGAACTCCGTCGATTGCAACCGCAATCTGCCCTCGGTCGGATACCAACTCATAGTTCCCATCACTGTCATTCACAGGATTGATTGGAATATCGAAGTCGTAGTTGACCTCCTCGGTGCAACAGCCCCGTGTCGAAGTGAAATCGTGACTCGGAATTCCATTTGAACTCACCATCATGAAGGTGGAACCCATGGTCACCGAAACTTCGCAGGTGAACGGGCTATTGGAGTTACTTTGGTAGCCGTATTGAGGGTTGAGGTCGTAGACTGGCCCGACCCCTGAGCCTTGGCATAGCCAACTATCCTGTTTCTCGTAGACCGCTACCGGACAGCCGTCAGAATCGACTGTCGCACTTGACGCGGTATTCGGGCACTGGTCGAGTGAATCTTGCACCCCGTCGCCGTCCTGGTCCTTCTGTGAATCGGCACAACCGTTCGCATCCGCCACCTCGCCTTCCGGTGTTCCCGGACACTGATCGCCGGCATCCGATACTCCGTCGTTATCCTCGTCCATTTGACTCGGGTGGCATCCAACAGAATCTACCGTGAACCCCGTAGTCGTCTCCGGACACTCATCAATGTCGTCTGTTACTCCATCATCGTCGCTGTCGAGTTGTGCGTTTGAACAACCGTCTGGCCAAACTGGTTCGTCATTAGGAGTGTCTGGGCAATCGTCTTTGGCATCGATGATGCCGTCACCATCTGCATCAGCATCTACCTCCTCTGGTGGTTCGACTGGAATCGGCAGCTGGAAAGTGACATTTCGTGACTTGATGTCGAAGAGGCCGCAAGTCACCCACAATTCACCTTTACGAGAAACAGAGTTGACATCGACTGGAACTCTGAAAGTACCATCGCTACCATTCACAAATCCCTCAATCGCTGACTGACCTTGAGGCCAAAACTCAACGCCACAAGTATCAGTGAATAGGTGGAGTAACTCGCCAGTCACCAACCCAATAGTTTCGTTCTCGGCTGGCGCTTCGTAACGCATAGTCACAAGAACTAATTCTTCAATTGGCAGATTTAGTGTCACATCAATCATCTCAGAGACGCTTGATTGTCCGCTTGAATCGGTTGCCTTGATGTCGACCACCCAGGAGCCCGGTTCATCGTAAGGGAGCAGGATAGACCATACTCCATTTTCATCAGCCAAGGTTGAAAGTTGGAGAGCCGGTGAAGTCAGCGATTCAGCAGTGTAAACATTGACTGAAATGATTGTTGTATTGTGTGACTCGTCAACCACCCACCCAGAGAGCAATACTGGCTCACCCCAACCAAATTCTGCTGGTGCAACATAGAGGCTTGGAGCGCGGTCATCCGAACCACTTAGGCCAATGCCTTCGCCTCCTCCGTCAGTGCCATCTCCGGTACCGTCGTCGTCGCTTCCGTCCGGTGCCATATTCGAAGCGAAGTAAACTGCGAGGCCAGAACTCAACAACAATCCAACGAGCAGCGCGCTCATGACTGCAACCTTACCATCCATGCAGCGTCACCCTTGCCAGCCGCATATCAAGACCATACCCGGTTAGATTCCTATGGTTCGCTTTGAATCGTGAGCCGGCCATAGGCCTGCTGAGAATCGTGAAGTCTCATTCGTCTTCGTCGTTGTATATCGGAGGGAAGATGTAGCCTTCTCGCCTATCTTCTTCCATCTGAACGATGTAGATTCCACTCACCATCTCACTGATGACGATGTAACCGCGAGGGTCATATTGCAGCCCCCAATCGAATGGAATCATACACGAAGCCCAACAATCTGCCATATCGTATTCAAGATAGTCAGCCGGGTCATCAATCCAAGTTGGACCGGACGGCAGATAATACCCCGACGTCAAAGTTTCACCAAGTTCAACGATTGCTGGGTAGCCGCGCTCCGGCTCAGCAACACCGTTCTCCCAAACGATGTCCTCCCATATTCCGCCGTGGTCGGTGACCCATGAGCCAGCGTGGTAGTGGGTCCAGTAGACATTGCCGTTGAGGCCAGTGTCCCCATTGTGAGGGCTGTAGATGTAACCACCGGGGATGTAGTGCTGAGGGTGCTTGCTACCATTGTCGAGGGTACCTTCACCGGGCAGTCTCCACTTGCTGACGAGGAACGGTTTGGTTGGGTCTGTGGTGTCAATCGTCCAGATGAATCCTGTATGATTTTGGTTGGAACCGTATTCGGGCGCTATCAGTGTGTAGTGCCTCCAATTCACGCCGAACTCCGCATCATCCGGTCCGCTGCCACACGATGCAGGCCATGTGTATTCTGGCTCATATTCGCTAATCCCATTGCAAATTAGATGGTCGTAAGGAACGACATAGTGGATGTTGCCGGTTCCATCTGGTGGACTGGTCCACTCATCAGGAGTCATGTTAGCGTGACCGCCACCATCAGGTCCGTACCAGCCGCTGTCCGCGGAAGGACAACCCATCCAGCGGCCAACCTCATTGTTCTGCGGCCAAGAGACGCCATAGGGGTCAGCGACGGGAGGTGGATTTGAGACATCGACCATGCGCAGGCCGCCATCCCAATACGCTGCAAATAGCAGAATTTGCCCAGTCACTGGGTGCTCAAGAATGATATTGTCATGGTTGAAAATAGTGCCGCCACAAGTTGTCGCTGGGTCTGGAGAATAGCCGCCATAGCGCTCGATTTCCTTCGACTCATTTTCGCCCACGATGAAGGACTCAAGGCCATCAGGCGCGTAGAATATTTGAGTTCCCTTGTAATTCCCACCGCCGCCAATCTCCGGATATGGGTCAGCACCGAAGAGGAACACCTCGCACTCATTCCCACTCAGGGGGGGAGCGTCTTCCCAGTCACAGTAGACATGGAGGTCCTGGTTGTGGAACCCGGCAGGGGGGTTGTTCCATTCAGCCCGTTTGATGGGGTGTTTCTTGTCCCTCACATCGATTAGGTCGAGGCGATTTGCACCGCTGTTGGCATCGTCGTCATTGGGAATCGGATCGAGTTCGCTGTTGCCCAATTCGTGATTAATCAGTACCCAATTGTTGTCGTCTGAAACCTTGATATCAATAATTCTGGCAATTTCTGCATAGTAGGTCGAGAGCATCTGGATGTCGTTAGGCTCACTGATGTCAAGGATGTGGAACTGGTTGTAAGCAGCCACATATGCATAGCAACCGTCTATACAATCAGGAAAATCACCTTCAATTACAACCTCTGAATTATCTCCGGGGGTTGGACCCTCGTTCTTCCATTCTGGAAAACACTCTCGCCCCGCCGTATTGTCGAGCTCTGCTGGTGGTTTGATATTGCCATCACAGTTGAGATTGTGATAGTCGATGAGTTCCATGTTCTCCGTCCACAGTCGATGAGAAGTGAGATTGTTGTGGCTGTGGTTCTCATTTTCGATTTCCATCACTGGGTCCACCCAAGGGGTGGATTGTCCACCGTCAACAGAAACTGCGTCCTCCTTCAAGGCGAACCACGCTGCCATTGAGAGCATGCTGAGAGCGATTAAACCGACCAAAGCATAGACTACCAATTGGTTGGCAGCGCCTGATTCATCGAATCGAATTCTTCGCTGCAAATCACACACTCTCGGCGGGTGCGTAGCACCCGAACGCCTCTTGCGTGCAAAGACCCATTGATGACTATTCCGCACACTTGCTAAGTCGTCTATCCGCCATTGCTGGCGAAGCGGTGTTACGCCTGCCCGGTATAGGGGATATCTACATCAACCTGAAAAATGTAGAGACCAGATGTAATACAGGAAGCATATGCGTAGCCTTTGTGGTACTCAACTCCCCAAATGAATGGGATCCAACCAAAGTCGTAGTAGTCTGAATCGAGAGGCGTTCCGTCTGCTCCGTGCGGGAGATAATAGCCAACGGTTGCTTCTGTGTATATTTCGGTCTTGTTACGCTCTCCGAGGCCAGCCTTCATCAGAGTCTCAACATCGAGTACCCAGACTCCTGCGTGGTAAGAGGATAGGTAGATTCGCCCATCCCAAGCCCCTCCAAGGCTCGTGTCAGGTTGGCCGGGAAGACCTGTCGAGAAGATGTTGGTGTCGGCGTTGTGTGGACTGAACAGCAACCACTCTACACCACCTGGGATGAAGTGTTCTTCGGCGAATGGTATCTCCCAATTGTGAATCAACTTCGGCTTGAAAGTTAGTTTTCCCATCACCATTTCATACTCGGTTGTGTCGAGAAGATACATCAATCCGGTGCCTACTGTGGTATCCAAAACCTCGGTTGCCAACATAGTGAGGTGCATCTTTCCTTCAGGGTATCCAAGATGACTTGCATCAACCATTTTGTCAAATGGTTCAGTGTAATGGATGTATGATGCGCGCCCGCCGTTCACATTACTGCTCCAACTGGCGTCGGACTTGCCGTCGCCATCGAGGTCCGAGAAGTTCATCCAAGCGCCGACTTCCGGGGCTCGCCAGATGCAACTGACTGGCACATGCGTGTAACATGGGCCAGCGTATTGCGCGTATCGAACAGGGTCGGATGGATGTGGGACATCAGTGACATCGAAGATTCGGAGTCCCGCCTCCCAATACGCTCCGTAGATGAAAGTGCCACCGTATCGGGGGTCATTGGTGTCTTGACCGGGCCAAGTTTGGACTGTCATATCGTGAATGTAAATCCAGCCACCGTTCGTGGTTTCCCACGAGACTTCAGCCTCACCCACCTTGACAATGCGGGGAAGGTCACCATATCCCGCGAAATTGAGATGAGCGATGGTGATTCCTCCACACGCCTCACCCGTGCCGACATCGCATTGTTCGTAGTCAGGGTTTGCGACGAAGATGTACCACTCTCCGTCAATCATCTGTGTGTAGAGATTGTGAGGTCCGCTCGGATGGTCTGTATCGTACCAAGAGTCGACATATTCGGGGTCAGTTTTGTCGGTCACATCGACAAGTGTGACGCTGACCTGTGCTGGGTCACCCCACTCTCCGACATTTGGGTCACTGCTTCCGCTGTCAACCAACTGATTTTGGACGATTACATACTCACGCCCATTGTATTCGAGATACTTGACATCGAGCACCTGAGTGTTAGGGTCGAGATAGACTCCTACAACCGTCGTGTTGTATGGGTCGGTCACATCGACAATGTGCATCTCTTTCCAGCCGGCTATGTAGGCGTAGGTGTTGCCGTCGGGGCTGTCAGCGACCTGAAGTTCTGCGTTTCCGGGCTCTGTCAACGGGTTGAAGTTGGTAAACTGAATATTGGGTGTTCCGAATTCATGCTCGGTGGCATTCCTATGGTCATGTTCTTCATCTTGAAGAAGTGGGTCAACTAGCTCCCACAATTCCTCATCAGCCGCGTTGGAAGAGAGGCCTACTGTAAGTGCGTACATTGAGGCGCTGAACAGGGTTAAGGCTAGCAGTGCTGCGACTGCCACTAACCTCTTATCCATGTTGCCGTCCACTTGAGTTGTTACCTTTAATTAATGGGTGCAGCGCGCCGTACAACCGATGCGAACTAAGTACTCGGTAGCGTGGTTCTCGCTCTTCTTACTAGCCGCAGCAACAATTCTGCCTACACCCGTTGTCGCTCACGATGCGAGCACCTTCACAATCATCGTTAGAGAAGGTGCACTAGCACCCAATTCTCCACAATTAAATGAAGGAGATGCTGTCTTTTGGTACAATGTTGATGACCGAGAGGACATCACGCACAGAATCGTCTACGACGGAGATGGTGATGGATTGTTCAATGGCTCCCTAGACTGGGATTCCGGTGAATTGGTCGCCTCCTGTCCAACCGACGAAAATGGTTCTACTGACCCCTCCTGCAATGTTACCTTCGAGGTTACCTTCAATGGCTCATTGGGCTCGGGCACCTACCACTACTGTGACCTGCTATCTGATGGAACTGTCCTTGAAGGAGTAATTACCATCGCTGCTGACGAACACGACGATGAGGAACACGCTCACGACGAAGATGACGACCACGGTGATGATGACGCTCATGCCCACGGCGATGATGACGACCATGCCCCTGATGATCATGCGGCTGACGGTGAAGATGGTACGACACTGACCGGCCAAGGTGAGGCAACTACCCAAAATTGGCTTTTGTTAGTCGCTATTGTCTCCGGAATTGCCGCGGTTCTGCTGATAATTTCCTTGATGTCAAGCAAAGATGACCTTCTTCGCGAAGAGGATGAACCTGCTGATTCTGACATCAATGCTATTGCCGAAGAGGAATGAGGCTGCGGCCCAAACCTCAAAGCGGGCTCTTGGGTCGGCGGGTCACAGGGCGCTTAGCTCAGCTGGAAGAGTGCTTGGTTTGCAACCAAGATGCCGGGGGTTCAAATCCCCCAGCGTCCACTACCATCGCTTGTATTCGTAGCGTGGCCGCTGTCGCCACGAACTTCCTTCGGTGCGTAATGACTCCAATTGGGCGCATGATGCTGTGAGGTCCTCAGTCCAGTTCGTTGGCCCCAGCGTCCACTACCCTCGCAGGATTCGAACCCCTGTGAATGTGCTACTGCGTCTCTGATGCCAGAATGCGTCCTGAAACCCCCCCCTCTCGGAGCAAGAAGCCCGGCTGAACCGTGCCCTCCGAGGATATCTTCGTTGCAAAGGAGTGTGCCTTCCTCCATGCCTGTTCACGCGCAGGCGTGAATATGAGTTCCGAGTAGTGATTCTCAAGGTTCGAACGACAGTGGGTCGTCATGGAGCGAGAAGTTGAGTGAGCGTGGTAAGAGTTCGTGGGACTTGTCGAATATGCTGTGAGAACCGGATGCTCGGCCTGCCGTTTGAATCTTGAGTTTCAGTCAGAGTTTCCCTAGTGAACATAATGGGAGGCTACCCTCTCCGCTCGAACATGAAGAAGGACAGAGCACCTGGAACTCCTCAAGCCCGCGATAGGAAGGCCAAGGCGAAGTCCAAGGCGAAGGGCAAGGCCAAGGGCAAGCCCAAGTCGAAGGGAGTAACCTGTGGGCGGTGTGGGAACACTGGACACGACCGGACTTCCTGTTACACAGGCACTACGGTGGATGGAGTCACTATCACAACCAAGACTTGGAAATACCGACCGAAGGACAAGGCCAAGAAGAAGGTCAAGGCGAAGCGCAAAACCAAGTCGAAGGCCAAGGCCAAGAAGAAGCGTATGAAGGATTTCATTGAGGCGACGACGAATTATAGGGACCCGTTCAAACCCTCCTCGCCACCCCCTGCCAACTACAAGAATCAGTTCAAGGGTGGCAAAGACCCTTCTCGCTAAGCAGGATGTTGAACTATCAACGGCGGGCACGGAATATTCGGAACCGGAATAGAATCAGACTTCTTGGTGGAGTTTTACATTTGGCGAAGATTTCCAACCGCCATGGAGGTAAATTGTAATCGCAAGGGTTCCCACGGCTTATCGAAGCGTACCACTCAACGGCGAGACCGACGGCTCCCCCGAAGGGAGATGATCAGTTGACACTACCAAAGCCGACCATGTCGAGCAGCCCTTCAAGCAGGCGAAGGAGGCCACGGAGTGTGACCTCTGATACTCCTGCAATCTTGCAGACTTCTGACTGTG
>Ga0209089_10004982_pt1 | contig 10962 bp, 8 predicted proteins | sample ArcticOcean_MG_C_FD_187431 | JGI IMG/M metagenome (GOLD analysis project Ga0209089, IMG submission 187431) | Marine microbial communities from western Arctic Ocean - ArcticOcean_MG_CB2_150 (SPAdes) (version 2) | ecosystem: Environmental > Aquatic > Marine > Oceanic | place: Arctic Ocean: Canada...
CCCCAAAGAGCCGCCTCATGCAAAGGAGTCACCCCATCCTCATCCTTCGCATTCACATCTGCACCTTCAGCGATCAGCAGTTTGACAATTTTCGTGTGATCCCAATAAGCCGCAAGATGCAAAGGAGTGAAACCAGCCTTATTCTTCACACCCACATCCGCACCTTTGGCGAGAAGTAGTTCGGCGATTTCCTTGTGGCCGTTACGCGCCGCACAATGTAAAGGAGTCCATCCATTTACATCCTGCGCATCCACATCCGCACCTTTGTCGATAAGGAGTTCAGCGATTTCTTTGTGACCGAAAGCCGCATCATGCAACGGAGTCACTCCACCCCCAGTCTTCGCATTCACATCCACACCATCAGCTAAGTGCTTTTTCACGGCTTCGATGTCTCCTTTTTCGATTGCTTCGATTAGTTCAATAAGCCTGATGTGCGTTAAACGATAGCAGACCACCTAGAACCCACCAACAGCACGGCTGCGATTGTTGTGAGTAGGAGGTGTTTCATTTGGGGTTTAAGTGGTGGAGCGGGTTGGTTTAGTTGCTTTCGTTGGGCTCCTTTATCCAATTCTCTCCAACCAAATTTGCTGCTCGTCCTGCGTAAAATCATAACTGTTCCTTACTTCACGCAGGTAGTCTTCGACTTCTTCCTGTGTGAAGCGGTAACCGTTTTCTTCACCTAGTACAACCAAGTCAACACCGGCTTTGACCTTTTCTTGCAAGTCGCTGCTGTCTCTGACTGCTCGCCTGAATTTGGTTAATGTCTCGTTCATCGGTCTGTAAGTAGCCGCACTTTCTCATTCGCAATGGCAGTTTTCAAGGCACTTTATCTATTGTGGTAGAGGCGGCTTTCGTCATTTGCCTTCAGCTTTCAATTCTTCACCCGTCTTGCCGCCGTGTTTGCGGAGAAGACCGGCAGTTTTCGGCGTTCTCACGAGCGTTGCATAAGATTGGTGTGAAAATGCACTTAAAACTACAAGATGTGTTTTTTACGTGATCAAAAAATCAATCAACCGCTGCACGTAAACGAAAAAATCGTTGTTTTCCATTGGCTGAAATTAAATAAGGACTTGTGACATTATCCACTGCTAACCATGTGCCGGAAGGCAACAATGCTGACTCCAGAATACCTTTGTCCCACCGAATTACATTCTCTCCATTCTCTCTCGTAAAATGAAGTTTTGCATTCACATCCAATGGCTCCATTAAAAATTGAGGCGGGGATTTTATATTGCGCAATTCAAAGGTACTATTTCGTACATCAGAACTGTAGTTCACAATTATCTTAATTACTGCTTTACGAGATTGCCTAATGGGTAGAAGCGGACAAGAGGGACATTCCTTAAATTCACCATCCAAAACAATGGTGGTTTTTTCATACTCAGTTGATGGATGCGGGACACCGGTGTTTCTAGGCGGGTAGAACTCATGTAGCACTTGCCCCCCTTCCTCATCAGAAAGAATCACTAAAAAACTGAAAAAGTCCACTGAACTAACCCTGTATTCAAATTCTAGTTTGTCATTATTATTCAAGCTAAGATCTAGATATGGGCTAATAAATTTGGTTTCCATCTTTGCCGCTTGGACCTTGGGCACATCTGATGGAATTCTAGGATCTCTTATCTCCGATTTAAGCATAACACTCGGCACCTCTCCGGCTTTATTCATCAATTCAAACGGGTTTGATTTGATTGTTATCTGATCCCAATACCCTGTGCACCATGGAACTTGGTTACGGTAGACACAGGACCAATCTCCATATTTGATTCTGCCTTCATTACTCTCGGTTATCCAACCTACAAAATCTTTTTCCAAATCAAGAGTGTGTGACTGAAGAAAACGATTCATGTCAGGTGATTCAATCGCTTCGCCTACATTCTGCCCAAAAGACAGTGGCACAAGCATTAACGAAAATAAAAAAACAAGTAGTTGTTTCATTTCCCTTCAGCTTTCAATTCTTCACCCGTCTTAGCGCCGTGTTTGCGGAGGAGGTCGGCGAGTTCGGTATGTTCGTTTTCGATGGCCGCATCTAGCGGCGTTTCACCATCTTCATCCTTCGCATTCACATCCGCACCATTGGCGAGTAGCAATTCGGCAATTTCTTTGTGACCGTTAATAGCTGCTTCACACAAAGGGGTCCATCCCGTACGATCTTTCGCATTCACATCCGCATCAGCAGCCAAGTGTTGTTTGATGGCTTCAATGTTTCCAAACGCAGCAGCCTCTTTGATTGACACACTCGGCCCACACCCCACCAAAAGCACGGCTGCGATTGTTGTGAGTAGGAGGTGTTTCATTTCATGAAAAGCATCATCCCTGTCGATTGGTTTACTTTGTAAATTTATCAAGTACCTGCATCCCTTCCTCTAGAAATTGACTCAACTCGTTTGGACTAATTCGCTCGTTTAACCGATAAAAAAGCATTTGATTCGCTCCCCCCTCCACACAAAGCCCAGGCTTAGATTCAAAGAAGTCTAGTAATTGATCATTAAACAAATTACGTACCGATTCCTCTGGATTCCCTTGAAGTAAATAATCATCTGAAAACTTTGTGTGACTGGAAAAATCAATGTCTTGCAGGTCGCCAAATTGATGAAATTTCTTTTCTGGTTGCAAAACAAATTGAGGCAAATCAAGTTTAGGCGAGCAAAAGTAAACTACTGATTGCTGATACCGTGAAGCATAACTAATCCCGTGATCTCTGGAAATTCTCGAAATACCTCCGCCAATCTCAAAAGTAAAGTCAAAGAAAGCTAGTTCAGTTTCCTTATCTTCTTGATGAAGCATATTAGTAATCCGAGACTTTGAATTCATGGAAAAAAGATGAAAGTATTCTAGATGATCATAAAGTGAATCATCCCCTTTGGGGTAAAAAGGAATATTTAAATCTATTGCTATTTTTCTAAGATTTTCACCTCTCTTTAGCTGCGGGTACCAAAAAAAGTAAAAAGCTAATAACACCAGAATTATTATAGATAAAACGTCTTGCATGGTGATATGTATTACTTCCCTTCAGCTTTCAATTCTTCACCCGTCTTGCCGCCGTGTTTGCGGAGGAGGTCGGCGGTTTCGGGTTGTTTTTGTCGTTTGGCCCGATCTAGCGGTGTCATTCCCTTGAAAGAACCAGACTGAATTATTGCATTCACATCAGCACCTTTAGTGATAAGCAATTCAACGATTTCCTTGTGACTTCCCCAAGCAGCATGATGCAACGGAGTCTCTCCAAAATTTTGAAACTGACTCTTTGCATTCACGTCCGCACCGTTGGTGATTAGCAGTCCGGCGACTTCCTTGTGGCCCATCATAGACGCATAATGCAAAGGAGTCATTTCAGCCTTATTCTTCGCATTCACATCCACACCTGCATCCAAGTGCCGTTTGACGGATTCGATGTTTCCTTGTGCGGTAGCCGTCCAAATATCCACACTCGGCCCACCACACCCCACCAGCACCACGGCTGCGACGATTAAAACGAGTAGTGATTTCATGATGTAGGGAGATTAAGGCAGCGAGAAAATATTCATGCAATAAATATATTTATTTTGTAATTTTTTGCGGCAGTCCGTTGTTACCCAGTACGTGCCGAGGATGGTAGTGTCCAGCATCATTGCTGGAATATTCCACCAAAAGTTTTCTGACCTCTAATTGATTTCATTTAGGGGTCAGATTTCCAAAATTTAAATCGAAATAATTATGCCCATATTCCAATCGCCTAATCTTCCAACAGGTACGCCAAGTACACCAAATTTCAGGAAGTTTACCCCTTCTTTACCGTTCTTTTCCATTAAGAAACTCAATATTTGGTGTACTTGCCGTACCTTTACGATAACTCCCAACCTCTTTTATTGTTGGATTTAAACGATGTAACCCCCTCTGGCATAGCTTTTTGGAGTCTCCTAATATAAGTCAGGAGAGCAGTTGGATAATAAAGTAATTTTTCGATTTGTCTTTTGTACGTGAAATCCTCTAAAAGTGCCGTTTCAAGCTCTTCAAGAGTGCCTTTCCAAGACCCATTATCTGGAATTACAATGATCTCCATGAGTGCCATGAGTCGGGTTTCATGGGTCATCTCTTTGAGGATTTCAACGAGGTCTGGATGTTGGAATGCCTTGATGCCGAATCTGGACTCACATGAACACAGTGGGTGCAGTAGGTGCAATTCCAACCCCTCCCCCCTGCCTCTCCATATATTATTACTTTTTATCAAGAAATGTTAAAATAGACCCACTGCACCCACTGATTGGCCATGGAAATGCATTGTGGAGGCTTGCGGGGCAACGAATCTTGCTTGGCACTTTATTTGATTAAAAATAGGCATGGCTAACTTTGGTCGTGCCTTTGTGGGTCATGCCGTTCATGCCAGCCTCAACCTCTTCGCTTGCCTCTTGGCATGTTCATCATTCAAGTGACCATAAACCCGGCCGATCAAAACTCCTCCGTCCTTGTGGCCGACCCACTTGGCAATGGTCATGTAGTCGATGCCGCTCATCACAGCGTGGCTGATGAAGTAGTGGCGGCAATCGTGGAAGCCGAAACCTTCCACACCGGCAATGTCTCGTGCCTTGTGGTGTACCCCTTTAAGAGTTTTGGTAGGATTATCTGTGGTTGTTGATTTTGGGCTTGGAAACAGATAGGCAGAGCCATTGCGCCGATTGTTCATGTCCAGCAGATGCGTTTCCAATGCTGGGTTGAAATCAACCACCCTGGACTCATGGTTTTTGGTGAGACCATCTGAGCCAATGGTCAGTTGTCTCCTGTCCCAATCGAGGTCTGACCACTTGAGGCGGAGCGTTTCGCTGGCTCGTGAGCCACAGGTTTTCATGAGGCGCACGTAATCGGCCAGTAGCTGCCCGTGTTTGCAGTTTTGGAGTGCGGCGCGGCATATAGGCTTCGATTTGCTCCGGAGCGAACAGGGGGCGTTTTTTGGGCTTCCAGCGGATGGGCTTCAGGCCGGTGGTTGGGAGTGTGTCGATCAGGCCGTTGTCTTTGGCATGGTTGAGGAGGTTGTTGAGAGGATGGTGATGGAGAGATTTGCGGTTCGGCCTGTCCAGCCTCCTTTGATTTTTAATATTCGGTATTTGATGATCTTTTCTCGACTGATCTGATGGATCGGCAAGTTGCCAAAGAAAGCACTCCATTGTTTGAGATGTTGATTCTCTGAGTCGTAGGTTCGCTTTCTTTTCATATTGGCAATCGAATCCAAATAATGATCACGAAATGAGTTGAATGGTTGAGACTGACGAATCGAAAGATTTGAGGTTTTACCTAGAAACTTAAGCTGCTCAAGTTCACGCCTTGCATCTTGAACTGTCTTCGCTTCAAGAGGCACACGCCGATCAATCTTTTGTCCCGATCCGTTGTCGATGAAGAGTTGGGCGTAAAATTGTTTGCCCCGAATCCAAACACCCCGAATAGGTTTACATTTTGAATCTTTGACTCTCTGGAATTTCGGCGTCTTTAAGCCGTTGTTTGAAGATTTACCGGCACAATTACCGGCACAACCCTGTTTTGTGGTCTTGTTTTTCATGTCGTTCGTTTTGTTGACGAACTGACTTAACCACTGAAAACAAAGGAAGGATTAGAGTGGTACCAGTGGAGGGACTCGAACCCACACTCTCGTGAAAGAAGCGGATTTTGAATCCGCCGCGTCTACCAATTCCGCCACACTGGCAATTTCTAGGAATCGCTCCGAAAAGCGGGCAGAACCATAACGATACCAGTAAGATACGCAAGCCCAATATCCGCCGTGTTGAGTGCAACTAGGTGCAGCACGATGCAACCAGTTCCGCACAAGCTAGGGACGTTTGGTGAGGTTTTAATATTGTGAAAACTATAAAGAGTAACATCTCCTATCTTATGACAGTAAATATTTATCACTTTTTTACATAAAACGTGTTGACGGGTGTACATTCATGCGCAAGAAGACACGGCGGCAAGACCAAGAAGGAATTGAAAGCTGGAAGCAGCAAAATGAAGGCCGAATCAAAACGGGCATTCACGCTCATTGAGCTACTGGTGGTGATCGCCATCATTGCCATCCTAGCGGCCCTGCTGCTACCCGCACTAGCGTCCGCAAAGAAAATGGCCCAACGCGTGACCTGTTCCAGTCAACTTCTCCAGCAATCCTTGGCCACACTTCTCTACGTCGATGACAACGACGACGGGCTGCCTTCGCATAAAGATGGTCCCGTGTTGTCCTACTATTCTTGGGGAGGCAAACGAGGAACGGAATACTTGGCTCAGGAACGGATGATTAATCCGTATGTCACAATTAACCGAAAGGTCAAACAAGACGACAACGAGGGAGTCTTCCGGATTTTCAAATGCCCGAGGGATGACGGAGCCACACCGGGCCGGTGGGGTGCCAAGCGCAAACCCAGCTTATTCGACACATTCGGTAACAGTTATTTTTACAATAGCGGCGGTAACTCTAATGGACCCGATGGACTCCACGGCAAGAAGATGAGCCAGATCCGCGCACCGTCTCAGGTCATCTTAGCCAATGACTATTCGGTCGGGGCCTACGGATGGCAACTGGAGGTTCCGGGGCCAATTGACAAACCCTTTCAATACAGCTTTTGGCATCACGATTCCGAACCTGGGTGGGGTAACGTGGCTTTTCTCGATAACCACATTGATTATTTTAGAGCGACCTACGACAAGCCGGATTTTCAAAACGGATCGAACTGGACCTTCTTGTTCGATGGGCCGAAGAGGTAGAAGATTGGCACGCACCTGAAGACATAGCCGTGAAGAAAGAAACCGCCAATCTTCTTCGCAAACACGGCGGCAAGACGGGTGAAGAATTAAAAGCTGAAGGCAAATGAAACACCTCCTACTAACAACAATCTCAGCCGTGCTTTTGGTGGGGTGTGGACCATCAAAAAATGATCTTTTACTGATTGAAGCTTCTGAGTCAGGAAACATTGAAGATGTCAAAGAGTATCTAGCTGATGGTGCAAATGTGAATGCTAGGGATGATCAGTTTGGCGGAACTCCTTTGCATGGTGCGGCTGGATATGGTCAAACGAAAGTTGCTGAACTGCTTCTAAAGGAGGGCGCGGAAGTGGATTCAAAGGATGATAAGTATGAAGTGACTCCTTTGCATTATGCGGCTTTACGAGGACAAAAGGAAACCGCCAAACTACTTATCTCCAGTGGCGCAAATGTGAATGCGAAGAATGTAGAAGGGGGGACTCCTTTTCATCTTGCGGCGGAGGAAGGCCAACAACAAATTGTGGAACTGCTGATCTCAAAGAAAGCGGATATAAATGCAAGAGATAATAAAGGCAAAACGCCACTAGATTGGGCCGCCACATGGGGGCTAAAAGAAATCGCCGACCTCCTCCGCAAACACGGCGGCAAGACGGGTGAAGAATTGAAAACTGAAGGGAAATGAACAGATCAAGATTTATTAAGGCAATGCTAACTGGAAGTGCCCTGATGTTGGCCCAAGCCTCATCGGTCTCCGCCGCCGACCCGTTCATCAGCGAGGTGATGTCAGCCAATGACACCACCCTGCGGGACAGCTTTTCCAATTCACCCGACTGGATCGAGATATACAACCCCAACGATCAACCGTTCAGCCTCGCCGATTGGTCGCTTACCGATGACCCGCAGGACTTGCAAAAATGGACCTTTCCCAAGGTCTCGATCGATGCCAGGCAATTCCTGGTGATCTTTGCCTCTGGGGAGAACAAAACCGAGACGGACGGGGAATTGCACACCGGTTTCCGGTTGGCACGGGACGGGGAATACCTCGGACTGGTGAAGCCGGACGGCACGATTGCCAATGAGTTCAAGCCGGAATTGCCTGCGCTGGAGTCAGACCAATCCTACGGGGTAAGCATGATGGGCGATGGGGAAACGCTCTTGCCAGTCGATCCCACCAACATGGTATTTCTCTTCTCACCCACCCCGGGCAGCATCAACACCGCTGGAGCGGTTGGGAAAGCTGGTGAACCGATCTTTTCAGTACCTGCCAGCACGTTCGTGACAAGCTTTGAACTGGAATTGTCCTCCAGTCATGCGGATGAAGAAGTGCGTTACACTCTGGACGGCAGCATGCCGACATCTGGGTCCACCCTCTACACCGAGCCAGTGGCGATTGAAACCAGCGTGATGGTTCGGGCGCGATGCTTCAGGCAAGGTTCCATACCCGGATCGTCGGTCAGCCAGGGCTACCTAAAACTTGGCGGCAATCTGCATGATTTTTCCTCCAACCTGCCGGTGGTGGTGGTGCAAGATTTCAAGAACGGCAACATCCTCCCTGATCCCTACCAGAGCGGCTACATGATGGTCCACGAACCGGGAGGGGAGGACGGGCGAACCCGCCTGACCGCTGCACCTGACCTGGAAACACGCATCGGCATCAAGCTCCGGGGGTCGAGCACGCAGGACCGACCCAAGAAGGCGTTTGCGGTGGAAGCGTGGGACGAGCACGACGAAGACAAGAACATCACTCCCTTGAACATGCCGGAGGACTCAGATTGGGTTCTTTATGCTTCCTATGAATATGATCGAGCGTTGATCCGGAACGCTTTCATTTACAAGATTAGTAACCAGATTGGCCGTTATGCCGTGCGCACCCGTTTCTGCGAAGTGTTCGTGAATACCGATGGTGGTTCGCTTGATTATGAGGACTATGTCGGGGTCTATGTATTCATGGAAAAAATAACTCGGGGGCGAGACCGCGTCGACATCCGGCGCATCGGCCCGGAGGACAATGAAGAACCGGATATTTCGGGTGGCTACATGTTGAAACTCGACCGACCCGACCCGGGGGACTCAGGGTTCATCCCCGCAGGGCAGGACCGAAGAATCATGTGGGTGGATCCCAAGGAGAACGAGGTGACCGTTGAGCAAGCCAAGTGGGTTAAGGATTACATCAACAGTATGTATGAATCCCTGGGCAGTTCCGATCCCGAGACCGGTTATCCCAAGTACATCGACGCAGACTCATGGATCGACCACCATATCCTGAATGAGCTCACCAAGAACGGTGATGCGTTTACCACATCCTGCTATTTTTACAAGGATCGAGGCAAGCGGGTGGAATTCGGACCCCTCTGGGATTTCGACCGCACCATGGGCCCCGATAATAACTCGTCGTTCGGACCTGCATCGGTCAACCCGGTCGACTGGTCGACAAAATATTTCTACGGCTGGTGGGGCCGCCTCATGCGTAACAAAGACTTCAAGCGGCGCTATATCGAGCGCTGGAATCTTTTCCGGCAGCATGCCATGAGCGAGAAGAACTTGTTCGCCGTCATCGATGCCATGGCAGATGAACTGGACGAGGCCGCCGGGCGTAACTACACGAAATGGCCCCTGTTTACTTCAACCGGCGGATTCCGTATCGAGATTGCTCAACTCAAGGATTGGATTTCCAAGCGTCTCGCATGGATCGACTCCCAATATCAGGACGCTCCGCCACCTACCCTGAGTTCCATGGGGGGGGGGGTGTTGCCCGGCTTTAGGCTCCAGTTGAGCAGTTCAGGAGGGGACGTTCACTATACCACAGATGGCACCGATCCCCGAATGCCAGACGATTCCAAAAACCCAAACGCGGAAACCCTCTCCATAAGCAATGCCGATATGGTCATCTCAAGAGATTCGGTGTGGAAATACCTGGACGACGGCACAAAGCTGGATGATGTGCAATGGACCCCGCTCGACTATGATGACAGCCAGTGGAAATCCGGTCCTGCAGAACTTGGCTACGGGGATGATGACGAGGCAACTGCGGTCAATAAGGGTGGCTCCGTTTCCAAGACGCACAACACCATCTATTTCCGACACCACTTCACCCTGAACTCCGTCAACCAGGGCGATAGATTGCTGCTCGAGCTTCTGCGAGACGACGGAGCGGTGGTTTACCTCAATGGCACCGAGATTATCCGTAGCAACATGCCCTCTGGCACGATCCTTTATTCCACCATGGCAACCTCCAAGAACAACCTCAAACAAAGCCGGTTATGGCATTCCCACGTCATCGACAGCCCTTCCATTAAAAAGGGCGAGAATGTCATTGCGGTCGAGGTTCATCGGTTTAACAAGTGGGATCGCGACCTGAGCTTTAACCTCGAACTGGGGTCGCTGGATGCCTCGGGCTCCTGGATAACAATCAACGAATCCACCGCTATCATTGCCCGCACAAATAAAGGCAAAGATTGGAGCCCTCCTGTGAAGGCCACCTTTGTCGTTTCAGAAGCTGCGCCGCTCAAGATCACCGAGATCATGTATAATCCGCTGGAAGGGAATGCTCTGGAATTCATCGAGTTGAGAAACCTCTCCTCCCAGCCTTTGGCGCTAGAGGGCATAAGCCTGGAAGGGGTGAACTTCCAGTTTGAGGGTGGCACCCTTATGCCCTGGCAGGCCGGAGTGCTAATCCCAAACAATGATCCTGAGGCATTTTCCAAGGTTTATCCCGGAGTGACCATCCTCGGGTTATATGGAGGCAACCTTTCCAACGGGGGAGAATTACTGCGCATCCACGATGCCGAGAAACAGGTGACCTTCGAAGTTGAGTATAGTGACTCGGGCGATTGGCCCGAGGAAGCGGATGGAACCGGCCATTCCCTGGAACTGGCCGATCCGGCGGGCAACCCGAAGGACTTCCGCAACTGGCGTGCCAGCGCGCTGCCGGGCGGATCTCCCGGTGACGTGCTGGAAATCAGCGTGGTCGCGCTGGAACCTGGGCGCGTCCAAATTCGGTTCTTTGCCCTGCCTGGCAATTCATACACGCTGCGCTATTCGGACAACGTGGCCTCGGGTCAGTGGATGCGCCTGCATCAGAAGAAATTTATGACTAGCCCTAAAGAAGTGGAATTTATCGACACGGTGCCTGGGAACGTGCAGCGCCGGTTTTACCGCATCTCAATTCCTTGACAACGGAACTTAGCCACCGCCATCCCATGAGCAACCCACGCTTGATGAACTACCGAACTCCGCAAACACGGC
>Ga0209089_10004984_pt1 | contig 10960 bp, 10 predicted proteins | sample ArcticOcean_MG_C_FD_187431 | JGI IMG/M metagenome (GOLD analysis project Ga0209089, IMG submission 187431) | Marine microbial communities from western Arctic Ocean - ArcticOcean_MG_CB2_150 (SPAdes) (version 2) | ecosystem: Environmental > Aquatic > Marine > Oceanic | place: Arctic Ocean: Canada...
GCGCGGTCAAGGCCAACGCCATGGCCGGCACGGTCAGAAATATCGTCGGCCCGCGCTGGCCAATGGCGGCCAGCGTGGCGGCGGGGTCAAAGCGTGGCTGGATCGTGACCGTGGCGCCGGCATGGATCGCCGGCGTGGTTTGAATATTCATGCCGCCTACGTGGAACATGGGCAATACGGTCAGGACATGGTCGTTGCCGGTGATGTCCTGCGCCGCGACGGCATTGAGCGCATTGTAAAAGATCGCTTCCTGGGTCAGCACCGTGCCTTTTGGCCGTCCGGTGGTGCCAGACGTGTAGACGATGGTCACCGGATCGGCGAGGCTGCCGCGCTGGGCGGCCACATCCGCCGGGGCGGTGTCTAGCAGTTCGCCATAGGATTGCCAATCCGCGCCAGGGGCCGGGCCATAGGCGAGTTTGCGCAAACCCGGCAGCTCTGGATGCAGGCCATCCAAATGAGCATAAAAATCCGCTTCCGCCAATATCGCCTTGGGGCTACAATTTTGTAGTATCCAGGCGTGCTCCGGAGGTGCCAGACGCCAGTTCAAGGGCACCAGCAAGGCGCCCAGGCGGGCGCAGGCGAACAATAGCTCCAATAATTCGGGACTGTTGTAGCCCAGATGCGCAACCCGGTCGCCTTTGGCCACACCCAATTCCTGCTGTAACATGGCGGCCAGGCGTCTAACCCGGCCATCCATGGCGCCATAGCTGATGTCATGGCCGGCGAAGTGCACTGCCGTGCGCGCGCCGTGCCAATCGGCCCAGTGGCTGATCCAGCGGGATATGTCCATCGACGGTCAGTGCTCGCCCGCTTCGAACAGGCTTTCCCGGCCCAACCGTTCCATGCAGATTTCCGGCGTCCAGGGCAGCATCAGGCTGCCGCAGCGAGAATCCCGGTACAATTGCTCTAGGCGCAGGCTGCGGAAGATCGCCCGGCCGCCACAGGTGCGCAGCGCCAGGCAGCAAATATCGTTGGCGTATTCCATCACCGTGTAATGCGCCACATAGGCCCGCAGGCGAGCATCCTTGGCGGGCTTCGCCCCGGCCTCGCCAACGGCGCGCTGGAACATGGCCCGGGCCTGTTCCAGCTTGATCCGCATTTCCGCCACCCCCATTTGCTTGGTCGGGCTGTGCCGTGCGCTGCCCGCCGGCGGGCCGCCGTCAATCTCGCCGCGCAGATACTGGCAGGTAAAGTCGAAAGCCGCCTGGGCAATGCCCATATAGGTCGGGCACAGGCTCATGAACATATGGGGCCAGTTCAGGGCTGCCTGATAATACTTGCCCCGTGGCATTAACTGCTGGTCGTCGGGGACAAAGACATCCCTAAGATCCAGGTTATTCGAGGATGTGGCCCGCATGCCGAGGACATCCCACTCGCCGCTGATTTCTAAGCCTTCGGCGCGGCCATCCACGGCCAGATAGATGGTGTCCCTGACGTCCGCTTCGCCCGCCGACTTGGCTTCGGTACACAGTACGCCGTAATAGTCCGCCGCGCCCGCGAGCGAGGCAAAATGCTTGTGCCCATTGACCCGCCAACCGCCCTTCACTTTGCGCGCCGTGGTGCCAAAGGGCGCCTTGCCGGCTGCCGCGGCACTGTTCGGTTCTGAAAAAGGTTGCGCAAAAATGGCCCCGTCTTCGATCACCTTGCGATAGATGCCCCGGCGCCGTCGTTCGTGTGCATCCCGCTGCGCTGCCGTCATCTCCAGGTCATCGGCCATTTGCGAGGACCACAACATGGTGGCGCAATGCATGTTGAAGGTCAGGGCCGTGGCCCCGCACCAACGGCCCAGCTCAGCCGATATTTCCATATAATTGGCATAATCAACGCCCAGGCCGCCATAGCGTTCCGGGATCACCAGGCCCAGAAATCCAGCCGCGCGCAGATCGGCGTAATTCTCGGTCGGAAAGCGCCCCTCGCGGTCGTAGCCGGCGGCTCGGGGCAGGAATTTATCACGGCCCAGGCGCTGAGCGGTGGCCAGCAATTCCACCTGTCCCGGCATTCCTACGCCACCTCATCCAGAAATCCGCGTACCGCCCGATTAAACTGTTCGGGATCTTCCAGGTTGACCAGATGCCCGACGCCGTGCAGGCAGTGATAGCGGCAGTTTGGGATATAGCTGGCCATATTTTTCATCATCGCCGCCGGCGCGGCTTCATCCCTGTCGCCGGCCAGGGCCAAGGTGGGGCAGGCGATTTCACCCAGCTTGTCGCGGCGATTAAATGTCACCAGACAATGCAGGGCGGAGCGATAGGTCTCCGATGATAATGCCGACATCGACGCCATGGCCGCCGCGACGGCGGCTTCGGGTGGGTTATCCGACATCATGGCCGGCACTAGTTCATGGGCGAAATCCGCCGGACTGAGGCCCTTATCCAGAGGCGCCAGGCGCTGGCCCAGAAACCATTCCTGCCATTTACCGCCTGGCTTGCCGAACGATGGCGAGGTGGCCGAAAGCACCAAGGCGGAGGTCCGCCCGGGATGCTGGATGACGAATTCCTGGGCGATCATGCCGCCCATGGAATGGCCAACGATGGCGGCGGTCGGGGCGTCGAGATGATCCAGCAGCCGGGCCACGGCGTCGGCCAGGTTGGGATAGGTCATCTCGGCCAGGGGTGCGCTGTCGCCATAGCCGGGCATATCCCATGAAATGGCGCGCCAACGATCAGAAAACGCTGGCAACTGGCCGTCGAAGGCGCGGCGGTTGCCGCCGATGCCATGCAGAAACAGCAATACGGGGCCGTCACCCCGGCTCTCAAAACTTGGAACAGCGGTCATGCCAGTTCTCCTTGCAAAATGCCTTCTTTCACCACGGCCTGGCCATCCAGTCCGACGGTGCAATTGCGGATTGGCAGATCAAAATGGCCCAGGGTCCGCCGGCCCGCCACCTCGTTAGCGCCGGTGGAATAGACCACGTTGCCGGCAAAGGCACGCAATTCAGTGCCGTTAAAATCCCTGCGATCGTACATGGTCATGGCGTCCCAGCGGGCCCCGGGGTTCATGCCCCAGCCAATATGCGAAGTGGCATAGGCGTCCCGGTCGCCCCAGGCCGCGAAATAGCTGCGCATCAGGTCCGCATCCACGCCTCCACCCTCGATGGAAGTAACGTAATCGTCCTCAATACGAAGGGAGATGGGGGCATCCAGATAGCGCTTGAAGGTCAGGTTCACATCACCCCGGTCCAACACCAGGGTGCCGTTCACTGCGCCGGCGGCGGGAAAACACAGGCACAGCCCGCCCGGCCAATGGGAGATCATGCCGGGCCGGGTAACCCAGCCCCAGCCACCGCCCGCCACGGCGCCCGTCAGGTCCACCGACAGGTTGCTGCCGGCGCGGGAGGTAATGGTCATGGCCTTGGCGCCACGCAGCATTTTTATGCCGGTCTTGACCTTGCCTTCCAACGCATCGTCGGGGGCCAGGCGTTCCAAGGCCTCCGGATGTTCGTTGGAAATCATCAGTACCCGCGCGCCGCCTTGGAGGATTTCAGGCAGTTCCGGGGCGTGCAGCAAGCCTTCGACGGTGCAATCCACCACCATGGGGGTGCTGGCCAGGGCACCGACCACCGGGCGGATGTCCTGAATGACATCCGAGGCGCCGGTGGAGCGTACCGCTACCGGGGCCGACTGCGCCGGCGTGGGGATCACGATGTGAAAGGCCCGGGCGCCCAATTGGTGCAGCGCCAGTTCGGCCAGTTGCACGTTGATGGGCCGGGACTGGCTTTCCGACAGGATCGCCACGGCTTCCTCCGATTTAACCCCGCACCGGGCAAAAACGCGCGCAAAACAATCGATCCACTTCCCCTCGATTCGTTCCTGTAGCATGCCGTCCTCGCCTGTTATTTGTCCTAATGTTAGTGCAATATCCTGACGATGCGACAGGATAAAGCATGACCTTGATATTTGAACACGCAATCTGCCTGGAACACGACTTGGGCCAAGGCCACCCAGAGCGGCCCGACCGGTTGCGCGCCATCCAGCTGGCCCTGGCCGAACCGGCGTTCGCGGCCCTGGAACGGCGTTCGGCGCCGCTGGCCAGTTGGCCGCAGATCGCTTTGGTGCATCCGCAACATTACATCGACCAGGTGGCCGCCGCAGCACCCGTACAGGGCCGGGTGCAATTGGATCCCGATACCGCTATGAACCCGGCTTCGCTGGAAGCCGCGCGGCGGGCCGCGGGCGCCGTCTGTGGCGCCGTGGACGCGGTTATGGCGGGCGAAGCCCCAAACGCCTTTTGCGCCGTGCGCCCGCCCGGTCATCACGCCGAACCGGCGCGGTCCATGGGCTTTTGCATCTTCAATTCCGTGGCCATCGGGGCCCTGCACGCCCGCGCCGAGCATGGCCTAAAACGGGTAGCAGTGGTGGATTTTGACGTCCATCACGGCAATGGCACCCAATCCGCATTCTGGGATGACGGCGATCTGTTCTATGGCTCGACCCACCAAATGCCACTTTATCCGGGCACCGGCGCGGCAGTGGAGACCGGGGCCGGCAATATACATAACTTCCCATTGTCGCCAGGTGCCGGCGGGGTCGCCTTTCGCGATGCCTTCATCGATGGTCTGCTGCCGGCCCTGGATGCCTTCGCACCGGAATTGCTACTGGTGTCCGCCGGCTTCGACGGCCATGTGGACGATCCATTGGCGCAATTGCGTCTGGAGACGGAAGACTATGCCTGGGTCAGCGCGGAATTGCTGGCCGTGGCCGAACAGCATTGCCGGGGGCGGCTGGTTTCCAGCCTGGAAGGCGGTTATGATCTAGCGGCGCTGGCAACGGCGACAGCGGCCCATGTCCGGGCCCTGATGTCCCTATGAGGGACGCCGCAAAATAATAATGCCGGATAAGGTGATTGGCGATGGCAAAACAGATGAAAACAGACTCTGACACAATTCCCGGTGAGGTGGATGCCATGAGTTTCGAAGCGGCAATGGCGGAGTTGGAGGCCATCGTCCAGAACCTGGAAGGCGGCCAAGTCGATCTGGATGCCTCCATTGCCCTATACAGCCGCGGTGCGTTGTTGAAACGTCACTGCGAGACGAAATTGAACGCCGCCAGCGAAAAGGTAGAAAAAATTGTCGCGGACAGCGCCGGCAACGCCCAGGCGACCGAGCCGGCCGACATCCAATAAGCATTCGACATTAAAGATAATAGAAACAACATGGTTGAATTCAAAGCCAGGCTGGCCCGGGCCGCCGAGGCGGTCGAACGGGAACTAGAAAGCTTGTTGCCGACAGGGCTGGAGTTGGAACACCGCCTGTTTGACGCCATGCGCTACGCGGTTCTGGCGGGGGGCAAACGCCTGCGCCCGTTCATGGTGATCGCCAGCGGCGAAATATTTGATCTGGATATGGCCCGAAGCCTGCGTGTCGCCGCGGCGGTGGAACTAATGCATGCCTACAGTCTGGTGCACGATGATCTGCCCTGCATGGATGACGACGACTTGCGCCGGGGCAAACCGACAGTCCATGTGCAGTTTGACGAAGCCACCGCGATGCTGGCCGGCAATGCCCTGTTGACCCTGGCCTTCGAAGTATTGGCCGACCGCAAGACCTCGCCCGACCCGGAAGTGCGCACGGATCTGGTCGCCGGCCTGGCCCGTGCGGCGGGTGGACATGGCATGGTTGGCGGGCAGGCCCTGGATCTTTGGGCCGAAGAAAATCAATTGGACGAGGCTGGTACGGTCCGCATGCAACGCCTGAAAACCGGCGAGATGATCGCCTTCGCCGGCGAGGCCGGGGCTATTCTGGCGCGGGCCCGGCCGCAGCAGCGCCAGGCCTTGCGCATGTTTGCCCATGATCTGGGCCTGGCTTTTCAGATTGCCGACGACCTGTTGGACGTGGAGGGTAGCGCCGAAACCGTGGGCAAGGCCGTGGGCAAGGACGCCGACGCGGGCAAGGCCACAATTGTCGCCATGTTGGGGATTGAGGGCGCCCGTGACCGGGCCATCTTGTTATCCCGTCAGGCAGAGGCACATCTGGCTAACTTCGGGGAAAAGGCAAATTCTTTGCGGGCCATGTGTGAATTCGTTATAAGCCGTAGTAATTGATACGATTTTGGGAGAAGGGCGACGTGCCGGAAAGCAAAACAGCATTGTTGGATACCATCAAGGGGCCTGCGGATACCCGCGGCCTGTCCATCGAACAACTGCGGCAGCTGGCGGACGAGTTGCGCATCGAAACAATAAGCGCCGTGGCCCAGACCGGCGGTCACCTGGGCGCTGGGCTGGGTGTGGTCGAGCTGACAGTGGCACTGCATCATGTATTTGACACGCCGGACGATATCCTAATTTGGGATGTGGGCCATCAGGCCTACCCCCACAAAATTCTCACCGGCCGGCGGGATAAAATTCGTACCTTGCGGCAAGGCGGCGGCCTGTCGGGTTTCACCAAGAGGACGGAAAGCCCCTATGACCCGTTCGGCGCGGCGCATTCTTCAACCTCGATCTCGGCGGGCCTGGGATTCGCCGTGGCCCGTGATCTGGACGGCCGGGACGGCAACGTGGTAGCGGTGATCGGCGATGGCGCCATGAGCGCGGGCATGGCGTTCGAGGCGATGAACAACGCCGCCGCCCTGAATACCCGCATGGTGGTGATCCTAAACGACAACGATATGTCCATCGCGCCGCCGGTCGGCGCCATGAGCGCCTATCTGTCGCGCCTATTGTCCTCGCGGCCCTATCGGGGCCTGCGCTATTTTGGCAAACAATTGGCGCAAAAGATGCCGGAGCCTCTGGAGCGGACGGCGCGGAGGGCCGAGGAATATGCCCGCGGCCTGATCACCGGCGGCACCTTGTTCGAGGAACTAGGTTTCTTTTATGTGGGGCCCATTGACGGCCATAATCTGGAGCATCTGTTGCCTGTGCTGAAGAACGTGCGCGAGGCTCGGCGCACCAATCCGATACTGGTGCACGTGGTTACGCAAAAGGGCAAAGGTTATCCGCCGGCCGAGGAAGCAGCGGACAAATTCCACGGCGTTTCCAGCTTTGACCTGGTGACCGGAACCCAGGCCAAGGCCAAGGCCAACGCGCCCAGCTATACCAATGTCTTCGCGGAACAACTCGTGCGCGAGGCGGAACGGGACAGCAAGGTGGTGGCCATCACAGCGGCCATGCCGTCGGGCACCGGATTGTCCAAATTCCAGAAACGCTTTCCCGGCCGCTGTTTCGACGTCGGCATCGCGGAACAGCATGGGGTTACATTTGCCGCTGGGCTGGCGGCCGCCGGCTATCGCCCTTTCGCAGCGATCTACTCTACATTTTTGCAACGCGCCTATGATCAGGTCGTTCATGATGTCGCCATTCAGTGTCTGCCGGTGCGTTTTGCCATCGACCGGGCCGGGCTGGTTGGTGCCGATGGGCCAACCCATGCGGGCGCCTTCGATCTGACCTATCTAGCCAGTTTGCCAAACTTTGTCGTCATGGCGGCCGCGGATGAGGCGGAACTGACCCGTATGGTGGCCACCGCCGCGCGTATCGACGACCGCCCGTGCGCCTTTCGCTATCCACGCGGCGAGGGCGAGGGTGTGGAGATCGTTTTACCGGCGGAACCGCTGGAAATTGGCAAAGGCCGCATGATACGCGAAGGCAAAACGGTGGCCATCCTGTCTCTGGGCACGCGTCTGGGAGAATCGCTCAAGGCGGCGGAGGATCTGTCCGCCAAGGGGTACTCCACCTCGGTCGCCGATGCCCGCTTCTGCAAGCCGTTGGACGAGGATCTGATCTGCCGGCTGGCCCGGGACCACCAGGTTCTGGTCACCATCGAGGAAGGCGCAATCGGTGGCTTTGCGGCCCATGTCCTCCAATGCCTGGAACGTCATGGCTTGCTGGATGAAGACCTGAAATTCCGCACCATGATGCTGCCGGACCGCTTTATCGAGCATGATGGGCCCTTGGAGATGTACGCCGCCGCAGCCCTGAACGCGCCTGATATTGTCGCCACAGCCCTGGCCGCGCTGGGGCAGGCGCACAAGGCTGAGGCGCCGAAACTGGCTTGAGGCAAGATGACCTCCAGGGCCAAGGGTAAGCAAGTAGCACGGGTAAAAACCCACTCAAAGTACCAGATAAATGCCAGGAAGCGGCTGGATTTGCTGTTGGTCGAACGCGGCCTAGCGGAAAGCCGCAGCCGGGCCCAGGCCCTGATCATGGCGGGCCGGGTGCATCACGGCACGCCGGGCGCGGACCGGCGGTTGGACAAGCCCGGCCAGGAATTGCCTATGGATGCGGATATTACCGTACGTGGCCGGGATCATCCCTGGGTCTCGCGCGGCGGGGTCAAGCTGGCCCACGGTCTGGAGGCTTTCGCCGTTTCGCCGGCAGGTCTGATCTGCCTGGATGTGGGCGCTTCAACGGGTGGTTTTACAGATGTGCTGTTGCAGGGAGGCGCGGCAAAGGTTTATGCGGTGGATGTGGGCCATGGCCAACTGGCCTGGTCCTTGCGCAACGATGACCGGGTTGTGGTTCTGGAGCGGACCAACGCGCGCTATCTGACCAGGGCGGAAGTGCCCGATAGCATTGATCTTATTGTTTGCGATGCCTCCTTCATCGGTCTGCGCACCGTGCTGCGTGGCCCCATGTCTCTAGCCGCGCCCAGGGCCGCGCTGGTTGCCTTGATTAAACCGCAGTTTGAAGTTGGGCCAGAGCGGGTTGGAAAGGGCGGCGTGGTGCGGGACCAGAGCCTGCATGAAGAGGTCAAATCGGAGATCGCCGCCTGGCTGGAGCAGCAGCCGGGTTGGTCCGTGCAAGGGACCGCCACCAGCCCCATCAAGGGGCCGCAGGGCAACGTGGAATTTCTGCTTGGCGGGCACAAGAGCGAATGACGTGGAGGACGATCCATTGGTAGGGTTGCGCATCGAGTCCCTGGGCGCCCGTGGCGATGGGGTCGCCCACGATGGCGCCGGCGCAATCTACGTCCCGTACGGCGTGCCGGGTGATCAGGTGGACGCGACGGTAACCGGCCGCCGAGGTGAGGGACGGGTCGCGCGTTTGGATACGGTGCTGCAACCTGGCCCTGACCGGGTCGTCCCGCCCTGTCGGCATTTTGGAACCTGCGGTGGCTGCGCCCTGCAGCAGCTTGAAGATGGCGCCTATCGGCGCTGGAAGATGGAGGTATTACAGCAGGTCCTGGCGCGGGTCGGCCTAGGCGATAGTCCAATTGAGACTTTAATTTCCGTGCCCCCAGCCAGCCGCCGCCGGGCCCGATTTTCCGCCTTACGCACCCGCGATGACGTGCATCTGGGTTTCAATGTTCCCGGCAGCCACAAGATCATCAACCTGAACCATTGTCATATCCTGCGCCCCGCCATCGTCGATCTGCTGGACGATCTGCGGGCTTTGTTGTTTGATCTGTTGCCCTCGGGCCGGCGTGCCGATGTCCAGGTAACGGAAACCGAAACTGGACTGGACTTGTGGCTAGTGGCTGAAATCCCCCACCAAACCCAGATCGATATGCGCCTGGCTGAATTCGCGCAAAGTGCCGATCTGGCCCGCCTTTCCACGGGAACGCGGCCGGAAACGGCTTTGCAACGCCGGGCGCCACGGGTCAGCTTCAATGGCGTCGCGGTGACGCCGCCCCAGGACGGTTTTCTGCAGGCCAGCCAGGCCGGTGAACAGGCCCTGATCCAACTGGTACGGCAAGGCGTCGGCCAGGCGGGATCTGTGGCTGACCTTTACGCCGGTGTCGGCACCTTCAGTTTTGCCCTTGCGGCAGGCGCCGGCGGGGCAGCGGTGTTGGCGGTGGAAGGGGCCGAAGATCAGGCCCAGGCCATGATCACTGCCCGTAACGCCGCCCGGCTTAGCAAGATAGATGTTCAAGTCCGCGACCTGGAGCGCCGGTCGTTGTCGGTGGAGGAACTGGTCCCCTTCGATGCCGTGGTCTTCGATCCGCCACGCGCCGGGGCCAATCGCCAGGTGATGGCTCTGGCCGCATCGGGCGTCGCCACGGTCATCGCCGTATCCTGCAACCCCGCGACCTTTGCCCGCGACGCCCAGACCCTAGTCCAGGGCGGCTACCGCTTATTAACTCTGACCCCCGTGGATCAGTTCCCCTGGAGCCGGCATCTGGAGCTGGTGGCCTGCTTCCAACGTTGACGCCAAGCCGGCATTCTTGGGCAGTTCTGGTGTTTTCCTGGCCGAAGTCGTGTGTTGGCCTGAATAGGAGTCTTGCGGCTTTTTGGCGCTTTCAGGCTTGAACATCAAAAAATCGGCAGCCATGCTGTCGATGGGAAAATAATAACCAGGGAGATAGGACAGATGGGCATGATGATCGACTTTGCCAGGCCGGACGGTGGCAGCACCAACGGCTATCTTGCGACCGCCGGGGCGGACCGGCCCTCGTTGATCGTAATCCAGGAATGGTGGGGTCTGAACGACCAGATTTGCGGCGTTACCGACCGCTTCGCCAGGGCCGGTTACAACGCCCTGGCGCCAGATCTGTATGAAGGCCGGGTGACCCAGGAGCCCGATGAAGCCAACCATTTGATGAGCGGTCTGGATTTCCCCGGCGCCGCCCATCAGGATCTGCGTGGCGCGGCGCTGCATCTAAAGGGCATTGGCGGCAATGTCGCGGTGATGGGGTTCTGCATGGGCGGGGCCCTGACCATCGCCACCGCCGTGCATGTGCCGGAGGTTACCCTGGGTGTCTGTTTTTACGGCATTCCGCCAAAGGAATTCGCTGATCCGGCCAAAATTACCATGCCGCTGCAATGCCATTTCGCCAATCAGGACGATTGGTGCACCCCGGAGGCGGTGAACGAGCTGGAAACCAACCTGACGGCAGCCGGCGCCAATGCGGAAATCTATCGCTATGACGCCGCCCACGGCTTCTTCAACGAAACCAACGAAGCCGCCTACCACGCCGCCAGCGCCAATTTGGCCTGGCGACGCATGGGCGACTATCTGGCGGCTAATTTGTAGCTTGTTTCAGTTTCTATATTCACCAAATCAGCGCTCTAGTGATTTTGACCTATCTGCG
>Ga0209089_10004996_pt1 | contig 10940 bp, 8 predicted proteins | sample ArcticOcean_MG_C_FD_187431 | JGI IMG/M metagenome (GOLD analysis project Ga0209089, IMG submission 187431) | Marine microbial communities from western Arctic Ocean - ArcticOcean_MG_CB2_150 (SPAdes) (version 2) | ecosystem: Environmental > Aquatic > Marine > Oceanic | place: Arctic Ocean: Canada...
TCCGCCAGAGCATCCAGGTGCGGCGTGATCACCTGTCGGTTGCCCGCATACCCGTGATCAGATGCCCGCCATTGATCGGAAAACAGGTACAAGATGTTTGGTCGTTTTGCTGTCGACTCACCCCGCAGCTCGGATCCCAGACCTGCCGCCAGTGCCCCTGCCCCCGTCACTTGAAGGAAGTCCCGCCGCCCTAATGCGCAGTCGGATCCGATTTCACTCGCGCGACTGGACGTTTCCCTGCCAGTGTCAGCTGGATCGAAAAGACGTTGATCAGACATGCTTGTTTTCCAATTCATATGACGACCTGTTGACGTCACCCGCTCCGAGTCCTTCGCGTTCTCGGCCATCTTCCTTGTCATGCGTGCCATCCCTGACGCCTGCCGGGAGCGGGTACAGGATAACAGATGAATCAGTTCGCCGAATCGTACGGACACGCTGGCCCGTGCTGACGCTCGAACAAGAGTCCGTATCCAGGATCGGAAGTGCGATACCCGATGCGATGGAAAAGCCTCCCAACGACAAGCCTCTTGTTTTCGGCGCGCGCCGGATGTGGAATTGACGTCTCATATGTGGTGAGACGCTCATGACCGATTGTGAAAAGACATTGATCCGAAGTGCGTGCCAGGGCAACCAGGGTGCGTTTGAGGAACTGGTGCGTCGTGTCAGCCGGCTTGTCTTCGGGCGGCTGTACCTGGAAACCGGCGATGTGCATCGTGCCGAAGACCTGCTGCAGGAGACGCTGCTGATCGCGTTTCGGCGATTGCCGCAATTGGCGGATCCAGATGCATTTCGGCCGTGGCTCCTGACAATCGCACAAAACGTCGTGATTGATGCCGCTCGACGCGACCAGCGGAAACGGCGTGCAGGCCCACTGTCCGCCGACAACAACGCGCTCAACCGGGTGCCAGACGTTAGCCCGGGCCCAAGCGAACAGGCGGAGAATAGTGAGATGCGCGACCAGTTCCTCGCCGTGCTCCGTTCGATCCCGGAACAGTACCGCGATCCCCTGATGCTGCGCTACATCAGCGGCTCGGACTACGACACGATTTGCACAGAGCTTGGAATGTCCAACGGCGCGTTGCGGGGACTGCTCCATCGTGGCATGAAGATGCTCCGCGCGAAGCTGGAGCACATTGACTGTGAACATACTGGAGGGTCGGTGTGATGTCCGAACATGCATGGGTTCTGGAAAATGTGGCGACCTGGCTGACGGGTGGGTTGGATACGTCCGACCTGGAACGCCTGGAACGGCACCTCGACGCCTGCCCGCAATGTGCTGAAGCGGTACAGCAGGCCCGTTCGTTCGATGACACGATGCGTGGGCTGTTTTCGGATGCGCAACCAGATCCGGCTCTGGAGGATCGTATGATCCAGTCGCTGCGTGTGTCGGCTCGGCCGCGTTGGCGGCCTTGGCCACTGTATCGAAGACTCGCGGTGGGCACGGCGGCGGTCGTGATGCTGTGTGTGTGTGGTGTTCTCGGTGCGTTCGTCGCTGACACGATTGAGCAGGGCCACCTGATCTTTCCTGGGACGTCCCAGCGGGACCAGGCAGTTGTCACAGCCAGCTCCACTCCGTCACTGGCACAAGTATCCGGCGGAACGACCATGACATATGACGACGGTCTGGATCTGTCGCCCCGCCAGATCCTTGCGAGCCGGACCCGTCGCGAAGCTGTTGCATTTGACGAGTTGGGTTCGGGTGCTCTCTCCAGCGACGGCGCTGGCTACTATGTCACGCCGCCGAACGACATCGAGCTGTATGCGTACGCTAGGACGGAAGGCTATCCCGGAGGACTGCCGGAACGAACGACTCAAGGGATGGACTCAGGTTATGCGGGCATGCCACACGATGAATCCGGGCGTGTGGCGGACAGTCGGTGGAGTCATCCGACCACGAAGTCGCCTGACACTTCGACGAGCGAAGTCGAATACCGTCGCCCGCTTGAGCAGGGGGCCGGTAGCGAGTACACACGCATCGCCGGGCCGACCGCCCGGCGTCCCACACTGCAGAGCACACTGACTGTCAATGGTGCGGAAACTGCTGGTGGTGACGGCCGGTATCCGGCTGGCGCCGATGATACTTTGGTAGCTGGCGCCGGCGCCCTCGGCAGATCGATCGCGTCGCTGGACGACACCCCTTATTACGGGTCCGCCAGCTCCCTTGTGACAGCGGCCCCTGAGACTGCTGTTGCCGTGCAGCTTTACTTCAAGCCCGACAATCTGCTCGTGGGACTGGAAGCGATCCAGGCTGTGCCCTTGCAACAGGGTGTCGTCAAAGGGCCAACCCTCGCATTGGTAGAGCAGGACGGACCCGAAGCTGAGCCAGAGCAGGCCGATGACTTAGCCGAGGTAGAGGTCCATCAGGCCCAGCCAGCGGCCGTCACGCAACGCAAGGTCATACGTTCCGGCGAAATGGAGTTCGAGGTCGACTCGTTCGACTCCGCGGTCGAGAAGATCACCGGGATTACGACCGAGGAAGGCGGGTTCATCGCCACGGTGGACAGTGAGCAGTTACCGAATGGCAAGATGCGGGGCAGCGTCGTCATTCGCGTGTTGCCCGAGCGGCTGGACACGCTTGTCCTGAAGCTCCGTGCCCTGGGAGAACTCAAGAACCAGAAGATTGGTAGCCAGGACATCACTAAGCAGTACACAGACCTGGAAAGCCGACTTCGGGCAGCGCGGGCCATGGAAGAGCGGCTGCTGGAGATGATTAAGAACGGCAAGGGAGAGATTGAGCATCTGCTCAAGGCGGAAAAGGAACTGGGGCTGTGGCGCACGAAGATTGAGGAGACCGAAGGTGAACTGCGTTATTACAACAATGTGGTCGCCCTGAGCACGCTGAAGATCACGCTTGCCGAGAAGGAGATTCGTGCGGCGGCGGCATTGACGGAAACCGAGCGAGTGCAGATGGGCATCGAGGTCGAAGATGTTGAGCAGGCGCATCAGGAGGCGCTGAAGGCGGTCGACGAGGCGAACGGGCTGGTCACGAAATCCGAGTTGAAGCAGCACGAGGCAGAGCAGTACAGCGCGGTGATTAACTTTGAAATTGACCGCGATGCTGCCGGCCCGTTGCGCGATCGCTTGCGCCAGATCGGGCGCGTGGCTCGGCTGGACATTGATCGCGTGCAGCAGGCGGATGGTGGCAGCGGTCTGCCTCGCGATGCCCGCACCGTGCGAAAGGACACACAGTTTTCCGTTTCGCTGTACAACGTCGCCAACGTGGCCCCACGCGAAACCACTCACGTGAACCTGGCCTGCACGGACACCGAGGCTGCCTACAAGACGATTCTCGAACGCGTGCAACAAGCGGGTGGCCGAGTCGTCACGTCTTCGCTCAAGAGCCAGCACAGCCAGAAAACGACCGGGTCTGTGCAGTTCGAATTGCCCGTCGCCGAATCTGACGCGGTGTTGATGGACGTGAAGGCTGCCGGCGAAGTGATGCGGCTTGAAGTGACCGAGAACCCCGATAGCAAGAACGTGACTAAGTCCAAGCGTGGGTTCAACGTCGAACTCTGGGCGATGGCACTGGTCGCACCGCGCGAGACGATCGTACTTCAGATCGCCACAGAAGACGTGCCGGCCGGATACCGCATGCTGCAAGCGGCCGTGGACAACGCCAATGGTCGCATCCTGAACGCACAGCTCAACGAGCAGGACAAGCAGAATATTACGGCCCGGTTGGACTTCGACATCCCGCGCGACGACCAGCCGGTTCTGGACTCGGTCGGTGAGGTCTTCTCACGCAACGTCACACGTTCTCAGGACGATGAAAATGTGATCGACAGTAAGGTTCGCGTGCAGGTAGCACTCATCGACCAGGCCCGCATCCCGCCGCGTGAAACGATCACGCTGGGCATTGAGGTGGGCGATGTCGATCAGGTGACCGCCGCACTGTCGACGCTTGTGGAAGAAAGCCAAGGGCGAACCGTCGAGTCGCATCTGGCGCACGAGCGATCGGGGCGCGTGACAGCGAAGGTGGTCTTTGACGTGCCACTCGCCAGCGGCAGTGACGTGGTCGAGAAGTTTAAGGCGTCCGGCACAGTGCGTGCGCAACAGTCGACACGCAACCCGCAGGTCCCCGACGGCAAACTGGCCATCGCGCGGCTGGAAGTGACGCTGTCCAATGCGGAACTGATCGTTCCAAGTGACGGGGGACTTCTGGCGCAGGTTCGCACAGGCCTGGCAACCAGCTTCACCGCGATTTCCTGGAGCCTGACCGTCGTCATTGTGGGCCTCTGTTTCGTTCTTCCCTGGGCACTTGTCCTGTACGCCGTCTACCGAGTGATCGCACGGATTCGCCGGAAAGCGTCTCCGGCGCAAACGACGGCATAGCCGCCGTCGCAAATTTGGCGAAACGGTCGATGTTACGTGGATGGTCGCAGGACAACTGAACTGGCCCATCCAGCGACCCCATCGCGAGCGATTTCAATTCCGCATCGTTGTTCCCCGAAGCTGAGCGCGCGAACCTCGGCGGCGTGTCCGTTGACGGTGATCGCGGTGACTCCATCGACGCCGGCGAAGTCGCTCAAGTGAGGGCGATAGGCAAGCTCGTCGATCGCCAGACGGGCGTCGCACGGCATCAGGCAAGCATGGATCACGCCTTTGAGAACGAAGTGTTCGTTACTCAGTGGCCGTGCTTTTCAGTGACCTTTTTCGGGGAATCCTGCATTGCGTGCAATGATGTCTTTTTCTTTGGGATGCAAAGTTTGCTCCAGCAGCATTTCCGAATCATGACGGGACGAATACAGTTGCGTGAACATAGGCAAACATCTTCGCCGCGTGCCGTTGAATCCGATTGGAGAATTATAGATGGTGACAAAGTTGAGCAGTGTATCGATAAAGAACTTTCGATCGCTTGCGCAGGTTCAGAGGTTATCCGTTGGCGACATTTGCGTACTATTCGGTCCTAACGGATCGGGAAAGTCAACGTTTTTGGATTCAATCTGGTTTGTCCGAGATTGCGCCATTCGCGGGGTTGCCGAGGCATCATCGAATCGGAGCCACGGCATTGGGGTGTTGTATGACGGCGCGGCAGAGGATGATCAATCGATTACGATTTGCCTGGAAACGGAAGCCGTTAAGTATACCCTCACGTTTGACCTCACCGATGGACGCATCAATCCATCCGCTGGCGAGAGCCTTACCGCCAACGGAGACGTCCTGGTCGAAAGAGCTACTGGATCCGACAAGGCGACGTTGTATCACGCCGCGGTTAAGCAACTCGTTCCCATCGAGAAGCTTAGAGAGCCAGAAAAGCTGACTCTCTCCACTTATTTAAATTTCAACACGGACGATTCGCTTGCTGGAGAACTCGATCAGCTACTTCACTTTGTCCGATACTACCACTCGCGATCATTCGCGTTGCATCCGTTGAAGACGCGCGGATCGGATTCGAGTTACCACACGCATTTGTTTGACCGAGGGCAAAACATCTGGTCCGCATTGAGGAATATCAAGGACAAGACGGAAATCGACGACCGTTACGGAACCATCATGAAATTTATGAAGCGTGCGTTTCCGGACTTCGACGGGATTGTCTTCGATCAAATCGGCCCCAATGCTGTCTATGCCAGTTTTCTCGAAAAAGGGCGGCAGAATCCGATCAACGCGTCGGGAGTGTCCGATGGACATTTGCAGATGTTATTGTTGTTGACGGCGTTGTTCTCGGAAGGTGCGCACCGAACCTCAATGTTACTGTTCGACGAACCAGAGATATCGCTTCATCCGTGGGCAATTTCCGTTCTCGCGGAAGCAATGCAGCTTGCCGCAACAAATTGGAACAAGCAAATCCTAGTTGCGACGCACTCGCCGGTCCTTATCAGCCAGTTCGAGCCAAGCGATATCCTCGCCGCAGTAATGGACGAAGGGAAGACGTCTCTCAAACGGGTGAGTGACATCGCAGAGATCCACGATCTGCTTGATGAATACTCAGTCGGTTCGTTGTACATGTCTGAAGCGCTTGCCGGGCAATCGCGTGACGAATGCGCAAGCGTTGGGGAGTAGGACATGTCGTCGATGGATGAATGGGCATTCTTCACTGTTGGACTCTGGGTGACAGGCAAAGGCGAAGAGCAGTTTTTGCCAGCCTTTCTCCGCAGCCTTGAAGAGACTGGCCACTGTCACTTTGTTGTGAAGCAACGTATCGGACAATTGAGTCCTCGCTCGAAAAAGCACAAACAGAAGATGGTCGGCAAGGGGAAGAGGTTGTCTTCAAAGCAAGAAGATTTCGCGCTGAAGATCCGCGGTTTCCTTGAGCGTTCTCCAGCGAATCTGGCAATTGTCGTAGACGATTTGGAACACGACAGAAAGGCCATGCATGAAGCTGTCTACGAGATGTACCGAGAACCGCTCGACAAGATTCTTCTGCCAAGAGGCATTCAGGAACGAGCATCCGTGCATTTGTTTGTTCCAATGATCGAGGCGTACTTTCTCGCAGATGTTGAAGCCGTGAACGAGACATTGGGGCTTGCAATTAAAGAACTGAACGGTGATCCAGAGGCCATACGTGGTCCAAAAGGAAAATTGAAGCAGTACTGTCGTGATGTCGGGCAGAGTTATGACGAGCGATCGGACGGTGAGAGAGTCGCAGGTCGAGTCAATCTTGAAAAGATCCTCGCTAATCCTAATTACTGTTTATCGTTGCGCTGCCTCGTCAAGTGGTGTTCACGTCGAATCGGCGAGCCAGATACCGATCGATGTCAGCTTCTTGAGGGAAAGGTCTGCGACGTAACGAGAACCCAAATCGGTGATTAGCAAATCTAACGAGCGGAAGGCCTCACCTTCGAGCACCACGGCAGCCCATTTACGGCTTCAGCGACCCCCGGGCCGGTCGCGGTTTCTCCGGCGAATGCATCCGTTTCTGCCAGGGCTAAGCGGGTATTCATCACCGAATGTTTCTCGCGATCCTCGGCATACTTGAGGTAGGTCGTCGCGATGATCGTGCCGTGGGCGAGGAGTTCGACGTCGGAGTATCCGCAATCGATGTTTCCCTGCCCTGGCTTGTCCGACTCGTTGCGCAATGTGCCGTGGAAGAGCTTCACGCGGTAGTCGCCGGGTTTGCCTGCGATCGTGTCTTCGAAGCGTCCCACCCAGGCGGTGTGGTGGCCCGAGGTGAAGCTGCTCTTCGGCACATCGCGGTAGGCGACGACGAGGCGTTCGGTGCGCGCGAATTTGACGACGTGGCGGCGATCGCCAGTGAGAGTGGCGGGCAGTTCCTGCAGTGCGCTCCAAAGGTGGTGAGCCCGCAAATCGGAGACGTCGCGAAGAAGGGTGCCGGCTTCCTTGTCCAAGGTCCACGCCGCAACGGCTTCCGCGAGATCGCGATTGTAATCGTTCGACTCGTCGTCCGGAGCATGCGAGAGATCGCGAGGCAGGTCGGCTGGTCCGACGAAAAACCGACGTAATTATCGTCGGTTGGTCTGTCCCCGTTCCAGGTAAAGATCGGGTTGAAATCGACTCGCGTAGAATCCAGTGGCTTGACGCAAATCCAGGTCAACGACCAGAAGTTTCTCCTCGCCGCGCGGCACGAACGTCATCAGGTCTCCCTTAGGATCGATCACGCTGGACGCTGAGTTCTGACGTTTCATCGCCCGGTTCACACTGACGAAGAAGACCGAGTTCTCTTCGGCACGGCATTGCATGGCCTTTTCGTAAAAGGACTCGCCCCATTTTACGGGAGGAGCGGGATCAAGATGATCCGACCCCGTCACCTGAGGCTGAAAGACGACCTGAGCTCCACGCACGGCCGCCCAGCGAACGGTCTCTGGATAGCGCCAGCCCTCATGGCAAATCGAAATCCCAAACCGTAAGCCGTCTACGTCGAACATCTGCCGCCTGCCGTCTGGCACATAGTTCTCGGACTCGCCACCAGGCGTGATCTGGTTCTTGGTCTGGTGTCCGAGGACCTTGCCCTTCCGATCAATGACGATGGCACGGTTTTCCAGTCCGAGTTCGGTCTTCCACTCCGTGCCGACAATCGCCGCGACATTACGCCTGCGGCATGCGTCGGCAATCTCCTGAACGGCTTTTTCCATGGCAGGCTGGTCGATCGGCGGAAGATTTCGGTCCGCTCCCCGTAGACCGGGCAGGTATGTCTCGGGAAAGCACACGATCTCAACGCCTTGATCGGCGCATTCCTTCAATGTGCTTTTGATCTTCGCGACACCGGATGCGACGTCCTTCGAGAGACGCAGAGACGCGAGTCCAACACGAATGCTCTCGCGTCTTGCCTGCTTTTCGGCACTTTGCGTGTGCGACACCGTGCCGAATGTCAGAAGGACTAAGACTGCTGCTGTCCGAGCGGTGTATCTCATGTCAACTCCCTGTAACGGCGTCTCAGACCGTGTCACTTCGAAAATACCTGCCAGCCCTGCCGCATGCGTATCAGCAAGCTGCTGAGAAGCTGTTTGTGAGACGGTCGGTTGGCGAGATTCACGTTCTCCTGTGGATCAGTCTGATGATCATACAGTTCGTACTCGCGAAAATCCGTGCCTGGTTGCGGTCGTCCATTTTCTGTGGGGATCTCCCAGCAGCGGCACGATGACGCGTTGCCAGACAATCTTCGTGTTTCACCGAAGATCACGCTTGATCGATTCCCGGCACAGGACTATCTTCTGGTTAATACGAAGATGTGATGTTTGCGAAGTCAGGAACTGGCAAGGCATATCGATGGCACGTCCGGTCTCGGGACATCCGACGCAAATGGAGCTGCAGATTCTGCGAGTTCTGTGGGATGACTCGCCTCTGTTGGTGCGTGAGATCCGAAAAGCACTGGCGGGAGCCGGACGGGCGATTGCTCATACGTCGGTCATCACCGCTCTAAACACGATGGTCGAGAAGAACTATCTGACCCGTGAGAAGCAGGGGAAATCGTACCTGTTCGCTCCACGGGTCAGTCGGGAGCAGGTCAGCGAGGGGATGCTGAGTGACGTCGTTCGCCGCGTCTTCGACGGTTCACCCTCGGCAGTCATGCTAAGCCTGTTCAACTGCGCGGATATTGATCAGGACGAGCTGAAAGAACTCCGCCGGATTCTAAATCGCAAAATGAAGGAACTGGGATGACCACTATCGAGTCGCGGCATCGCGCAGTTTCTGGATCATCTTCCGGAGGCTTCGAGACGCGGCTGTGGCTCTGTCGCGTTGAGTGTCGAGTTCGTCTGTGTTTCAAGGAGCAGCCTTATTGCACCTGGTCGACTGGCTGATTCCCTCTGAGTTTCAACCCACTGTCAGTGCCCGCCTGTCACTGGCTCTGATCCACTTTCTGTGGCAGGGCTGCGTGATTGCCTGCGTGGCTCTCACTCTGCAGGGGTTGCTGCGGCGTGTGACGGCCGCCGTCCGTTACTGGGTTCACGTCATTGCGCTCGGACTGATGGTCGGATGCGTTCCCGCAACATTCGTGCTCCTGGGATCTGCAACCGGCGTACCCGTGCAGGTTTCTGTTGCCGAGGGTGAGGCGACTGTTGATGTCACGGAATCCACGATCGTCCATGCGGACGTTGCTGCATCGTCCCGGTCGCCAATTGACCTTCCGGCAGCCGCCGGGGATTTTATGCCAGCGGTTGTCCAGATCGAACCAGTCGGCGGCGATCCTGTCGCAGTCGACCAGGTCTCGGCTGTTTCCGCCAGCACACAATCACTCTTAACGTTCAGACTTCACGGCTGGTCAGGCTGGCTCGCGGCAGCGTACGGCTTCGGTGTGCTTGCCATGCTGGTCCGACTGTCACGATCTCTGCTGAGTGGTCACGAATTGAAGACTGCCGCGGTTGCCATAACAGAGGGCGCACTGTTGACGATGATTCACCGTCAGGCGAAGTGCATTGGACTGAAAGTCGCGCCTACTGTCCGTTTCTGTGAATGTGTGGCTGCACCAACTGTGATTGGTGTTCTCAGGCCAGTCGTCCTGCTGCCGTTGTCGGTTGCAACGGGGCTGACGCCGCAGCAACTGGAACCGCTTCTCGCTCATGAATTCGCTCACATTCGGCGGTTTGATCTGTGCGTCAATCTGCTGCAGCGGCTGATCGAGGCGTTTCTGTTTTTCCATCCGGCTGTGTGGATCATCAGCCGGCGTGTCAGCATGGAACGGGAAAATGCGTGTGACGATCTCGTGCTCGGCGCGGGCTGGCAGCGAGTGAATTATGCGGACGCACTTGTGCGCATGGCGGAGATTTCGTCAACGGCCATTGATCGAAAGCTGACCGGACAGGCAATCGCACTGGCGGCATCGGGCCGAAACTCGTCCGAACTCAAGCGACGTGTCATGCGCGTGCTGAGCCACGATGAACCGTCTCGACTCAAATTGACGAGAGCCGGCCTGACGACGCTGTTTGCGTCCCTCATCGTTATTGCACTGGCACCGTTCGTCGTTCCGACATTCGCTGACTCACCATCACCGGAACGCGGCGCAGATGCCACTGTGAGTGATTCCGGGAATTCCGACCGGGCGAACGAAGACGACGATAAGTCCAATTCGATTCGATCTGCCGAACGCGACTACAGGGCGGGCAAGGTTGCGATTGATGCAGTGCTAAAAGAGCACTTGGCACGGTTCAAGTTAGAAATTGCTGAGGTCGACTCCACGGCGGATCGCATCGCAGTGCATCGTCGGCGCATTGAGCGATTGAAAAAGTTGAGTCGGCTCGAAGCGGAATTGTTGAAGTCCGGGAAGGACACGAGTCGGCGGAAACCACCGGCCGGGGAGGATGCGTTGTGGAAAGCCGAGTTCCAGTTGGATGGCGTTCTTGCGGCGTATGCACATCATTGGGATGTTCTGTATCCACATCAGATGGAACTGGACCGCGGGGAAAAGGCGACTGTGCTGCAGGACAGTTCCATCCTGTTTGAGTCGCCCGGTCCGGAAGGTTCCGACTCGCGATTTATCTTCAATCCCGATGACCAGCCAGTCACACATTTCCGCTTTGAGACTTTGAATCACAAGTCGTTAC
>Ga0209089_10005003_pt1 | contig 10930 bp, 11 predicted proteins | sample ArcticOcean_MG_C_FD_187431 | JGI IMG/M metagenome (GOLD analysis project Ga0209089, IMG submission 187431) | Marine microbial communities from western Arctic Ocean - ArcticOcean_MG_CB2_150 (SPAdes) (version 2) | ecosystem: Environmental > Aquatic > Marine > Oceanic | place: Arctic Ocean: Canada...
CATTAATTGATGTCCGCTTCGCCCCCTATTCTGTTGCAAAACTCACAGTTTAGATTGTTGTTGATGTTGGCTGGAATCTGATCCGACGTTTTGTTTGGCCGTTTGCCTTTCGGCATCGGCCTTTATTCGTTTTGTTCTGTTATTTTAGGCCATTTATTCATGCAAAGCAGTGTTCTCCTCTGTTCGGCGGCGACCGATTTACATATCTGGCGAGCTTTCTCAAGTTCTGGGCGGTAGCGGTGAGCAGCACTTCGTCGCGAACACCGCTCAGGCCACGTAACCGGAAGCGGTCCAGTTTGAAGATGCGTTTCATGTGGGCGAAGGCCATTTCCACCTTCTTGCGGTCATCGCGCGATATCTTGAACGCCTTGGTTTTGGCCAATGCCCGCACATAATCACGGGCATCCTCATTAATATCGCGTGGCACTCTGCGCTGCGGCATGTTGGGACAGCAACGCTGCTTCAACGGACAAGAGCGACAGTCACCGGTCTTGGCCCGATAGCGAAGGGTATCATCCGAATGGACGTTACCCGTGGTCTTCAGGAGCTTGCCGCCGGGGCAGGTGTAAACGTCTCGTTCCGTGTCATACTCAAAGTCGGAACGCGAGAACGTCCCATCGGTGCGGGTGCTTTTGTCGATCACCGGAACATGCGGCTCGATACCACACTCCATCAGCGCCTTGAGGGTCTTGCCTGATCCGTAAGCGGTATCGGCGGCGAGACGGTCGGGTGTGAGACCGAAGCGCTCCTTCACACGCTCGACCATTGATATGCAGGCCCGGTTCTCGTCAATGCGGTTGGCGCGGGTTCCTTCGGCGTCAACAACAATGCCCAACTTGTTGTCGATCAGGTAATTGGCGTCATAGACAAAGCGAGGCAGCACCTTCTGCCTTTTTGTTGTCCAGGTGGCCCCCGGATCGGTTAACGAGATGGCCTTGGGCGGTTTCGTTGCTCTGCCGCCCTTGCCCCGGTCCAGGCCCGCTTCTGGAGCGTCCTCATCCAGTGCGTTCAGATATTCCGTAACTGCACGCGAGGCCTGCCCGGCATCAGGCCAATCAATTGGCTCATCGCCAGGAACGCGCTTCATCTGGTTGACATCAGCCTGAATGAAGCTGGCGTCGACCGAGAACGATTGACCGTCAACAAGCCCTTCCGTGAGGCACGTCCCGACCACCTTCTCAAACACCAGACGAAAAACGTCCGCGTCGCGGAACCGCTCATGACGGGCGCGGGAGAATACAGAGTGATCAGGAATAGGGTCCTCAAGGCCCAAACCGCAGAACCAGCGGTACGCCAGATTAACCTGGACCTCGGAACACAATTGACGTTCCGAGCGAATGGCAAAGACATAACCGACGATCAGCATCCGCATCAGCAACTCCGGATCAACCGATGGGCGGCCCGTGTGACTGTAATAGGAAACCAACTCTCCGTGCAGCCAGCTCAGATCAAGAACCGCTTCAATCCGGCGCACCAGATGATCCGCCGGGACCAACTGATCGAGACTAACATCGTAAAACAATCGATCCTGTTCTCCGCTCTGCCGACCCATCATCACCAATCTCCGCCGTCAATGAACGTCAATTGACGGAATCACGGTTCGCTGACCAGAGGCAAGAGTTTTGCAACAGAATAGGGGTAAGAGCGGACATCAATTTGCCGCCTCTGAAGGTCTGCTTTTAGCCGAGGCTGTTGAAGAACTCTTTTTTGGGCGATGGATACGATAATTCTTGCGCACCAAGTGTCACCGTGCAGCAATGATGAGGTCCCTCGAATAAAAAGGCGTCAAATTCCCTGCTGACGCCGCTATCGGCCGCACAAGCCGGGTCTAGAGGGAGTATGCCGCTGCAACTAAAATTTACGTGGTTGCAGGCAATTCCCAATAACCGAGTTCTTCAACAGCCTCAGCCAGGAGCAGACAGTCAAGTTTCCGGAAGACCTGCTTTGCGAAGTCCCTGAATATACATTTCGACGAGATCAGGATCGCTCGCTGGAAAATTTTCGTTAAAGTGCTTACAGGAAAAATTGGGCATCAAATCGAGTAGCTCGCGGCGGGCATTCTCCAATTCTTTTGCTGTTCCGGCGTAGGCGGTGCAGACCACGAGCGTTGCATACACGAACACACCGGCGCCCCGATGGGTCACAGCGCGATGACCAAATTCAAGGGCGGTTGCGAAGTTACCCAGCACCAAATTAGCCTCCGCCAGCCGCGACAATGCTTGGCCAAGTTGGGTGTCGCGGGGACTACAGCGTATGGCCTGCTCAAGACAGGCGATCGCTTCGCTTGGCATGCCGTCGCAGACATAGGTGAAGCCCAAATAGTAATTGGCGTAAAAAAGCGAAGGATTAAGCTCGACCGCCATCTGGCCGGCTAGAATGGCCTTGGAAATATCGCCGCGCGTTAAATAGGCGGCGGTTAGCGCGGCATGTGCCACTGCATCTTGGCGGTCCAATTCAACGGCCTTTAGCGCATATCGGACACCGTCGTTTGTTGCGTCACCGGCGCCCGGCCAGCCATGAGTGACTTGCCTGTGTTTGAGTTGCGCAATGGCGGCATAGGCTGGCGCAAATTCCGGATCCCGTTCAATCACTCTCTCAAATTCGCAAATACCATCCAGGGCAGCCTGTGCTGTCGGCGGCGATCCAAAAATTGTTGACATGGTGCGATGAAATAGCTCCCACGTATCAACATTGTTTGGCGATTTGGCCCGTGCCCGGCTTCGTTCCGATTGGGCCAGTTCCACGCCGATCGCGCCCGCCATGGTTAGCGTAATCTCGTCCTGGACAGCAAAAATGTCAGCCAAATCGCGGTCGTATTTTTCCGCCCAGATATGGTTGCCGGTTCCGCCGTCGATCAACTGCGCCGTGATACGCACCCGCTCGCCTGATCTGCGGACGCTGCCTTCGAGCACGTACCGGACGCCCAAATCCTTGGCGATGGCTTGCACATCAACCGCCTGGCCCTTGTAGGTAAAGGTGGTGTTGCGGGCGATGACGAAAAACTGCCGGATGCGGCTGAGCGCCGTGATGATGTCTTCGGTAATCCCGTCGGAGAAATATTCTTGGGCAGGATCACCCGAAAGGTTGTCGAATGGCAACACGGCAATCGACGGCTTGTCGTTGATGGCTTGCTGTTCGGATGCGGCGGCGTCTTTTTCGCCAGCTTTGCCGATGGCGTAGACCCGCACCGGATGGGAGACGTGCTTAACATCATGATCACCCATGTCCCGGTACGGCACGTCCACCCGGTTGCGGACCATCACATGGGCTTCACCCGATATGCAGATACCACCCGGATCGGCCAGGGCTTCAATGCGAGCAGCGACGTTGACGCCTTCGCCGTGGATGTCTTGACCGTCATCGATGATATCTCCGAGATTGATGCCGATGCGAAATTCTAAATTGGAATCCGCAAAACCTTGCTGCATCGCAATGGCGCAATTGACCGCTTCGTGGATGGTCGGAAACTCGGCTAGGAAACCGTCGCCTGTTAGCTTGACGATGCGGCCAGAATGGTCGGCGACGGTTGGCGTGATAATTTCGTCTCGCGCCGATTGCCAGGATGCAACGGTGCCTTCGGAATCTTCTTCCATGAGGCGTGTATAGCCGACCACATCCGCAGCAAGCACGGCAGCAAGACGTTGCTGTGTCGATTGGTCGGCCATGGTCCTCCCCGAGGATCGATGATTTGGGCGCTATTCTAGAGGAAGTTGCGCCGGAGACAATCTGTTAGGCATATCGGTAACAATATCCGCTCTGGGCTGCCATTCGGACGTTAGTTTCGCCGCCCTTGAGGTCCGCTTTTAGCTGAGACTGTTGAACAACTCCCCCAAATCATGATTCACTCGTAATTGCTGGCAGGCACCTTTAAATTTGAGGTGATTTGCCATGATGGGACCGGCGGTCGGCAGCCAAGATCGACTATTTTACGAGTTTAACCTTGAAGACCGGATTCCAGCTGATCATCTTCTGCGCCGGATTGATGCGGTTCTCGATCTAAGCTGGCTTCGCGCAGAGCTTTCCCCCTATTACAGCCATACGGGCTGTCCCTCGATTGATCCGGAACTGATGATCCGAATGTTGATTGTCGGCTATTGCTACGCGATCCGCTTCGATCGTCAACTTTGTGAAGAAGTCGATCTCAACCTGGCCTATCGGTGGTTTTGCCGGTTGGGGCTTGAGGACAAGGTTCCCCACCATTCGAGTTTCTCGGTGAACCGGAATGGCCGGTTCCGCGACAGCGACATCCTGCGCAAGGTCTTCGAGGAGACGGTCTGCGGCTGCATGACGGCGGGCCTGATCGGCAGTGAGGGGTTCGCCGTTGATGCCAGCGTCATCGAGGCCGATGCCAGCCGTTTCTCCCGGATCGAAGGATCGGAGATTGCGTGGTCGGACAAACAATTGGCGCGCCGGGCGATCAAGGAATATGTCGATGCCCTTGAGGAGAATGCCCCGAGCAAGCCCAAGCAAAAGCCAAAGGCCCTGTCACCCTCCGATCCCGCGGCGGCCTGGACCACGCGCGGCCGCAACAAGGTGATGTTCGGCTACAGCCTGAACTATCTGATCGACATGGAAAACGCCGTGATCGTCGATGTCGAGGCGACGCCGACGAATCTCGCCGCGGAGGTGGATGCCGCCGAGGTCATGATGGAACGAACCGAAGAGCAGTTTGATCTGAAGCCCGATCGCATCGCCGGCGATGTTGCCTATGGAACGGGTAAGATGCTGGGTTGGCTGATTGACCGCGATATCGTCCCGCACGTCCCGGTGTGGGATAGGAGCGATGCAGGGGCAGACGGCAAGTTCACCCGAGCCAACTTCAAATATGACAAGGATCGTGACCTCTATATATGTCCCGGCGGCAAAGAGCTGAGAACGTCGGGCACCGTTTACGACGGCACGACACTCAAATACAACGCCAAGCTCAGCGATTGCAGAGAATGCCCGCTCAAGCCCCGATGCACCACCGCAGGCAATCGCCGGGTGGCGCGGGATGTCAATCAGGAGGCCCGCGACAATACCCAGGCCTTGATGGGGACCGAGGCCTACCGGCAATCCGCCATCAGCCGTAAACAGATCGAGCGGTTATTTGGCGAGGCCAAGCGCCATCTCTCCATAACACGGCTCCGCCTGCGCGGACTATCTGGAGCCAGGGACGAGTTCCTGCTGCTCGCCACGGTTCAGAACCTAAAAAGACTGGTGGCACGGCTCGCCATACCACCACCGAGGGCCTTTATCGCCTGATCCGATGCAAAAAAACCGTAATAATCAGACAAAAAACAATAAAAAACACCGGCAAACCGCCGGACCAAACGACGATGTCCGCTACTGACTATAGCGGACACGGAAATCTCATAAAAATCGGAGTTCTTCAACAGCCTCGGCTAAAAGCAGACCTCGCGGTGCATCAAAATGATGTCCGCTTCACTCGCCGGAAAGCAGGCATTCAGGCAACTTTCCAGCTTCCCGTTTGCCTGGCTGCCAACTTGCTCTAATATTGCCGCGTACATTCGAATGAGGGAGAAGTTTCTTGATCGAGGGGCCATCCGTTAATGCCGATCTGACAAAGTTCGTTGTCATTCACGCCGATGAAATGGCCTGGCAAGCCACCGGCCGGGACGGCATTTTTTGCAAGATGTTTGAACGGGTAACCGAGCTGGACCTCGCCCGCCAGACCGGTCTCTATAAATTGGATCCGGGCGCTTCGTTTGCGCCTGAGACCCTGGACGAGCGTGTCGAGCTTTTTGTCATATACGGAAAACTATCCGATGGTGACACAGAAATTGGCAAGCACACCTATCATCGCCTGCCGCCCGGAACCAAAGCTCGGATCCATTCAGATTCTGGCTGCGTCGTCTTTATTCGGCGCCGCCAAGGACGCGGAGGAGGCGGCGTCATATTTACCGCCGACGCAACAATCGAAGACAATTTCGAGCCCTGGGGAGAAAGAGGCTCGGAGAAGATACCCCTGGAAGATCCAGCCGAGCCGTTGGTCGGCGCCTGGATGGGACGAATGATACCCGATCTTCATATTCCGAATCACGGTCACGACGGCGGCGAGGAGATATTCATATTGGAAGGCGTTATTGAAGATGAATATTGCGCCGCTGGGCCCCGTACTTGGATGCGTTTCCCCCTTGGCTTTCGGCACGCGCCCTTTTCCCAGCATAGTGACGTTTTAATGCTCGTTAGAGAGGGCGACGTAAAAGTTTAACCAAAAATGATCAGTGATCCTTGGAATAAGGGAGTGGAAAAAATGAATTTGAAGGAAATGGTGCCGCATTTGCCCGAAGGCATGACCGACGTTAAAGAAATTATTCTACAGACCGAAGACATTCCGTGGCGGGAAAAATCGCTCAAGGGGCTGTACGAGAAAATGCTCTGGCGGGCGGAAAATGACCAGGGGTCAATTGCCCTGATTAAATTTGACAAAGGCGTCGGCATTCCGGCGCCCCATTCGCACGATTCCAATCAGTTCATGTTCATTCTGAAAGGCCATTACGAATACACCTCAACCGGCGTCAATTTGAAAGAGGGAAGTTTTTACTGGAACCTCAAGGGAAATGTCCATGGCCCGGCGATTGCCCATGAAGAAACCATCTATTTGGAAATCTATGACGGCCCCCATTATCCGCAGCGGCCTTCTTGGTACGCGGACGATGAGGACGCGCGATAAGCCGTTCTTGGCTGAACTGGAATTGTTGTGTCCTCCACCGAACGCATGGTCGATTCCCATCTGCTGAGACGGTCGGTCAGCAATTTGTTCAGCGCCCTCGGATTGGCGCCGGCGGACGCTGACATTGTCGCCGACGGCCTGGTCGAAGCGGATGAAGAAGGCATTTCGTCACATGGGATCATGTTGTTGCCGCTCTATGTTGATCGCATTCGAGGCGGCTCGGTTTCATTAGAGACCGAAGCTGTTGTCGTCAGTGACAATCACGCCATCGCGGTACTAGATGCCGGCAATATGTTGGGCCAACTTTCGGCGCGCCAATCGGTTGCGCTGGCCGTATCCAAAGCCAAGGATTTCGGTCTTGGTTGTGTGGTCGTCAGAAACGGATTTCATTTCGGAACCGCCGGCCGGCATGCTTTGCAAATGACCGAAGCCGGCTGCATTGGCATCGTGATGTGTAATACGCGTCCCTTGCTGCCGGCGCCGGGGGGCGCCAAGGCTCTGGTCGGCAATAATCCCATTGCCATCGCAATGCCGAATATCGACGGCGGCCAGCCGGTCGTTGCCGATATGGCGTTAAGTGAAAGCGCCATGGGTAAAATCCGCATGGCCGAGGCGGCGGGACAGAAAATTCCCGATGGCTGGGCGACCAATAGCGACGGCGTGCCGACCAATGATCCGGCCGCAGCAATTAAAGGCATGTTACTGCCGGCGGCCGGCCCCAAGGGATTTGGTCTGGCATTCATGATCGAGCTGCTCTCGGGCGGCCTGGCGTCCGGCGCCGTCAGCGAACAGGTTCGCCCACTATATGGCGATAGCGGCGAGCCATATGCGTGCGCCCATTTCTTTTTGGCGATTGATGCGGCCCATTTCCGCGATCTTTCGGAGTTTAAAGAAACGGTCGACGCCATGGTGCAAAGGGTTGCCAATTCACCAGCCGCACCGGGTTCGGAGCGCACGATGGCTCCGGGCGAGCCGGCTTGGCGCACCAAGACCGGCCGGCCCGGAAAATGTTCCCTGAGTGCTTCGGCCTATGATGCGTTGGTCAGGTTATCGGCGGAACTTGGTCTGGGCGACATCGATTTATCGATTACCAACACGTAATCAATACCATATGGAGAAAGCAGCAGATGGCAAAAATACAATTGAGCACCGATAAACTCCGCAAACCGAGTGGCGTTTTTTCCCAGGCGACGACGATTGAGGCAACCGGTAAGCTGGTGTTCGTTTCCGGTATGACCGCGCGCTGTCCCGACGGATCGATTGCCGGCATCGGCGATATAGAAGTCCAGACCCGCCAGGTCATCGAAAACATTAAAAGCGCGATGCAAGAGGCCGGCGGCACCTTGGACGATGTATGCCGGGTTGATGTCTATATCCGCAACATGGAACATTTCGATTTGATCCACAAAGTACGCAGCGAATATTTCAAACCGCCCCTGCCGGCCTCGACCATGGTTGAAATAACAAAAATGACCTCTCCGGATTATTTGATTGAGATCAACGCCATTGCCGTTTTACCGAACGGCTAGAGCGCTCTCTATTTACGCGGCTTCGAGGGGCGCCTTCAGCGTCATGGCGGGCACGACAATTCCGTTGATCCGGACATGAAATCTTGGATCAAGGGGACGGTTGTTTCCGAGCTCGAGCCATAATCGCAAGAGATGCCGTTTCCGTTCTGCTTCCGGCCAATCCTCGAATTCGGTCCGCGAATGGACCGTGACATGGTTATTGAGACATTGAATATCGCCGGGACGAAATTCCTGATGATGTTCCAACTCCAGGCCGAGCGCTTCGTAAAACGCCACCTCTTCGCTGTGATGATCACTCCTGCGCGGCACCTCGGGAAACCGTTGCGCGCAAGTCACGCCGCCGCCTTCGCCCCGGCCTTGGCGAAGGCGGCGAAGGTGATGGCGGCGAGGACGATGGCGGCGCCCAGGAACTGGATCGGCGTTAACACCTGGCCCAAAACTGCGACCCCCAATATGACGCTCGACAAAGGCTCGACGTTCATCAAAAGGGCGACGCGGACGGGGCCGATTTTGGAGATGGCGACGAAAATGCCGATGATGGAAAAGCTGTAGAAGGCGCCGACGCCGGCGAAGGCCAAGCGGCCCTCGAGGCTCGCCGGCAGCGCAAATTCGCCGGCGATGATATCCAATATGATGAAGACGCATGCCCCCGAGGCCAGCATGTAAAGGCTGATGGGGCGGGAATCCCGGCCCTTCACCAAGGGCGCCATGATCAGCATCATGACGGTGATGATCACGGCGGCGCCGGCGGCCATGGCGATCCCGGTGAGGCTGAGGCTTTGGCCGAACACATCCAAGGCCAGGGCCAGCCCGGCGAAGGCGGCCAGCAATGCAATCACCTGCCGGGGCGTGATCGGCTCCTGGCCGGTGATCCAGGCGCCGAAGCCGGTCAGCATGGGATAGAGGTAAAAGGTGAGGACCACGAGGGCCACCGGAAGATGTTCGATGGCCCCCAGCACGCCATAGGAATAGGCCGCCAAAAAGCCGCCGAGGCCAATGCCGATCAGCTTCACCCGGCCCGAGATGTTCACCGGCACCCGCCAGACGCGAAGGATGATCAGCACGGTCAGAGCGGCGGCGGCGGTGCGAAAAGTGAGCGCCGACAAGGGATTGGCGCCGTGTTGGTAGGCGATGGCCGCCAGCGTCGAATTGACCGCAAAAGAGATGGCCACCAGGATCGTCAGGATAACGCCGAAGGCTGGAAGCCGTGCCGTTTCCGTCACCCATCCCGCCATGTAATGGCGTCGGCGCGCAATTGTTTTTCGGCTTCCGATTTGACCGGAATGATATCGGGCTCCGGCGTATAGCCGCGCAACACAAGCCGGTAGCAGAGGAAGCGGCATTCGGCGGGGTACTGGTCCAAATTCATGGCGTCGAAATAGCCGTCCGGCACCTGGTCCGGGTTGACCGCATCGAGGCGGTCTTTCTCGTACACCATGGTGCGCTGGAATATGCGCCAGACGCCGTCTTCGCGCTTCTCGAACAGATCCAGAAAGCGGGCCCAGGTGATGCAGTCAAACTCGAAATCCTCATTGCTCATGCGGCTGATCAGCTCGATATGCACCTCTGAGGTGGCCCGGTTGCCGTTCACAATGATGCGCGAATCGCCCACACTGTGCTTGTTGAAGGCGTTCGGCTTGATCGCCGCCAGCATCCCCTTGGACTGCTCGATAAACTCCGAAGCCGGGCCCGATATCCAGGAAATATTCATGGTCGCGTCGTCGTGGTAGCAATTGGAAAGCACATCCCAATCGCCGTTGTCGCGGGCATAGGCCCAATTTGAGAGGACTTGGCAGATCTCAAATTCGTCGGCGGCGCGTTCCAGTCGTTGGCTCAAGTCCATGGCAAGCTTCCTTCCTTGAAATGTTTCGGCGATGCACGTTGAATAAATCGCCGATCACACGTAATAACAAGGCCATGTCCGAACAAACACTATTGGCCGCCATCGATAGCCGCGGCGTCGCCACCATCACCTTGAACCGGGCCCAGGTCCACAACGCCATGAACGGTGCCATGCTGACTGATCTAGCCCGTGCCATCGCCGCGTTCGATGCGGACCCCGATATCCGGCTGTTGGTGCTGCGCGGCGCCGGCAAAAGCTTTTCCGCCGGCGCCGATATGAGCCCCGGGGATACGGACGCTGCGCCGGCTCCCAGCCTGCCCGCCGCCATAAGCACATTGGTCAGTTTCACCCGGCCCACATTGGCCTTGGTGCAGGGCGCCTGCATCGGCGGCGGCGCCGCCTGGATTACCGCCTGCGACGTGGTGATCGCCTCGGACGATGCGTTCTTTTCGATCCCCGAGGTGCGGCTGGGCTTTAACCCGGCGTCGCTGATCCCGATGTTTCTGGGCGCCATCGGTCCGCGCAACACCATGCGCTATGTGCTTGGCGGCGACCGCTTCGATGCGGCCAAGGCTTACGAGATGGGTCTGGTGCATCATCTGTGCGCTCCGGGCGCGCTGGACGCGGCGGCGGCGCCGATCATCGATGCGCTGCTGTCCGGCGGGCCCGAGGCCATGGCGGCCACCAAGGCAACCATATTGGAGTTGGCCGGGCTGATGGTGGACGCCGATCTGGCGGCGCGCCTGGACGCCATGGGCGATGCCAGCCGCGAATCAGGTGAAGCCGCCGAGGGCCGCGCCAGCTTCCAAGAAAAGCGGCCGCCGAAATGGAAGCCCGTGGACTAAAAATTTCAAGTCGGCAGGCCGAGGATGCGCTTTGAGA
>Ga0209089_10005006_pt1 | contig 10929 bp, 14 predicted proteins | sample ArcticOcean_MG_C_FD_187431 | JGI IMG/M metagenome (GOLD analysis project Ga0209089, IMG submission 187431) | Marine microbial communities from western Arctic Ocean - ArcticOcean_MG_CB2_150 (SPAdes) (version 2) | ecosystem: Environmental > Aquatic > Marine > Oceanic | place: Arctic Ocean: Canada...
GCTCTCAAGGCCCGCGCTCTACCAGGCTAAGCGACCTCTGCAAAAATCAATGATAATAACTAATTAAAATTTGTTTTAAAAAATAAAAAATAGATTAGAAATTGCTTTCTAATGTTCTGCGTGTGGGTTTGCTCCACCAGAAGCCATAACTTTGAAAGTGCCTGCAGCTTTTTCGTGGAATTCTTGATTTCCTTGGTCTACTAAAACTGCTAGTGGGGGACAAACTGATACACATGCCATACACCAAATGCAGTCATGTTCTCTGATTGCATCTGCCTTATCTGTGAAATCTAGTCGTTCCTCTTTTTCAGTTGTGCCTGTACCGGGCCATGGGGTTGTATCTTTCACTGCTTTTATGCCTGATACGTCCTTATCAGTTCTGTACCATTGAAATATTTGTACAGGACATGCTTCAATACAAGCACCATCAGCGACACAAACATCCCAATCATTTGCTACCATAGTACCAGTGATTCCAAGTTTCACCATTTTTTCGCCGTGTTTCTTGTAATCAGCTAGAACTTTCTCATCTTTAGATGCATCCCAGTCATTTCCTGATTCTCCAGCTTGAGATGGCCATACCCAGTGAAAATTTTCACCGTCATCCAGTGCAATCTTTCCAATTGGTTTTTTGCCTTCTCTACAGAAGTCCTCTTTAATTGGCATTAAGAGTTCTATTTTCAAATATTATTTAAATCTAGATAATTTTAGTAATCCCTAACTGGAAAATTTTAAAATTATAACGCTGTTTTTGATTTATTCCTTACGTTCATATCTTTTCATAATATTTTTTGATCGTTGGATATTATCAAATATGATGTTTACAGCGGACCAAACATTGGAGTTTTTACTAGTGTAAATGACAAATTTGTTTTTGTTCCAAATGGATTTGCTGAAACTAAGGCTGAGAATTTAGCACATTATCTTCAAACTGAATGTATTATGACGCCTGTTGCCAATACTAGATTACTTGGTATTCTAATGGTTCTAAACAATCATGGAATACTTTTACCGAAAACATCTTCTCCAGAGGAGATCGCAAATTTACGAAAACGCACTGATTTGAATGTAAAAATATTAGATACGAAACACAACGCTTTAGGAAATTTAATCTGTGTTAATGATAAGGGTGGAGTTATTTCTCCCACTATTGAAAAGGAGTACATCAAAGAAATTGAGGATACTTTAGATATCGAAGTGATGCAAAAGAGGATTGCCGGATTTCATCAGGTTGGTGCTGTGATGAAGGCTAACAATATTGGTGGCATTATTCATCCTGAGGCAGATGAAGAAGACATTAAAGATTTTTCAAATATTTTGGGTGTTAACATTGAACCAACAACAATAAACGGCGGTATTCCATTTGTTTCCTCTGGAATGTTAGCGAACAGTCATGCTGTTGTAGTTGGTAACCTAACAAATGGTCCAGAGATTATGATGCTAACACGAGCATTTACAAATTAAGAACGCTTTTTGGATCTGTAATTAATTCATCCAAAGAAATTTGTTTTTCAGTTCTGTCTATCATGTTCCTTAACACAACATGTCCTCTGGCAAATTCCTCAGGAGCAAAAATAATAGAAAACTTTGAGCTTGATGAAATTTCCATTTGTTTCTTTAATGACTTTGTTGTTAAATCGATATTTACTGTTATTCCAAGTTTTCGTAGTTTTGACGCACAGTTAATTGCATCCGATTTTAATTCATCGTTTACATAGAGTACAGATGTTGTATCATTGGATTGAATACAAGAAATGCCTTGTTCATCAAGACGTAGGATGATTCTTTCCACACCACCTGCTACTCCTGTAGCTCCTAAATCATTACGACCAAATGCGTTTGGTAGGTTATCATACCTACCTCCTCCGACCAATGCGCCCAAGTCCGAAGTGGTATCAAATGCTTCAAAAACTATACCAGAGTAATAATCAAGACCTCTTACAATACCAAAGTTAATTCTAATGTTACCAATTCCTCTATTTTTTAGTGAATCATACAGATTACATAATTCATTCCAACCATCTAAACTTGAAGTATCAAAGCTTTGTTCAATTTCTGACGGTGTTCCCTTAAGATTTGAAAACTCTAATATTTTTTCTAATTTTTCTGGGGAATAACCTTTTTGTTTGTATTCTTGCAGTATTTCATCTTTCGATTTTTTTTGAGTTTTGTCTACAGCTCTGAAAATATCATGTAGTGCGGTCTCATTTGATTCAAAAACCTGGTTGATATATGATTCAACTAGTTTTCTATGATTGATATCAATACTGATGTTTTGGAGTTTGAGATTGTCAAAAAATCTAGATGTGAATTCTATAGTTTCCGCATCATGTTCCGTATTTAGATTACCAAACATTTCAATGTTCCATTGATGGAAGAATCGATATCTACCTTTTTGTGGTTCATCATATCTCCAAACACCACCAAACGAAGAAAATTTTGCTGGTAACTTCAGATTTTTTTGTGACGCAGCATATCTTGTTAGACCAACGGTAAAATCGAATCTTAGCGCTACCTCCCTATCACCCTTATCTTTGAATTGATATATCTCATCACGAATGGATGGTCCACTCTTTGCTTCTAATACGGACAAAAGTTCAATCGGTGAAGGCTCGATTAAATCAAATCCAAAAGCTTTAGCTGTCTCTAAAAATACTTGACGGACATATTCAATTTTTATCATTTCATCCATATCAAAGTCCTTCATTCCCCGTGGTAGTTCCAACAAAAAAAAATCGTAAAAAGTACCTTTAAGATTTGCTGTTTACTTTAACTCATTAATAGCAGAAATTCATAAAAAAACCATGAGCTACAGATATCTCGAACACTCAACTGATGCATTTATCGAAGTTAAGGCAAAAAATTTAGAGGAAGCATTTTCAGTGGCTGGAAAATCAGTTGTTGAAACCATAATTGATTTGGAAAACATTCAAGAAATTGAAGAAAAAAGTGTCAAAGTTAAAGGCAGAAACCTTCTGAATTTGTTATACAACTGGCTGGAAGAGATTGTAACAATAACGATAACTGATGGTTTTGCTATAAAGAAATTCACTGTTAATATTAAAAAAAACACCGAATATGAAATCGTTTCAAAGGTTTCTGGTGAAAAATTAGATCTAAAAAAACATAATTTCAAAATAGAAATCAAGTCTCCCACATTTCATTTGATGGAGATAAAAGAAAACGATGAAATAACTATGCAGTATCTTTTGGATTTGTAAATAATTTAATATCCATAGGCTGGATCTATTTTTCGTTTAATTTCTACAATTTCATTTAGTGTATTTCTTTCCTCAGAGCTTAATTTCTGTGTAAATTTATTCAGTAATTTCTTTACATCAGAAGAAGAAGGCAATGTATAAAATACATCTTCTTCAGCTATTTGTCTTCCTATGGTTATGTTTTGTACAGAGCAGGCTACTTCTTGCCCAACTTTAACAGATGTTATTGTTTTGCCATCATGTTGCAGTTGATGTATAACACCAATTTTTTTTCCAATCTTGTTCATGAAGGGAATTTTCTGGCGTAAGTTTCCCACATCTACTCTAATACCAAAGACCGCAGGATTGTTATTTCTAAAAATGAAACCTTTGAGAAAAGTAAATTTGCATACTGGCGTTAGTTCAGCTAAAATAGAATTTTCTTCATCTGCTTTATCATCTTCAACCCATTGCGTGTACGTATCAATTAGACTATAGATTATTTTATCATTAAAAATTCTGATATGGTTATCTTCCGCTTCAGTTTCAGCATCTTGTAAAACCTTCACGTTGAAGGCTAAAATTACACCGAGATGTCTATCATTTTCTTTTAATGCCATAGCTTCTAGAACATCTCGACGAGTTACGGGTCCTATGTCTGCTTTTGAAATAGGAATTTTCTGGCGTCGTAGCATTTCTGTTAAAGCCTCAAGAGATCCAATGGCATCACATTTTAGAATTACACCATTTGTTTCAGTATTAATAAAAACAGACTGCATCTCATCTTCAATGGATTTTTTAAAACCTTCTATCTCCGAGTTATCACTGGTTGCATAAAGTGTACTACCGGGTAAAACACCTTCCAAATCTGGGGATGCTATTTTTACACCGGCAGCTGCTTGTATGTGTTCAACCGGTTTGAATTTATCTCGTGGATCTCTCATTTCGTCTAGATCTTTAGGCAATAGCAAAGCCTTTGGTTTTGTAACAATCACCGAATCTCTTTTTGCTACTATTATAGAATCATCTTTTTTCATCTGACCATCGATTAAAATCACATTTGCCGTGGGACCCAAACCCACTTCGTCATTAACTTCTAATACGATTCCTCGATTAGATTTTTCCTCTTGGTTTAATTTCTCTTTTAGATATTGTTGTGTTAATCCAATCAAAACAGCAAATAGTTCAGGTATACCTATACCTGTTTTCGCACTGACAGGAACTATTGCAATTTCCTTCTTGTAGTCATTTATCCTGTAAAATGCTTCTGATTGATATCCCAACACAGAAAGTGCAGTAACCACATTGTAGATTTTTTCATCCAAGAATGTTTGTACTTCAGGATTTTGTTTTTCAATGCTTTGTGAAATAAACTGTGTTTCCGTATCCTTCCACCCGGAAATCATATCAGTTTTATTCAATGCCACGACAAAAGGTACCTTGCGGCTTTCTAAAATTTTTAAGCTTTCATTAGTTTGAGGCTGAAATCCTCTATTCGCATCAACTACTAAAATTGCAATGTCTGCGGCAGAACCTCCACGCGAGCGTAAATTTGTAAAAATTTCGTGACCCGGCGTATCTATTACTAAAATTCCTGGAATTTTATGTTCAACCTTACTTAATTTTTCGTACATAGATCCACAAATTTTTTGTATAGTTTCTACTGGTAGAAAACTTGCACCTATATGCTGAGTTATACCACCAGCTTCTCTTCCTTGTACACCAGTTCCACGTACTTTGTCAAGGAGTGATGTTTTTCCAGAATCAACATGTCCTAAAACGGACACAATGGGTTGTCGAATGCGCATTTTTAATCACTAGAATATCACATTCACTTCCTTATCAAAACTTTCTTTTGAATCTGAGGCATGGATAGAGTTTTCGAGGATTCCGGTACCAAAATCACCACGTATTGTACCCGGACTAGCTTCCTTAGGGTTGGTTTTACCGATAATTTCCCTAGTTACGTTGATGACATTGTCACCCTCAATTATTGCTGCAGTAACCGTCCCAGATGTAATAAATGATACCAGTTCACCAAAAAATGGTTTAGAGCTATGTACAGAATAGAACTGTTCAGCCATTTCTACAGTAAAATTGAACGTTTTTAATTTTGAAATCCCAAATCCTTTCTTTTTAAAACGTGATAGAATTTCTTCTGCCAGATTTCGTTTTACAGCATCTGGTTTTACAATGACTAGTGTTTGTTCAGTCAACTTACTTTTTGACTTTAATTCCACCTTTAACGTATTTCTCTGTCCACTTTAGCTTTCTGGGATCACGTTTTAGAACAAGAAGATTTTTTTTACATTTAGAAGAACAAGTCCATAATACAGTTCCATCATTCTTTGCAAGCATTGTTCCAGATCCTTTTGCTATTGGACGATTACAAAAACTACATGATTTTGTTAACACACTCATAACATTCACTACCTGATCTTTTTGGCTTCCCGTTCTGTTTCTCTTAATATTAGAGTGTCAGATATTCGTATTGATCCTTTAACGTTTCTTGTAAGTATTCTTCCTTTGTCTTTACCTTCTAAGACTTTTACTCTAACTTGAATAACTTCTCCAGCAATGCCAGTTCTACCAACACTTTGAATAACTTCAGCTGGTGTTAATTCATCAATTTGTGATTTTGTGCTCATTGTTCTGATTTAGCTTCTGGTTCTGATTTAGCTTCTGGTTCTGATTTAGCTTCTGGTTCTGATTTAGCTTCTGGTTCTGATTTAGCTTCTGGTTCTGATTTACCATCCTTAATTTTTGCAATTGACGCTATAATTTCATCAATTATATGTTGAGCATCACCAGAATCTAAAATTGCAGCTGCTCCACATGTAACTTCAATACCTAATGCTTTTCCTAACTCTTGTTTGGTTGGGACAAAAACATATGCAGCTTTTTGCTCTTCACATATTATTGGAAGATGTGCCACAACTTCTGGTGGTTCCACATCTTCTGCAATGATTATTAGTTTACTTATACCTCTTTCAATTGCTTTAGTAGCCTCATTTGTGCCTCTTTTCACTTTTCCTGTCTCAACAGCTACTCTGAGGGACTCATAAATAGGACTGACCAGATTTTCTGGTACATCAAATTTTACATAGTATGGTTTTGCCATTTACATCACCCTAAGGGATCATCTTCATCCAAAAATCACTCTAATTGGTATTAAAAATGTTCTCTGTCTAGAAATGAGTTGATTTTTTGGATATATTCTTTCATAAGTATTTCAAGGCTTTTTTCTGAATCAGATTCTACATAAATCCTAATTATTGGTTCAGTGCCACTAGGCCTCACCATAACCCAGTTTTTCTTATCAAAAACAATCTTTACACCATCCGTAGTATCCGCATTTGGAAATTCAGCTAAAAGTTTAGAGATTATCTTATCTGCATCTTCCTTTTCGCATGAAATTTTATCTTTAGTTGTAAAAGAGGGAGGCAAAGTCGCAAGTTCTTCACTCACACTTTTGTTCGAACTTGCAAGAAGTTCTAGGAATAGAGCTAATGCCATACCACCGTCTCTGACATGATTATGTTTTCCAAACATGAATCCACCATTTTCTTCAAATCCTAAAAGTGCATTTTCAGTGATCATTTTTCTTGAAACTTCAACACTTCCAACTTTGGTTCTGATAACAGTTGAATTAGTTTGTGTAACTATTTCATCAATTGAATTTCCAGAATTTACACATGTAACTACCTTAGAATTTGGATTTTTCTTTAGTAAATAATTTGATAGCAACAACGCAGATTTGTCACCAGATAGTAACATTCCTTTACTATCACAAAATATACTTCTATCACCATCACCATCAAATGCAATGCCAAGATCAGCATTGTTCTTTACAACTGTGGAAGATAATTCCTGAAGGTTGTATGGAGTTGGTTCAGGACCTCTACCAGAAAAGCTTCCATCAATTTCTTGGTTGATTGTTATAATTTCACATTCTAACTGTTCACATAGTTTTATTGCAGTAACTGATTGAGCACCATTTCCAAGATCTAATACAACTTTGAGGTTCTTTGACTTTATTTTCGATACATCCACTTGTGATTTTATCCCATCGAGATATGTTTGAACTGATCTATCATCATTTTTTGTTGAACCCCACGTAGAAGAATTTTGTTTCCAATTTTTTTTGAAAAAAATCTCTTCAATCACATTCTCATCTTCACGTGAAACCTCTACGCCATCACTGGCGACTGGTTTAATTCCATTATACTCCGGAGGATTATGCGAGGCGGTAATCATAATTCCACCATTATATCCTAACGTTTTAGTTGCAAATTCCAAGCAAGGGGTAGGAACAAGACCAGCAAGATGACAATCTAGTCCAGCGAAATTTAACGTAGAACAAACTAATTTTGAAATTACACTACTAGAGTCTCTTCCATCATATCCAACAAGTATAGTGCCCTCCTTGAAGTAAGTTGAAATTGCTAACACAAGATCATGTACAAACTCTAAAGTGAAATCCTCAGAAAAAACCCCTCTAACACCATTTGTTCCAAATAATTTACCCATGTAATTCGATTCAATACCGATAAATTTGTCTGTTGTTACACAATGCTTGCGGGAGTCGCCCAGCCTGGTCAAAGGCGCAGGGCTTAGGACCCTGTCTCTTAGGAGTTCGTGGGTTCGAATCCCACCTCCCGCACCATTTGGTATATATGGAATTAATTACCAACATCGCCAATGAAGAAAACCATAGTTGGCATCACTGTTGTTGGAAAAGACAGAGAGGGTGTTGTTGCACAATTTACAAACTTTGTATTTCAGAATAACGGTAACGTTGAGAAAGTAAATCAGAATGTAATCAAGGATCTATTTGGAATGTATCTAGAAATATCTTTTACTTCCACGATTAATTTTAAACAACTTGATTCTGGACTTCAAAAATTAGGAAAAAAACTAAGGATGGAGGTAAGCACACACTCTGAAACCAATACGGAAAAAAGTATTGCGATATTTGTTACCAAGGAAGAACACTGCCTGAAAGAAATCTTATCAGCCAGACGTGCCATTAGAGGCAAGATTTCTGTTATTGTTGGTACAGAAAGAGCACTTGCACCACTTGCCAAAAAGGCAAAAATTCCATTTGTTGTAGTTGAAGACAGAAGCCAAGAGAAGGCTGAAGAGAAACTGCTCAAAATTTGTAAAAAATATCAGGTGGATCTTATCGTTTTGGCAAGATATATGCGAATTTTGACACCAAACTTTGTCTGGCGATATCCAAATAGGATAATTAACATTCATCCATCATTACTACCAGCATTTCCAGGTTCGCTGGCTTATGCGCAAGCATTTGAGCGTGGAACAAAAATTGTCGGTGTTACATCACACTATGTAACGGAAAACCTTGATCAGGGACCTATAATTTTCCAAGATTCCTTCAAAGTAACTCCTGAGGACACTCTAGAATCAATAAAAAAGAGAGGCCAGAAACTGGAAGATACTACTCTTTTGAAGGCTGTAAAGATGCATTTGGATAACAAGTTAGAAGTTCGCTGGAGAAAAGTTCACACCAAGTCAAAGTGAAAGTAATGGACGCTAACGAGCTTTATGATCCTGAATTTAGAAAATTAATCGAGTCAAAAAACCCTACAATAATCATTCCTGTTGGCTCTCTTGAGCAACACGGGGCTCACTTACCAATAACAACTGACTCTGACATTGTTACGGAGATTGCTTCACGTTTGGCAAAAAAATGTAATTTTGTAGTTTTACCAACAGTCAGTTATGGAATTTCATTTGAGCATGAACCTTTTTTCCAAGTAAATATACAACTACTGGGTTTCCTACGTGACATCATCTCGTCATTAGTAATAAACAAAGTAAAATCTGTTATAATTTTAAACGGTCATCATGGAAATGTTGATACTTTAGAGATGATGGAGGCAAATCCCGAACGTGAATGGAACTTGGATTTTAAAGATGTCAAAATAGATTTTTACTCATATTGGCATTTCATGGAGCATGAATTTGACCATGCAGGCTTCGTAGAAACCTCACTAATGCTAGCCATTTCAGACAAGGTCAAGATGAAAAAGGCGAAAAAGGGCTTAATAACAAAGGGCTTGAGCGAGAAGGAAATACAAAGAATTAACAAACTTTCTACAGAACGAGGCGGATTTCCTAAGGTTACAAAGAACGGAGTGTGGGGTGACCCAACTGGCGCAACAAAGAAGGATGGAGAGAAGTTTCTTGCAGAAATTGTTAGAAACCTAGCAAAAGAGTGTCAATCTTGACTTACTGACTAACACCGAAAGTTTCACCAGTGAATGTTTAATATAATACATCGATAAAGATCTCAATAAGTGATATAATGTCCGTTGATATGGCAGTAAAAGTACTGGATGAAAGTATTAACAAAATAGTACTGATCAAGCTGAAAGGAAACAAGACCATTAGAGGTAATCTTCTTGGCTTTGACCAGCACATGAACCTGCTACTCGACCAGTCAGAAGAGATCCATTCTGATGGCGAATCAAATAGTCTAGGATCCATAGTTGTGAGAGGAGATAACGTAGTAATGATATCTCCACCTCCTGCATAAAGGTGATAAAAATATGGTGAAAGGAACAACATCGATGGGTGGTTTTACTAGAAAGCACCCACACATTAGATGTAGACGATGTGGCAAAAACTCATACCATGTACGTCATCACACTTGTGCAAGTTGTGGATTCCCTGATGCGAAAAGAAGAAAATACTCTTGGATTAAATGGTATACGTAAATGCAAGAAATTGAATATAGTTTTAGAAATGAAGCTAATTCATTAGTTATAGAACGAGATATTCTTACAAAAACGATTTTTAGGGTATATCAGAAAGATTCCAATTTAACTAAAATCCAGCGAGACAAGCTCTTAACAAGATATCAGCATCAGCTGGCTGTAGTAGTAACCAAGATAGAGGAAATAGGAAATGCAATGAGGAATACGGGTACAAATAATTCGGCTGAAGGACTATTCGCTGCTATGGAACAAAAATTATCGAGGATAGATGAAAAAGTACAAGAAATGTCATCAAAAATCATTATACCCAAAAAACAGACATACAAACAAACACAAAAATCAACATTAAACATACAATCATCAGTTCAAAAAAAGAAGAAAAAATCTGTTTACATATCAGATATGAAACTAGACTCAAATAATCACACGCCCCTCGAAATAACTACTCTCACTCAGGTCCCAACTGAGCTTCCGGAGTTTTTCCGTAAAAAACTCAAGCCAACTGTATCAAAGATACAGCATGTAGAACCTAGCTATAATGAGAAAGTGGTAAAAATTGTAGAAAATGTAAGTGAGGTAAAAGTGACACAGTCTAACGTTTGTGAATATCCTGATTGTACTAATCCAAAGTTTTCTAACAAGCACTGTTCAGTACATACTAATCCAAACGCAAAAGAACCCATTAACATTGAAAAGAAAGTAGTTCTTTCTGGTTTGGAAGTTGAAAAAGTACCACAAGCTGAAATTGATGATGGATTATCAGATGACAGTAATCTCGAAGATGACGATGTTGATGTCAGCGAAATTACGAAAAGAATAGAAAAATCGTTGTCCAGTTTGGATCAAGCTGAGGTAGAGTAATTGACATATGATGATGCCATCAAGGCATTATCGAACGACGCACTAAAGCTAGTAAAAAATCATCAAACTATAGGATTAGGCAGCGGCAGATCCGCAACTGTATTTGTAAAGTCATTATCATTATT
>Ga0209089_10005008_pt1 | contig 10926 bp, 12 predicted proteins | sample ArcticOcean_MG_C_FD_187431 | JGI IMG/M metagenome (GOLD analysis project Ga0209089, IMG submission 187431) | Marine microbial communities from western Arctic Ocean - ArcticOcean_MG_CB2_150 (SPAdes) (version 2) | ecosystem: Environmental > Aquatic > Marine > Oceanic | place: Arctic Ocean: Canada...
GTCTCCCTTAAATGTGCCGGGCCGATCCTAACCGCAGCGGCGGAAAAGGCAATGCGCCTTGGTCGTTGGTGCTATTCGCTGAGATAAGGCAGGCAGTGGTTGTCGGCCAAGGCCGCGCCTACCCCCCTCTGTCAGCCACCTCCAGGCTCTGGTAGCGTTGGCGCAACACACGCAGGGACCGGGCATGGTATTTTCCCGTATCTTGGTAGAACGTCTGGCCCCCCAGCTCGACCGAGAAGGTCTCTTCACCGGCCATCAGGGCCTTGGCGTTGGCCACGCTCCAGGCCAGAATCAAAGTGGCGACCGGTTGGCTTAGAATAGGCATCAGGGTGGCTTGCAACCCGGCCCATTCCTCGAACGGACCGCCTTTTCCCGGGGTTTAACATGCGCCCGCACTAGGCCAGGGTTCGGAGCGCCCTATCTAGCATAATAGCGCCCGCCGAACAAATAATCACGGCCATCCAGGTGGCGTTCCAGCAGCGCCAGCAGACCGGCCAGGGACGCTTCGATAACCAGCTTGGCCGCCTCTGACGAACCGACCACATGCAAGCGGCCCACCATGCGCTCGCGCAACTGGGCGGATGCCGTGACCAGGGCCTCGCCCTTGGCGCCAAACGCTCTGGCGACGATCCGCCCGGCGATAGAGATCTGGTCCGGCTGGTAATACTAGCGGTAATTGAACATGGGCTTGTTGACCCATTCATCGCCATATTCCTCCAATAGGGCCGAGGCGAAGACGGCGGTGGGTTCGTCTGGATGGATAGAGGGCTCCAGATACAACGCTTCCAGCTTTTCGACGATCGGCGTGGAGCCTTGGATACCCTGGCCGTCAGGGGTGACCACCAGGGGGAACTGGGGCAACTTGGCGTATTTCTGGAACGCCTCCATATTCGATGGATTACGCAGGACCCATTCATGGGGAATGTTCTTGGAACGAAAATAGGATAGCGTCTTCACGGAATAGGGGAAAGCTCGGATCCGAGTATCCGGTATGGTTCAGGCAGGATTGTCCTTCGCTTAAAACATTCCTATTAGCTTAAGGCCTCCAGGCACCCGGTTTTTTGCAGAATAGAGCGGGTCCGAGCCGCGGCCTCACCGTTCAATTCGCCAAAACGCCGGCGTAATTCGATCAGGCATTTGACCTGATAGCCAAAGGTCCCCTGGCTGTACGGCCCCTTGGCATAGGTCAGGGAAAAAGTCTTCTCGCCCCGGTCCATGGCGGCGGCATTGGCTAACAGAAACGGCAGGTAATAGTCCCCGGCCAATGCCAACAGGCCCAATGTGGCGGGCGGCAGATCATCGCCACCGGCCAGCCAGTCCCCTTCGATGCCTGAGGCATCATCCAATTGCCGCGCCCAGCTTTCCGTTTTCATAGCCGAAGCCCGCATGATCGCCATGGGGCTGGGGTCCGTCGCCAACGTCTTCAACTGCCCGAAGAGACCGAAATCGGCCAAACTTGGCCGGCTGCCAAAGAGGAAATCATAGACGCTAACCCGGCTTTCCAGGAGTGCGAGGATGCGGTGAAAACTATCCTCGATCACCGGGGCATTCTCCGGCGTACAGCCGACGATGGGCATCCGCCCGATCTGCCGGTCGGCAAAATGCGTGGCCATGGCGTCCCGTTCCGCGCCCCGTGTATCGGGAAAGGCGTCATCGGCGATCCAGTGCGCGGCATAGTCAATATCGGCGGCATGGAACCAGCGGTAATGGAACATCGCCTTGGTCAGCCATTCGTCCGCCATGTCCTCCAGCAGGTGGCAGAGGAAGGCCAGGCCCGGATCGTCGGGAATGATCGAGCGTTGGCGCGGATGGCGCGCCTCCAAATCATAAGCCAGGGGCGTCGTATCCACCCGATACCGATCCTCGCCCGGATAGCGCAGCATAGGCAGTAAATTAGGTTTCATATACTCGGTCTCGGCCTGGTTGCGTGTGGTGCGCAAGACCCAGTCATGGGGCAGCCGCCGATAGCGCATGATCGCCCGCAGTTTCATGGAATAGGGCGAACCGAGCGTACCCAGCAGGCGATAACGGTCGTTGGCGTCGGTGGATATGATCAAAACCCCAAATGATGCGGAAAAACCTCGAGGAATTAGCTATGGCCAAAATATCCGAATTATTGCGATCATACAATCAAACTGGGATCGCCGGTCTGGAGAGAAAAGGAAAACCCCATGCGTATGAACGCCATTATCGCCGGTGTAGGCATGACGAAGTTTGGTAAACATTTGGACCGCGGCATGAAATCGATCGGGGCCGAGGCCGTGGCAGCCGCCCTTCTGGATGCGGGCCTAGATAAATCCGACCTTGAAGCCGCCTATGTGGGCAACGCAGCGGCCGGCCTTGTCACCGGCCAGGAAAGCATCCGTGGTCAGGTAGTGCTGCGTGCCGCCGGCATCGGGCGCATACCGGTGATCAACGTGGAAAATGCCTGCGCTTCCGCCTCGACCGCGTTCAATCAGGCGAGCGCCATGGCATCCTTGGGCTGCTATGACGTGGTTTTGGCCCTTGGCGTAGAAAAGCTTTACCACGCGGACAAGCAGAAAAGCTTCGCGGCCTTCTCGGGCGCCGTCGATGTAGAAGAGTTGGTGGAGATCAAGGCGCGGCTGGCACAGGAGGCCGCGGCAAGCGGCGCCAGCACGGCGGCTTCCGGGGCCGGCGAGAAACGCTCCATGTTCATGGATTTCTATGCCGCCTCGGCTCGTGCCTATATGGAAAAATACGGCGCCACGGCGGCGGATCTGGCCGGCGTCTCTGCCAAGAACTCCTTCCATGGCAGCCTTAATTCCCGGGCCCAGTTCAGGGGTGTCTTGACGGTGGAAGAGGTCCTAGGGGCGCCGATGATCGCCGAGCCGTTAACCAGGCCCATGTGCTCACCCATTGGCGACGGCGCCGCGGCGGTGGTCCTGGTCAGCGAACGCAAGGCGCGCGAGCTGGGCCTTGCCCGTCCCGTGCGCGTGGCGGCCAGCGTGCTGCGCTCGGGCTGGGACCGGGCGGAGGACGAGGAAACCGTGGCCGAAGTCTGCGCCCGCGAAGCCTACGAGGCGGCGGGCGTGGGGCCCGGAGATCTCAGCGTCATTGAGCTGCATGATGCCTCCGCCCCGGCGGAAATCACGACCTATGAAAAGCTTGGTCTCTGCGGTGAGGGCCAAGGCGCTGAGTTGATCCGCGACGGTGTGACAAAACTGGGCGGGCGGCTGCCCGTAAATACTTCCGGCGGGCTGTTGCGCAAGGGCCATCCGGTCGGGGCCACGGGGATCGCGCAGATTGTTGAGTTGACGGAACAATTGCAAGGCCGAGCCGGCAAGCGCCAGGTCGAAGGCGCCAAACTGGCGCTCGCCCATAACGGTGGCGGCAGCCTTGGCAGCGATGCCGCAGCCATGTGCGTCACCATTCTCGGCCGGTAGAAGAAACCATTGGTGATCTGGACTTGAAATAGGCGGACAGATTCTCTCTCCTCGATGGGCAATATTGCTATGGCATGACCGAGACCATGGGCATGACGACCCTCAGCGCCTTCGATGCGCCGATTGAAGTAACCTGTGAGAACAAGGGCAAACCGATCGGCGATTACGAGATTGGCGTCTTCGACCCCGACACCGGCGTGGAAAAGGCCGTGGGTGAGGATGGCGAGATCTGGGTGCGCGGCTATCTGGTGATGCAGGGTTATTACAAGGATCCGGAAGCGACCAAGGCGGTGATTACTCCGGAGGGCTGGTTCCGTTCCGGCGACCTGGGTCAAATGGATGGGGAGGGTTACCTCAAGATTACCGGGCGGGCCAAGGAAATGTTCATCGTTGGCGGCTCCAACGCCTACCCGGCAGAGATCGAGCGTTTTCTGGAAACCCGCAAGGATATTGGCCAGGCCGTGGTCTGTGGTGTGCCGGACCCACGCATGGGCGAAGTCGGTTTTGCCTTTGTGATGCCCGCCGCCGGCGCCATCCTGAACCAGGACGATGTCATCAAACATTGCCGCGGCGCCGTCGCAGCAATCCATTACAGCTCACTGGGGTGCTTCATGCCAGAAGAAACACCGTATATAAGGGGTCGTGCTAACTTTAAAGCCCAACTGAGATGTCTGAACTTCTGACGAAAGCACGGAGATACTGCTAATGAGCGTGACCCTCGAACGGAACCAGGTGATTGAGCTTCTGGATAAACTAGGCAGCGAACAGGATGAGGATGTACTCGCGGCGGCGCGGATGCTTCACAGTCAGATTACCGAATCTGGAATGGGTTGGGAGGACCTGTTGGTTGGAGATGAACCAGAAGTCGAGGAGGAAGCGCAAGTTGATTCCCTGCCTGACGAGAATGACGATATTGCAGAGGACACTGTCGAACCTGATACAAGGTTCACTGGTGACGAAACACAAACACTTTCTCTAATTGAAAAACTTCTGGCGCGTGATGGTATTTCTTCTGAATTCCGTGAGGAGCTGGAAGAATACAAAATAGATATTTCTGATGGAAAATTCGAGTCCGGTGATCACCACTACGTCCACGCCGTTTACGCGCGCCTAACAAAAAACTAAAACATTGGAACCGGCGTTCGAAAAGGTCTGTGGCGCTACGTTTCTCACATCTTGGGCTGGCACCGACGGTCCGACCGCAATCAGGACAATTTATTTATTGCTCACCGGGATGTTTCGCATCGAACGGGATTTCAGGATTTTGTTTCGATGGGCACATGGTCTCACCATCGCAGCAACCTAGCCCTACGCCCACTTTCCTTGACCGCTGGGGGCAGTCGGGGATCGCCCGAAACGTCATCGTGTGAAAAAGTGAAGGACTATGAGCAATAGCGTGGCATCGTCACAGTTTAACGGGGGTAAATTTCGCGAAATAGAGCAGTGTCGACGGACTGTCGCTATTCATTTACAATTTTCGCCTGAAGGGGCTCAGGCTGGCGCGGACACTTATGCCGTGAGCCATGCGAATAAACTGACTATAGCAACTGAGAAGAATGGCAATACAGAACTCAGGACGGCGCGCGACAAGGTCTGTCCCTACCGGAAATGTCGAACTTCTAGGTTGACCGCGATAGCTGAACCGAAAGGGCGTTATAGCTCAAGAGGAACCAGCTACAGGTGTCCAGGTGGTGTCGGGATCAAGAGGATAGACTGGACGCGGCAAATTGCGCCACTTGAACCGCTCCAGGACTGGTGATGTCAAACCCACCGTATCGACTTCGAAGACCCGTTCAGATGGGAACCAAGGCGCAAATCCCGCCCTGAAATGGCCCCTTGATTTGACGCAAACGGTGCGAGCATCGGCAATGTCGAGGCCGAACATTTCGAAGAACATCGGGTCGGCGGCCTGGTGGCGGGCGCTAATCACAATCACAATGATTTCACCGATTTCAAGGGCCGCGCTGGGGCCCAGCCTAATCAAGCGGTTTTTATAAATTCCCAAGCGGCCAACCATTTCGCCATCGCTCAGCTTCAATACCTTGGAATTGGCTTCGAAGCGCTTGGAAAATTCTGTGTCGCCTGCGCGGTTAAAGACGGCATTGAATTCTGCGCCTTCGCCCAGCTTGTGAGCCTCAGCTGCCAGTTCCTTGTCAGAGAACGCACCGTAATAGACGCCCTGCGCACCAGCATCTGCAAGTGCCGCCAAGAGCCATGTGGTGCGTCCTTCGCCACCACCACCCGGATTATCGCCAGCATCAGAAAAGATTACCGGAGCGCGCTTCGGTTCGTTGGCCAGCTCGACGGCATCGCCGATCGTCATCATTTCACGGGTGAAGGCCGCGCGATTATTCCACGCTTGGGCGGCGATCTCATTCGCCAAACTGGTCGCTTTGTCTTCGTCGGCACGAGCCGTGACCACGACAGAAAGGCCATTTTTTGGCGAGTCGGAAAAGGCAAAATTACCAAAGACAGAAACATTGACGATGTCGCCAGCGAGCTCCCTTGACCGCCGCTGACCATAGTCGATTAGGTCGCCATAGGGCCCCGTAGCCGTCAACAGCGTAGTACTGGGGGGCACCAACGGCAGGCGCACCAACGCTTGCCGTGGACGCATGCCAGAAAATATCAGCCGCATCAGCAGGGCCGCCTCTTCGCCACGCTGGGTCTGATCAACATGTGGGTTTGTTTGATAGCCGATGATGGTATCGGTGGCCTCGGCCATCTGCTCAGAAAGGTTGGCATGCAGATCCAGAGTTGTGACCACCGCCGCATCAGTGCCGACGGCGTCGCGGATTGCCGCCATGAGCGTGCCGTCGGGATCTCCATCATTGGTTGCCACCATGGCGCCATGGTTGGCGATATAGACGCCGTCCAGGGGTCGAGTATCACGCAGACCGACGACAATCCGTGCGACACAACGATCAAAAAATTTGCCTTCAACGGGCCCCCATGGAGGACAGCCAGTTAGCAGCAAAGGCACCGGCGTCCATGGCCCGGTAGCGTCCATTGTCTGAACAAAGGCAGCCATTTCTCGGGGCAAGCGCGAGACTGGCTTGCGCGCTTCAGTGACAATTTCCGGTCCCTCCAAATAGAGGGTTTCTCGAAAATCTTCTTCTGTAGCGACAGGCGAAAATGCGTTGCTTTCCAAAATCACCCCGCACAGGGCGACACGTTTAGGATGTTGCGGCATCAAATCCTCCTTCAGACACACAATTGGTGCAGGAAGTTGACCAGTTGATCAAGGTTTTCCATGGGAGGTCGGCGTATGCCTACCATCAACGTTTGTACATGTGAATTATGGCCAAGTTAAATTGCCGCTGACTCACCGAGCACTCTCGCGACGCTACGCATCGTCGGATAGACCTCCGTCGTAGCTGGCGTTTCACGGCATATCAACTAAGATACCTGGCAAGGGAGAAACCAATTCTAAAACGCCGTCTTGCCGCTATTTTAGCCGCCGATGTGGTCAATTATTCTCGCCTTATGGGCGAGGATGAGTTGCGCACGCTTGATGCCTTGCGCCAGCTGCGTACAGAATTGTTCGAACCGGTGGTGAGCAGTTACAATGGTACCGTTGTTAAGCGCATGGGTGATGGTTGGATTGTCGAATTTTCCAGTGTCTCTGACGCAGTAAACTGCGCTTTGCGTGTTCATGAGGGATTGGTGGACCACGAGATTATTCGCCTACGTACCGGCATTCACATCGGAGATGTGGTGTTCGAGGAAGAAGACGTTTTCGGCGATGGCGTGAATATAGCCGCGCGCCTGGAAGAACTGGCGCAGCCCGGCGAAGTCCTAATTTCTGACGCCGCGTACCAAAGCATTGATGGTAAAGCGGCTGCACGGTTTGGCGATGGCAATCGTCACCAATTGAAAAATATCGCTCGTCCGGTCCAGGTGTGGCGCTGGCCAGCGGATGCTGCTGCCACTGCTGCATCGATAACGGTCGATGAAAAAGTAATGCCGGCACTGCCCGACAAACCCTCCATCGCGGTGCTTCCCTTTCAGAACATGTCAGGAGACGCAGAACAGGAATTTTTTGCCGATGGTATGGCAGAGGACATCATCACCGCGCTTTCGCGTCATCGTTCTCTCTTCGTCATCGCGCGCAACTCGACCTTCGCCTATAAGGGCCAGTCGCCCGACCTGCGCCAAGTCGCGGCTGAACTTGGCGTTCGCTACGTGCTGGAGGGAAGTGTGCGCAAGGGTGGAGATCGTGTCCGGATCACCGCGCAGCTGATCGATGGAGCGACGGGAAACCACATCTGGGCCGAACGCTACGACCGAATGCTCGACGATATTTTTTCCGTGCAAGACGAGATGACACAGGAGATTACCGCCAGGATAGGCCCGGAGATTGACCAAGCTGAGCGCGACCGTGCCCGCCTTATGCCGCCTGAGAATCTTGACGTTTGGGAAAGCTACCAGCGCGGCCTCTGGCATCTGTACCGCTTCAACGCCGAGGACAACGCCGAGGCTCAGCGCCTGTTTCTTCGGGCGATTGGAGCGTCCGGCACTTTCGCTCCGGCCCACTCGGGTCTGACGCATGCCCGCTACTATGCTTTCATGCACGGCCACGCCGAGGACCGGCAGGCGACCCTTGATGAAGCTTACGCCTCAGGCCGTGCGGCAGTGTCGGCGGATGATCGTGACGCCGACACCCATTTCGCCCTGGGCCGCATCCTTTATCTCCGGCACGAGAGTGCCGCCTCGGTGAAGGAGTTCGAAACGGCGGTTGCCCAGAATCCGAACTTCGCCCACGCCCACCTCGGTTTGGCCGGGGGATTTCTTTTCGACGGTCAAGGCGACCGATGTATCGAGGCCTGTGACCAGGCTGTCCGGCTCAGCCCGCACGATCCGCTGATGTGGACGATCCTGACCACGAAGGCTTTGGGGTTAGTCGTATTGGAACGCCACCCGGAAGCCGTGGTAGCGTCCCGCGAAGCCGTTCGCCAGCCAACGGCACCCTGGACCGCCTATGGGGCCTTAGCGATCGCATCGGGCCTAGCCGGTAATACAATAGAGGGCGCAGGCGCACTGGCCGACGTACGTCGCGTGAAGCACGACTTTAGCATCGACGACGTTCGACAGGTCTTCCCATTCAGGGAGCCCGTCCATATAAACCGAATGATCGAAGGCCTCCGCTTATCCGGACTTGAAGATTGAATGGTGAAAACGAAGCCGTCTCCATCACGGTAGCCCCGTTTCCCTCTACAAAGCCGGCTTCGGGTCACAAGCGGTTTGTAAGAATGTACTAATATAATGATTGGTGCTGGAGGGTAAGCAGGCATCGCGAGGCCATAATTAGCGCGCTGGTCTCTGGACAGATTGCCCGCCACCACAGGCTTATCCATTAATGAGTGCTTTCACCGCGCTTAATTGAAAGGAGCTTACGATGCCTCGACCCGCACCGCCCGTCGCCCAAGACTACACCGATATTCAGGACCTGTATGCTTACTATACGCTGTGTAGTGATGCGGGTGATGCCGATGGTTTCGTCAGTTGCTTCAGCGCCGATGGCGAACTGTGCATTCCGACGCTGTCGATGAGTGTGCGCGGACATGCTGATTTGTATCTCTTCAAGAGTGAGGACAAGGCAGGTCGAAAGGGGCGCGTGCGTCGCCATTGGAACAGTGGATTACACCTCGAGCATATTGATTCAACAACGGTGCGCGGGCGTTGCTACCTACATGCCTATGAGGCGCCGCCAGGGCTGGCGTTGGTGCTCGTTGACATGGGTGTGTACGAGGACACACTTGTGCACGAGGAGGGCGAGTGGCGGTTCTGTCGTCGCGAAATTCACATGGATCACAGTCAGTTTACGGTGCCCGAGACTAAGTAACTGCCGCAAACAGTCACTAAGGATACAAACGGATGAATGACGATTTGACGCTGGCCTCGGCCACAGAACTTGCGCAATCGATCGGTTCGGGAAAGCGCACGGCGCGCGATGTCACTGAAGCGATGCTTGCGCGCATTGCGCTGCTCAATCCGACACTTAATGCGCTGTGCACACCGAATGCTGCGGCGCTGGTCGAAGCCGATGCGATCGATGCACGACACGCATCCGGTGCAGCACCGCGCGCACTTGAAGGGGTGCCATTTGTCGTCAAAGACAACATCGTCACACGAGGTATTCGCACCACTTTCGGCTCTAAGTTGCACGAACACCATATCCCGGATGAGGACGCTATCAGCGTCGAACGCATGCGTGCTGCGGGAGGCGTGTTGCTTGGCAAAACCAACACGCCGGAATTTGCACATGATGTGAACACATCCAACTTAGTCTTTGGCACGACCCGCAATCCATGGGATGTGAACCGTACGGCTGGCGGATCGAGTGGCGGCACGGGATGCGCGGTCGCGGCGGGTTTCGCGCCAATCGGGCTTGGCACTGATTTGGGTGGCTCGATTCGAATTCCAGCTTCTTTTAACGGTTTGTTCGGCATTCGTCCGGTGCCGGGTCGGGTGCCGTTCTATCCGACGGAGTTCGCCTGGGACACGCTGGTGCAACACGTCCAAGGGCCACTAACGCGAAACGTACAGGACCTAGGTCTCGCGCTATCGGTGCTGGCCGGATGTGATGACCGCGATCCGAGTTCGTTGCCCGATCAGGGACTAGATTTTGTTAGCGCGGCTCGTGATGGCCTTGATATGCAAGGCAAACACATCGCACTTAGCATTAACATGGGTGGCTTAGTACCCGTGGCACCGGAAGTGGAAGCCGCCGTGCGCGCGGCGGCGAACGGTTTCGCGTCACTCGGTTGTGTCGTCGAAGAAGATTGCTTCGACACCACTGACCTTACGGCCATTATTCGGGGTACTCGAAGCTTCGGAATGATCGCGCGTTACATTGATCGGTACGAAGCGTCCGGTGCAGAAATGACCGCGCCATTGCTCAATCAAATTAAAGGCGCCATGGAAGTCGACGTGCGTGAGGTGACCAACGCCGAGCGCCTGCGCTCCGACTACTGGCACCGTGTACGCCGCTTTATGCTGCACTATGACTACATCATCACGCCGGCCGTTGGAGATACTGCATTTCGTCTCGACGCTCCGTTGCCCGATCAAGTTGGTGAGGCGGCGGTTGCGCGTTACTACGATATCTTTCTCACCGCCTATGCGTTCTCTGTCACCGGGCTACCCGCCATGTCCGTACCGTGCGGTTTCGATCAAAATGGGTTGCCCATTGGCTTGCAGATCGTCGGTCCACGGCTGCGTGAAGATCTCGTTCTCGGTGCGGCCAGTAGCTTTAGCTGTGCACATCCGCAGCATGTTCGACGTGCCGCCGCGGATATTGATGCGGTGCGGCCGGTTGCGGACGCCTTTGCCTCACCAGGCTTGGTGATGCGCTGAGGTGCCGTTGAAACGCTGACGGGTATTGAATAGAGACGCTTTGGTCTGGGAGGAGGACGCCAAAGGGCTGCTTCCTAAAGAGGCTAATACCGTTATCAGTTATGCAACGTGCCAGCCTTCTCCTCGGCAAGGCCCTGGCGATGTATCTGGCCATCCTACACCG
>Ga0209089_10005011_pt1 | contig 10919 bp, 21 predicted proteins | sample ArcticOcean_MG_C_FD_187431 | JGI IMG/M metagenome (GOLD analysis project Ga0209089, IMG submission 187431) | Marine microbial communities from western Arctic Ocean - ArcticOcean_MG_CB2_150 (SPAdes) (version 2) | ecosystem: Environmental > Aquatic > Marine > Oceanic | place: Arctic Ocean: Canada...
AAACATAACTCTAGAGATTAAATTAACAAGGGAGTTAAAGAAGAAAGAACAGGCTTATGGGTATTGTCATGTCAGTGATGATAACCTTAATCGTCCACGTGAATTTGCCATTGAACTCGATGCCTCTATGAAGCATCCTTTAGATCAGATTCTTACATGGTTGGCACATGAGATGGTACACCTCAAACAATTTGTGAGGGGTGAATTGTGTGATTATGCAACTGGTTCGGTACAGTGGAAGTCTAAAAGATATTCTAGAAATGTTAAGTATAGCGAACAGCCTTGGGAGAAGGAGGCTTATCGTTTAGAAGATAAACTTTATGAAGAATTTGCAGAGTGGTATTATGAATAATATAGAAGAACGAGTTATAAAAGTAACTACCCAAGTATTGGGAATTAAGTGGCACAGTCAGCTGAATCCTGAATCAAATTTTAGTCTTGATTTGGGCGCCGATTCTTTAGACACAGCAGAATTGGTGATGTCATTGGAGGATGAATTTGATATTGAGATTTTGGATATTGATGCTACTGACATACATACAGTGAAAGAAGCATGTGACTATATTGAGGAGAAATTGAATGCTTAGTCAACAGATAGTAATGGCGTTACGAAGAAGGTATGAGGCAGATATGGATTGTGCCCGTGCTAATGTACAGGTGTATTTAGAGCACCCAGCTGGTGTTGCAGAACATCCTGATATCCTTTCATCAGTAGATAGTCAGATGCAGATTATTGCTGAGGCGAAAGATAAGCTTCAAGAGATTGAATCAATGGAAATGCAACAGATTGGTCAAATGACAATTTAGGAGTTTGATATGTATTCCAAAGAAACTTGTGCAGAAATCATTAAGTCTTTTCAAGAGAGATTAATAGAAGCTGATGGTTTGAAGAAGGATAAGAATGGAAATTTAGACTTTGAGGTTTGTTGGCAGGCAATGCGACAAGAAGGTCCTGCTATATTAAATGTAGCTAAATATCTTATGAATTATTTTCAAGAAACTAATGCTTGGTATAACGAAAATAAATCTATAATTGACCGTGCCTTACTTCAACATGGTATGGCACAGGCGGAGGCTGAAGAACGTGGCTGAAGGGCTCTGGGCAGATTGGCAGGTAAAATTGATTGCTGAGAATATGTCCGAGAAATGCCCTAAACGAGAATGGTTTGATGATGAAGGACGTCCGGAAGGTTATGCTACTTCTCTCAAAAGTTGGTCCCACATTACTGCTAGACAATTATATTCGATGGAGTTAGAAGAGCGTCAGTTGATTATCTTTATACATCATTTGGGTATTGAGCATGTTGGAATGCAAACTTTTGATCCACAAGACACACGACAACTTACAGATTTTAAACCTCATGAGGGAAGGTAATGACACCATCTATGAGTATTATTATTGCTGTAATGACAGTATTAAGTCAGACATATACTTTAGATTTTGAAAAGACAGACCATAAAGATAGACAAGAAATATACTGTGGTTCTCAAAATGTTTATTTTGAAAGTCAAGGTGAGCCTGGTATAGGAATGGTTGCTGTCAGTCAAGTAGTTCTAAATAGAGTAAAGGATAAAAGATGGCCTGATACAATCTGTGATGTAGTATGGCAACATAAACAATTTTCTTGGACTCATGATGGTAAGAGTGATAAAATACCATTAGGATCAAAGTATCAAAGAAGATTGTGGATGAAATCTGTGTATATGTTCCTTATAGCACACACAGAGAAAGATGTAACTAATGGAGCAACACATTATCACAGTGTAAATATTGATCCCTGGTGGGCGAGTAGTATGAAAGTTACTGCTATAATTGGAAATCATAAATTTTTGAAGGAGATGTAAATGAAGAAGTTAATGTTAATTGGTTTGGTGACACTTCCGCTGATTAGTGGTTGTGCAACTAAAATGGAAACTGGTACAGCACTAGGCGCTCTTACAGGTGGTGCATTAGCTTACGGGTTGGGTAAAAATTCTAGTAATAAAGATTGGTGGACAGTTCTTGGTGTAGGTGCTGGTGCATTGATAGGTAATAATATAGGCCAACAGTTAGACCAACGTGACAAATTACTATTAGGTCAGACAGTACAACACACACTAGAAACCGCACCTAACAATTCAGTAGGTCAGTGGCAGAATCCTAACAGTGGTAATAGTGGGTCGGTAGTACCAACTCAAACATACACTGCCTCTAATGGTGCTCCTTGTCGTGAGTTTATACAAACCATCTATGTTGGTGGTTATCCAGAAGAAGGTTACGGAACTGCCTGCCGTCAATCTGATGGTTCTTGGCAGATAGTGCAACGATAATGGAATATAGAATGATAAATCCGGAGACAGTAAAAGCAGAAGATGTAAGTTGTTCTGTTGCTGATATGGAAACGCTCAAACAAGAGGGTTGGGTTATGATGTTTACACCTAACCGCAACTCTATTATTTCTAGTAGAGATCATTCAGGCCAAGGTGGTGGCCATGGCACATCTGATGGATGGAAAGATGTATTGCGGAGAATTAAAGCAAATAATCCGAAGAGTACTATAGATGTCTAAGATACTTCTAAAATAAATAGTTCATCAATGTTAAATGGAGGACTATTCTTTGAGTAGGCATAAAAAATTGTATATTACATCCCAAAATTTAGTAGCAATAGAACCTGTAGGCTCAGCCCAACAGAAGGCGTTTGAAGCTTACACGGCCGATAAGAATTTATTTCTAACAGGGTCTGCTGGTACAGGTAAAACATTCATATTACTTCACTTGGCCTTCAAGGAAGTATTAGAAAAAAGCTCACCATATGATAAGGTTATTATAGTAAGATCATTATTACCATCTAGAGATATTGGTTTTCTACCAGGCACATTGGATGAGAAGGCTAACCTATATCAAGATCCTTATAGAATTTTAGTTAGATATCTTTTTGAGATGCCAAACGAACAAGAGTTTACTCAGTTGTATGATAAACTAGTCGGACAAGGTAGCTTGGAATTTTATTCAACTTCTTTTTTACGAGGCCAAACATTTGATAGGTCTATCATCATAGTAGATGAGGCATCCAATCTATTGTTTCAAGAGTTAGATACTATAATGACCCGTGTTGGTCAGAACAGTAAGATAATGTTTGCTGGAGATATGACACAATCAGACCTTAGAAAGAATAATGGAGAACAAGACGGTTATAACAATTTTCAAGTTATTCTAGATAGTATGGACGAGTTCGAGGTGATAGAGTTTGGTATCGGTGATATCATCCGTAGTGGTTTAGTAAGATCCTATTTAATTGCCAAAACAAATATGGGAATTAAATCTAATAATGCTTGACTTTAATCTATAACCAGAGTATAATTATATTATGAATACAGAAAATTTTGATTTCCCTGAGCTTGTTGTCCATACCCATGAAGGTATGCGTTTCTATGAGGCGCCTGATGGTAATAAGTATCCATCTATTACTACCGTTCTAGGTAAACAGAAAGGCAAGCAGAAAGGTTTGCAAGCATGGCGTGAGCGTATTGGTGAAGAACAGGCTCGTCTTGTGTCTGGTAAGGCTGCTCGTCGTGGCACTGCCTTTCATAACATATGTGAAGATATGTTTACAATACACGATAAGGTGAGTTTCAATACCAAGTTAGAAGAGGAACATAAACAAAAGAATTTTCTTGCATATTGTATGTTTAAGGAAATGAGGCCTTATTTTGATGAGAAGATTCCAAGAAAGCCAGTACTTCTAGAACAAAGTATGTATTCACCAAAATATAAAGTTGCAGGTCGTTGTGATTTTATTGGGGTGTATGGTGATACTCTGGCAGTGGTAGATTTCAAAACTACTACAACACCAAAGAAGGAAGAATGGATTGATGATTACTTTATCCAATGTACTGCCTATGCATCAATGTATGAAGAACATACAGGTATAGCTGTTGATGACATTGTGATTATGATGGTAGCTGAAGATGGCCAGGTACAGATATTTGAAAGGAAAACTAAAGATTTTGTAGAAAAACTTGAGACTATGATGGATCAATTCTACGAGAATCTAGATATACGATTGTGATATAATATAAATATAAATCAGTGGTGTGATGAAAAACACACAGATGTAGTTTTTTTACAACAAAGGAGAAATCGATGAAAAAAACTTTAGTAGCGTTGTTATGTATGGCACCATTAAGTGCTATGGCAGTCACAACGTCTTGGGAACATGATCTTACAGTAAGTACAGGTAAGACAGCAGTAACATTTGACCAAGACGGGAATAAATTTGCCGCCAGCCATAATGGATTGTCATTTTCCACAAGTGATACAGTTGATGTTGGTATTTCTTATTCTACATCATTGCTCGGAGCTCTGAGTGGTACTGTTTCTTTAGACCACCAGGCCGATGATGATAATATTGTTGGTTTAGAAACATCTTTTAGTCAGTGGGGTGCAACAATTACACCATCACTTGATTGGAATGTTAATGATACAGATTTTGATTCGACAGTGAAAGTGGGTTATGGTATCTTCGGTTTAGATAGTTATTACTCACTAGACTATGATGTTGATGATACAGAATTTTCTGGTTCAGAAGTTGGTGTTGGTTTTGGTTGGCAAGTTGCCAATGGTTTTACCTTAACACCTAACTTGACTGTTCCGTTTGATTCTGATTGGGACCGTGGCACATTAGTTGCTGGTATTTCTTTAAATATTAGTTTTGGGGGTTCCCCGACTGAATAAATAATCCGTGAAAGAAACTGATGACGGTACGAAAGTAGGCGTTTCGGACGTGGGTTCGATACCCACCACCTCCACCAAAACTTGGGCAGATAAGCCGGAAAGGTTAGGATATAATCTCATAGGACGAACTGTTCATGGGGTTCAAGATAAACGACCCGACTGGTATTATACACCCAACGAATGGAGTAGAAGTATTGGATGGGGTACAGTCCCTGATGAGCGTAATAGTGTATTACGGAAAGAACATGGGGGTGAATTGGATTCGACGGGGCGAATCGAAATCGTGCAAGAGGATTCTGACACATAATATAAACGCCAACGATGACGTTTACTTTGAGGACTATGCGCTAGCAGCGTGATAACTCATGGGGTATGAGCTCCACCTTATAATCAAACGGGCTCATTTTAAAACTATGAATATTGAAAGAACGTGGTCCCTGCCCTTAGAGAGCCACACACCGATATCGCTGAAGGCGGGATAAGCGTATCACCTTTTATATAATGATAATACTATGACACCAACACCAGCACCAACACCTACAAAAATAACACCTAAAAGATTCTCTATAATCATAGAGGAACTTGTCCGCACAAAAAGATTAACGCATTTTGAAGCAGTGATGTATTACTGTGAAAAAAACGATCTTGAGGCTCATACTATCACCAAATGGATTGATAAAAGTATGAGAGAAAAGATCCAATACAATGCAGAAGAATTGAACTATCTACCAAAAACGAGTTCGTTGTTTTGAGTTTGATGACAGACTACGAGGCATATCAAAACTATCTTGCTATGAAACTCCATTTTGGAGGTAACTATGATTTTCACAAATACAATGGTAAGGTTAGTGCTACTCTAGAATCTTTTGAAAAACGAAAAGACAAATATAAGTTTGCTCGTTTATCAAAAAAATTATCCGATCCCCAAATACTAGATTTTTATTTGGCCAATTTTATTCGTGGTAAAGAATGGATTGGTGACTTTGATCAAAAGAATTGGGTAGCACATAAAAAGATAGTTCAGAGTTTACAATATTTTTATGAAAATGATTTAGAAAAACTATTGACAACATCTGATAATTTTGATATACTATTTAAATGTAAAGACGGAAATCATCCTAAATTAATCAAGGCATATCTTGGTAAGAAAATTACTTTAGAAACTTTAGTAATTCTTGAAAAGGTTTTGCAATATAGAAAGAGTTTTGATGAAGATATTAAAGAGAAATTTATTTGGCCAAAGGTGAGTAAATTGATTGGTAAGTATGAACCGTTTATGCAAGTATCCGCAAGAAAGTATAGAATGATAACATTAAACAAAGTACAGGAGTGTTTCTAATGACAGATACAGCTGCACCAAAAGAGTCTTACATTGATGAGGCAAAGCGTAGGATTGCACATCTTTCCTATAAATTAGAACAGGCAGAAAGTCGTGTTCGTAAATTGGAGTTCGATAATGCAGAACTTCAACGGTGGGCAAATGAAGTTTGTCTGAAAAAACTCCAAGAGTTATCTGATGAGTTATCTTCCAAATATAACCAAAAGAAGCATCGTAATAAGAATTGGAAAACTGAATTAGGCCGCTCGAGAGAAGAAGTTATCTAAAGGTGATGCTTTATGCAGATACAAGTAAGCGGAGTTTCTGGTATGGTTTATCGTAGAGGACATCAAATAGTTTTGATGAATACCGAGACAGATAAGAAAATTGCTGTTAAGGTAATTCAATATGATAGTAAGCAGGGTTGGCTTGCTGAGAACGGTGAAGGTGATTGGTCCTGGTATAGAGAACTTAGACAAGATAGTGATCCGACAGATTTGCAGTATTGGACCTATGTAAAAAAGGTAGGAACTTAATATGGAAAAGTTAGAGTATGTTTGGTTAGATGGTTATAAACCCACACCATCTTTACGAAGTAAGGTGAAGATTGATGATGTAGTTGGGTTGTGGTCATTTGATGGCTCATCTACACAACAGGCTACAGGTGATAAATCAGATTGTATTTTGAATCCTGTAGGTGAGTATCATACTATTGATCGTATCCGAGCAGACGCAACCCGAACCAGTGAAGGTCTTGGTGGTACATATGTAATGTGTGAAGTTTTGAGTGCAGACCATGAACCACATCCTAGTAATACACGAACCCATTGTTTAGGACTGATCAGTAGCGAGTGGTGGTTTGGTTTTGAACAAGAATATTTTATGTATAAAGATGGTCGCCCGCTAGGATGGCCTGAGAAGGGCAAGCCTAGGGCACAGGGGGATTTCTATTGTGGGGTAGGCGAAGGTAACGTGGTAGGCAGAGAGATCGTAGACCGTCATACAGAGGCGTGTATGAACGCTAATATAGGTATCACTGGTACTAATGCTGAAGTTGCATTAGGTCAGTGGGAGTATCAAGTATTAGGTGCTGGAATTGGTGCCGGTGATGATATGTGGATGTCTCGTTATATTTTGATGAAGATTGCAGAGAAACATGGAGTCTCTATTGACTTTAGACCTAAACCTGAGAAGGGTGATTGGAATGGTTCCGGTATGCATACAAACTTTTCTAATGCACAGATGAGAGATTTTGGTTCACAATCATATTTTGAAGCGTGTTGCAAACTTCTAGGCTCAAAACATAAAGAAGCCATTAAAGAATATGGTGCAGATAATGACCAAAGGTTGACAGGAAAACATGAGACACAATCTATTAAAAAATTTAGTTATGGGGTTAGCGATAGGGGTGCTAGTATTCGTATTCCTATCACAACAGTAAATAATAATTGGAAAGGTTATCTTGAAGATAGACGTCCTGCTGCAAATGCAGATCCTTATAAAGTGATAAAACATATTGTAGAGACTCTTGATGGATAATAAATTAGTAACATTAATAGATTTTATGGGCAGTGATTTATCGGTAGTCAATGCCGCAAGAGTATCCTTTGGTAAGAAACACGATGAGCTCACGGAAGGTGATAAGAAACTTATCAAGTATCTTGCGAAACATGGTCATTGGACTCCTTTTGGTCATGCGACACTATCATACCATATTAAGGCCCCCATCTTTGTTGCCCGGCAGCTAATCAAACATCAAGTTGGTTTGACATGGAATGAAGTGTCACGACGATATGTAGATGATGCTCCTGATTTTTATGATCCGGAACATTGGCGTGCCAGAGCAGAAGATAAGAAACAGGGGTCGAATGCCGATGAACATATTGATTGGATAGGTCGTGCAGAAAGAACTAGTAGTAGAGTGATTAAGTTAAATGAGTTTGCATTACACACCTATAATACTTTGTTGAATGCTGGTGTATGTCCTGAACAAGCTCGTATGGTGCTACCGCAGTCTATGATGACAGAATGGTATTGGACTGGTTCACTGTATGCGTTCTCTAGAGTGTGTAATCTGAGGTGTAAGATAGATACACAGGAAGAAACTAGAAATATTGCTTGGGAAATTTATGACTTGGCTAAGGAGAAGTTTCCTGTGTCGTGGGAGTCATTGTGTTATGATACAAAAGGAAAGAGTGATGACTAAAGAAGATAAGAAATTAAGAATGGTTAAAGAAGGTGAAGGTGGAGGAGCTCCGACTCCAGTAAGTAAGCTTGATGATGAAGAATTGACGAGTTTGTCTATGGGGAAGTATAAAGTTTTTACAAACGGCGCTGAAGAAAAAGATTTGAAAGGAAAATATCTTGCTGTAAATACAGACCATTTAGTGTCAGTTTTTCCTATAGAAGATAAGACTGTGCTCTTTAGTGCTGGTGGAAATTCTTGGACTGTAGCTGAAGATTTTGCTACAGTATTAAAAAGATTAAATGACTGGTATTAAACAGCTCCGTCTAAAGACAAAAAAGACTAAATAACTAAAGCATATTAGTAATGAGTAGAGTGATATGTCTCGGGAATGGTGAATCCCGTCTCGGAATTGATTTAGATGGATTAAGGCAGTATGCAACCATCTGGGGATGCAATGCTTTGTATCGTGATTGGACACCAGATTGTTTGGTGTGTGTCGATATAGAGATGAGCCATGAGATATACCGCTCAGGTTATGCTTTTAGAAATGTTGTATATTTTAGAGATTGGAACAGATTGCCTGGAGAGGCTTACGAAGATTTAGTAGTTCCGTCTCACATATCCCAAAAGGACAAAATTGATTTAGAGTCCTACATCCATGTAAGTCCACGGGTTGAAGGTTGGAATGAGTTTGTAATGAGTGGTCAAGATTTAGACCAACTCCGAAAACTCCGAGAAGATTATTTAACCGCCTGTCAAAATGAAGGCATAGAAGTAAATTCAGATACAGTAGATATATTATTTGCAGACAAAAGAGCTGGTCTTTGGGTAACTTGGATAGCTTCAGAAGATAAGGTATTAAGAACAGAATCACTACCTGGCGATTCAGATTATGGTTTTTGTTCTGGTGCTTTATGTAATGTATTTGCATCTATGAATCCGGATACGGAAGAGATATATCTATTGGGTATGGATTTATATTCTAACACAGACAAACCAAACAACATATATAAAGGAACTGATTGTTACATAGGTTCCGGCGGACAACCTATCCCACCAGATAATTGGATAGAACAACACCGGATGATTTTTGAAAAGTTCCCTGATATAAAGTATTACAAGGTTAATCCTAAACCAATATCAAACGATAATGATAGGGTTAATGCTGTAATTGAGGAATGGATGAATATTCCTAACCTTGAGTACATTACACAAGATGAAATGTATGAAAGGATTAACACTTAAAAACCAAGGAGGTTTATATGGCTGAAGTTATAGCAAGTGTAAAGGGCTGGATCAATAAGATTTCAGAAGTAGCAGTAAGTCTTATCGCTTTAGCAGTAGTACTTCAAGTACTTTTCGGATCAGAGATGATCTTTCTTCCCGTTGATGTCATTGGGAATATAACCGGCCTAGTGGCATCACTAGGTAGCCAAGGACTTGTTGGACTTGTAGCCCTAGGCGTCATTTATTGGATCTTCACCAAGAAGGACTAGTAAGTTTGACTAAAGGATCTACGGGGAGGGTGCATCCTCCCCTAGTTCCAATACATAAGTATTTGTATGAATGATACTAATATTATTTCGATTACGGACATTATAGAGAATAAAGTCCGTAAACAAAAAGAACTAGAAGGTTATGAGGCTCAACTAGAAGATTTAATAAGAAAGAAGTTTTGGATAGAAAAAGAAATACATATGGCAGAATTTATTATTGCTGCAGTCCAAAGTGAAATTACCCCCCAACAATTTATCAAGGCTTTAATCAAAGCCGAATTAGAAAAGAAAGATTGAAAAAAGCTTGACACGAGCTTACGAATCGTGTTATAATTATTATATATATTTTGAGGAAAATTTTATGGTTATGAAAGAAGGTGTTGTATTAGATGGGCAGGTATATGATTCGGAAGGTAATGTGATTCCACAATTTCCTGTTAAGGATAATAAAGGCAATGGAGCTATTCGCCAGTATTGGATGCCCTTTGCAAAATATACTGAAATGGAAGAAGTATTTTGTCAGAGAGATACAAAGGCAAGATATAATAAAGCAAAAGGACATTTAAGTTCCTTTAGAACAGAACACGCTCAGGTATCAGTGGCAAGACTTACAAAAGATGATACTTTGGAGTCGGGTAAAGAATATAAGGCTGGAACTTTGTTCATTATTGATTCCAATACTAGAAATTTGATGTGGGGTCGAGGGGCGACTGACACAATTCCTCAAGAAGTATTGGTTATTGAATATTCTTATGATAGTCTAGATGGAATTCGACAGTCATATAATACTTTTGATTCTGCTGAGTCTGTTGAAAGAAATCAAGAAAAATTACATGGCATTTTTCAGATGTATAAGTTTACTCCAGTGTCATCAAAACTCCAGAAAGGTCAAATTCTTTCGGCGTTGAATAAAGCTTGTCATTTTTATCATCCAGATGAATGGAATCAGACGACTGTAAAATCAGAAGCTCTGCCCGGTCAAGTTGGTGTTTTTTTGGAAGAAATTAGAGCGTTGGATAAATTTATAATGTCTGATGTTTGGGATCAAGCTTTAGTGTGTGTGGGACTGATGGCACTTAAAAGATATGGAACTGATAACAAAAAACTAAACGAAGGCCTTCAACACATCAATGATGGATATTGTGTTATACAAGGAAAGCAAAGGGATGGTATTACTCAGATAGTAGATGAATGGAAAACT
>Ga0209089_10005015_pt1 | contig 10916 bp, 10 predicted proteins | sample ArcticOcean_MG_C_FD_187431 | JGI IMG/M metagenome (GOLD analysis project Ga0209089, IMG submission 187431) | Marine microbial communities from western Arctic Ocean - ArcticOcean_MG_CB2_150 (SPAdes) (version 2) | ecosystem: Environmental > Aquatic > Marine > Oceanic | place: Arctic Ocean: Canada...
TCTGGGTGCGGCTGTCGCTCTTGATGTCCTGCACGGGCAGGATCGGATGCGGGGCGATTTTGTTTTCTGCGCCCATGATAGCGTTGAGCCGCTTCTGAAACACCTGCGGATCCATGTCGAGGAAGCGGGCGTAGGAGCGCATGAACCCGCGGATGAAGGTCTGTCCAGGAGCGTAGTCAATCTGACCGGTCTCAATCGTCTTCAACACCTCTTGGTTGATTCGGATGGCGTCCGCAACTTCACTGAGCGAGTAACCGGCTTGTTTGCGGCGCTGCCAGAGCTCTGCGCCCAGCCGTTCGAGGGATTCGGCTTCCGGGGTTTCGGGCACGGCTTCACTCATGCGCCCGCCTCTGCGCTGCGGTAACCCTGCCGTGCAAGGAACTCGGCAAGAGTCAGGTGCGCCCGGTAGTGGGCCTGATAGAGCAGGTGCAGGGCTGAACTAATAAGCGGGGGCGGGAACTTGCGGATTGTGTAGCCCGAGGCTTCAGTGCCTAAAGCCTGTTCTGTGAGATCGCGGTACGGCACCTCAAGTTGAGGATGCTGCTGAAGCAGTGCTCTCAGTTCCTGACAAATCCGGTCATACTGCGTGTCCGAGATCACGGAGTCTCCCAAATGGTAGTACAAAAAGGAGTGGACGAGAAACTGGCGTACCCGCTGCTGGAGCAACGACTTCATAAGCGCTCGTTGGACTTTGCTTCGCAAGGCAGGGAAAGATGGCTCCACCTGCGGTTCTGCAAATGGCTTGCCCACTGCGTCAAGCCTAGGGTTTCAACACCAATAGCGCAAGTTGTTTCAGGGCATTCGTCCCCCTTTCTTGCACAACGCCTTCTACAGGGTTTTTCATTGTGCTTTCTGCGGATTCTGCCTACAGTTTCTTCAAATTGATTGAGTTGCTTATGAACAACTTCCACCACCCCGATCACAACCTCCAGCGCTGGGTGTGGCGTTGCAATGCTCGCGACCTCACACGCTTTGCCTCCTTGCGCATTGGCGACACCGTCATCGGTTGGGTGCCCAAAGACCACCTGTCCCGTTTCCGGAAACACAGCGCTGTGTTTGGGGTGACAGATACCGAGGTTTGGGTGCAGGAGCATCTCAACACGCCGGAAGCCCGGACGAGTGCTGTGGGCGAGGTGTTGGCGGAGTGGCGGAAACGCGGCTGGGTTCCCGGATGGCGGGACGAGTTGTACCGTGTTTCCACCCGTTTTGACGATGAACCACTCCTGCTCGTGGAACGCGCCGCCGCACAACCCCTTGGGATTTGCAGCTACGGCGTTCACCTCAATGGTTTCGTCCAAAAACCCGAGGGCCTCTGGATGTGGATCGCCCGCCGCGCCAAGGATCGTCCGCACTATCCGGGCTACCTCGACCAGCTTGTGGCAGGAGGACTCACTGCCGGACAGAGCGCGTGGGAGGTCACCCTCCGGGAGTGTTGGGAGGAAGCTGGAATCCTGGAGTCCTTGGCACAACGCTGCCGTCCCAACGGATTTGTCACTGTTTTCATGGATCACTACGGCCTCATCAAGCGCGACTTGCTCTTCACTTACGATCTGGAGCTTCCGGAAGATTTTGAACCGGAAAACACGGACGGCGAGGTTGAGGGTTTTGAGCTGCTGCCCATCGAGGAAGTGGTCCGTCTCGTCGCTGAAACCGATGAGATCAAACTCAACTGCAATCTTGTCATCATCGACTTCTTTGTGCGACACGGTATTCTCACGCCGGAGCATCCGCACTATTCCGCAATCGTCCTCGGCCTCCGTGCCGGGGGCTGTGCTTGAATCCTCACTGCTAAAAAAACTATGAGCCTACAAACCACCACCATTGGCGCCTACCCAAAACCTGAATATGTGAAACTCCCAGATTGGTTCGACAATTGCGACACGTCCGACCCCACCATCAACTGGGCCGAGGCGCTAGACGCGCTCGGAGACAAGGCTGGAGCCATCCTTGAGCGCGGAACCCATGAAGCCGTACAGGATCAGGTGAACGCCGGGATCGACATTCCCACCGATGGCGAGATCGCCCGCGAAAACTACATCCATTACCACTGCCGACACCTTGAAGGTATTGACTTCAAGAACCTCACTGAAAAGGCCTTGCGTAGCGGGAACTACAGCGCCTTGCTGCCCACCGTGCGGGGGCCAATCCAGCCCCGTGATCTTTTCCTCGCGAGTGACTGGAAACGCGCACAGCAAGCCACCGACCGTCCCGTGAAGATCACCATGCCCGGACCACTGACGGTCGGAGACACGATTGTGGACGATCACTACGGGGATTTGAACACGCTAGGGAAGGCGATAGCTGAGGCGTTGAACCAAGAAGTCCTCAGCCTAGCCACAGCGGGCTGTCGGCACATCCAGATCGACGAACCACTCTTTGCCCGCTATCCGGAACGCGCCCTTGAGTATGGCGTGGAGAATCTGGAACGTGCCTTCCACGGCTGCCCCGATGGTGTCATGCGGACAGTCCACATGTGCTGCGGCTACCCAGACCGCATTGACCGCGAGGACTATCCGAAAGCCCCGCAAGAATCCTACCTCCAGATTGCCGATGCGATGGAGGCATCGTCGGTGATGGCGATTTCACTGGAAGACGCGCATCGCCACAACGATCTCAAGCTGCTGGAGCGCTACAAGACCACCACGATCATCCTTGGAGTGGTGACGATCGCGAGTAGCCGGGTGGAGTCGGTGGAGGAAATCCGGGAACGGCTCAAAGCCGCGCTCGAACACATTGACGCGGAGCGGCTGATTGCGGCTCCAGATTGTGGATTGGGGATTCTCGGACGCGACCTCGCCTTGCAAAAACTCCGTAACCTCAGTGAGGCGTCGCACTCCCTGCCCTGAACACGAGGCTCAGTTGGCGAGCATCCCGTGGATCATGAGGGTGATGAGTTCGTCCGGACGTCCATTGAGACTCGCCTGCCCCCGCTGCACCAACAGTTTGCTGCGCAACTCGTTGCCCTGCATCTTTGTGTAGGGCCGCAGTTGCAGCAGGAACAACTGCCCAGCCCCACCGCCCATCATGTAGTCAAGCATAGTGGCGAGTTTCGCGGAATCGTCCACCACGGCCTCCACACGCAAGGTGCTGGACTTCAGGAGCGCCTGCTTGAGCGGACCGCTTCCGGAGCGGAGTTGCTGGAGCGAGAAATCCGTCGGCCACGGCTGGTCCAGCACCAGTTGCACCGAGAGGACGATTTCCGGCCCCCCCTGCGTTTTTAGCACCACACTCAAACCGGACTCTGGTTGCGCCTGTATAAATGTACGCAACCCGTCATCGGCGAGGCTCAAGGTCGCTTCAGGTTTCTCCGATTTTGCCGCCTCCGTGAGCCATTCCTGAAACGCTGACACGTCGAGTTGCTTGCCGTACCAGCGCCACTCCTGCTCAAGCGCGGCAAAGGGAATCTGCACGGGCACGAAGGGTTGCAACACGGACAGTTGACTGATGCGCACGGTTGGGCGCAGTTCAAATTCCCCCACTCCGTTCTTGAACTGCAGGTCCAGTTCCAGCGTTCCCTCATCAATCATGAGTGGTTCGGGCTGGGCGGCATCCTTGAAGCCCAGATTGGTGAAGCTCATGCGGGAATTGGAGTGGACTTCCTCCAGATAGGCATAGAGTGCATTTACGAGTTCCAAGGGCGAAGTGAGTTGTTTCTGCTCCAGCAAGCGCGAAAGTTGGCGATAGTGCTTGGTGAGGTATTGCCCTTCGGATTCCAGCGTGAAACGCTTGGCCTCTACCTGCGCTCCTGCATTGGAAATCGCTCTCAGTTCTTCCCACATTCCGGAGAAATTTGTGTGGGTCTGCTCACCTTGCTCCGTGCTTCCCCCTTCGGCATTGAAACGTACAAAGCCCACCTCGAGAGCACTGTCCCCAAACTGAAGCGTTCCTGATTTCAGTGCCACCCGCTTCATGTCCGGGGCGTAGCGGGCGGCGTAATGCTCCCACCCGCCAGTTTTGCTGGTCATGCGCAACGTGTTCCAGAACACCGTGCGACGAGTGCCGTTGATCTCCAGGTCCACGTTGGCGGAAACAGTGCTCCAGTCCAGCGTCGTCTCGCTGCTGAGGTTCCGGGCGATCAGTTCGCCGACCTCCAGTTGCACCATGACGCCAAGGCGATTCTCGACAAGTGGATCGTGATTCTGCTGCATCCGCACCGATTGGGCGACCACGGCCACATTGGGAGCATCGAAGCCAAGTTTTGCCACCAGCACTGTCAGCGTGTCCCAAACCGCATGTTGCGCCTGCGTGGCGTTGATGACCACACCCTCCAACGAGAAACTCCCCTCTGCGGAAATCAGATCCACCTGCCTCATCGTCAAGCTGCCCTTACGCAACGGAGCCTCTGGACGTAGGCTGTCCATGGGCAACTGCACCCGTGCATCGCCAATTTTCAGGGCCAGTCCCTCCGGCTGGACGAGATTTCCGGAAATTACGGGAGCGTGGACTTCCGCCCCATCCAACTGCACTGTGACGGTGAATTCCGGGATCGCCAGTTCGTTTTTGCCAAGCTGTAACCGCGCATCGGAAACCACCGTGCGGCTGCTGAAGTAGCCCAACTGGTGCTGCAAAGGACCGGGCGTGAGCGTCCAGCCGCCACGCTCCACGGGGGCCGATAGGCGTTGTGCCACCCACTGTCCCACAAAATAGCTCACCACAAATCCGGAAGCACCTCCCAGCACTACCACCACTCCAAGGATGGCGAGCAGCCATTTTTTCGTTGAGGTCACCGTTTTCCTAATCGTTTCATTTGATCAAACACTGTTCGGCTTCAGACAAACGCTCGTCCACGCCAAAGATTTCCACGCGGTCCTGCGCCTGCAACACCGTGTCACCTCGAGGCAAAATGATCTCCGAACCCCGCAACACCCGCACCAGCACACAATCCTGCGGCAACTGCAACTCACGTACCGGGCGTCCCACGATCTCGGCCTGCGCTGGAATGCTCACCTCGCGGTGCCGGACGTGGCCGTTTTGGGTTTGCTCCTCCATCGGTGCTTCACCCAGCAGTTGCTTCCGGAGGTTTTCCGCCCGGGGTTTCTCGGCAAACACGGTCACCTGATCCCCAGCTTGCAACACCGTCTCACCCCGCACCAGCCGCAACCGTCCCTTGCGCCGCACCGAGACGAGCAGGCAATCCTCGCCAAGGCTCAACTCCCGCACCCGCCGTCCCACCACCGGGGAGTTCGCGGGAAGCTGGAGTTGGATGAGTCCGGTTTGGTCGAGATGCCGGAGTTGCAACATCTCATCGCGGTGCTGTTCAAGGGCATGTTCATTGATCGCGTGGTTGTAGGCACGGATGATGTCAATACGCCGCAACACACCCACTACGGTCCAGTCTGACTCGCTCCGGACCACCGGGAGCCGCCCGATGTCCCGGATGCCCAACTGCCGCAGGGCCACCCACATGGGTTCCTCTGGGGTGGCCACGAGCAAATTTTCTGTGGTGGCGATGTCCTGAACAGTGTGGACTTGTGGCTCAGGTTTGCCCAAAGCACGTTCCAAATCGCCAATGCTCACCACGCCCACAAGCTGGTTGCCGTTTTCCACCACCAGAAATCCGGTGCGGTGCGTGTGCGCGAAGCGGTCGGAGAGTTCCTCCAGCGTCAGGGTAGTTGATACGGTTTCCACGTCGTGGTGCATGGCCTCCCCCACACTCACGCGCTGCATGAGGTCCACCTCCTGCTGCTGTTGCACCACCACCCCACGCCGACTCAGCTTGAGGGTGTAGATGGATTCGCGGCTGATCTTGCGGGAAATCAGGGTGCTGACGACGGTCGCCAGCATGAGCGGCAGGATGATCTCGTAATTCCCCGTCATCTCGAAGAGGATGAGGATGGACGTGATCGGTGCATGGGCCGCCCCACTGAAGAACGCCGCCATGCCGACCAATGCATAGGCTCCGGAGGGCGCAGCAATTTCCGGAAAGAGCAAGCCCGCTGCTTGTCCAAAACACGCTCCGAGCATCGCGCCCATGAAGAGCGAGGGGGCAAACACGCCTCCGGAACCTCCGGCTCCGAGGGTGAGTGCGGTGGCGAGCATCTTGAGGAAGAGGAGAGCCAGCGTCATTTGCAGCGTCAACTCGCTGAAAAGCGCGGAGGTGATTGTTTCGTAACCGACTCCGAAAATGCGCGGGATGCCCTCAAGCTGGAAGGTGTAAATACCCAACACGCCCAGCAGCACCCCGCCAGCAATCGGCTTGGCCGGTTCCGGAATCACGCGGATTTTGTCCCAGAGGTCTTCAGAGAAGTAGAGCAGTCGCGTGAAACCCACTGACAGCACTGCCGCAAGCAAGCCCAGCACGAGGTAAAGTCCGAGTTCCCACGGAGAGTTGAGGACGTATTGAGGCACCGCAAAGGTACGGGAATCCCCCTCAAAGTAGTGTGCCACCACGTCCGCCGTCACCGCCGAGATCACGACCGCGCCAAAATAGGCGCTGCCGAAGCGCCGCAGCAAAACCTCCAGCGCAAACACCGCTCCGGCAATGGGGGCGTTGAAGGTTGCAGCCACTCCGCCCGCTGCGCCGCAGGCCACCAGCGTCCGTAGTCGATCATCGGAGAGCTTGAGCAGTTGTCCCAGCCACGAACCGAGGGCCGAACCGATTTGCGCAATCGGCCCCTCGCGCCCCACCGAACCTCCCGTGCCGATGCACACGGAGGAGGCGAGGGCCTTAACGATGGCAACTCGTGGGCGAATGCGCCCACCCCTCAGTTCCAGCGCTTGCATCACCTCCGGAACCCCGTGCCCCTTGGCCTCGCGGGCGTAGTAGTGTACCAGCGGTCCAACGATGGCTCCCCCCAAGGCCGGGATCACCAGCAGATGCCAGCCACCCATGCCGGAAAGCCAGCCTGCCACATCTCCATACGAAAACTCGTGGATGCCGTTGATCAGTTGACGAAACACCACCGCGCCCAAACCAGCCCCAATGCCAACCACCACCGCAATCAGCAGCATGGAGACGGATTCCGGATTGCTGCCTGCGCCCGGACGCCAGTTCCGCAAGGCTGGTGGTAGTGCTAAGCGGGAAAGCAGGGGATGCGCAGAGGAACTCATTGTGAAATTGCTACAGGGTCAGGTATTTCCGGATTGCTGACAAAATTTTCCGTGGGCAGCTTGCGAGCAAGGACTGAGTCGTCAATCACCAGAACGCGGGTAGAATCAGCCATCAAGGGAGGAAGGTGGAGTGCTGCTTGAATCGAAATCAGGGGAAAGTTCTCGTTGGAACAGGATGGCTCAGTGCCTAGTAAGCACAGTATAAACTTGCGGAGCGCATTGCAAGGAAAGAACCGCACCCTTGCTCATCCTCATGCTGGTTGATTAAAAATTTGTATTTCCTGCAGTAAGAGACTACCCTTGGCAGGTGAATGTCTGCTAACCATCCAACCCGAATCCGCTCCATGCGCACCACCACTCTGCTGCTCAACCTCCTGCTCCTGTTGCCCCTGACGCTTTTTGCCGGGGAAACTCCGTCTCCGGAAGGAGCCAAGGTGTACTTCCTTGACCTCAAGGACGGTGACACGGTCAAGGCGCCAGTCCTGATTCGCTGTCGGCTGACCGAGCAAATGGGCATCGCTCCAGCATTGGCGGATTGGCCGGACACGGGGCACTTCCACATCATCCTGGACGACAAGCCGCCCAACCCGAACAAGGCGATTGGCAAGCAGCACATTCACTTCAATCTGGGCCAGACGGAAAAGACGGTCAACCTCACCAAGGGCCAGCACACGCTCCAGTTGGTGCTGGGGGACTACTCCCACATCCCCCACGACCCTCCGGTGATGGGCGAACGCATCACCATCACGGTGGAGTAGGCCCATGCGCTGGCGCAAGCTCACCCTCGGCACCCGGCTCGCTTTCATCATCACGTTGGGATTCAGCGTGGGCATCGTCGCTCTGGCCCTCACCCTGATCCAACTCCAGAGCCAAGCCGCCGCCGAACAGCTTCAAAACCGACAATCCCGGCTCACGCAGTTGATTGCCGACGAAATCGCACCGGCGTTGCACCTTGGGGATTCCCGCATCATCGGCAAGAAGGCCAAGGCGTTCATCAACGCCTCCAAGGGAGACCTCGCGCTCTTCAAGGCGTATGACCTCTCCGGAGAGCTGCTGCACACCTATCGCTCCGACAACCTCAAGAGCTATCAGCTGGACGAGGTGATCCACAAGCATCTGGACGAATTGCTCCAGAAGGAACTGTACGAGTTGAACACTCCCGATCACTATGTGGTCTTCCGCTCTGCGCATCTTCCGGACGACACGCTTGGCGGCTTCACAGGCATTGCTTGGAGCAAGGCGCAACTCAACGCCTCGCAGCAGGAACTGCTCACGGTCGCCTTTTCCACCACCGCAGGTGTTCTCATCGTCGGCACACTCGTGCTGCTGCTGCTTATCAACCGACTGGTGACTCGTCCGGTTAGCAAGCTCGTCCTCACCATGGATCACGGTTCGCAGGAGATTGCGGACGCCAACCAGGACCTCACTGACCGCATCAACCGCCAGAGTGCGTCGCTGGAAGAAACCGCCGCCTCGATGGAGGAGATGGAGAGCATCGTCAAGAACAACACAGCTGAGGTCAAGCGCGCCAACAAGTTGGTGAAAACCACCCGTGAATCGGCAGATCAAAGCAGGGCACAGGTGCTGGACACGGTGCAGAAGACCATTGCATCCAACACCAAGACTTTGTTGCACTTGCAAGAGACCAATACGACGATCGTGGAGGCGATGAGTGACATCACCGACAGTTCCAAGCGCATTGGCGGCATCATCAACTTGATAAACGACATCACTTTCCAGACCAACCTGCTCGCACTCAACGCCTCGGTGGAAGCCGCCCGCGCCGGGGAACACGGCAAGGGCTTTGCCGTTGTCGCCTCCGAGATCCGCAAACTCGCCTACCGCTCTAGCAAAGCCTCTAAGAAAATCAGTGATCTCATCGAAACCAGTCTGGAACGCATCAACACCGGACGCGAGCTGGTCACCAAAGGAGACTCCACGCTGACGGACCTGCGCGGGGAAACCGATGGTATGCTCACCCAACTGCGTGAAGAAACCGGGGAAAATCTCGACCTCATCCTCAAGGCGGTGGTCGAATTCTCAGAAGTCATGGAGGGCATTGAGGCGGCGAGTGCCGAGCATGTCCAAGGCATTGAGCAGGTCAACAAAGCCATCATGGACATGGATCAACTCACGCAGGAAAACGCAACGGTGGTGGAGCAAACCGCAACAGCCAGCACTTCGATGGCGTATGAGGCCAAGCGGTTGCGGGATTTGTTTGTCTCCAGCAATCGAGCAGACCCCGTCCCTCGTCCAGAGCCGGAGCTGCCCCCGGCCTCGGCCAAGCGTGTGGTAGCGACCGAGTATCAGCAGCTTCCAAGCCCCAAAAACCGACGGGAAGATCTCCGGGAGTTTGAATAGAGGTTCTTATCCGTATGGCTGTTTCTGGCGAATCGTGGACAGCCTTGTTCAATCCTAAACCGAAGGAGGTCCGAAATGACCACACTAAGCATCAACGGACACCAGCGCGAGCTGGAGCTTGATCCGGCCACGCCCCTGCTCTGGGCGCTGCGGGATCATCTCAAGCTCCACGGCAAAGTACGGCTGCGGCATTGAACAGTGCGGCGCCTGCACCGTCCACGTCAACGGACGCGCTGTACGCTCCTGTGGAATCACTGTGGGCGAAGTCGCTGGCAAAGCGATCACCACCATCGAAGGACTCTCTCCGGACAGCAGCCATCCGGTCCAGCAGGCCTGGATCGAGGTGGACGTGCCCCAGTGCGGCTACTGCCAGACCGGCATGATCATGGCGACCGCCGCCCTGCTGGAGCGTAACGCCAACCCCAGTGACCAAGACATTGACCGCACGGTCACGAACATCTGTCGCTGTGGCACCTACAATCAGGTCCGTGAAGCGATCCACCGTGCCGCACAAATCAAGGAGGGAGCATGAAAATCGTCCAACTGAACCGACGCGATTTTCTCAAATCCTCTGCGCTCGCAGGAGGCGGACTGATACTCGGCCTCTCCGGATTGCCCAAACTCGCTGAAGCGGGCGGCGAATCTGCCTTGCCGCCCTACCTGCGCATTGCTTCGGACGGGGGCATCCACCTCGGAGTACCAAGTGCCGAGATGGGACAGGGCATCCACACCACGCTGGCCATGCTGCTGGCCGAGGAACTTGAAGTGGAGATGTCTCAAATCCATCACATCGAAACCCTCCACCATCCGGACTTCAAGCACCCAACTTTCAGGGAGTGGACCAATTCCAAGCTGAATGTTCAAGTGACTGGGGGCAGCGTTTCGATTCGAGCTTGGCACTTTCCCTTCCGGAAATTAGGTGCAACGGCACGGGAACTGCTGCGCAGTTCAGCCACTCGGAAGTGGAACGTGACCGTGGCCGAATGCCGAGCCGTGAACGGACGCATCGAGCATTCAGGCACTGGACGCAGCTTGGGCTACGGTGAACTGGCCGGAGCCGCCTCGCGGCTGACGCCTCCCGAAAATCCGCCCTTGAAATCCCCGGAGCAATTCCGACTCCTGGGCAGAGCCATTCCCCGCTGGGATACTCCGGCCAAAGTCAACGGTACCGCCGTTTTCGGCACAGACGTGGACCTTCCTGGGATGCTTTACGGCACGGTCAAGCATTGCGTGGTTTTTGGAGAGAAACTCACAGGAGTGGATGACACCAAGGCCAAGGCGGTTCCGGGCGTGATCGCCATCATCCCGCTGGAGGATCAGGCGGTCGTGGTCGCCGACTCTACCTGGGCCGCCATGCAGGGGGCCAAGGCACTAACTCTGCACACCTCCGGAGGCCACAAGGACTTGAGTGACGAAAACATCTTCCAGCAGTTCCGGTCCGACCTCCCCAAAGCGGGAGTGCCCGTCGCCCATCGTGGTGATTCCGCTACGGCCATGGGCAAGGC
>Ga0209089_10005016_pt1 | contig 10915 bp, 10 predicted proteins | sample ArcticOcean_MG_C_FD_187431 | JGI IMG/M metagenome (GOLD analysis project Ga0209089, IMG submission 187431) | Marine microbial communities from western Arctic Ocean - ArcticOcean_MG_CB2_150 (SPAdes) (version 2) | ecosystem: Environmental > Aquatic > Marine > Oceanic | place: Arctic Ocean: Canada...
ATTTGTTGGTCGTCTGGCCTTGCTGGACTTTATCCATGCACACATCCGTTTGCTCCCTGGTACCCGTCATGTCATGACTAATCACCTTGTGGATATCGAGGGTGAAAGAGCTACACATCGTTGTACATTGGCAGGAATGCTAAGTCGGCCGGACAAGGTATACACCTTCATTTCAGGGTGGTACGAGAGTACTTTAGAAAAGGTAAAGGGCGAGTGGAAGATCAAACATCGGATTGTGCATGTAGATAATAGTACTAATTTTATTGAAGGAGAACTTGCTGTTCACATCAAGCCATTTATGGAATGGATGACTGTAAATGGTACTTTAGCTTAACCAGCACGATTTATTCAGGCCTTTAAAAAGTAGAGATAAGAAGCCTAAGGCCAACCCTTTAAAAGTTTAAAAGTTTAAATGTTGTAGTCCTAATAAAACTTATAAATAGCATTTCATCAAATTATCATAATAGGATTCAATTAGTACTATACAAAATACTTATAACTATATATAATTACTATCAATATTAAGAGGCGTTAATTTCTCCCCAGAAAAAAACCTCTCCAAGGTAAACCCTCTTAATATAATTTTGATATTAAGAGGCGTTAATTTCTCCCCAGAAAAAAACCTCTCCAAGGTAAACCCTCTTAGTTCAAAGTAGGATGTAGTTAACACCCATATTTAGCTGCCCAAGCTGAAGATTTTTCTACATCCTGCACCCTTTGGTGAATGAGGCTCGTAAAAATTTAATTTTTGGTTGGGCGCAGCTGAGCATCATTCACCACCATTTTTTTAAAATTCTATCTGCTGAAAGCTCTTATATTTTAGCTAATTTGACTTTATAATCTAAAAAAGGATTTTTATGAACGACGCAGCAATACTAGATAAATTAAATTCCCAAACAGCCCCTTGTATCGAAACTTTAAAAGGAATTGCTGTTAGATTTCAGTCAGAACCACCTGAAATAGAAATGGAATTTGAGGCAATCCAAGAATTTACACACTCAGATGGTCAAGTTATTCAAGGAGGTTTTGTTGCAGGTATGTTGGATGCTCCAATGGCACATTTGTTAATGGGTCTTTTTGAAGAAAGAATAATGCCCATGACTTTGGATATTAACGTTAGCTTTTTATCTCCATCCAAGCCTGGAAAACTAAACTGTATAGCAGAAGTAATACAATTAGGTAAAAGTACGGCTTTTATGTCTAGCCGTTTATATCAAGAAGGAACTTTAGTCGCTACAGCAACTTCTACTGTAAAGATTGTCCAAATTAAGCGTTAAACTCCAAAATCCCAAGACAAACCATCGTGATACTTCTTTAGGATCTCTTTAGCAATTAAGATTCTATGAACTTCATCTGGCCCATCTGCCAATCTTAGAGTTCTAAAGCCTTGGAACATACCGGCAAGCGGTGTATCACCTGATACGCCTCGCCAACCATGTATTTGGATTGCTCTATCAACTACACGTCCTCCTGCAGCAGGAACAAAGACTTTAATTGCAGAAATATCCACTCTAGCATCACCTCCATTGTCCATTACTTCGGCACAATGAATGGTCATTAGTCTTGAGGCCTGAATATCCATATAAGAATCAGCTATGAATCCTTGAATAAATTGTTTTGTTTCTAATTTTCCTCCATGAACTTCTCTTTCTGTAGAATATTTAACCATGATGTCAAAGGCTCTCCACATTTGACCTATAGTATTCATGCAATGATAGACTCTTCCAGCACCCAGCCTGTCTTGTGCTGCTTGATGTCCTGAACCTCTAGCACCTAAAGCGTTTTCAACCGGGACTCTGACATTCTCATATTTTATTTCCATATGATCACCACCGGTGTGTCCCCATATAGGCACCGACCTGACTTTTATTACTCCCGGAGTGTCTGTAGGAACAATAATTTGTGTCATTCTTAAATTAGCATTGCCATCATCGCTATCTTCTTCGGTCTTACACATCACAACAAGAAAGTCTGCTCTATTTCCATTTGAAGTCATGATCTTATGGCCATTGATTACCCATTCATCTCCTTCTCTCACGGCTGTGGTTTTTAATGATCTAGGATCAGAACCAGCTGAATCAGGTTCAGTCATAGAAAAACCTGATTCCATTTCTTGATTAATTAAAGGAATCAGCCATTTCTTTTTTTGTTCATCTGTTCCATATTTAACAAGAATTTTTTGGTTACCAGAGTTTGGAGCTATTACCCCAAATAATCTATTGCCAAGAGGAGACCAGGCAAGAATCTCGTTCATGTAGGCGTGAACCAGAAATCCATTGCCCATACCACCATATTCTTCAGGTAGGTGAGGTGCCCAGAGTCCTTGCTTTCTAACTTCTTTATTGATTTCTTTTCTTAATTTTTTTGATTTCTCCCCTCCGGCATAGATAATTCCTTCGTTAGGGATAATTCTATTAGCCACTATGTCTGCTGTTCTTAATCTAATGTCATTAATTTCTTTAGATAATGTTCCGATTGGTGATATTTGCATTCTTATACTCCTTGAGTCTCTATATGGATTTCAATTTCAATCTAAAGATAGTAATGGAAGATAGTATTAAATTCATTAAAAAAAAATGTAAAATTCTATCTATACATCTAGGCGACAAAAATAAACGTCTGTGAGATCATGACTTTTTTAAACCAAGTAAATAAAACAAGATCTTGTCTTCTTAGCAATAAGTTGAATTTGATCAAAGAGAATAGGGAAGATAAATGAACAGAATTAATTCAATTTTTATTTTAGTAATTATTCTAATGGCCGGGTGTTCAAGTGAACTTCCTAAAGAATCTCAAAGAACCACCAATCAAGGAGAGATGATTGGTATAGAAAGTGATAATAATACTTTTGCTTGGTTAGGGATTCCTTTTGCAGAACCTCCAGTTGGTAATTTAAGGTGGAAAGCCCCAGTACTGCCGAAAGCTTTTGATTCAAGATTTGAGGCTACTCAATTTGCCGATGTTTGTTTTCAATCCGGAGGCCTATTCGGCGGTGGAGAAGATTGGAGCGGATCAGAAGATTGTCTTTACTTGAATGTCTGGACCCCGGCTTGGTCAATTGAAGAGTTAAAAGAAAAGAAAGTTCCAGTCATGGTTTGGATACATGGCGGTGGAAATAGCGCTGGGGGCGCAGCCACCTACAACCCTAGCAATATAGTATTTGATAATGAAGTCATCGTAGTGACTGTTCAATATAGAATGTCTAACTTAGGCTGGTTTAGACATCCTTCTTTAAGGCAAGGTAAAATTACCTTAGAAGATGCTTCCGGCAGTTTTGGTACCTTAGATAATATTATGGCTCTTCGCTGGGTCAAAGATAATATCTCTGTATTTGGCGGGGATGTTAATAACGTAACTATCTATGGCGAGTCAGCTGGAGGACATAATGTGGCGGCACTTTATGCCTCGCCCCTTACCAAAGGCTTATTTCATAAAGCGATAGTGCAAAGTGGGATTGTTTCTCACTCAGACCTTGATGAGGCAGAATCTTATTATCCCGAAGATGGAGTTTCTGGAATTCAAAGTTCTAAAGAAGTGCTGAATCGGCTTTTGGTAAATGAAGAAAAGGCTACAACGCTCCAAGAAGCAAGAAATATACAAGACTCAATGTCTTTGCAAGAATCTGAAGATTATCTTCGAAGCAAGACTCCTGCGGAACTGCTGACTGCCTACAGAGAAGCAAGACCAAAGAAAGGAGGAATGACGAGGGTTTTTAATGACGGGTACGTTTTAGGACAAAAAGGTATTGATGAATCTTTCACTAATCAAACAATGTCTCGAGTCCCGATCATTCTTGGTACTAACAGATATGAAAGTAAGCTTTTTAATATGAGAAATCCTAGATTTGTAAGGTGGGGTGAAGGCGAGGGTATTGTTGCAACTGCTGCTTCTTGGGCTGGTATCGAAGAATTACCTTTGGAAATAATTAAGCCAGATTTTTACAATGCGGTTAATCAATACGCTGCTGATTCGTGGAAAGAAAGGGCTGCAGATACTCCAGCAAGGCAGCTCGTTGCTTCTGGCCATGCCAGTACTTATGTCTATAGGTTTGACTGGGATGATTTGCCAGTAATAAATGGAATGGATTTTGGAGTCCTGGCTGGCGCTGCTCATGCTTTAGAACTCCTTTTTCTTTTTCCTGCTGCTTTCGACAACATCCTGATTAAAAATCTAGTAATCAAAGACTCTTATGATGGGGCTATAAAATTGTCTGATCAAATGATGTCTTACTGGGCAGAGTTTGCGTACACGGGAGATCCAGGCACAGGCAGATCAAAAGATCTACCTAAATGGAATGCATGGTCAGAGAAAGAAAAATACATGATTCTAGACTCAGAGGACGGCCAAGGGTTAACTATGGTCAATAATGAAGTGACAGTGAATTCTATGGTTGATGAAATGTTTGGGGATCAAAGGTTAACGAAAGAAGAAAAATGCCAAATACTTTTTACAATGTCTTATGGAGGAGATCTTCCACAAAAAGAATTTGATGGCTTTGATAATGGATATTGTTTAACGCTGGATTACTCAGATATACTTAAAATTATGGAACGCAGAGGAGATGACGATGACCAAGACAGTTGATTTTTATTTCGATTTTGCAAGCCCAAATGCTTATTTAAGCCACAAGGCTATAGCACCTATAAAAGAAAGAACAGGGGCTACTATTAATTACATTCCTGTTTTACTTGGAGGTATATTCAAAGCAACTAACAATAAGCCACCTATGGAGCAATTCTTTGGAGTGAAGGGTAAAAACGAGTATCAATCTTTGGAAATGCAAAGATTCATTCAGAGGCATAGCTTGCATGCTTTTCAAATGAATCCCCATTTTCCTGTTATGAGCCTTCAGATTATTAGAGGGGCAGTAGCGGCTGATAAGGATGGTTATCTTGAAGATTACATAGATAAGATTCTTGTTCATATGTGGGAGGAACCTAAAAAGATGGATGACCTCGAGGTTATAAAAGTAGCATTTGAAGAATCAGGTTTTGATTCAAACAAGTTATTGGAGCAAATGCAGGATCCTGAAATAAAGGCGAAATTAATTTCTAACACTGAAGCAGCTGTTGAAAGGGGTGTTTTTGGAATACCCACATTTTTTGTAGGTGACGAGATGTATTTTGGCAAAGACACTTTGTGGCAAGTTGAGGAGAAACTAAGTGACTAAGGTATGTTTTTACATACTAGTATAAATATACTGACGACTTGCATTTCTTTATCTTAGATTTAGAATGGCGCATCATTTTGAGGAGAAACTAAGTGAGTAAAATCTTAAGTTCTTTGAGTTTCACAAGAGGGCCAGACATGAAGAATAGATTCATGTTGGCTCCTTTAACTAATTCGCAGAGCCACGAAGATGGACTTATGTCCGAAGAAGAATTTCATTGGTTAACTATGCGTGCTAAGGGAGGATTTGGGCTGACTATGACGTGTGCTTCACATGTCCAAGCTATTGGAAAAGGCTTCCCTGGCCAGATGGGGGTGTTTTCTGATCTGCAATTAGAAGGTCTCTCCAGGTTGTCTAAAGAGATTAAATCTCATAACAGTGTTGCTATTTTACAATTGCATCATGCAGGGATGAGATCGCCAAAAGAGTTAATTGGCGAAGATCCTGTATGCCCTTCTGAGAACGAAGAGTTCTCAGCCAGAGCGTTATCTTTAGAAGAGGTACATCAATTAAGAGATAATTTTATAGATGCGGCAATCCGTTCTGAGGAGGCTGGGTTTGATGGTGTTGAATTACACGGTGCTCATGGATATATCTTATGTCAATTTCTTAGTCACGAGGTTAACTTAAGAAGCGATGAGTACGGTGGAAATTTAGAAAATAGATCAAGGCTATTAAATGAAATTATTGATGGAGTACGTGCTAATTGCAGAGAAGATTTTATGTTGGGAGTTCGTTTGTCTTCAGAGAGATTCGGAATTCTTTTAAGAGAATCAAAAGAACTTGCTGAACAATTAATGACTTCGGGAAAGATTGATTTTTTGGACATGTCCTTGTGGGACGTTTTTAAGGAGCCTATAGAAGAAGAGTTTAAAGGGAAAACATTGATTGACCATTTCGTGGAACTAAAGAGAGCCAATACTCGGTTAGGTGTTGCAGGCAATATAAGAACGCCTCAAGATGCAACGAGAGCTATGGAAGCAGGTGTAGATTGGGTCATCATAGGAAGAGGGGCCATACTTCACCATAATTTCCCTCTTTTATACGAAGACAATCCAGAATTTAGCCCCTCAGTGATACCTGTTACTGCCGAATATCTGGCAAAGGAAGGCCTTTCTAAGAAATTTATAGACTATATGAGTAACTGGGGTTTTGTAGAAAAAGCTTAGTTTAGGAAACTGTCGTCCTTGTCTAACATTAAGTCATACATTGGTTGATAGCTGGCCCACATACCAAAGTCTGAACCTACTTGCCCTCTGGTCATTTCTGCCACTTCGTCAGATATTCTTTCCATTTGTCCTACAGCTTCAGCAAGCAATTGTGATTGGCAACATCTATCCATGGATAAGAAGCCCCAAACAGCTTCATCAACTGTTTTTCCTGTTGTAAGAAGGCCATGATTCTTGAGGATTGCAGCTCTTTTTTCACCAAGTGCTTTAGCTATCCTATCTCCTTCGCCTGTTTCTAATACTACACCCGTGTAGTCATCAAATAGAACGTGATTATCATAAAAGGCACAAGAATCCTGAGTAATAGGCTCAAGTAATCTTCCTAATGAAGAAAATGTTTTTCCATACATAGAATGAGAATGAGCGGCAGCATTTAGGTCCGATCTTGCCATGTGTAGTCTTGAGTGAATAGCAAAAGCAGCAGTATTTAACTGCCTGTCGCCTTGTACAATGTCTCCTTCATGATTTACTAAAAGTAAATCGGATACACACATCTGATTAAAATGGACCCCAAAAGGATTTACCCAGAAGTGGTCAAGGAATTCAGGGTCTCTTAGAGTGATATGTCCTGCCAGTCCTTCATCAAAACCAAAATGTGCAAACAGCCTAAATCCACTGGCTAATCTTTCAAGTTGGTGCCTTCTTTCCTCTTCAATATTTTTACATTCAATAGGCATAAGTGAACCTCTTTCTTTCTGAGGTAATTTGCCTAAATTTATATCAATTTTGTCCATTCTCTTAATTCTCCCTACTATTTTTAACCTATAGAATTAAATTCTAGTCTTATTTGCTAAAATATAAATATATTTAACTAATTTATTGTAGAAGGTAATCACATGGTAGATAAACAATTCAGAATTGAGAAGGATAGTTTGGGCGAGGTTAAGGTTCCTAAAAAGGTTTTATGGGGTGCCCAAACACAAAGAGCTGTAGATAATTTCCCTGTTAGTGGCATTTCAATGAATTTTCCTTTTACTAACTCTTTTATAACTACGTTAGGTGTTATTAAGGATGCGGCAGCAAAAGCAAACAAAACCTTGGGTTTATTAGAAGCAAAAAAACAAAGAGCTATTTCAAAGGCAGCCAAGGAAGTTTGGCAAAATAAGCACGATAGTCAATTTCCCGTAGATGTTTTTCAAACAGGATCTGGTACAAGTACCAACATGAATGCCAATGAAGTTATAGCTAATTTAGCAAGCAAGTATGCAGGTGAAAAAATTGATCCAAATGACCATGTAAATATGAGTCAGAGTTCAAATGACGTAATTCCCACCGCTATTAATATTTCTTGTCACATGGACATGACCAAGAAACTTATGCCCGCACTTTCAAGATTGATTGATATTATTGATGCTAAAGCTTTGAGCGTTAAAGGTACGGTAAAAACTGGACGAACTCACTTGATGGATGCGATGCCAATTGATCTTGCACAAGAACTTTCAGCTTGGTCATCGCAGCTATCAACTTCCCAAAACACTCTAAATAACTGCTTAGAAAAATTACTTTACTTACCTCAAGGAGGCACAGCTATAGGAACGGGTATAAATGCCCATCCAAGATTTTCTAAAGAATTCTGTAAAGAAGTTTCCAAACTTAGAAGTGATTGTAAGTTTAAGCCAAGTAACAATTTTTTTAATAGTTTAAGTGCTCAAGATACTTCTGTTCAACTTTCAGGAGAGCTGAAGAATCTAGCTGTTATCTTAATGAAAGTCGCTAATGATTTAAGGTGGATGAATAGCGGACCGTTGGCTGGTTTAGGAGAAATAGAACTCGAAGCTCTTCAACCCGGGAGTAGCATTATGCCTGGTAAGGTTAATCCAGTAATACCTGAGGCAGTTGCGATGGTTTGTGCTGATGTCATAGGCAATGATGTAGTCGTTACAGTTGGCGCACAATCCGGAAATTTCCAGCTAAACGTAATGTTACCGGTTATTGCCTATAATGTTTTAAAGAGTGTAAATCTCTTAGCTGGTGCTATGAACATTCTAGGTCCTAAAGCCATTAAGACTTTTAAAGTCAACCATGACAATATCGAACGATCCTTAGAAAGGAACCCTATTCTCGTTACTGCTCTGAACCCTGTGATTGGTTATGCAAAGGCAGCAGAAATTGCAAAAAAAGCATACAAGGAGAACAGACCTATTTTAGATGTAGCTCTTGAAGAAACAGATTTAAGCAAAGCGCGATTAAAGAAATTATTAGATCCTACAAAACTTACTTCTGGTGGTATTAAAAAATAAGATGGAAGAGTTAATCAAACAAAAGTGTGTAGCATGTCGAGCTGACGCTCCTCGAGTGACCGACGATGAGTTGCCTGGGTTAATTAAGCAAATACCTGACTGGCAGCCTGTTTCAAATGATTCCATACTGCAATTAACAAGAGAATTTAAATTCGATAATTACGTTTTATCTCTTAGTTTTACTAACGCAATAGCAGATTTAGCTGAAGAAGAAGATCATCATCCTGCAATTCTATTGGAATGGGGAAAAGTTAAAGTGACTTGGTGGACACACAAGATTGGGGGTCTCCATAAGAATGACTTCATAGCTGCGGCAAAAACTGATTTGATTTATCAAAATAAGTAAATTCTCATGACAAAAATAATTGTCGTTTATTCAGGTGGTCTGGATTCTTTTACTCTAGTTAATGAAGCTATCCGTTCGGGGTTTGAAGTATCAACTTTGTCTTTTGACTACGGGCAAAAGCACAGCAAAGAATTAAACTATGTTGAACAATTCTGTTCCAAAGAATCTATCGATAGTAAAATTGTAGACGTTTCTTCTATAAAAGAACTTTTTCAAGGCTCTTCACTAACAGATGAAGTGGACATTCCAAAAGGCCATTATGAAGACGTTTCGATGAAATCCACCGTAGTTCCCAATAGAAATATGATCCTAATTTCTTTAGCTTTAGGTTACGCCGTTACAAAAGATGCAGAAGAAGTTTGGTTTGGAGCGCATACAGGTGATCATGCTATTTACCCTGATTGTAGGCCAGAATTTGTAGAAAAGATGGATGCTGTAGCTAAGATAGCGAATTATTCTCCTATAGCTGTGAAAGCGCCTTATATTTCAATGAGTAAAAGTGATATTTTAGCAATCGGTCTAAAAATGGAATTAGATTACAGTTTAACTTGGACTTGTTATGAAGGAAAAGAATTAGCTTGTGGAACATGTGGTGCCTGCCATGAAAGACTTGAATCATTTGATGCAAATAACGCTGTGGACCCGATAGAATACTCAAAAAAATATGTATCAAGTTAAAGAAATGTATTACACCCTACAGGGTGAGGGCGCAAGAGCCGGGAGACCCTCGGTCTTTTGCAGGTTTGCAGGTTGTAATTTGTGGTCAGGTAGAGAAAAAGATCGCTCTGAAGCTGTCTGTAACTTTTGTGACACAGATTTCGTTGGTGTTGACGGCCCCGGTGGAGGAAAATTTACTAACCCATTAAAATTATCAGACGCGATTGAGTCTATGTGGCCAAACAATGAACCAAATAAATACGTTGTGTTTACTGGCGGAGAGCCCGGACTACAATTAGATAATGAAGTTATCGATCAATTACACTCAAAGAATTTTGAAGTTGCAGTTGAAACTAATGGCACACTGGATTTGCCCCTTAATATAGATTGGTTGACGGTTAGTCCAAAAGCAGATTCAAGTTTAAAGATCCAAAAGGGCAATGAATTAAAACTAGTTTACCCACAAAAAAATGTTTCTCCCCATTCTTTTGAGGGCCTGGATTTTGAGAACTTTTATTTGCAGCCTATGGATAATAACGATAAAGAAAAGAATACCCAAAAGACCATCCAGTATTGTTTGGAAAATCCAAAATGGAAATTAAGTTTACAAACCCATAAATACATGGGCATAGCTTAAAAAAAAGATTCTATTTAAAACCACAATACTCTAGTATCGCTTCTTTTTTCATTTGATATAAAGGTAAAGATGGATCTAATAACAGAGAGACCATTATGGTTTACTGAAGCTTTAGAAGTTGAACATAAAAGCTCTAGGGTGAACGTTAATGGTGCTGATATTCATTATTTGGAGTGGGGAGATCCCAAGAACCAAAGCGTTATCATGTTGCACGGCAATCATGCCCATGCTCATTGGTTTCAATTTATTGGAGCTTTGTTATCAGACAAGTATCACTTCGTGGTGATGAGCTTCAGTGGCATGGGAGAGAGTGATTGGCGATCTAGTTATGAGAGGGACACCTTTGTAGAAGATGTATGGGGAGTTGTTACTGCAACTAAAATGGAAAAGCCCATTGTAGTTGGGCATAGTTTTGGAGGTATGGTTTCATTGATCACTGCAGGAAAATACAGCTCTTTCATGAAAGGGTTGTTGCTGGTAGATTTCGTAGTATATCCTTCAGAAGAGCATGCCGAGTGGTTTTCCCATCAACCTAAATCTAGACCTCCGCAGATGCGGGATCAAAAGGAAGATTTCTCCAGACGATTTAGACTAATGCCAGACCAGGAATGTGTTAATCAATTCCTGATTGATTTT
>Ga0209089_10005022_pt1 | contig 10911 bp, 7 predicted proteins | sample ArcticOcean_MG_C_FD_187431 | JGI IMG/M metagenome (GOLD analysis project Ga0209089, IMG submission 187431) | Marine microbial communities from western Arctic Ocean - ArcticOcean_MG_CB2_150 (SPAdes) (version 2) | ecosystem: Environmental > Aquatic > Marine > Oceanic | place: Arctic Ocean: Canada...
TGGGTGCTAATATTTCCAAATGCATTAATGGCAACTGCGATAGAAATGAGTACACCACCGGTGGCGCCGAGAACAACTTTCATGGCAGCGGTAGCAACCATCTTATTCTCTATGATCTCTTGAACATTCAACTGGTATAAATAGCCCAGGTTGGTGCCAATATAAAGTAATGTAACACCTCCGATCCCAATGAAAAGAGATAAGGGAAGTGTCCTTTGCGGGTCTTTTACTTCTTCAGCCATATAGGTGGCTCCTTCCCATCCGCTGAAAGCAAAAAATGAATAACGTAATGCTGCGCCAACAGCAAGAACAGTCTCCCAACCGAAGGATTCAGGCCAGAGCGGGTTAACAAAATTGTGGACATTTCCTGTGGAGAAGGATGTAAGAGTCATCCCAATAATGGCGCCCACAGCTCCGACCTTAATAGTGCTGAAGATAACCTGGAATTTGCCACTCATGCTGACACCAAATAAATTGATGCCTGTGAGTCCCCAAATGGTTATTAATGAAATGGCAAATGTGACAAAAAGATTAAATTGAGTTCCCATGGTGATTTCCCAAATGGCATTCAGGTATTCGGTGAAAACCAATGCAACAGCAACGATTGATGCCGTCTCTGATACAAAGAACATAGCCCAACCACGTATGAAAGCGATATAGGGGCCATAGGCTTCTTTTAAAAAGACATATGGACCGCCAGATTTGGGAATCATAGCCGTGAGTTCTGCATAAATAACCGCGCCGAAGATTGTAATGATTCCGCCAATAATCCAAACGAGTCCAAACAAGGAAGTGCAGCCGACCAAAGCCATAATGGGAGCTGGTGTACGGAAAATACCAGAACCTATAATACGACTGATAACAATAGCTACAGACTCTTTTAGTCCAAGATCTCTTTTATATTCGGTCATTATGAATTATTTGGTAGGGTTTTCTATGCCGATGGAGAAGTTGCTAGAACAGAAATCAATTTATAATAATGACGATTCTTCATTTATTCTATGATTGTGAATTTCGTTTTTGTTTCTTTATAGGGGAACGAATCAAAATGCCACCATTCTGTGGTAATGGGACTAAATCCCGCTTCGGTCATGGCATGTCGTAAAATAAGACGGTTATTGACCTGCTCCTGTTTTAAATCTCCTACGACTACGAGAGAATCTTCCAACCGCGGGAATGCCAAATCACCGAAATAATCATAGTGGGTTCCCATGTCCAAAGAGACTCCATTTTTATGCGCAACTGTCAGATCCACTGCAGCGCCAAAATTATGGATGGAGCCTGATCTTGGGTCAGCAACAAAATTAGTTCTTTCCAATTCGGGAACATCGCTTAAGGTATTCCAAAGTGTCCATTGGATCGAACGGGGGCGCAGTCCATCATAAATCAATAATCGAAGGTTGGGATGGTTCTCTTTTAAAATGGAATGAGCCTTCTCAAGCATTTCAGCAGGGACTTTTCGCAAGTAACATGTTTCTAAATCACCATACACATCCATTTTCATAAAATTGTCAGTGGTAGAATATTTTAATTCCACCAGAAGGGTGGGGTCCAATTCTTGAATATCAACTAAATCATGTTTGGAGATTGTTTCTTTTGAAACAATTGAACCAGAATTGCCACATCCCCAAAAAGCGATGATGATTAAGAAACTTAGAACTCTAATCATATATATTATCTTCGTGATTCTTAACGCCCTTGGTGCCTATTCTTTTAGCCAAAGAAGAATTGACATATGTAAACGGCACTCAAAACACCTACTGCATCAGCAAATAATCCTGCTACCAACGCATGACGTGTTTTGCGAATCCCTACCGACCCAAAATAAACAGCCAATACATAAAATGTAGTTTCTGTGGATCCAAACATGGTGGCACCAATTTTAGCAATGAGAGAATCAGGACCATGGGCATTGATCAGATCGGTTAATAATCCCAAAGACCCGCTACCGGATAATGGCCGCATAAGCGCTAAAGGGAGATTCTCGGGTGGAAATCCGATAAGAGTTAGAACAGGTGAAAGGAAATTAAGCAATAAGTCCAAGGCGCCAGAAGCACGAAACATACCGATAGCAACGAGAATTGCCACAAGATATGGGATAATCCTGACGGCAATAGTAAATCCATCCTTTGCACCTTCTACGAAAGTTTCATATACTTTTACTTTCTTAATTAGCAATCCATAAAATGGAATCCCCACCAATAGAAATGGGATAATGTATTTCGAGAATTCATTCACATCACTGACAAATGAGTTTATCATGATTGACGCTCTTCAGTAATAGAAAATCGTTTCTGCTTTTCTAAAAACTTAACTGCAATGATTGCAGCAATCGTGGACATTCCGGTTGCCACAATGGTTGTAATAAATATCTGACTAGAATGGGCACCCATGAGCGCTACCACAGTGGCTGGAAGAATTAACTGTACACTGGATGTATTGATTGCCAAAAAGGTACACATGGCATTGGTGGCTGTTTCTTTATTCGGATTTAATTCTTGGAGTTCTTCCATGGCTTTAAGCCCAAGCGGCGTGGCCGCATTCCCTAATCCTAATATATTGGCTGCCATATTTAATACGATGGACCCAATTGCAGGGTGATCTTCCGGAACGTCGGGAAAAAGACGAATCGTTATAGGACGTAAACCTTTGGCAATGACACGAATCAGGCCAGACTCTTCCGCTATTTTCATAATCCCTAACCATAGAGCCATAATACCAATAAGTCCAATGGCTAGATTTACAGCCACTTTTGCCATATCAATGGCTGCTTCTGTTACTGCATCAATATTCCCTGTGAATGCACCGACGACAACGCCAATAAACATCATCCCAAACCAGATATAATTCAGCATAAATAATCCTTATTTTACAGGTGATTCTAAAATAGTTAATGTGGGAGATTGAGAATCCGAATCTAATCGAACCGGTATGGAAATAGGCATTGTTGCATGATACATTCCATGTCCACAGGGAAAATTTGAAATGATGGGAATTTCCAGATCGCCGCATACATCCATAACAATTTCATCTGTGGATTTTCCAAATGGTTCATCATAATCTTTCATGTCAACCAATTCCCCAATAATGAGTCCTTTAATATTGTCAAACATTCCAGTTTTCTTCATGTGAACCATCATGCGATCGATAGCATATAAATACTCACCGATGTCTTCAATGAATAGGATGGTACCATCCGTATTGAGTTGATCTGGGGTACCTAATCGATTGATTAATAAACACATATTTCCGCCCCAAAGGGGGCCTTCAGCTTTTCCGGATTTTAAAACGCGGCGTTGTAATTCACGTGGTGATTGGATTGTTATAGATTCATAGCCAAATAAAGTTTTTTCTATTAAATCAAAATTATAATCCACCATTCCCTTTTTAAAGCTAGACAACATGGGACCGTGAAAGGTAACAAGTCCGGTTTTTTGCGTGATGGATGTAAGAAATGCTGTCACGTCGCTATACCCCATAAATATTTTTGGATTTGCTTTAATTAAATCATAATCGAGTAAAGGTAAAACGCGATTAGCGCCATATCCGCCCCGAGCACAAATAATAGCACCAATATCCGGATTCGCAAACATGCTATTAATATCATTGGCTCTTTGTTCTGGTGTCCCTGCAAATGTATGATCTTTCAAAAATACACTTTCGCCCAAAACAAGATGGTAGCCCTTTTCTTCAAATACAGTTATGGCCAATTTCAAATCTGATTTATTCATCCATGAAGATGGACTCACTATGCCAATGGTGGCATTTGATTTTAGAGCCGGTGGTTTAATCATGAATTAATAATCCTAAGATGCGGTCTTGGAGTTGCCGATAATCTTTAGATGAGCCAATATACCCGTTCATCAGCATAGAGAATGCAATCGGTCCATATTTTGGAGAAAATGCATATCCAGATAAACAACTTACACCAGATAAATGCCCGGTCTTTGCTCGAATCTTTGAACCAGTTGTTTCCAACCGATCTTTCAGTGTTCCCTTAAAACCTCCCCCCGGAAGGACGTATAAAAAGTCATCTTTAAATGGGCTTGTATACATGTAAGTGAGCAGTTGAATAAAGTGATCTGCACTGGTGAGATTGTAACGGGAAACACCGGAACCATCTGCAATCCGAATTGATGATGTATCAATTCCTGTCGAATCGGCTAAGAAAGATTTTACAGTCGTTATTCCATCGTTCCAATTCCCGGGTTTATCATCAGAGATTCCCAGAGTTTTTACATATAATTCTGCCGTCAGATTATCACTTTCATTCATGAGATTTTCAGCTGAATAAAAAAGAGAATCTGAAATATGGGATGTCAATTTATTAGAAGATTTTGTACTATTTCCAATGGCTACCTTTTTAACAGTTGTACCATATTTTTCTAACATTTCCATTAATACAGTTCCAGCAAAAAGGGGGGGGTGATAAATATTTCGAATGAGTGTATCCACAGGTGCAGTGACTAATTTTTCTCCTGTGATCGTAAATTGATTTGTTCTGCCAGCCCAATCGCGATCAATCTTAAACTTTTGATAATCAACGGTGTTATTTACTGTTATAGATTGATTATCCATTTGAATATAGTTTGTTGATGGATGGGTTTGAATCGTAACTGGTCCCCCCAATTTTCCGGCTTGGACATAAAAATTGACGCAATTATCATTCAAAGAAAGGGCGCTCACTGGAGCAGCATACCACCAAGGACCCTCATCCCACATCCAACCTTCGCCGTAATGTATTGTATCCATTATACTTTCATCCACAAATAATGTATCAATAGATGTTATGCTCGTTGAAACAATCTCTGCGAGGGAATCTAATTTGTCTAAAGAAAAGTCAGGATCTCCACCGCCAACCAGATAAATATTTTTCTCATTCTGATATATTGACGTCTCAAATGTATAATCTGCGCCCAAATAGACTAAAGCAGCTGCGTTTGTATATAATTTATTATTACTGGCTGGCATAAGTTTTTTATGGCTATTGAGAGCATACAATGTTTTTCCTGAAGTGAGAGATGTCATTTTTAAACTCATATTGATGTCAAGATCAGAATTTACAATAAGAGTATTAATCTCTTTTTTCAAGGTTGGAATGCCGGGATTATTGAGTAGCACTTTAGGCGGTGCACAGGAAATAAACCAAAAAAGAATGATTGAGAAAGTGGTTTTATAAAATGTCATCAAATTATTTGTCCAGATAGTGGATAAATTTATTTAATAATTGGATCCCAAACTGAAATGCTTTTTTGAAATCATTATCTGATATTTTTACTCTCTTTGCAAAAGGATATGTAGCTTCAATATGGGGTTGGAAAGACCATATCGGTTTTGAGTTATGCGCAATTCCTTCGATTTTCACGTCATCACTGGACGCAATGATAGAGAAATCTTTAGGACAAGTGGTCACACCTTCTTCATGAGAAAATATGAGTGGACCAGATATTGGTTCACCCCATAATTCAGTTTTCTGGATATGAACATTTCGGATGCCCATCATCTTTTTTCTGTCCCATAAGAAACCCACAGTCCCTCCAAACAAGTGCCCAATTAGTTGGTGTCCATAACAAATACCTAAAATTGGAATTTCCAAATCAATCGCTCGAATCATATTATCGGAAAGCCTTTTTTGCCATTCAGATTGATCATGAACTGATGAAGCGCTGCCCATGAGAATAATTCCGCATGAATTAACTAATCCATCATCAATGCTTTTTTCATTCGTAAGAGCCGGAAGATGATACGTACAACTAATGTCCGTTAGAGAACTTATATGATTAAAGGATGATATTTCTGGCTGATGGACAGAAGGATCTACCACCATGAGACACTTATTTAGCATGTGGGATATATCTATCTTACAAATAATATTTTAGCTCAAGGGAATACAACCATTTTCATTCTCAAAATTAAGGTTTAACTACTGGAAATAGTTACGCAATATTCAATTTTTATTTTTAAGAGAGAAAACTCTATTGTTCTTTTCCCTCTTTTGTTAAACTTGCAGTTAGTGAGAAAGGATAGATTCTAATAATGGAACGAATATCTTATTAAAGTTGATAAAATAATAGGTTCTAATATAGATTCCTTTTCAATTCAAACTGGAAATCCTAAGTAAACAATAAAATTAATGACATGGTAAAAAATACAATATTAAGGATATTAACATTCTTACTTTTTGGCTCCATCATTCTTGCTGAAGGTGGGAAAATATCAGGTATTGTAGTAGAAAAAGATTCTGGCGAGCCATTACTAGGTGTAAGTATTATAGTTGAAGGTCAAGGAATTGGAGCCGATTCAGATGTAAATGGACAATTCATCATTATTAATGTTCGTCCGGGAACATATACACTTAAAACATCCTATATCGGATATGCAACTGTAAAAGTAACTAATTTGATTGTAAATACAGGCCGCACATCAAAACAGAATTTTGCATTAATCCATGAAGTTATTGAAGGGGAAGAGGTAGTTGTTACTGCTACCAGGCCGCTCATACACAAGGATCTAACATCATCTCAAAAGATCACAACTGCTGAAGAAATTAGTGCCATGCCGGTGGAATCCTTTCTAGGTGTTCTTACTGCTCAGGCTGGCGTTAACCAGGGTGCTGGTGGTGAACTGCACATACGTGGCGGGAGAAGCAATGAAGTGGGATATTTTATTGATGGTATTTCTGTTGCAAATCCTTTTTTCACCAATGGTCTTTCAATAAATGTATCCAACAAAGCATTACAAGAATTAAAAGTAGTAAGTGGTGCTTTTAATGCAGAATATGGAAATGCCATGAGTGGGATCGTTAATATTCAGATCAAGGAAGGTGGACAAAATTATGATGGCAGTATTTCTATGTACACCGGTGATCGCTATTCTAATGATACAGACCTTTACACCAATATTGATAATTATGAGTTATTGAATCGTCAAACATGGGAAGGATATGTGAGTGGACCGATTCCCTTTACAAAAGGCAAAATAACATTTAACTCAAGCTCCAGATATACTGGACAGAATGGTTATCTCTACGGCATTCGCGAACATACTGTTCAAGATTATGCCAATTTTGAAACAGAAACGTGGTATGTCCAAATGGGGGGAGATAGTAATCTAGTTGCAATGAATCCCAGTAAATCATTCAACCAGTTAGTGAAACTCACTTATAAGATAACACCAAGACTCAAATTGTCTACACAATACTTAGGGAGTCAGGGAGTGTCTCAATCCTATTCTCATTTTTATAAATATAATCCGGACGGCCGGTCAACATCTCAATCGAATAATAATAATCTATCTCTTAAAATCAATCATGCTATTGGACAAAAAACTTTTTATGAAGGGCATGTTTTTATAAATAAAACAGACTATAAGGCATTTCAGTTCTCGCCTATTAGTTTAAAAAGTGCTATTCCATTTACAAGTGGTGCAGTATTTGGAGATGATGAAGATATGGCATTATTAATTAAAACCCCCGGTGTTTATACAATTGGGAATCAGGAAGTAACCGTAGTTGACAGTAATGTTTATATTCTCCCAAACTCAAATTATGCTTCAACAATTAACATAAGAGGGAGCCCCAGTTCAGCCACATTCTCATTTGGAGGATCTAATCGAGGGCATTCTTATAGAGACTCTGAATCTCTAGGTGGTAAATTTGATATTACATCGCAGATTACTACCCGCCATGAGGTTAAAGCAGGCGTTCAATATAGAAATGATAATTTGAATGAAAGAAATTTTTCAGTTTTATTTGATGGTAACACCTATAAGATACCAACCATCACCACTGAAAACGGATCGCCTTCCCATAATTATTATACTGAGGATGCTACCTTTTATTCTGCTTATTTTCAGGATAAGCTAGAGTACGAGAGTTTTATCATGAATGCAGGAATTCGCTATGATGCATTCGAACCAAATACCAAGCATATCAATAATCTGATTGACCCTGAAGGAAATGAATCGGAAAGCAAGAATAAAACAATGTGGTCACCCAGAATCGGTGTGGCATTCCCCATTACCGATGAAGGAGTTTTGCATTTTTCCTATGGTCATTTTTATCAAATGCCCACACTTCGGAAATTATTTTTGAAAAGTATTTTTGGTGCAGGACTTTCACCAAGTATTGGGTATGGTAATTTAAAACCCGAAAAGACTGTGATGTATGAATTTGGATTACAGCAGCAATTAAATCAGTATATGGCTATCAATAGCAGTATTTTTTATAAGGATATTCGGAATCTTTTAGCACTACAATCTATCCATTATAATTCCCCTGTATATGGTCCATCCGACTATGCAATTTATTTAAATAAAGATTATGCCATGGTGAAGGGAATTACCTTCAGCTTAACAAAAAGATGGGACCCTATATCAAGGTTGTCTGCTTTTCTTGATTATTCTTACCAAACTACTGAAGGAAATAGTACAAATAGTGGGTCTTTCTTTTTCAATGCATTGACAGGTGAAGAGGAAGAAAAGAAAATTGTGTCTTTATCTTGGGATCAAAGTCATGTTTTTAATTCCACCGTCTCAATTACTGAGCCAGGTCAAGAAGGGTGGGGGCTTAGTTTTATTGGAAAATTGAGCACCGGCTGGCCTTATACGCCAAATATTCCAAATGCAAATTATGTCCCTTATCCGAACAGTTCACGGAAACCAGTTCAAAAATCACTGGATATGAGATTTTATAAAGTATTTTCCCTGGCCAAACTGGAATTTGAACTATTCATAAAAGTTTATAATGTATTTGATACTCGAAATGAAAAATATGTTTATACGGATACGGGTCGATCAGGTTATACTTATGTAAATCGTTCACTCCAAGAGACAGAAGCATTCAAAAGTCATTATGGAGAAACGGGTATACATACTTGGGATGAATATCATAATCGACCGGATTATTACAGTTCGCCAAGATTAGTGACTATAGGATGGAGCATTAACTTATGAGTCCAAAAAAAATACATTTAAGTTTTTTGATTGGACTGGTTCTGATCTTTGGTAATCTAACCAAAGCAGCTTTTCCATTTCTAATAGATAAAGATTTCAAAGATGGCCCTAAGAAAGAATGGAGCCAATCCAAGTTTAAACGGTATTATCGATGGACAGAAAGAAATCGTGCCCGCATTTTAGAGGATGATGAACAGATTCTACGTCGCCAATATGCAATTATCACAGGGAATAAAATTACATCCGAGATTTGGAATTATGGTTCTATATCTAGGCCCGGTAATAGAATCACAGATATTATTTGGGAAGGTTTGGGATATGGATATGAGTTTGGTCCGTTTATTTGCGCTGAAGTTCCGGTTAAACCAAATAGTCATCCGGATGCTTATCCAAAAGTAGAAAATGGTGACACAACTTGGTTTGCCAGAGTAATTAGTGATGGTTTAGTAACAGATCCTGAACGATCTCCGGATGGGTCAGAGTTTTGGACTTGGGAGCCTTTGGCTCATAGTGATGAAGGTGTTTATTTTGCGGATCCAAATTCTGAAAAGATTCCAACATCAAGCGATATAGATCGCGATTTAGACGGAAAACCTGATAGTTGGGCAGATGATTGGTATAATCCAAATTTAAAAGATTATGTTTGGCCAGGAGATTTAAAACAAGGTTCATCCAATGCAGATGAAGAAGCATTTTTTGTATGTGATGATCGAAGAAACAAAGAGTTTGAATATTATCCCTTTCCAGACGATTCTTCTCGAAAGGGTTTGGGATTACAGATTGAATATAGGTATTACCAATGGGCAAATCCCTTAGCAGAAGATATTATTTTTCTGATCTATAAAGTAACTAATAAAAGTGAAAAAGATCTACATGAGGTAATATTTGGTATGTGGGGTGACCCTCATATTGGAGGTCCAAGTGATTGGAGTGATGATTTATCTTATTTTGATCATGAATTAAATATGGTTTATTGTTGGGATGAAGATGGTAGTGCGAGTGGAAGTGCCAGAAACCCCGGTTTTTTTGGGTATAAGTTTTTAGAAAGTCCTGGGAATCCTTATGATGGATTAGATAATGATAATGATGGAATGATAGATGAAAGTCGAAATAATAATGAAGATGATGATAATGACTGGGATGTTGAAAATGACGATATTGGTATAGATGGTGTTCCAAACACGGGTGACTGTGGTGAGGGTGATGGAGTACCGACAGCCCCAATTGATTGTGATAAAGAATATGATATTCGTGCACCAGGTGAACCTAATTATGAATGGACTGATTTAGATGAAGCAGATATGGTTGGGTTAACCGGCTTTTCGTCTCCATCATTTTCGGGAACAACAATTGCTGCTGATGACCGTGTATTTAATGATTTTTTGCAACCAGGTGTTTTTGATTCTGCAAATGCCACCCAGGCTGGAGATTATGTATTTATTTATAATTCAGGTCCTATTGACCTCCCGGCAGGTGAAACAAGAAGATTCTCTATTGCACTACTCGTTGGAGAAGACCATGATGATCTTACTTTGAATGCTATTACAGCGCAGGATATTTATGAAAGGAATTATCAATTTGCTAAACCACCTGAAAAACCAATTATTACTGCTGTTCCTGGGGATGAACAGGTCACCTTATTTTGGGACAACAAGGCGGAAGAGTCTATTGATCCTATATCAGATCAATATGATTTTGAAGGCTATGTGATATATAGAAGTACAGATCCACAATTTTTAGATCAACAAACAATTACAGATGATTTTGGTACTAAATTTCTTTTTGAACCATTAAAAATGGTTAATGGAGCACCTGCAAGATTTGATCTTGAAAATGATTACTTTGGTCTCAGTTCTGTAGTTTACTCCGGTAGAGGGACTCACTATAATTTAGGTGACAATACTGGGCTGGTTCATTCGTTTATCGATTCAAATAATGTGATTAATGGTCAAACTTACT
>Ga0209089_10005024_pt1 | contig 10908 bp, 8 predicted proteins | sample ArcticOcean_MG_C_FD_187431 | JGI IMG/M metagenome (GOLD analysis project Ga0209089, IMG submission 187431) | Marine microbial communities from western Arctic Ocean - ArcticOcean_MG_CB2_150 (SPAdes) (version 2) | ecosystem: Environmental > Aquatic > Marine > Oceanic | place: Arctic Ocean: Canada...
CCTGAAAACAAATTAATGAAATTTAATCCTCTCTCAAACTGGTCTTCAGCTCAAGTCTGGGAATACATAAGATCTAATGATGTTCCATTCAACAATCTGCATGAACAAGGTTTTATTAGTATTGGTTGTGAGCCATGTACAAGACCAGTATTGCCAAATCAAAATGAACGAGAAGGTCGTTGGTGGTGGGAAGATGCTACTCAAAAAGAATGTGGTTTACATGCGGGTAATCTAAAAAAATAAATATGCATATCACATTCGTTAAAAAAATAAAAACAGATGGAACACCATGTCGCAAATGCGCTGAAGTACAAGCTCGTCTTGAAAAAGATAATTACATCCAGAAAATAGATGAAATAGTTATAGCTGATGAAAGTAATAAAAACAGTAAGGGCATGCGATTAGCAAAAGAATATGGTATTGAGCAAGCGCCATTTTTCATTGTGGATGATGAGAAAAAAGGTATAGCTATATATACGATCTACTTTAAATTTATTAGTGAAATTTTTAATGAAAAAATAAACGAAAAAGAGATAGCTAAGGAAATACTAGACGCCGATCACAACTTGGATTATATCTAAGATATATCAAGCAAAATAAGTGGATTTTTTATTTACAATTGCAGGTTTTTTAGTTGGGTTCGTTATCGGTATGACCGGTGTTGGCGGTGGCTCTCTAATGACCCCTATTCTTGTGCTTGGATTTTCAATTCCACCCGCTATTGCTGTAGGTACTGATTTATTATATGCCGCTATCACAAAATCTGTTGGTGTTTTTGCTCACCATAAACATGGCAGCATTAAATGGAAAGTTGTTGCTCTGCTTTCTATGGGCAGTATACCTGCATCGTTCTGCTCAATCTTCGTTATTAAACAACTGAATAATGCCGGCATCAATTATGATGGATTAATATTATCAACATTGAGTTTTGCCATGATATTAACTGCGATTTTTTTAATTTTCCGTAATCAATGGCATAAATTAAGTAAGAATGAACATTTTGCTTTTGTACAAATACTTCATAAAAAATTTACAAAACATTTTACCATTTTTGCAGGTATTTTAATTGGTACGCTCGTTACTTTCTCTTCTGTCGGTGCGGGTGTAATAGGTGCTGCATTTCTATTTTTTCTATATCCAAAATATAGAACAATTGAAATTGTAGCGACTGATCTTGCGCACGCTATTCCCATAACTGCAATTGCAGGGATTGGGCATGCAAATTTAGGAACTGTTGATTACATTCTGCTTTTTAGTTTAATTGTTGGTTCATTGCCGGGCATCTATCTTGGAAGCTATGTTGGTAATTTAATACCTGACAAAATTATGCGCACACTACTAGCAAGTATGTTATTGATAATTGGGGTTTTGTTAATTCTATGAAAAACCCCCGCGTATCAGCATGATTTTCAATTGATACAATTAGATATTAGTTATGAATGTGACGATAATCTTCAATTATGATTGACAGACTGTCTTTTATTAGTAATTTTTCTTTTTTTAGTATCTCTAAATCGAAACCATCAATATTGAAATGGTGTTGATTTATCTCTTTTACTTTGCTCTTTAATTGACAATGTTTATTATAGAGTCTTCTGAAATTCTTATTTGTATCTATCAAATATTGCATAATTTCTTGATCTTGTTCAAACATAACATCTCCTCTCCAACTGAATTGGAAATATTATAAATGTAAATAGTAGATTAACGAACATTGGTTCTGGTCTCCTATGTTTTAATCACAGTTAAATCAAGGCCAAAAAAATGAATTGCTTTTGATATATTTTCATATTTTTAACAATTACAACATTAATACTAATTCCAAGAATATCAAGAAGAATATTTGTACTATATTAATCAATCTATTAAAGTCATATTTGAAAGTATTAATTGTTAATCACCAAAATGTTGTTGAAATTTATCTAAATAAAAATCTAATGACTATTATTAAAAACATTACTTATTTTGCTTTGATAATGCTGACTTTTTTACGTTCAGCTATCCCTTCTGAAACTAATCAGGAGTTTAATTTAACTAAGATTGCAGAGAATAACTATGTTCATATTGGCAATCATGTCTCAATTGAGGACATAGGAAATGATGATATTGCTAATATTGGGTTTATCGTTGGTAATAATTGTGTTGCTGTTATTGATACTGGCGGCTCAATAAAGACGGGAGAGAAACTCAAAAATAGTATTCGTGAGATAACAAAAAAACCAATCTGTTATGTAATTAACACGCACATACATTTTGACCATATTCTAGGTAATAAAGCATTTATTGAGGAAAATTCTAATTTTGTAGGCCATAAAGACTTAGCAGAGGCGATTAATCGGAATAGAGATTTTTTTCTAACTCAATTCAAAAATAATTTAGGGCCTAAGGCAAAAGCTTCGGATGTTGTAGGGCCAAATATTTTGATTGAAGAATCAACAAGATTAGAACTAGGTGGTCGCACTTTAACCTTAATTCCATTCTCAATATCTCATAGCTATAATGATCTGATAGTTATTGATAACAAAACAAAAACTCTTTGGGCTGGGGATCTAATTTTCAATGAACGCATACCATCATTAACGGGTAGCTTAAAAGGCTGGATAAAAACAATAGATAAAATAAAGAAATTAGATGTGCAGAAAGTAATTCCTGGTCATGGTGGAATTACTAAATCGCTAACAGAGGCTTTGAAGCAACAGCAAGATTATTTTAAACTTTTACTAAATCAAACACGAAAAGCTATTGCCGAAGGAATTTTTATAAATGAAGCGATGGAAAATATAGATAAAGATAACCAACTAAAATGGCTATTACACGACTATCAACATTCAACCAATGTCTCAAAAGCTTATACTGAGTTAGAATGGGAGTAATTTTGTTATATAATTATGTAAATATATTACAATCAAAAAATTATGCCTAATTACGATTATTTTTGTAAAAAAAATGGTAAAACCGTAGAGGTAAGCCATGACGTCAATACTAAATTAAAAACTTGGGGTGAAGTCTGTTATGTTGGTCAAATCTCACTCGGGGATACAGATATCTTAACTCCTGTCAGGCTCGTTATTAGCCCCCCCTCCATAAGCATCCCTACTAGCAACTCTGAACTTAAAGAAGTTGGCTTTACAAAATTAGTGAAGCGTGATGATGGTGTTTATGAAAATGTAACCGCAACTGATGGGGAAAAAAGATATATGAAAGCTGGTGACGAATCATCTCTTCCACATATAAATAAGAAAATCTCAAGTTAAATATAAAAAGTTATTGCTTTTTTAAAAAATAAAAAGCCCTTATTTATTAAATAAGGGCTTTAAATATAGAAGCCTGGCAGTGACCTACTTTCGCATAGGGAAACCCCACACTATCATCGGCGCTAAATGGTTTCACTTCCGAGTTCGAGATGGAATCGGGTGGTTCACACTTGCTATTGCCGCCAGGCAAACTGTTGGGTACGTTATCACTAAACAACGCAACCGCATTTAGAAAATTGATTACTTAAATATAAAGTATTTGTTACGTCACAAACTGTTTGAGTATTATATGGTCAAGCCTCACGGGCAATTAGTACTGGTTAGCTTCACACATTACTGCGCTTCCACACCCAGCCTATCAACCTTGTAGTCTTCAAGGGCCCTTCAGGGGAATCAAGTTCCCAGGGAGATCTCATCTTGAGGGAGGCTTCCCGCTTAGATGCTTTCAGCGGTTATCCTTTCCGTACATAGCTACCCGGCAATGCCATTGGCATGACAACCGGAACACCAGAGGTACGTCCACTCCGGTCCTCTCGTACTAGGAGTAGCTCCTCTCAAATCTCCAACGCCCACGGCAGATAGGGACCGAACTGTCTCACGACGTTCTAAACCCAGCTCGCGTACCTCTTTAAATGGCGAACAGCCATACCCTTGGGACCTGCTTCAGCCCCAGGATGAGATGAGCCGACATCGAGGTGCCAAACACCACCGTCGATATGAACTCTTGGGTGGTATCAGCCTGTTATCCCCGGCGTACCTTTTATCCGTTGAGCGATGGTCCTTCCATACAGAACCACCGGATCACTAAGACCTACTTTCGTATCTGTTCGACGTGTCTGTCTCACAGTTAAGCACCCTTTTACCTTTGCGCTCATAGCACGATTTCCGACCGTGCCGAGGGTACCATCGCGCTCCTCCGTTACTCTTTAGGAGGAGACCGCCCCAGTCAAACTACCCACCATACACTGTTCCCGACCCGGATAACGGGCCTAGGTTAGAACCTCAAAGATATCAGGCTGGTATTTCAGTTTTGACTCCACGCAAACTGACGTTCACGCTTCAAAGTCTCCCAGCTATCCTACACAAATATATTCAAAGTCCAGTGCAAAGCTGTAGTAAAGGTGCACGGGGTCTTTCCGTCTAGCCGCGGGTATACTGCATCTTAACAGCAAGTTCAATTTCGCTGAGTCTCGGGTGGAGACAGTGTGGCCATCGTTACGCCATTCGTGCAGGTCGGAACTTACCCGACAAGGAATTTCGCTACCTTAGGACCGTTATAGTTACGGCCGCCGTTTACCGGGGCTTCGATCAAGAGCTTCGCCTAAGCTAACCCCATCAATTAACCTTCCGGCACCGGGCAGGCGTCACACCCTATACGTCCTCTTACGAGTTTGCAGAGTGCTATGTTTTTAGTAAACAGTCGCAGCCACCTAGTCACTGCAACCCTCTTCTGCTCCAGCCGCAGGGCTTTCACATACAAAGGGCACACCTTCTCCCGAAGTTACGGTGCTATTTTGCCGAGTTCCTTCACCCGAGTTCTCTCAAGCGCCTTAGGATTCTCTCCTCACCCACCTGTGTCGGTTTGGGGTACGGTCTCACATAATCTGAAGCTTAGGGGGTTTTCTTGGAAGCATGGCATCAATCACTCTGCCCCAATAAAGGGACTCGTCATCACGTCTCAGGATTATGTTCCCGGATTTTCCAAAGAACACTCCCTACTCGCTTAAACCGGAACTACCAATCTCCGGCCAACCTAGCCTTCTCCGTCGCCCCATCGCAATTATGTGAGGTACAGGAATATTAACCTGTTTTCCATCGACTACGCCTTTCGGCCTCGCCTTAGGTGCCGACTCACCCTGCGCTGATTAGCATGGCGCAGGAAACCTTGGGTTTTCGGCGTGCGGGTTTTTCACCCGCATTATCGCTACTCATGTCAGCATTCGCACTTCTGATACCTCCAGCATGCCTTACAGCACACCTTCAATGGCCTACAGAACGCTCCTCTACCATGCGTGTAAACACGCATCCGCAGCTTCGGTACATAGCTTAAGCCCCGGTAAATCTTCCGCGCAGGCCGACTCGACCAGTGAGCTATTACGCTTTCTTTAAAGGATGGCTGCTTCTAAGCCAACCTCCTGGCTGTTTTTGCCTTCCCACATCGTTTTCCACTGAGCTATGATTTTGGGACCTTAGCTGGCGGTCTGGGCTGTTTCCCTTTCCACTACGGACCTTATCACCCGCAGTGTGACTCCCGTGATTGCACTTCTCGGTATTCGGAGTTTGCAATGGTTTGGTAAGTCGGGATGACCCCCTAGCCATAACAGTGCTCTACCCCCGAGAGTGAGACACGAGGCTCTACCTAAATAGATTTCGAGGAGAACCAGCTATCTCCGGGCTTGGTTAGCCTTTCACTCCTATCCACAGCTCATCCCCTAATTTTTCAACATTAGTGGGTTCGGGCCTCCAGTAGGTATTACCCCACCTTCACCCTGGCCATGGATAGATCGCCCGGTTTCGGGTCTACTCCCAGAGACTAATTCGCCCTATTCAGACTCGGTTTCCCTACGCCTTCCCTAATTGGTTAAGCTTGCCACTGAAAGTAAGTCGCTGACCCATTATACAAAAGGTACGCGGTCACACCCGAAGGTGCTCCCACTGCTTGTACGCATACGGTTTCAGGTTCTATTTCACTCCCCTCTCCGGGGTTCTTTTCACCTTTCCCTCACGGTACTCGTTCACTATCGGTCGGTAAGGAGTATTTAGCCTTGGAGGATGGTCCCCCCATATTCAGACAAGATATCACGTGTCCCGTCTTACTCTTCGTCACCCCACTTAAACCACCTTTCAATTACGGGGCTATCACCCGCTATGGCCGAACTTTCCAGAACGTTCATTTAAATGATTTAAGCTTGTGGTGAACTGGGCTTTTCCCCTTTCGCTCGCCGCTACTAAGGGAATCTCGGTTGATTTCTTTTCCTCCGGGTACTTAGATGTTTCAGTTCTCCGGGTTCGCTTCTACACCCTATTAATTCAGATGTAGATACTGTCGAAACAGTGGGTTTCCCCATTCGGAAATCTCCGGATCAAAGTCTGTTTGCCGACTCCCCGAAGCTTATCGCAGGCTACTACGTCCTTCATCGCCTCTTACCGCCTAGGCATCCGCCGTATGCGCTTATTCGCTTGACCATATAATCTCAAACAGTTTGGCGAACTACCACCATCCTACTTAACCCTTTTGCAAATTAAGTTTAGAGATCACATGTTTGCTGACGCTATACAAATGCATATACCCAAATACATTCTTTCGAACGTATTTGTTCCACAAACAACAATTGAGAGATCAATTGTTTGTGATAATCAATTTTCCAAATTTTTAAAGAACATGCACTATCAAGTAAGTCATTACTTACTTAAATCTTAAAGTAATTCTGGTGGAGCCAGGCGGGATCGAACCGCCGACCTCCTGCGTGCAAGGCAGGCGCTCTCCCAGCTGAGCTATGGCCCCGATAATACGTATTTTACCAATCAATTAGTGGCGATTAAATAAATCGAATCACTACTCCAGATTGAAATACGAATCTGGTGGGTCTGGGGGGATTTGAACCACCGACCTCACCCTTATCAGGGGTGCGCTCTAACCAACTGAGCTACAGACCCATACTTTAGTAACAACAATATTAATGTTGCTTCTGTATTCAGTCCAATTACATTGCCAGTTGGACCTTCACGCAATACATCTGATCAAGAAATTTGTGCGGGCGCTCGACGCATAGGATTGACCACTATACTTTTAAGGAGGTGATCCAGCCGCAGGTTCCCCTACGGCTACCTTGTTACGACTTCACCCCAGTCATGAATCACAAAGTGGTAAGCGCCCTCCCGAAGGTTAAGCTACCTACTTCTTTTGCAAGCCACTCCCATGGTGTGACGGGCGGTGTGTACAAGGCCCGGGAACGTATTCACCGCAGCATTCTGATCTGCGATTACTAGCGATTCCGACTTCATGAAGTCGAGTTGCAGACTTCAATCCGGACTACGATCGGCTTTGTGGGATTGGCTCCACCTCGCGGCTTAGCAACCCTCTGTACCGACCATTGTAGCACGTGTGTAGCCCAGGCCGTAAGGGCCATGATGACTTGACGTCATCCCCACCTTCCTCCGGTTTATCACCGGCAGTCTCCTTAGAGTTCCCACCTAAAATGCTGGCAACTAAGGACAAGGGTTGCGCTCGTTACGGGACTTAACCCAACATCTCACGACACGAGCTGACGACAGCCATGCAGCACCTGTCTCTCGATTCCCGAAGGCACCAATCTATCTCTAGAAAGTTCCGAGGATGTCAAGGCCTGGTAAGGTTCTTCGCGTTGCATCGAATTAAACCACATGCTCCACCGCTTGTGCGGGCCCCCGTCAATTCCTTTGAGTTTTAGCCTTGCGGCCGTACTCCCCAGGCGGTCAACTTAATGCGTTAGCTGCGCCACTAAATTCTTAAATGAACCCAACGGCTAGTTGACATCGTTTAGGGCGTGGACTACCAGGGTATCTAATCCTGTTTGCTCCCCACGCTTTCGTGCCTCAGCGTCAGTATTGCTCCAGAAAGTTGCCTTCGCCATTGATGTTCCTCCCGATATCTACGCATTTCACCGCTACACCGGGAATTCCACTTTCCTCTAACATACTCTAGCTTGGCAGTATCGAATGCAATTCCCAGGTTGAGCCCGGGGCTTTCACATCCGACTGACCATGCCGCCTACGCACGCTTTACGCCCAGTAATTCCGATTAACGCTCGCACCCTCCGTATTACCGCGGCTGCTGGCACGGAGTTAGCCGGTGCTTCTTCTGTAAGTAACGTCAAGCCTCAAGGATATTAACCTTGAGATTTTCCTCCTTACTGAAAGTGCTTTACAACCCGCAGGCCTTCTTCACACACGCGGCATTGCTGCATCAGGCTTGCGCCCATTGTGCAATATTCCCCACTGCTGCCTCCCGTAGGAGTCTGGACCGTGTCTCAGTTCCAGTGTGGCTGATCGTCCTCTCAGACCAGCTACAGATCGTCGCCTTGGTAGGCTATTACCCCACCAACAAGCTAATCTGACTTAGGCTCATCCAATAGCGCAAGGTCCGAAGATCCCCTGCTTTCCCCCGTAGGGCGTATGCGGTATTAGCAACCGTTTCCGATTGTTGTCCCCCGCTACTGGGCAGATTCCTAAGCATTACTCACCCGTCCGCCACTCGTCAGCGCAGAGCAAGCTCTGCCTGTTACCGTTCGACTTGCATGTGTTAGGCATGCCGCCAGCGTTCAATCTGAGCCAGGATCAAACTCTTCAGTTCAATCATGTTAGCTGCTTATGGCAGCAAATCTTTGGCTCGATAGTCACTGTATTAATTGACGTGTTTAGACGTTACATTAATAAAGCTTCCACCGAAAATTTATGGTGATACAAGCCATCAACGTAAGCGCCCACACAAATTACTTGATCAAAAATTGTTAAAGAACGAGAGGTTAGATACCCCTAACCGGGAGGCGGCATTATACATGTTGGTTAATCATGGTCAACACATCTTTATTGCATTTTTTGACACACGTAACATTTTGATCTACATGAATATTTTAAAAATATTATCCCGTGATTTTTTACTATTTTTTGGTTTAGAATGATGCTGAAAAATTACCAATTATGCTTACGACGGCAACGATAAATAGTTAAACGATCTATGCTTAAAATCTTGCCATTAATGATAAATTTTGGCTGTTTTGTTCAGGTGTTTGTTTGATTAAATCATCACCTATTTCACGAAAGACACTACAATTTTTATCCATGTTATAGGAAATGTAATGTTATCTTGGCGCATCCAGTCAATTTCCCGTGATGCTTGTTATTATAATGCCCGACAATTTAACGCGATTTGCATTTATAGGTCAGAATAGATGAATGTTCTATGCGATTAATTTCACTCTCGCAAATTTTCGTTTGCCGACCTGAATAACTGCAGAAAACCCTTCTTGTAGTATTTGTTTCCCATCATCAACTCGTTCACCATCAATCTTTACTGCAGCTTGTTTAATCATTCGATGCGCATCGGATGTACTGCTGACTAACTTTATTTCCTTTAAAAGATTCGCAAAAACTACCCCTTTGTCACTCACCTTAATTTCTATTTCATCAATAACGTCTGGAATTGCGTTATTACTAAAACGTTTTACAAAATCATTTTTTGCATCTTGTGCTGATTTAGAATTATGAAAGCGAGTAATAATTTCTTCAGCCAAGTCAAATTTTATGTCTCTAGGATTTGTTCCTGTCTCAACTTGTTTTTTATATTGTTCAATTTCACCGAGATCCTTAAAACTTAATAATTCAAAATAACGCCACATTAAAGTGTCGGATATTGACATAATCTTTCCAAACATTTCTTTTGCCGGCTCATCAATTCCAATATAGTTCCCCAATGATTTAGACATCTTCTGACTACCATCTAAACCTTCAAGTATCGGCATTGTAATAACGACTTGTGGTGACTTACCATGCACTTCCTGCAATTGACGTCCTACAAGTAGATTAAATTTTTGATCTGTGCCCCCAAGCTCAACATCAGCATCCAATGCAATTGAATCATAGCCTTGTATTAAAGGATAAAGAAATTCATGTATTGAAATAGGCTGGTTTGATTTATATCTTTTATCAAAATCATCCCGTTCAAGCATTCGCGCAACGGTGTGATGTGAAGCCAATCGAATTAAATCTGCTGCATTCATTTTATTCATCCATGACGAATTAAATACTACCTTGGTTAAATCTGGGTCGAGTATTTTAAAAATCTGCTCCTGATATGTTTTCGCGTTTTCCTTTACCTCTTCGGTGCTAAGTGAAGGTCGTGTTGCACTCTTCCCGGAGGGATCGCCAATCATTCCTGTAAAATCACCAATCAAGAAAATAATTTGATGCCCAAGCGTCTGGAATTGGCGTAACTTATTAATCAATACGGTATGACCGAGATGTAAATCTGGGGCGGTTGGATCAAATCCAGCTTTTATATTAAGCCTTTTGCCAGAGTCGAGCTTCTTTTTTAACTCTTCTTCGATTAAGACTTCTTCTGTCCCTCTGGAAATTAGCTCGATAGCTTTTTTCGTGGATACCATGTTTTCCCAGCTGATTAAATTAAATAGAAGATAGCTTATCACAGTCAAAAAACGATACGCAGTGTACAATTCATTTGTTGACGATGATGATTTCAAAGGCTATTGTAGCCCGTTTTATATAAGATAAACCGTGACTTACAGAATATACCTAAAAAATAACTGTAGAGCTGAAGTCCGATCGGGTAGGTATCATCCCATCCGCTCGTTCTTTTTTTTGGCGGTATGCTGTGCCTCCTTATTAGTATCAGGCTATTATTTTCTCTTTACCCCAAATATATCCAAAACAGAATTGCCTTCAACATTTATATCAGTTACGCCGATTGTGGATAGAGAGTTAGAGTCTTTCGCAAGAGAACAAGATCCTGTCAAATTAGTTTTAAGAAGTGCTGAAAATTTAACTACAACGAATAATTCTAAATTGAATGATAAAAAATTTGGGAAAAGCCCAAAAATCAATACTAAAATCTCTTGGCAATCCGTAGTCGTAAAACCAGGCGATAGTCTTGCATTAA
>Ga0209089_10005029_pt1 | contig 10899 bp, 11 predicted proteins | sample ArcticOcean_MG_C_FD_187431 | JGI IMG/M metagenome (GOLD analysis project Ga0209089, IMG submission 187431) | Marine microbial communities from western Arctic Ocean - ArcticOcean_MG_CB2_150 (SPAdes) (version 2) | ecosystem: Environmental > Aquatic > Marine > Oceanic | place: Arctic Ocean: Canada...
TGTAGCAAACCGCAAAGATATCAAGTTTCACCATTTGGTTGCCAACCAACCAATCATTAACGTCTTCAATAGACGAGACCCGTACTTTTGGGTGATGGACCCGCTTGTTGATGAAGAAGATTGGGTTAGAAAACCGCCAAGCTATGCAGAGTACATTCCTGAGAAGAACATTGAAATGATGACAACTAAGGCGAAGTATCCTCCACCTGATCCTGATGGTGGTACTTTTGCTGTGATTGGGCTAAGGACAGATGAAGCAAGAAACAGATTATATGGTTTGTTTACTTCAGGAGGTTATCTTACAAAGATGAACAAGCATGGAGTTAGGAATGCCCGTCCTATTTATGATTGGAAATATGGAGATGTATGGAAGTTGATTAAGGAATTCAATTTGGATTACAATAAATCATATGACACAATGTTGAGAACAGGCATCAAGAATTCAATGTTGAGAATTGGGCCACCAACAATGAATGCCGCAGGAATTGGGGTTTTGCAGATGTCAGCACGGGCATGGCCTCGGTGGTTTGATCGTGTTGCACATAGACTTCCGGGGGTAAGAAATGGGGTCCAGTTTGGGAAAAGGTCAATACTACCGTTGCGGAGGCATGGTGAATCATGGGAAGAGTGTTACATCAGAACTTGCATTGATGAAGCCCCGGAGTGGATTGCGGAAAGATCGTTGCGAACAATGAATGTATACTTGAAGCGGCATACGAATCATGCAACTGTCCCGTTTCCGGAAGTCCAGCCGTGTATGAGTTGTACTGGTTCAATTGCTTCGTGGAAGAAATTGTCTGAATCCTTGTATAGTGGTGATCCTATTTCATTGAAGGCAACCTTTTTGCCGTTTATAGAACCTGAGTTTTTCCGTCCGGGATCAGGAACATGGGGTGGAAAACCTTCATTTTAGGACTAGCATGTTGGAAAATAAAACAACTGGAAACAGATTTGGAGAGTATTCAGTAGCAATCAGGATAATGCACCGTGATGCTGGGAATCTCAATAGAGGGGATATCCTTATGGAATTATGTGGCTCACTTAAAGAGATGGATTTGGAGTATAAAATCATCTTAGACCAAAAAGATAGCAGTTTAGATACTTCTTTACGGTCATGGGCTTCAGGAGTACAAGAAGAGACAACACACGTTATGGTGTTAGAGGATGATGTATTTTTGCATTCCGGCTTTGCGATTATAATGCAAATGGCAATTACATCACGTCCCGACTCTTTAATCTCTTTTTTCTCGATGTCTCGTAGAATCAAGAAACTTTATTCTAAGCAAAAAGCAAATTGGATCGAAGTCCCAACATGTAGTTGGAACCAGTGTTGGATTATCCCATCATATTTGATTCCTGAGATCAATTTTTTCGCTGAACATTATGGGACTACAAAACATTGCTATGATTGTTGTCTGTCTGCATGGAGTTTGATTAACCACAGGAAGATGTATATTCTGTCTCCAAATCCTGTAGAACATGCTGGATACAGGGAAAGTATGATTGGGCATAGTCCAAAGTTGGCTGGAGTTAAGAGAAATTCTGGATTTTTTGTTGAATCTCTTGACCAATATGGTTATCTTAATTCGACTCCTGCTAAAATGGCAGGACTTAGGATTAGTAATTATAAGAATGAGGTTGACTTAGAATTACTAGAGTCTGATGGATTTATTGAAAAGTCTAGTACGGGGAAGATGCGGGTAATGGGGGAAGCACCTGAAATCGTTATGGATTCTAACTTCTAAACTTTAAAATCTAAAAATGAACTATGACTGAAGACTTGGAAATGAAACAGGGGAACACATCTCCGGAAGAAACTCAAACTAGAGTTTCAGAACGTGTTAAGAAAAAGGGGAAGAAAGCAATCAACAAAAAATTTGAGACGTTGGAGCGTCTGTCTGTAGAGTATGTTCCTGTTGGCAATTTGTATCCGAATGACTGGAATCCTAATCGCCAGAGTGACCACGACTTTGAATTGTTGATACGTTCTATGGAAGAAGACGGATTCACTCAACCGATTGTTGCAGTTAAAAAACCGGAAGGTGGATTTAAAATTGTGGATGGAGAGCATAGGTGGAGAGCAGCTAATACATTGGGATACGAGGAAGTCCCAGTTACTGTTGTACCAATGAGCGAGGAACAGGCAAGGATTGCCACACTCCGACATAATCGTGCCCGTGGTAGTGAGGATGTAGATTTAACCGCAAAATTGCTTCGTGACCTTGAAAAAGTTGGTGCAATTGACTGGGCACAGGATTCTCTGATGATTGATGATGCAGAGCTTGAGAAGATGTTGACGGATATTGCTGTTCCTGAAGCATTAGCCGCAGAAGATTGGTCGGAGGCTTGGGAACCGGAAGATGTTACTCAGGATGGGGCTGATCCGGAGTCTGTAAGAACTAGGGAGATAACAGGCACTCAAGGGCAACAAGTTGTTTCTGCATCAACCTTTGAAGCAGTTGAGAAACAACGTGAAATGGAGAAGAAACTTGTAGAGGCAAAAACTGCTGAAGAACGTCAAGCGTTGAAGAGGGACAACGAGATTTTCCGTATCTATCTAACTTTCACAGGTCAAGAAGCAGAGATAGTGAAGGGTGTTCTTGGAGAACGTGCAGCGGAGAAGTTAGTTGAACTTTGCAAGGAAAAACTTGATTTGAAGGTTGATCTTCCACCTGAAGGAGTTGAATGAGTAAATCCAGTCCTCTTTCTGCTCAGGAACAAGGGCAGATGAAAGCTAAGTACGAAGTTGGTAAGGCAATTCGTGACATAGCAAATGATTTGGGGGTTTCTCCGTCTACAATTACAAATCATGCAAAAAAAGGGGGCTGGAAACATGGGATAAACAAAAAAGTGATTGCACAGAAGGTAGAACTTGAGACACAGAATGTTATTTTTGCAAAGAATGTTGAACGGTCAACTCAAGAGACAGAAAAGTTCTTGCAGGATTCTGAACGCATTAGAGCATTGACTCTTTCTGTGATTGGTAAGATACTAAAAGCGCGTGACCCCACTAATAATGACTTGCACCTGAATATGGAAGATGGCGAACTCTATTTCCAGTATCTCAAAATTGGAAAGATCGCAATGGAGACTTTAAATATTCAGTATATGGGGAAACGCAAAGCACTCCGCATGGATGACCAAAAAGAAGCTGACCTCACTGTTTTACCTTGGGCAGACTAAATGGTTAGGCACTGTACATGTTTTCTTTATATGCACAGGAAACCTGAAAAAAAGTACATGTTTTCTTCAAAAGATATTTCATGTTGACAGAATCTCAGCGACTGGTTGCAAATAGTTCAGCTAGATTCAAGGTGGTTGCAGCAGGTAGGAGATTTGGAAAATCCTATCTTGCAATGAGTGAGATGGCAAAACATGCCAGACATCCTAATTGCAAGGTGTGGTATGAAACTACTACCTATGGTGCTGCAAAGAACATAATGTGGTATCCTCTCAAGAGAAAACTGATAGATTTGCACTGGAGTCGAAACTTCCATGAGGTTGCTATGACAGCATGGTTGATCAATGGATCGGAGATTTCTCTAAAAGGTGCTAATAATCCTGACTCTCTCCGTGGCGTTGGTCTTGATTACAATGTAATGGATGAAGCTGCTTACATTGACCAACGTGTATGGACAGAAGTGATTCGCCCAACACTCTCTGACCGTTTGGGTGGTGGATTATTCATTTCGTCACCGGAAGGTCGTAACTGGTTCTGGGAACTATACCAATATGCAAAAGAAGGTTCTGACCCAGATTGGGAGGCATGGCAATTCACGACTTTGGAAGGGGGAAATGTCCCACCTGAAGAAGTAGAGTCAGCAAAACGGTCGCTTGATACTAGAACTTTCAATCAGGAATACCTTGCAGAGTTTGTAACTTATACAGGTTTGGTCTATTATGGTTTTTCTGATGAAAACGTTGTTGATATCCCATATAACCCTAATTTGGATGTGCATATTGGGATGGACTTTAATATTGACCCTATGACTTCGACAGTCTTTCAATATACTGAAGATGGGGATGCAATGGTTGTGGTTGATGAACTTGAAATTTATGGGTCAAACACAGATGAGATGGCAGAAGAGATTCTTACTCGATTCCCTGAGAATATGATTACTGTTTATCCTGACCCAGCTTGTGTTCAGTCAAGGACATCGGCAGGAGGTAGGACTGACCTAAGTATTCTCCAGAAATATGGTTTCAAGTGCAAATACCGCAGGAAACATCCATTGATTCGTGATAGAGTTAATGCAGTGAATTCTAGGTTTTGTAGTGCAGACTCCGATAGGCGTTTGCTGATTAACAAAAAATGTAAAAAATTGATTCGCGCATTGGAACGCCATTCTTACAAGGAAGGGACAAGCATCCCAATGAAAGGTGGAGTAAATGATTTTTCGCATATGACAGATAGTATAGGTTATCTTACAGAATATCTGTTTCCTGTTGATAGATCAGAAATACATTTAACAAAAATAATTGGAGTTTAATAAGATGCACACTTCTAAAATAGGCTCTTCTGGTGGGGGTGTTTCCACGCAGAGATATGACCATGAACATCCAGAATACCGTGATAACCTTGTATTCTGGAATAAATGTAGAGATACTTATAATGGAGAGGAAGCGGTTAAGAAAAATCCTTCGTATCTGCCTTACCTTACCGGGATGTCTGATGAAGAATACCATGCGTATAGGGAAAGGGCAGTATATCTGAACACAATGAGAAGGACTGTGCATGGCATGGCAGGTGCTGCTATGAGAAAATTGCCAGCAGTAAACTTGCCTAAAACTATTCAGGATTATGTTGAAGATATTGATCTAAGAGGAACGACTCTCTACGAGTTCATCCACAAAGTTCTGACTGAAACACTGATCACTGGTCGATGTATTATAGTTGTAGACAGACATTACAATGGTCGTGCTTATCTTTCTCTCTATAATGCAGAGTCATTTATTAACTGGCGTATTGAGGATGGAAATTCTGTTATGGCTACATTCGTAGAGGATTATGATTACTCTGAGGATGGATGGAACCATGAGGAAAAAACGCAATATCGCATTTTTGATATAAATGATTCTGGATTTGTAAATATCCGTGTTGCTGAAGAATATTTGCCTGAGAACGATACTCCGGGGGGGTTTAAAATTTTAAGTGAAGTGCTACCTAGTGTCCGTGGTGAACCCATGTCAAAGTTGCCTGTTGTTGCTGTGAATACTATGGGATCAAGTTATTTAGATGTTGATAGACCTCCGCTTCTGGATTTAACAAATCTCTCACTTGCTCATTATCGTGCAAGTTCTGATTTGGAACATGGTCGGCATTTTACTGCACTCCCACAAGGTTGGATAACAGGAGTTGATCCTGATGACCATTCCTCTGGAATCGTAATTGGGTCTTCATCTGCATGGTTGATCCCCAATGAAGGCGCACGGGTTGGGTATCTGGAATTTACAGGAGCAGGACTTGGGTCATTGGAAAATTCTCTTAAGGAGAAGGAAGCAATGATGGCGATTGTTGGCGCACGTCTACTTGAAGGAGGTAAAAAAGGTGTTGAATCGGCAGATGAAACAAAGGTAAGACAAAACATAGAAACTAGCGTCCTATCTAATGTAGTTATGTCGGTTCAGAATGGTATGACCAAAGCGTTGAAATATTTAGTTGATTGGGAAGGTGGTGACACTAGAGAAGTTAGTGTTGAGATGAACATGGACTTTGTGAATGTCCGCTTACCACATCAAGAGATTATTGCTCTAGTACAGGCATATCAGATGGGTGGACTTTCAATGGACACGTTGCTCTATAACCTGAAACAAGGAGAGGTCATTCCACATGATGTTTCTATTGAAGACGAACGAGATAAGATAGAGTTAGAACATGGCGCACTCTCAAATATACCAGAAGGGCAAAAGTTCAACGAAGTACAGGAGCAACCAGAAGTTATCACCGAAGCTGACAAGAACATCAATCCTAACGGAGATGCGTCATGAAATTTACAAGAGGCATCTCAAGTGTATAAAAGTTTCTTATGGTGAAACTAAAGATTTTCTTGAAATAGTAAAAAAGTTTCGGTATGATCTCCAGTCATTGATTATGCCGAACCTTTTTCTTAATGGTCTTAATCACAGTCCAAAACGTAAGGGTTATGACGATATTTTGGTTCAATCAAATTTTCGTGCATCACTTGCAAAGAATGAGATTATAAGCCATCTAAACACTCTTATTACTAATGTATATGAACGAGAGGTAGTATGGGTTATTGATCTACTAAAAAAGACAGAACAGTGGGAGTTCCCAACTGAACAACCACGTCTCTTGTCTTCTTCTCCAAATAATTCTGTAATGCAGAATTCGCCTGAATCATGGACACTCTCGATCATGAGTAGTTTCATAAGGGATTGGGGTTCGACTCTTAGACGTATGATTGTAATGAGAGAAGGTGATGGTAATATATTTGCTAGAATTTTTGATGAGAACTCCCATGAGTGGGGATTGCTGAAAAGTAAATTGACAAATCTTGTCAGAACGTCTATACTAGAAAAAGTAAATGAAGCTAGGTTGAATACATTTGTTTTTAATCGTGGGGATATGAAGTATGCTCAGAAAACTCATCCTTTCTCTAATTCTGATAGGGGTGTTTCTTCTTCTGGAGATCATAGCATTTTTCTTATACCTCTTGATCATGTTACTGGATATCCTGAAGACTGCTACCCAGTACTTGATAACTTTAACAGTCTCGCTACCATTGTCCCTTTGGAGTTCATTGATGAAGATTCAAAAGGGGGAGGAGTTAGTGACAAAACAAGAAGGCTCGCTGGATTTGTTGACGAAGATGCAAGAAGATGGTTCAGCAGTCAAACTAAAGGTTTCCAAGAAAAAGAGCTTGGGTCTGCGAAATACAGGCTCTTGAATCGTGATAAAATATCAAATCGGCAAATTTGGAATTTTGGACAAAGCAGGACGGGGTTGGGAAGTCTATAAGTTTTGTAGATATTCTTGTTGAGTCTGAAATAAGGGGGCATTGTTTGATAAGATGCTCTTCAGGTACGGAAGCCCAAACACTTTTGGCTAGGCTCATGGTGAGTCTTGATAGAAAAAGGTTCGGGTGTTCCGTTATTAGGGATCGGGAAGTGAATGTCTTCACTGTCAGTTATTCAGGAGAGGATGACATTTAACGGGGTCCGTGAACCATAACTAATTGGAGCATATAATGGCAGAGAAAGAAAATATAGTCGAAGAGGAGAGTGTTGCTGCTAATGAAGATTCAGTAGCAGATGATTTAACCGAAATTGAGGATAAGCAGTATTCTTCTTCTGAGGTTAAGGATTTAATCCAAGAGGCACTTGCTTCTGAAGTTAAAGGCTTGAAAGCAAATAATAGCGCACTTCGAGAGGAAAAGAAAAAAGCTAATGATAAAGCCAAATCGAATGCACAGATCATTGCAGAGCTTGGTGGGGAAGCAGGGTTAAAACAGATACAAGAATTGCACTCCCAATTGCAGAAGGATGATGAGGTTCGTTTGTTTGTGTCTGGAGATCGAGAGAAATACAATGAACGTATAACTTCTCGCGTAAAAGCTGATAATGCTGCTAAAATAAAGAGTCTTGAAGAAGATAATCGTTCTCTCCAAGTTGCCACGGAAGATGCGATTGGACGCTATCGTTCCCGTGAAGTTCTTAACTCAATCAGTGATGGATGTGTGAAGGCAGGAGTTAATCCACGGTTGATGAATGCAATGGTATCTCAAGTTGAGAAAGTTGTCTACTATGATCCTGAAACTGAGGGGGTTCTTGTTCGTGAAACTTCTGATGGTGCAGTAAGGTATGGGAAGGATGGTACACCCATGCGTGTAGAAGAATTTGTTGACTCTCTTAGAGAAGATCAATCAGAGTTGTTTCTACAATCTACTGGCTCCGGGGCTGCAGGTTCTATAAAAACTCGGCAGGGGGCTAGTATCACTACTGAATCTATTCGGAATATGAGTGTAGAAGAATACAAGAAACATAGAGAAACAGGCAGCATTAAATAGTTTTGAGCTTGACATTGGTTCCTGCCCTGTCAAAATAAAAGTAACAAGATTCCATCTGTTATTACAGGGGGCATAAAAACCCCCTGACCTACCTTTTGCCGTGTTGGACACGGTATCTAGTCTCCCTTGAAGGGACCATTCCCATTAGCGCAGGGCGCAGCGGTAGACTGTTGAATTGTCAGCAGTCATGTTGGGTAAGCCCGTTAATGGGACTGCTCCACTCTAATTAACTATTTTTATATAAATTACGAGGTCATAATGTCTACTAATACATTCTTGACTCCCGACATAATTGCGCGGGAGTCTCTTGTGGTTCTTGAGAACCAACTTTTGAGTTCGACTGTAATGTCGAATAACGTTGCCTCAGATTTTTCTGGTGCAAAAATCGGTGATACTATTCGCGTAAAGCGACCAACTTTCTTTGTTGCTGAAGATTGGGGAATGACTCATGGAGCAGATGTAACAATGCAGTCTGCGGTGGAAACCTCTGTAAATGTGGTCATCGAAAAACTGTATGATGTCTCTTTTGAAGTCACTAACAGTGAGATGTCTCTTGAGATTGATCAATTCTCAAGTAACTATCTTGCTCCTGCAATGGCTGCATTGACGCAGAAGATTGATAAATATGCGTTTGGCAAAGTCAAGCAACTCGGTGGCTTGTCCCAAGGTGGCGATGGGTCTGCAGCATACACTCCTCTTGCTTCTCTTTCTGACATTGCAAATCTCTCTGAGAAACTTAATGACCAGCAAGTCCCGACAGTTGGGCGTAAGATGGTTGTTTCGTCAAAGCAACAAACCAAGATGTTTGCGATTCCTGAGTTTGTTCGTGTTGATCACCGAGGAGGAGCAACGTCTCCGGTAATTGAAGCACAGCTTGGCAGGTTCATGGGATTTGATGTTGTCATGTCTCAGAATATGCCATCTCACACGAATGGTGCATGCCCAGATGAAGATTTGACCTTGACGGCTAATGCAACTGTTGGTGATACCACCATTGGTCTTTCCGGAGCGAATGATTCAGAAATCCTCTTAGCTGGCGACACTCTTCGTATTACCTATAATGATGGTATTCAGCGTGATCATAAGGTTACGAATGCTACTGTTACTGCGGCTTCTTCTGCGTTTGCTGGTGTTACAATCAGTCCACCGATCTATGGGCATGATGAAGTTGCTGTTCATGCAACTGCCAAGATCGCTGTTTCTGCCGCCAAAGCAGTTACAAATGTCTCAAGTTTTGATGGAGCAGCTTCTACTTATACGATGAGTGGAGCATTCGTGAAAGAGGCATTTGAACTTGTCTTTATCCCACAGGCAGAGCCGATGGGTCCGGGCACAAGTTCGGCTTCCGTTAGTTATAACGGTATGTCATTGCGCGTCCTTCAGACTTATGATCATCTAAGGAAGAAGGATATGATTTCCATTGACGCTATGGTCGGTGCTGCTTGTGTTGATGGACGTTTGGGTTCTGTCATCACTGGTTGATTAATTCATGTGCGGTCACTTAGTATTCTGGGGCCGCACATTACAAATTGGGTGTAAATATGTTTATTGAAGTTTGGAAAAGTAACGGGGTTGGCCCCATGTCTATCCTGAAAAATAGTCTTGCAGAGTATTTGGCTAAAGGATTTACGACAGAGAACCCTAAGCAACGTAAGAAACGCGAAAAACCAGAATCACCACCAGCCCCACAACCGCAACGCGGTGGCTTTGATGAGACTGGGAATAAGCCAATCCGAAAATCGCAAGCATCGTAGGGGGTAGATGGCATTCGACTCGACTGTGGGTGGTGCGTCTGCCAATTCGTTTGTATCTGTTTCTGATGCTGACACTTATTTTGGTGAGCGTCTAGGATCAGATACTTGGACAACTGCATCTACTGCTGACCGCGAGAAGGCATTGATCATGTCTTCAAGATACTTGGATAAACTTTCCTACTATGGAGAGCGTAAGACGGACACGCAAAATTTGGCGTTTCCAAGAAAGTATCTGCCTGATCCAGACCCAATAGGGAATTATTGGGATCATTTGAAGACTGCTGGACGTGGGTATCTTGATGAGGCTACAATTCCTGATCGAGTAACATATGCTACTTGCGAACTCTCACAGAAATTGCTTGCAAGCAACACAGTGTTTGATGATCCTTCCTTGAGGCAATTTAAGGAGCTACAAGTTGAAGGAGTTGTGAAATTGGTAATAAACTCTAATTCTCTTGATAGAGTTCTTGATCGTAACATAAAAGGCTTTCTGTCGCCACTTATGGAGAGTGGTGGTTTAGGGGTCAGACTTAGGCGAGGTTAATTGGCTGCCGCACTCAATACGCTTGTAAAGGATGTTGTTGCGAATGTCTTCGCAAATAAATTCCTTCCGTCAATGGAAGTCTCTCGTGATGGGACATACAAGAAAGTAACTCTTGGAGCATTTACTCCATCCACAGGAGCAGTTTCAAGCACAGAGGAATCAGTCTCTGTAAAGATAATTAAGAGAAGTCATCGTGTGGATTCGGCTAGTGGGTCAGCTAATAACTCTACAGGAATTGCCAGTGAAAGAATAGGTGGGCAATCAAAAACTTTTTTGGAATTCTTAGTCCAGCCAATTTCAGGAGTCTTACCTGAACAGGGTGGTGATGATATTATCGTGGTTGGGAGTGAAACTTTCAACGTCCATGAAGTTAATTCTATTGACCTTGGCCCAGATAGTCTCCTCTACAAGATTACTGCAATCGGTGGATGATGGCAAAAAAAACCTCAAAGAAACGGAAGTCAAATCAGGCTGCTGCTGAAGTTTTTGTTACCTCACTTGTAACACGGTACACAAATGTAGAGCAAGATGTAAAAACGAAGGTCGCAGAAGCATGTATAAGTGGGTTTGAGGA
>Ga0209089_10005036_pt1 | contig 10894 bp, 9 predicted proteins | sample ArcticOcean_MG_C_FD_187431 | JGI IMG/M metagenome (GOLD analysis project Ga0209089, IMG submission 187431) | Marine microbial communities from western Arctic Ocean - ArcticOcean_MG_CB2_150 (SPAdes) (version 2) | ecosystem: Environmental > Aquatic > Marine > Oceanic | place: Arctic Ocean: Canada...
GTGCATCACCCACTCCTGTTTCTTCGTCAAGAACTTCTTCGGACTCTAATAAGGTAGCAAATCCTGCGGCACAAGCTATGGCATCATCCGCTTCTCCTAACAGACTAGCTAATTCTCGTCCTGCTTGTTGGATTCCACTATTACGTATGAAATCTTGAGTCGCGGCAATCAAAGCATCTTTCATAAAGGATCCACAATTAGTGAATCCATCCGAAACTCCTTGAACTTCTTGAAGAGTGTCCCATATTTCTTCTCCCTGAGACCCCGGATATGTGGTCTTAACTATATCTTCGCTTATTCCGTCCGGTCCAGTGATGTCTAGGGATTTTCCTGTTTCTGTCATCTTGTCGGCTTTGCCTGATGAAGGCGACTTCATCATTCCACCGACACTGCCCATTGCGGCAGTGGGATTAGCAAACGTTCCCGTTCCCTGTGATCCTGATATTACGCTACTTGGTGATAATGCCATTTTCTTTCGTTAATTTAATTTTAATCCTGCGCCCTTAACCCAGTTTATTGTTCCCGCTTCTGTAGTTACACCCTTGGCAGAGGTGACTGTAGTATCGTCTAATGAATCGATATTACAAGCTCCTCCTGATTCTATGTTCACATCACCACCGGAAACGAAATTCAGATCACCTCCAGCATCAAAGGTTATATCACCATCTGCTTTAATTTCAACATTCCCGGTGACTTCAATTCCTTCATCACCAAAGACAATGGTGTAATTGTCCATCATAACGGTTACTGTTCGTGTTCCATCTGGTCCTATCTCTTCGTTTGTACCTGACATATGATACCTCATAAGTCGTTCAGACCCTGGTGTATCGTCCCATTCTTCTACGTGACCACTCTCGCTTGCTCTTACGTGATTAAATGGATACTGAGCCTTATAATTATCCATTGGTAATCCTTCTTCCGGTTTAGAATCTCCTCCCCCTACACTCGGTGGTCCTTCGAAATCTTTGCGTGCCCGTCTATGCGTATCGGGTTCTCCTAGATGTGTGGCTTTTGGATATATCCCGTTTGGATCGTTAAAACCAGTCTTAGCTGGCGGCTTAGTAGGATATCCCCCTAGCGTTCCCATCATTATAGGTTCTTGACAATTAGCTCCATCTCTGAAGAATCCCATCACCCACGTACCTTCAACGGGACCAAGTGGAGTTGTTCCGATTCCATTCATCGCGGCGCTCGTAATTGGTTGCATTGGATGAGCCCAGGGTAGATCAGGAGTAGGAATTCCTTCATCGACACCTAGCTCCATTTTGTCTGTATGCAGACCAGCTATTCGTACTTTGCATCTTCCCAAACACATCGGATCTCGTCTATCTTCTACGACACCCATAAACCAGATGAAACCATCAAATCCCATAAATTGCATAATCTATTCTCCTTTAAGAACGTTCTTCAATTACTTTGTCTGGATCCCCAAAGAATCCATCCTTCATACACTCTAATGTCATTGTATATCCTGCGTTAGATATCTTATGATGTATTGCGGTGACTAACCATTTTCCTGTCATATACTGATCCTCGGGCACATCGTGAACGTGAATATGAGTCGGTATTCGGAGCATTACGACATCACCGGCCCAGCAATTTGAATCACCAGGAACATCAAATTTAATCGTATTCGTCTCCATTTCATTCATCTTCATATCGTAGAGTGGATAATGACTATTTTCTCCCTTATCGTGGATATTATAAAGATAATTAGAACTCATAAAACCATTATGTTGCCATACATTAAAATCTGCGAACGGGGCGGCTTTCGGTCCGTTCAGCCCGATACCTTCCGCCATTACGATATTTTTCTTACCATCGTATTCAACTTCATAACTATCTAGCGACTTTTCAAGAATATTATGTGCTAATATCGAACTACCATACTGACCATTTACTTGTCCGACCGGTATATTAAATCGAGACTGCTCTGAATATTTGTCCATAATTGCATTATCAACTGTAAATCCTTTCGCATCTTCGACAATTTTCGTGGGCATATTCTTCAACTGAAATGCTCTCATTATGTCTCCGCCTTTTAATTCGTCTACCGTGACAAATTTGAACCCATCATTATTTTCAAAGAATAGATAATTGGATTCTCCCTTTGCTGATACAGAGTTTTTAGCAAGAAAATTCATTAATTGAAAAGGATTCCAATTCGGTACAACCATATTCTTTTCGTGAAGAGAAGGAGATACTGTGAAGTCAGTCCATAAATATGATCCAAACTCCATAATATTCACACCTACATATTCTGCTATCTCTGATGCCGTCATTTTCTGAAATGAACGACTTATCAACTTTTTGTTGTTAGTAAAGAGATAAGGAGATGATATTCCTATATTATATGTGGTAGTTTTTGCAGTCTTTGTTCCACCAGATATAGAATCAACTTTCATCTCCTTTTCAAGATTGGAAGTTTTCAGCGATGCCGTATTCGGAGTAAGTATTTCAAAATGGACTTGTTCTAGACCAGAGCCGATAATACCATTAGCTTCGACCATTCCTGTTCCATCTTCTATCGTTATGTTGCCGTACATACAGTTATTGTATATCGACTCCCAGATACTCATTCCTTTAATGATACCACTCAATTCGGCACTATCTCCTTTGTAGTTAGTGAACTCACAATTCCAATCAGACGTTGATCTAGGATCTAATGTCTCAAAGTTTGGGGTCATCATAGTCTATTCCTGATATTGTTGTTTAGTGTTTCTCATCCATTTCGCAAATTCGTCCGCTACATCCGAGACGTGGTTAGATTTGAGTAACATAATATGCCTCAACTCATCATTTAAATGTATTTCCCATTCTAAATTAGTAACCGGCACCCTGTCTTCCTCTACGGATTGATCGGGATATTGAATATATTCAGAATCTTCATAATGATGAATTTCATCTTGGTCGTCATAAATTTTGTTCACATAAGCATAGACTTCTGTTTCTTTTTTCACCCAGTCATAGAATGGATCAATCACTTTATTTATTGCACATACAATCCACCAATAGTCTGAATTCCCATAATACTGCTCTGCTACTTTTTCAGGAGTAGCAGTTTCGTCTATAGTTACGGAATAATACATTGTTGCATATTTTTCAACTGTTTTGAGCATATTTAACCTGTGTGTAATATCAGATATGTTTACTCCATTATAATTTAGTTGAGGAAGTATTTTCGTATATTTTGCCATTAGTAACCTCCAACTTGATCTATATCTTCTTGAGTGATAATTGCGTTTTCTTTAAGAGTTACATTTAATTGAGTTTCAATTGGAGCTCCGTCTTCATAAGCATTCCACGTTCCTGTCGGTGTGTAATTCACTTCTACTGATTCGATAAAAGAATCTTTTATTTGAAATAAATGAGGATTTATTTTATCCCCATACCAGAATTCTACATTGACTGTTACAGGAATACCTAGGCGTCCTATACTTCTCATAGAATCTTGTTTTTTATCATTTGACTTGGGAATTGGAGTGTGTCTCACACCGTTTTTTGCCGTTGCGTCTATCTCCATTGTCGATTGTTTATGAGCCTTAGCAGAACTCTTATAATCTGTATTAGCACCAAAAAGCCCCTTAACTACAGGAGATGAGAATTTTTTAAACGCAAAGCAAATTGTTTCAATCGCATTTTGTTCTTCTCTATTTTGAGGTATCATTCTCCAATTTAAAGTATGTGACCTTAATGATGCACCGTCATAGACTAATCCCATCATTTGGTTTTGTATTGATCCCATAGCCATTTTGCCTGAATTGTTTATGTTGGCCATTGACGACACAAAGTCAGCAAATTCACTGGCAGCCCCTCCGGCAGCCATAGCGACCTGAGAAAAGGCTTCTGCTCCCATTCCCGAATATCCGGCTACTGCTGAATTTTCTGAACCTCTATTAACCATTATATTATCTGATGCTGTATATCTCTGATTATAGTTAGTACCAAGAGTTAATGGCATAGGTAGCCAAATATTAGCAAGAGAGTCTTTATCCAATGCGTGTGATTGTCCTTTTATTACTTCCGGTGCTTCAGTCGGTATCCAAGAATTGATTATTAATCTTGTCCAAAAATTTCCCGCTGATACATCATCTAACGGAAATTTAAATACTTTGGGTCCTGGTTCGGCGATCTTGGAGGCATCAGGCGCAAATTTCGCTGAGTCGTGTTTATTGTCCTGCAAGCTACTGGTAACATCTGATATTGCTACAGAGCCTGATCCGTGGGAACCAATCTGCGGTCTATCTGCTCCTTTTATTAATGGCATATGTCCTTCTCTACGTGATAATGAGTCCTTTAAACTATTTATATAAATAGTTGATATGGCTTATAAGGGAAACTATAAAGTAAAAAATCGCTCAAAATATGTGGGTGCTGTCGATAAAGTTCGATATCGCTCATCTTGGGAACGCAGATTTATGGTATATTGTGATGTGACACAACCAAAAATCGAGAGATGGAGTAGTGAAGAAATTATATTGCCCTATAAGAGTCCGGTTGATGGGAGAGTCCATAGATATTTTCCAGACTTTTGGATTGAACAAAGAGATGAAAGTGGTAAATTATCTACAATGGTTATTGAAGTAAAACCTAAGGCGCAATGCGGACCACCTAAGAAGCCGAAAACTAAAACTACTAAGAGCAAATATAGGTATTTACGTGAAATGAAAATGTGGAAAGTGAATGAAGCAAAGTGGAAAGTAGCAGAAGAATTTTGTGCTGAAAGAAAGTGGACATTTAAATTACTCACAGAGGACCATTTGGTAAAGTAATATGGCAATAAAGATCGCAAAGAAATTAATTAGTGTCGCAAAAGGAACAGAAAGAGTTGGTTCTGATGGTATCAAGTATCGTTGGATGGGTGGACAATGGTTGAAAATAGCAAAATCTGGTAAGAGTAGTCAGGTAGCACGAAGAGCTATTGGAGCCGAATTGACTTCTTCTGCGATGTCATCGAAAAGGGGATCGAAGGCTAAACAAGCAAAGAAATCTGTAGCGTGGTTTAAGAGAAAAGTAGGTGAATCTGCTAGAGGATTCAAGAAAAAATCAAAACTAGCTCTCGGAAAGATGTATACGTTTGGGTATGACGCCAAATATAAGGAAGTTCTACCGTATTGGGATAAATTTCCTCTTATTATTGTGCTTGATGTGTATAGGGATGGGTTTATGGGACTCAATTTTCATTATGTATCTCCTGTAGACAGGATGGTCTTTTTCAAAAAAATGATGAAATTCTCTACTCAACACGGTGAAGTTGAAACTATGACAGCCGCGGCGAAATTCAATGTCTCTTGGGATGCAGTACGAAATGTAAGACACGCTGACAAAATGATACATAAATACTTATATGGTCACGTAAAAACAAGTCTACTAGAAGCACCTCCAAATGAATGGGAGAACGTTATATTTCTACCATATCAGAAATTTGTCGGTGCTAGTGCAAAATCAGTTTGGAGTAAGTAATGAAAATATCAGAATTTAATGAAGTAATAGCAGGTGAAGATTTCGCTAGAAATAATATGTATTCTATCGAAATTTATATGCCCCGAGGACACAAAACCATGGGGACTTCTGGTTCTGGTGGATACTTAGGAAAATTCTACACTGGAGCAGATTTGGAAAAGGGGGGAGCTAAATTTCTTTCGTATAAAGCAAAACAAGTAACATTACCAGGTAAATCTCTAGGTACAATCGATGGTAGACGATTTGGTCCAGTATTTAAAGTAGCAAATGATTTAATAGTGGACACAACAACTATGATATTTATGTGCGGAGAGGATTTTGCAGAACATAGATTCTTTGATGGTTGGTTATCTGCTATTGTAGGACAAGTTAAACACGCTACAGGGACATCTTTGGGGGCTCCTAGAAAACATAGACAAGTATATACTTTAAGTTATTATCTGGATTATGTTGGACAAGTTCACATCATTCCTCTCGATAGACAAGGCGGTGCTATTGCGAATGTCGTTATGATGGAAGCATATCCATCATCTGTTGGACCAATAGAATATTCTTGGAGTACTGAAGGAGAAATAGCAACATTTACTGTAACTTGGACATTTAAAGATTGGAATCATATCAATCCTAAAGATGGATGGTGGGCTGATTCAAATGAGACCAAATCTGGAGAGAAATTAGTAGACAGTCGACCACAACCTACTGGCGGACCACCGCGTTAGTATAAAAGGGGAATAGCCGTTTATTCCCCGCATTGATAAGATAATTGTTAATAGGAGATAATATTATGGCATTACCAAAAATAGAAACACCGATGTACAGTTTGAAACTACCATCGGATCAAAAAAAGAGTGTGACTTACAGACCATTTCTGGTGAAAGAAGAAAAGATTCTTTTAACAGCAATGGAAGGAGCAAAAGAATTAAAGGGAGAAGAGTTTCAGAGAGCAGTAAGAGATGTGATTTTAAGAATCATCTCAAATTGTACTGATGGAAAAATAGATGGAGAAAAGTTACCCGCATTTGATGTAGATTATATGTTCTTAAATATTAGAGCAAAGAGCCGCGGCGAAATGATTGAGCCATCATTTACTTGTAATCAAGAAGGACCAGACGGAAAACTTTGTGGAAACATAGACAAATATCCAATTAGAATTGACGAAATCAAAATTAATTTTCCTGAAAAAGATCACTCAAAGATTATGGTAAAGGATGATATTGGAATCCAATTAAAGTATATGTCTACTGAAGAAGTGAAAGTTCACGATGGTGAAGATGATCCTATTGAAAAGATGTTTAAAATTATTGTTGATTCAATAGATTATGTATTTGATGCTGAGAATGTTTATAAAGGTAAAGAAACATCTAAACCTGAAATGGTCACATTTGTAGAGAGTTTGACCGAAGATGCTTTTGATAGCATCAAAGAATTTTTTAATAATCTACCGACATTAAAACACACAGTTGACTATAAGTGTACAAAATGTGGTCATAAAGAACCAGTCACTTTGGAGGGGCTGGAAGATTTTTTCGGCTTTGCATAAGTTACGATTCGTTGGTCAATCATTACAAGACCAACTTTCAACTTATGCAACATCACAATTATAGTTTATATGATTTAGAGAATATGTTGCCGTATGAAAGAGATATTTACGTTAGACTTTTATCGGATTGGTTAAGAGAAGAAAAAGAAAGACACGATAACCTTAGAAACACTAGAAAATAGGGATTAACAAATGGCTAGTACAATGGAAACCTTTGCGAAGGTAGCGGGAGTAACATCCATAGCTACTGGAGGGCTGGATAAAATATCTAAGATTCTGTCCGGTGAAGCCAAGATGCTCAAGAATCAACAAAAAAGGCAGAGGGCGGAGGAAAAAGATGCAAAGGCATTGATAATTGCTGAAGAATTGGATATCCACGCTAATTGGTTACGTGAAAAAGGTAGTCTTATTCAAGCAATGAAAGATCACGGAAGTGGCTACGACTTGATGTCCGAAGAAGAAAGGGAGTTGAATGAAGAACTGAGAATTGAAAAAGTAAAAGCAAAGCAAAAAAACAAAATGGTCAACGACCGTCGTTGGGCATCAGAATTGGGTGGATTAAAAGAATCAGAGTTTTTGCAACAGCACCAATTTAATCTGGACACTAAAGCGGCTAGAGAAGCGGAAAAAGACTTAAAGAAAAAGGAAAAGAGTGATCTGAAAAGGGATGAGCTAAGAATAGCGGAATTGTCTGCCGGGTATCACAGGTTAGGAGCTTTCGATGGTATGGATAAGAAAGATATTGCCGCTACGATCAAAAAGATAGAACTTCAGGAGAAAGCAAATGAAAGGGACGATGAGATTGCCGGCATCCAGGAAAAATACTTAAAGGGATCTAGTGTAAGATTAGCAAGGCTTGTCTCAAACCTTAAATCTGATGAGCAATATTCCGGTAAATTCAAGGGTATGAGTGATAAGAAGATCATTGCCCACATCCAAGAGGCTGAAATCAAACAGAAAGGACTTGATAGACAGGAAGAAATTGCAAAAGCTGAGGAAGAATATTTAGGTATTAAGCGAGACCCTGAACCAGATGATGGACCAGATGATGAAAATGGACCAAGTATTAATCTCGATGATCCACAAGGTTCGAGTGAACCAGGTGCAGGTGCTGACGGCGCCGAGGTAGTATCCGCAATACAAGAACAAACTGATGAAATTGTTCAGGGATTAGGAACACATTCTCCACCCTTCTTAGAAACACTCACAAAAGATGGAGTCGAGGTAATTAACCCTCCCACAGTTGAAGGAGAAAATATAGGTGTTGATTCTGCACCAGATACAAATGGAGTAAATGGGAGTGAAGTCGGTGGTTCTCTAGCAGAAGTAATCACAGCAGAAGAAGCATTGCCAGTTGAGTCTGACCAAATTGCAGACCTTCTTGCTATTGAAGACAAGAAGATGGATTATCTCAGGCGTGGGGAAGCAAGAGATGTCAAAAAAATGAGATTGGCGGTTGAAGCCGGAAGAGATAAAAGTAGACTTATACCTAAAGCACCGGGAGGACCAACTCTAAACAAAATCGCTCCAGATGAGGGAGGCGGACTTCTTAGCACACTTGGTAAGATATTTATGTCCCCACTAGGAAGAATCGGTACGGCAATTGCTAGTATCACTGGTGCTACTACACTTTTAACTGGTGCTACAGGACTTTTGACTACTGCAACTACTTCAATGGGTAGTTTTGCAAACAAATTACTTCCCAATTGGATGAAAAAAATGCTTCCGGCTCCTGGTTCTCCAACTGTCGGAGGTCCGGGTGTAGGTAGGGGCAATGCTCCAGGTTCAAAAGCTACTCAATTTAAAAAAGCCGGCAAGGATACCGCGAAAGCCGCAAGCAAAATAGGTAAACACGCTAAAGGAGCATCCAAACTATTAGGTAGAGCCGCAGTACCTCTAGCATTTGCATTGGAAGCCTTTAATATGTTTTCTAATGAACAAGACGAATCTCTGGATAGAACTGAAAAGAATATAAAACATACTGAAAGTGTCGGTGGAATGGCTGGTGCCGCCGGTGGGGCATCTATGGGAGCGGCTATCGGTACAGTAATTTTCCCTGGTGTCGGAACTATAATTGGGGGAATGATTGGTGGTGGACTAGGGTATTTCTTAGGAGGAGAAATTAGTAAAACTGTAGCTCAAGAAGTATCGGATAAAACTAATTTGGCTACAGCAGACGAACGCCTTGGAGAACTTCCGGAAGCAGATCAGAAATTATTAATGAAAGAAGCCGAGAAACAAGGTGCTGTAGATGTAGGTTTGGGACACGGCACAATTACAGATTTAGAAAAATTATCAAAGTTGGATCTCAGTAGTATAGAATCACTTCTTGATCAAGAAACTTGGGAAAAGGAAGATAGAGAAAAATTAATGAAGATTCGGTCCGCAAAGAAGGAGGGTCGAGCAGTCAATGTCAAGGATGGGGGATTTTGGGATGAAGACACAATGACATCTGGTGAAAAAGGTACTGCTGGTCCATCGATTAATGTTCAAGAAAAACTTGAAAAATTACGTAAAGAGAAGAAAGCTCAGGGAAGAGGATATCAACAATATCAGGGTGGTGGAAAGAAAGAAAAAACTGAAGAGGATAAAATTGCTCAAGAATATGAAGATAAAGAACTAGAGGAACTTCAAGCAAAGCCTGATTCTGAATTAGATAATGCAGACTTAAGGAAAAAATATAATATTAAAGGTAAGTTTACGAAAAGTAAAGTTAGAAGTGGTAAAAAGAAAATGGCTCTAAAGAAACAGGCTAAACAATTGAAAGATGCGGGTAGAACAAAGGGAACTTTCAAGGAGGGTAAGCTAGTCCCAGAACCAGGAGATCAACTCGACAAATCAGCCCATATGAAAGGTGCTACAGTCACAACAATGCCAAAATCAGAACCTATAGAATTTGATAAATCTGCACATATGAAAGGTTCTACAACAACAACAGCAGATACAACAGCAGATAATTACGCAGTTATAAAGGCAGCTCAAGAAAAATACCTTGCGTACCAAGCGGCCCAGACTTCCGGGGAGCCAGGATCTACAGTAGACACTCTAACTCCTAAGACATTTGATGAGTTGACTCCACAAAAGGAACTGCAAGATACGGCTAATACCGCAATGACAACTGAAGGCTCTATATTTACTCACGACACTCACTTAGAAAAAGTATTATGGGACATTTGGGCAGAAGAAAAATCATTTTTTAATCCTAAAACAATCGAAACTTCAGTTGGTATTGAAGGAGAAAAAGACTCACCATTGACAATGCTCCCAGATGGTGAGAGTGGTGACTTTTCTCCTCAAATGAATATGTTTGGAAATGCTGGAGAGTTAATGCCAATACCCGTAATTGATGTCTCTCAAACTGCACCAGAAATGGGAGGAGGCGGATTAATGACACCAAGCGGCCCTATGTTAGAACAAACATTTATTACTAAGATGATGGAGATGCAGACACAGGCAGATACTGCCAGTGCTGGTGGTCAAACACAATTAATGAATGCACCAACGACCATTAATAACGATAACTCACAAATGGTTCAATCAGGATCTACTGCCCGCGGCCCACTTAAACCGGGTACCGGGAGAGGATAAGAATTATTATAAATAGTGTATAATAGAGAATTTTTTAAAAGGGAAACATAATGGAAAATGAAGAACTTATAGTAGAGGAAACCCACAACGATGATATCGGCACCGCCGATTTTAATTTTAATACACTCGTTAAGGTATTTCAGGAACTACCTACAGCATCTTTAATTAGAAGTGTTGCGGCAGTTGTTCCGATGAAGATGTCTACTGGACAAATTATTAATATTAAGAAAAATGCGACAACTGATGCATTTGAAACGGTAGTCAATACATTAACCGTAAATACTGATACATCTAATCCAACTC
>Ga0209089_10005039_pt1 | contig 10891 bp, 8 predicted proteins | sample ArcticOcean_MG_C_FD_187431 | JGI IMG/M metagenome (GOLD analysis project Ga0209089, IMG submission 187431) | Marine microbial communities from western Arctic Ocean - ArcticOcean_MG_CB2_150 (SPAdes) (version 2) | ecosystem: Environmental > Aquatic > Marine > Oceanic | place: Arctic Ocean: Canada...
TATATTTGGGGATACCTAGCAATATGGCCTGTTTTTGTAAGCTAATGGCAAAAAATTGGCACAAAAATTTTCCCTCACATGCGCACATGCGGGTGCCACAAATAAAGTCTCCCAGCTTACCAATAAACTCCATTTCAAACCAGCTATTCTTCAATTCTATTAAAGTGATATTTTCTTGTAGGTTGTGTATGACTGTGAAGAATTAGGTGGGGGTCAATCATGGTAGAAGATGGCTGGGCATTTCCGGGAGTAGAGAAATGCATAATTCAACAATCCATCATTGTTTCTTCAGACAGTTGATCCACAACTGCTTCCAAACTATCCGTTCGTTCATAGCATGAAAGCTGTCTATCCGCACTTGAACCTTCTTTGAGTAGGGTGAATATGTATTCTACATCCTTTCTGGTTCCAAGAGGATCAAGAACATCGTCAATCAACTCAATCAATTCCTTCGCCAATTCACATACTGGAACCTCGGTCTGCTTGCTAAAATCGATGAGTTTCCCTTTGACACCATCTTTAATTGCACGCCATTTGTTTTCTGCAATCATGGAACTCCTGTAGGTACGCCACGATTGATTCAACAGACGGAAATGGTGCGCAATAACCACCAATGGTTCTCCTATACTGATAATGAAGAAGCTCTTCCAGTTTAGTTTACGTCAGATTTGGAGGCAACCAACCTCCTCAATCTGAAACACATTCTTAAATCTCACTGATACTCAAAAAAGGACCGCCACGTGCCGTAAAAACGTGGTGAGTAAAATAGGGAAACATTTAAACAATTTTATTTTTTTCTTGATAAACAATTTGTATTAGTATAAATTGACTTTACATGACCTGATTTTCTATGTTCAAGTTGTGATTTCCCCAACAACCTGGCGTCAATAATTACGCAGGAATTTTGAGGACAAATGCTTTGCAAAAAGATTTGCCTCCAACACCTAAGACGGAGAGTGCTATGAGTGAAGAAAAAATCGAAGTTCAAAATAAAATATCGAGTCGGCGCAAATTTATTACAACTTCCGCTGTCGCTGGACGTGTTAAGAAGATTCAAATTAAAATTGCAGGTAGTCTGATGAAAACGCTGATAGGAGTTGCTTGCGGCCTACTTGTTTGTGTCGGCATTGCCCAAGCCAAAACAACGGTGACTTGGGGAATGTGGGGCAGCCCTGCAGAAATTAAGACCCATCAAAGAGTTGCGGATGCCTTCATGGCGTCTCACCCCGATATTCAGATAATCCTGTGGGGGCAGCCTTGGGGAGATTACTTTACCAAGCTCAAGACTCTCTGGGCGGCAGGGGACAAGGAAGGTATACCCGATGTGCTGTTCCTATCACCGGTGGTGACCTATGCGGGACAGGGTGTGCTTGAGCCGCTTGATCCGTTCATTAAGGCCTCCGGTTATAACACATCGGATTACTGGCCATCACTTTTAGATTTTGGAAAACTGAAGGGAACGATTTATGGCTTGCCACGCGACATCGGTATTGAAGTCCTTTACTACAACAAGGACATCTTTGACGAGGCGGGTGTATCTTATCCTACCAATTTTTGGACATGGGATGACCTGAAAGCTGCGGCGAAGCAACTTTCAAAGATCACTACCAGTGGTCGGGTACAGCGCTATGCCCTGGGAGCGGAAGGGGGCAAGTACCAGTTGTTTCTGGGACAGAACCGTGGCAGCATCCTTAATGATATGGTCAATCCAACGGCCTGTACATTGTCAGAACCAGTCGCAGTTGAAGCAATTAGTTTTTTTGCGGGGCTGATGGATGAAAAATTGGCTATGCGACCCTCTGCACTTAGTCAGGCTGGCGGTGATGCTGGTGTGTTTCAGAGTGGACAAGCAGCTATGATTATTCAGAATGCCAGTCGAATTTCAGCTTTTAATGCTGCCAAAATGAATTATGATGTGGCTGCAGTACCGATACCTGCAGGTGGGCAGCGTTCTGGTACGGCCGGTGGTGCAGCTTGGACAATGAGCAAGTACAGTGATGACAAGGATACCGCATGGACATTCCTCTCATGGTTGCAGAGTACCGAGGGGGGCCAGATGGTTTACTCTACTTCAGGTGAAATTTTACCAGCGCTTCGTTCCACTGCAGTGTCTGACGCTTTCCTTGGAATCAATGCTCCACCAGCAAATCGTGCCGCATTCATAATTGAAGGAAATAATGCAAAAAAGGGACGTTCAGGCTACTTTCCTAACTGGGGCACTCTTAACGGCAAAGTGATCTCACCAAATCTTAGTCGGATCTGGTCAGGTAGTGAGCCTGTTCGTTCAGTACTCGAGCAAACTTGTAAGGAAGTAAACTCTTTCCTCCAAAGCAAGGGACTGGGCTTCTAGTTCCTACTGATTTTTGTGGGTTCGTCTATAACGAGGAGCCCACAATAGAGATTGTTTACTTAAAGATAGATATGTGAAAGTAAGGAACTTGAACGGTTGTATGTTACACTGAAGAGTGAGATGCATTCACAAAGTTACTGACCAATGAGAAGCAATCTATAGGAAGAAACGTTCAATTGCAATTGAGTAGGTCAATTCAAACACACTTAATCATTTAGGTAGAATGATGTCCAGGACTTCAATTGTTTGTTGCTCTGAAGAGATGATATCTCTGTCTATTAGGCTGTGGTACTCTATGAAAACTCTTTAATGTTTTCAAGTTTATCAAAGTAGGTTCATGTATATCTATTCTTGAACACTCACCCCACGAATTTCCCCGATGGAAAAATCAACTCCCTTTTTTTCCCAATGGGGGCGCTGGAGTTCCCGCCAACAGAGCGAGGGGTATCTTTTCTTGCTCCCAAGTTTACTTGGATTTACTGCGTTCGTATTGATTCCTGTCTTAATATCGTTAGTTCTTAGTTTCACAGAGTGGAATCTAATACAACCTATAAATTTTGTAGGTTTTGAAAACTACTACGAGTTGTTAACTGCCGACCGAATTTTTTTGAAGGTAGCAGGTAATACCATAATTTACGTTATTTTAATTGTCCCAGTGCAGCTACTGTTGGGGCTGATCTTAGCTGTGGCCCTGAATCAGTCTATTCGTGGAATTATTTGGTATCGGTTAGTGATCTTTATGCCAGTCATCACTAATATTGTGGCAGTTGCAATTGTGTTTCAGTTTTTTTTAAACAGAGATTTTGGAATTGCAAGTGGCTGGATCTGGCAGATTGCCGATGCCACAGGTTGGGCGGTTGCACCGCCTGATTGGTTGAACAGTCAAGAACTATCAAAAAGTGCGGTTGCCATGCTAACCATTTGGAAAAACGTGGGTTTTTCGATGGTGATTTACTTGGCTGGCCTTCAAGGGGTACCTGAGTCGTTATATGATGCTGCTCGTGTTGATGGAGCTGGGAATTGGCAGCGTTTTTTTCATGTCACCGTTCCAATGGTAAGCCCAACGACCTTTTTCTTGATCATTATCCAAATGATTGGAGCGTTTCAATTGTTTGCTGAGCCCTATGTTCTCACGAGGGGGGGGCCAGCGCAATCATCACTATCCGTGGTTCAGTACATTTATCAGAATGCTTTTGAATATGGGTTGATGGGCAAGGCAGCTGCTATTGCATGGCTGCTCTTCTTGGTGATCATGATACTGATGATTGTTCTAACCTGGTCGCAACGACGATGGGTACACTATGAATCTTAACTTATTTGAAGCTCGTAATAATCATAAGGGAAAGAAATAATGTACATAAAGCTTCGGAGAGGATTTTTACATCTTGTTTTGATGCTTGTCGGCTTAATTATGCTGCTGCCTTTTCTTTGGATGTTAAGCACATCGCTAAAAAATCCAAAGGAAATATTTACCTATCCACCTACCTGGATCCCAAGCGAGATTCGTTGGGAAAATTATTTGGATGCCCTTACTGTGGTGCCATTTGGCCGATACTATGTCAACAGTATCGTGGTAGCGTTGTCGGTGACTTTCATAGTTTTGATCACGTCGTCTTTAGCAGCGTTTGCTTTCGCACGACTTAAGTTTCGCGGGCGAGAGATTATTTTTTTTACTTATCTTGCCACCTTGATGATTCCTTTCCCTGTACTTCTCATTCCGAACTTCCTGATCGTGCGAGAATTTGGTTGGTACGACACTTATGCTGCTCTAATTCTACCACCAGCATTTTCAGCAGTTGCAACCTTTCTCTACCGTCAAGCATTCCGGGGAATACCAACAGTGCTTGATGATGCTGCGAGGATAGACGGGGCATCCTCATGGCAAATCTGGTGGAAAGTTATTATGCCCAATGCAGGTCCAGTGACGGCAGCTTTGGGAATTTTTACTTTTTTGGGCAATTGGAACGAGTTCTTGTGGCCTTTGGTGGTGACTAACAGAGTAGAAATGCGCACAATCCCAGTTGGGCTTAGTTCTTTTCAGGGACAGTACAGTGTGCAATGGGAACTTCTTATGTCAGCAGCTGTCATTGCGTTATTACCGATTGTAATCATCTATCTTTTTGCACAAAAATGGATTATTCGTGGAATTACTATTTCTGGAATGGGAGGTCGCTAAATTCTTCCTGATCTTGTAAAAGTGGTCCTTACTCTAATACTAAAATCATTGCTATTCAAATGGTCTAAAGTCCAAATGAGGAAGCAGTAACAAACGGCAAAGCAGATTTTTTCTCAATGAAAGGTTGATTGTATATGAAATTACTAGCGATATTTGCACATCCCGATGACGAAGTTTTCTCATGCGGAGGAACTCTTGCCAGATATGCTGATGAAGGCCATCAGGTCAGCCTTATCTGTGCCACACGAGGAGAAGAGGGTGAAATTGTCCACCCAGACATGGAGCCCAATAGTTACCCAAAAGGTCCGGAACGGGGTTTATTACGTGTTGATGAACTTGCGGCTACTTGCAAAGCTCTAGGAATCTCCCCTCCAATTTTCTTGGATTATCAAGATTCAGGCTTCCCAATTGAAGTTGGTTTACAGAATCCACAAGCCTTCATGAACGCAGATATTTTTAAAATTGAGGAAAAAATACTGGATCGCATTGGTTCTATTCATCCGGAAATCATCATCACCTTTGATCCTCATGGTATGTATGGTCATATCGATCACATCACAATTCATCGTGCTGCTCTTGCGGCCTTCTGGTCAGCGGGAAGCGTGATGCAGCCTGCACCACAAAGGCTGTATTATCCTGTTAGAACTGTCACTCAGATGGAAGAAATGCAAAGGAGATTTGCAGGTTCTTCAAACTCCGATCTTGACCCTAACATATTCGGAGTATCTGATGACTCAATCTGTGCTCAAATTGATATTTCTCGTTATGCTGATCGCAAACGTTTAGGTGTTTATGCACATCGGTCTCAGTTTGGAACGGAAGAGCACATTAACGAATTGCTCGATGGTCGCCCCGACTTTTTCAGGTTCGAAACCTTTGTGCTCGGGGGTGCTCGTGGAGGATTCCCAGCTGATCGATTGAATGACCTCTTTGATGGAGTAGGCTAACAATACTCAGGAATTGATGATTAATGTTTCAAAATTTCAGTTGATTACAGCAGATTTTTATATTTTATGACTTGAAAGACATATACAGCATTTAGATCCAATTGACGTCTTTATTTAAGCTTCGATTATCGCTTTATGAGTGACTACAATTAAGTTAAACCGGAAGAATAAGAATAAAATGCTGATCAAAGGAATTAACATTAGTGGATTAGTTTTGGCAGTTTGTTTCCTGTTAGCAAGACCATTTGCATCTGATGGCCGGGAAATTGTAAAAACATTTGACCTTCCCGGAACAGGAAAGGTTAGTGTACGGTCCGAAAAACTGTCCAAACAAAAGTTATCCTGTTCTGCCGGCTTCATCACTCACAACCTTGACCACTACACCTCTGTAGACGGAGACACGGTGGACCAGTTCGAGGCTAATGGTGCCGGTGTTGCCTTGGGGGATCTTGATGGCGATAGTGACCTTGATGTTGTACTAGGGAACCACTCAGGTAATAACACTATACTATGGAACCAGGTTACTCAAAACATGGATGATGGGTTTTTTCCAAATTTTATAAGTGAACACATGTCCTTTGGTAATACAAGAGCAGTCAACTTGGTAGATGTGGACGCAGATGGCTGGCTTGATATCGTCATGACCCGCCGTAACGGTGCGTTCAACTACTTAAGAAATACCGGCCAATCTGATTATACGGACAGTTTTAACGGCATTCAAAGAGCGTCAGGCACTAGTTTTGTTCAACAGGTGTTGCCCGGAATTGCTTGGCCAGCCTACGCCTTGAACTGGGCGGATCTTGACCTTGACGGAGACCTTGACTTGGTTACCGGCTCATACGACGCCAGTCTATTGGAGAACCAAGGCAACGATTTCCTGATTGGTAACGGTGCAGGTGTTTTGATATACATCAACCAAGAAGGTAAATATGTCCCCAATCGGCTGGCAGAAAAGGCACAGGCTATGGCTATCGCGTTTTTTGATATTAATCGGGACGGATCGAAAGATATTGTTGTTGGAAATGACTTTGCTGTGCCTGATTACGCCTGGCTGCGTATGGCTACGACCTCCTCTTCAGGAAATATCAATAGTAAAGAGAAAATATTAGAGTTTCCTTGGAGTCTGCAAGTCAATGGTTGGATTCCAACTTCCTTTGATACCACAAGTTACAGTACCATGAGCCTGGATGTTGGTGACGTGGATAATGACCAAATTTCGGAACTATACTCTACTGACATGATGCCCTACGATGAGACGGATACCACTGTGGCAGCCTACGAGCCTTTGATGGCAGACATGGACCATAACCGAAATGCAGGTGATCCTCAGATCATGGCCAATGTTCTCTTGGTTAATACTGGAGTAGTTGGATATCAGGATGCTGCGCGACCAAGGGGACTTGATGCCACAGGTTGGAGTTGGTCAGCCAAGTTCGGTGATTTAGATCAGGATGGTCTTCTAGATTTGTATGTCGTAAATGGAATGGCTGAGTCAACCGTATTTGCTCATTTAGACAATCACGAACTGATAGAAGCTAACCAAGTCTTTCGCAACATTGGTAATGGCTATTTCAAGCCGGTACCGGAATGGAAACTTGGATCAACTTTCGGAGGTCGTGGTATGAGCATGGGGGACCTGGACGGTGATGGTGATCTTGACATCGTGGTCAACAATTTACGAGGACCAGCTCAGCTCTTTGAGAACCGCCTTTGCAGTGGTGAAAGCCTGCAAGTCGATTTGCACTGGCATAACGACTCATCCTTGGCTTTTCAACCTCAAATGGGCGAAATTAGAAACACTCGTGCAATTGGAACAGTTGTCTATCTGAAAACTAGTGCAGGCAATTTCAAGCGTGATGTTCGTGTTGCCAGCGGTTACCTCTCAGGTGATCCACCACGGTTACATTTCGGATTTCCTACCAATACATCACTTTATTCTCTTGAAATTCACTGGCCTGATAATGTCGTTTCAATAGTGACTGATTTATCCCCACAGACGTTGCTGAAAGTCTCACGCCTTTCTGGATTTTTCAGAAATTCAAGAATACCGCAAAAGGACTCGGTTGTTGATCAGAAAAAGGAAGAAAAAGATAGAAACATAAAGCAGGCTTATCCACCAAAAATTGAATGTGATGCACTAAATAGACAGAGTGAGTGTTTGAAGGTAACTAATGTACTGTCCGAAGAAAGGTTTGACCAACAATTGCGAAAAATCATCGCCCAACATGGGCTTACTGGTGAGCCAAGAAATGCCCATGACATGTCCTCCATTAATGAGCCGTTGGCTCAATTAGGCAAAAAACTGTTTTTCAGTAAAGCTTTGGGCGGGGATTTGGATTCAGCCTGCGCTAGTTGCCACCATCCCATGTTGGGTGGAGGGGATGCCCTTTCGGTCTCTATCGGTGTTGGTGCACACGACCAGGATCTGTTGGGTTCAGCTAGAACACATCCAGAAGGTCCAACTGTTTCACGCAATGCTACAAGTACATTTAATGTGGCATTTTTTAACCATGTCCTAACCTACGATGGGCGATTCGAGAAACTTGACACGTTGAATATCATTGATGGAACATCCAAATTTACCAATTCATCATTACAGAGTAGTATCCGTACTCCAGATTCACTTTTTGGTGAGGCCGATCCAAATGCTGGAGATGACTTAGTGGCAGCCCAAAGTCGGTTCCCCCTTACTATGCGTGATGAGATGCGGGGTTTCGAATTCGAGGCACACAGACCCGGCAGATTTGTAAGGCGTCACATCAGTGCTAGGTTAGGTAACTATGGTGAAGGCAAGGGGGAATTGAAACGTAATAGGTGGCTGACTGAGTTTCAATCTGTTTTCGGAAATACAGATAACCCAAGGAATTTGATTAATGAAAATAACATTGCAAAAGCCCTTAGCGCCTATCAACGTTCTCAAGTATTCGTGGATACTAGTTGGCGGGCGTATGTACAAGGTAACAACAATGCTATAGATAAGTCAGCAAAACGTGGCGCGCTAATGTTCTTCCAGTCCGAAGACGAAGGTGGAGCAGGCTGTGCTAACTGTCATAGTGGTGACTTCTTCACAGATGAGCAATTCCACGTCTTAGCCCTGCCACAAATTGGACCAGGTAAAGAAGATGGTCGGTTCCACGATGACTATGGTCGCTTCCGCGTAAGTGGAAATCCTATAGACTTGTATGCTTTCCGAACACCAACCTTGTTCAACGTTGAAGTTACAGGACCATACGGACACGACGGCGCATACGTAAACCTGAAAGGTATAATCAAACATCATCTAAACCCAGCTCAGGCTGTGGAACTTTATGATGTCACTCAAGTAAACTCGGCTTTAAAGACACAATTTCTCGACTTAAATACTAAGAAGGCCTTATCCAAACTTGAAGAGAACCGCAAGGCACTAATACATGCCATTCAGGAAATCAGATTAAATAATCAACAGGTCAACGACCTAACAAGCTTTCTTTTGACACTAACAGACTCCTGTGTCAAGAGTGTAACATGTCTCGATCCTTGGATGCCAAATAACGACGAGACTGACCCTGATGGATTGCGGCTCAAGGCCAGAATGTTAACTTCGGTTGCTCGATAACTCTAATCCAGAAATATTCTGAAGATTATATCTCGTTAAAAAGCAAGGAGTGGTCCCTTTGAAAACTAAAATGACATGCCTGTAGAAAGGTGAAGGCTTAAGTATTTCATTTTTTCAAGTGAACTTGTTTGCTAAAAAAATCAATTTTGTTATCTGAAAGCAGGTGCAGTCAGAATAATTTTGATGGACTTTAGGTAAGATATTTGTTCAGAGGAGTAAATGAAAGAGAAAGAACATTTACCATTTACGACTTTATAGATATATTTTAGCAAAGTAAATGAATTTGATTGATTTACTTTAAATCTTATCTTCCTAGCAAGGTCAGTCACATCTTCTCCTGTGAGTAACGACCACTAATTCTTCACAGTCAGACAATCAACACAAATATGATTAACGATTTTACATCCGCAAATCTGGTAAAAATGAACTCCACAACCTTCCCCAATTCTTGTAAAACAACCCAATTGGTGGTACATGTTGGATTCTTCTAAACAAACCAATTAGGTTGAGAATCCACAATTTTGCGGAGCGTTGGGATATGTCGAAGTTTATTGAACTGACCAAGACGATGTGCTGTTTAAGAATCAAATAGTTAATGAGAATGAAACATAGATAGGCTATCAAAGCCATGCATTCGGGCGCTAGAAACTCGCTCCGCTGATAGCTGCAGTTGTGACAAAGAGAATGAATCCAAAGATCGAATATCTTCCTGATGACAATGTAACTGAAACCTTGGACCATGAACTCCGTAGTTTGCTAACAACTTGTTTCACCAATCCGGAAGATGTTGTCTTCAGAGATCGACGGTATTTTCGGGAGCCTTACCCCCATCGGTGGGTTATACGTGACGAGAACAATGCAATTGTTGCGCATATTGGTGTACACGAGAAGCAGGTTGAAACCGAAGGCCGTACGCACCGTATTGGTGGGATTGCAGAGGTGTGTGTGCATCCAGATTACAGAGGGAAAGGCTACGTGCGAATGATTCTGAAATGCATACATGCGTGGCTATCCGAACATGGCTTTGCTTTTGCCGTCCTGTTTGGGGATACACTTGTTTATCACTCTAGTGGTTACGTACAGGTCACTAACCTGTTTCTTGGAGGAAGTCAAGAGGGATGGAAGCAGATCAACGGAATGATCAGAGATCTGTCTGGAACGCCTTGGCCAAGCGGAGATGTGCACTTATCCGGTCCGGGATTCTGACAAAGCACATCCAAAACTACCCCAGCTTAACAGCCGAGCTAGATACTCGACCAGATGGCCCACTAATACTAAGTAGTCAGACAAAACTTCACAATCTTCTCAATTCTTGTAAAACAATCCTCAATATCTTTCTAAAATTCCATTCTGGAGTATATTTTTTACTGAAAAATCTTGTACTCAGTAAAGAAAATAATTGGCAGTAATTTGGCAATACTGGCAAGACCTATACCCCTATTTAGGCTATATTGGCAATAATTGGCAGTGTTTTTGAGCTTTTTAAAGTGAGTAATATTTTGGATTTAACTGCTGATATTATTGAATATAGTGTGGTGGCCAGAGGTGGAATTGAACCACCGACACACGGATTTTCAGTCCGTTACTACTGAATTATATTGGGTAATATGAATTGCTATTAGCTGTAGAATTACAGTCAATTAAAGTGAAATCCATTATTATTGAGTGATACCAGTTTATAGGGAATAATACCGCTTATAGACACCTATATGGACACCTAAAATCTTTAATTTCGAATTTAGCTTATGGTACACTTTTTTCAACCTCAATCAATTTACATTTCCACTATAACTGGTCTTAGTTAATTTAGTGTCCGTAAAATT
>Ga0209089_10005042_pt1 | contig 10889 bp, 7 predicted proteins | sample ArcticOcean_MG_C_FD_187431 | JGI IMG/M metagenome (GOLD analysis project Ga0209089, IMG submission 187431) | Marine microbial communities from western Arctic Ocean - ArcticOcean_MG_CB2_150 (SPAdes) (version 2) | ecosystem: Environmental > Aquatic > Marine > Oceanic | place: Arctic Ocean: Canada...
TAATTTTTCTTTAATTGAAATCGGAGGAAGACAACAAGCCGAATCACCTGAATGAATACCTGCTTCTTCAATATGCTGCATTATTCCAGCAACAAATACATCTTTACCATCTGAAATAGCATCTACGTCAATTTCCATTGCATTATTAATAAACTTATCAATTAATATTGGATTATTTTCCGCAGCTTTAAAAGCTTCTTCTACAAATTTTTTTAATTGATTTTTTTCATAGACTATTTCCATTGCTCTACCTCCTAAAACGTACGAGGGTCGAACAATTAATGGAAGACCAATTTTTTTAGAAATTTTTATTGCTTGAGTGTAATTTTTTGCAATTCCACTTTTAGCTTGTTTTAGTTTTAATTTATCTAAAAGATTTTTAAATCTTTCTCTATCTTCAGCAAGATCTATAGATGTATACTGTGTTCCTAAAATTGGAAGATTATTTTTATATAAAAATTTAGCAAGTCGAATAGGTGTTTGTCCACCAAATTGTGCAATTATTCCAACTAAATTACCCTTTTCTTTTTCTCTATTAATAATGTTGTTAACATACTCTTCTTTAAGAGGCTCGAAATATAACCTATCACTTGTATCATAATCTGTAGAAACTGTTTCTGGATTACAGTTAATCATAATAGTTTCGAAACCTTCTTCTTGAAGAGCAAAGCTTGCTTGGCAACAACAGTAATCAAATTCTATTCCTTGGCCTATACGATTTGGGCCACCACCAAGAATAATTATTTTTCTTTTAGAAGAAGGGTTAGCTTCGCATTCTGATTTAATGTCAACATTTCTTTGATAAGTTGAATACATGTAAGGTGTAAAAGATTTAAATTCAGCAGCACAAGTATCTACTTTTTTAAAAACTGGAAGAACTTTAAGAGCAATTCTTTTTTTTCTAACAGATGACTCGTTGGTTTTTGTTAGTTCTGAAAGTTTTTTATCCGAAAAACCTATTGATTTAATTATGTTAAATTTAATATAATTTTTAGGTAGGCCGAACTTTATAACTTCATTTTCTACATCCACAATCTCTTTTATTTGTTCTAAAAACCAATTATCTATTTTTGAAAGTTTTTGTATTTTTTTAATACTTATTTTTTTTCTAAAAGCTTCAGCAACTAACAAAATTTTATTTGGAATATTTTCTTTAAGTTTTTTTTCTATTTGATTTTTGTTAAGTTTAAAAATTTTATCTAAACCTGAAAAACCTACCTCTAAAGACACCAATGCCTTTTGTAAAGATTCTTTAAAATTTCTTCCTATTGCCATTGCTTCACCAACCGATTTCATTGATGTTCCAAGTATTTCTGGTGAAGTTGCAAATTTTTCAAAAGTAAATCGAGGGATTTTTGTAACAACGTAATCTATTGTGGGTTCAAACGAAGCTGGTGTTGTTTTTGTAATTTCATTTTTCAACTCATCCAATGTATATCCTACAGCAAGTTTTGCAGCAATTTTTGCAATTGGAAAGCCTGTTGCTTTAGATGCTAAAGCTGAAGATCGGGAAACTCTTGGATTCATTTCTATAATTACCATTCTTCCATTCTGAGGGTTGATCGCAAATTGAACATTAGATCCGCCAGTTTCAACACCAATCTTTCTAAGACATGCGATTGAGGCATTGCGCATAACTTGGTATTCTTTGTCAGTTAAAGTTAAAGCGGGAGCAACAGTTACAGAATCACCAGTATGTATTCCCATAGGATCAATATTTTCAATAGAACAAACGATTATACAATTATCTTTTTTATCTCTTACTACTTCCATTTCAAATTCCTTCCAACCTTCCAAACATTCCTCAACTAAAACTTGATTTGACGGAGATTCATGTAAACCATCTTTAACTATTTTAAAAAAATCTTTTTTATTTTTTGCAATACCTCCTCCAAGACCTCCAAGAGTAAAAGAAGGTCTAATTATTGCTGGTAAACCAATTTTCTTTAGAACTTTTTCAGCTTCCTTAATATTGTTAAGAATTTTTGATTTAGGTAAATCCAAACCTATATCTAACATATTTTTTCTAAATTTTTTTCTATCCTCAGCATTTAAAATTGCTTTAGGTTTTGCTCCAATGAGTTCAATGTTATATTTTTTTAAAATACCTTTTTTTTCTGCTTCCATTGCTAAATTTAGAGCAGTCTGTCCTCCCATTGTAGGTAGAATAGCATCAGGTTTTTCTTTCTTTAAAATTTTTTCTAAAAATTCTAAAGTTATTGGTTCTATATAAGTTTTATCTGCAACATTTGGGTCAGTCATAATTGTTGCGGGATTTGAATTAATTAAAATAATTTCATACCCCTCATCTCTCAAAGCTTTACAAGCTTGTGTTCCTGAATAATCAAACTCACACGCTTGACCAATTATTATTGGTCCCGCTCCAACTATTAAAATTTTTTTAATATCTTTTCTTTTTGGCATTTTTTTTAATATTTTTAATAAATTCCTCAAATAAATAAACGCTATCTTGCGGCCCAGGGTTAGATTCGGGATGATATTGAACAGAAAAAACAGGTTTATTTTTTAATCTAATTCCCTCAATGCAATCATCAAATAAAGATTTATGTGTTACTTGAACATTTTTTGGTAAACTTTTTTTAATGATTTCAAAACCATGATTTTGAGATGTAATTTCCACGTTGTTTTTAATTAAATTTTTAACTGGGTGATTAGCACCTCTATGCCCAAGTTTCATTTTTTTTGTTTTTGCCCCAAGCGCCAAAGCAAGTATTTGATGTCCAAGACAAATACCAAAAATAGGTATTTCTTTTTTAATTAATGTTTTAATTATTTCGATTGCATATTTTCCTGTAGCAGCAGGATCTCCAGGTCCATTAGATAAAAAAACACCATCAGGTTTCATTTCCAATATTTTTTTAGCACATGTTTTACAAGAAACAACATTAACTTCACATTTAAAATCAGAAAAATATCTTAGAATATTTTTTTTGATACCATAATCAATTGCAACAATTTTGTGCAATTTAGTTTTATTTTTCAAAAATCTACCTTCTTTTTTCCAAGTTTTAAATCCCATCCATTTATAATTTTTTTTAGTTGTAACTATTTCTGCTAAATCTAAATTTTTTAAACCATTCCATTTTTTTGATAAATTTTTTAGTTCATTTAGATTAAATTTTCCTTTTTTTGAAAAAGAAATTGTACCTTTTGGTGCTCCATTATCTCTTATAAAGTTTGTTAAACTTCTTGTATCAAAACCAGTAATCCCTACTATTTTATTTTTTTTTAACCAATCGTTTAAGTGTTTTAATGATCTATAGTTTGAAGGGTTAGAAATTTCAGAATTAAAGATTACACCTTTAGTCCAAATTTTGTCAGACTCCTGGTCTTCAGTGTTTGTTCCAACATTTCCAATGTGTGGAAACGTAAAATTAATTATTTGATCCGCATAAGAAGGGTCTGAAATTATTTCTTGGTAACCGGTAATAGATGTATTAAAACAAACTTCTCCTGTAGAGCTTCCCTCAAAACCAAAACCAAATCCTTTAAAAAAACTTCCGTTTTCTAAAACGAGAATTCCTGTAGGATTAATCTTTAAAAGATTATCTTGTGATGTATGGGTTAAATTTGTTTTTACCACCAAATACAACTCATGAGTTAAAGGCTTTTACTATAAAACGTGATTTTGCGCAACATGTGTATAAAAAATTTTTATCTCCTCACAATAGAACTTTTTTCTTTTGTAGAAATTTGATGAGTGAAGTAAATTAATATTTTTATAATTCATGTCCATACGAGAAAAAATAAATAATCAGTTTAATTCAGCCTTAAAGAATAAGGATAAAACTTTAGTTTCTACCTTACGTTTAATTTTGTCGTCTATTAAAGACAAAGATATTGCCAATAGAACTGGCGAAAAAAAAGAGATTGTTACTGATGAAGAAATTGTAAAAGTTTTAAGAAAAATGAAAAAACAGAGACAAGATTCTGCCGATTTATATAAAAAAGGCGAGAGAGTCGATTTATTAAAAATTGAAGAGGGGGAAATTAAGATTATAGACACATTTTTACCCGCACAGCTCAATGAAGAAGAAACTAAAAAAATTTGCGAAGAAATAATAAAAACACTAGGGGCTTCAAGTATAAAAGATATGGGGAAAATTATGGGAGAGCTTAAAAAAAAATACTCTGACTCAATTGATTTTTCAAAAGTAAGTTCAATAGTTAAAGTTTTATTAAACTAATGAAATACCCAAAAGAATATCTTGACGAAATTAAACTAAGATTAAAAGTGTCTCAAGTTGCGGGCAAATCAGTAAAATTAAAAAAACGTGGCAAAGAATTTGTTGGCCTATCACCTTTTTCTAATGAGAGAACACCTTCATTTACCGTGAATGATGAGAAAGGTTTTTATCATTGTTTTAGTTCAGCTGAGCACGGAAATATTTTTGATTTTTTGATGAAAACAAAAAATTATAAATTTGGAGAAGCTGTAAGAGAATTAGCATCTGATGCTGGAATGCAACCGTTTAGATTTACTAAACAAGATGAAGAAAAAGAAAATAGATGGAAAATTTATAAAAAAATTTTAGAAAAATATGCACTTTTTTGTCATGAAGAATTAATATCAGGTCAATATCCTAAAGTATTAGAATACTTAAATAATAGAAAAACAACAAAAAAAGAAATTGATTTTTTCAAAATTGGTTACGCGTCAGAAAAAAAAGATTTTTATGAAATACTAAAAAAAGAATTTGATGAAAAACAAATTATTTCTTCAGGAATTTATTACTTTGATGAAAATAAAAAAAAATATGTAGATAGATTTAGAAATAGAATTATATTTCCAGTAAAAAACTTAAACAGTTCAGTTTTTGCTTTAGGGGGAAGAGCTCTTTCTAAAAATGCTTTTGCAAAATATATAAATTCCCCAGAAACTGAATTTTATAAAAAAGGAAATAATTTATATAACATCGATGGAGCCAAAACATCAAAGGTTGATAATGATCAAGCTTTTATTGTTGAAGGATACATGGATGTTGTAAATCTTCATAAGTTCGGTATTAAAAATGTTGTAGCAAATTTAGGAACCGCAATGACAGAAAGACAACTTAATTTAATTTGGAATTTTTTTAAAAACCCAATTATTTGTTTTGATGGAGACGCTAGCGGTAGAAAAGCTGCAATAAGAGCTGCAGAGAGATTATTTCCATTAATGAAACCAGATTTTAATATTTATTTTTTAACTTTGCCTGAAAACTTAGATCCAGATGCTTATATAAATGAAAAAGGAAAAGAATCTTTTATTAAATTTTCACAAAACAAAAAAGAAATTCATAATTTTATTTGGGATTCTTATTATAAGGAGGTAGACAAAAACAGCCCACATTCACTAACTTTATTTGAAAAGAAAATTAAAATTTTTTGTAATAACCTAAAAGACAAAACATTAGGAAAGTATTTTCTTGAAAGCTTTATTAAAAGAATTAGAGAACTTACACCTAATATAAATTTTAAAAAGAATAATTATTTTAATTTTAAAAAAATGAGCAATCCTCTTCAACAAACAAAAGATTTATATAAAAAAATAAATAATTTTGAAGAAATTGAGTTAAAAGAATTTTCTATTTTATTTTTAGTAATGAGAAATTTAGATATATTTAGAAAAAATGTAGAGATGATATCAGAAGTAAGTTTTTCTAGCGATTCCCTGAACTCCTTCAAGAAAGAATTAATGACTTATTTATTATCAGAAAAATTTTTTGATAGAAAAATGATAAATTTAGAAGATTTTGAAGAAAAGTTTAAAAAAATAATAGATCTTATAATTAATAATGCACCAGTTAAAATTATTCAAAAAAACAAGAATGAGAATGAAATATTATTAATATTTAATGAAATAATAGATGAAATGAAAAAAATTGAACTGAAAAAAAAAATTCAATTTTTGGAGGATAAAGTTTCGATGAATCTTGATGAAAGCCTTTATTCAGAGCTTTTGAGCCTCAGAAACCAGTTAAAAGGTGGATAAATAAACCTAGATTTTATTTCATTAATTATTATATAAGAGTCATCTAATTTGTTATTAAAGATGGAAATACAGTGGAAAAAGTAATTACCAAATCATTTAAAAGATTGTTGGATAAAGGAATCCATAGAGGATTCATTACCCATGAAGAGTTAGGCAAATCACTCGGCAAAAGACATTTTACCCAAGACAATGTCGAAAAAGCTTTTATGCATATTTTCGATAATAAAATTAGTCTTGTTGTAAAAAAATCTGAATATCGCCCAAACAAAACTAAAGAAACGTCATCTGCAAATGATAAAAATAAAAATGAGGATAAAAGTGATGATCCCATAAGAATGTATTTAAGAGAGATGGGTGGCGTAGAATTATTATCACGTGAAGGTGAAATTGCTATTGCAAAAAGAATAGAATCCGGAAAAAATGTTATGACAAATGGACTTTTTCAAAGTCCAATAACTGCTAAAAAAGTTTTTGAGTGGAAAGAAAAATTAGAAAAACAGGAAATATTAGTTAGAGAAATTGTTGATATAGATGCTTCGTACATAGACCCCGAACAATCAGATCCAATTTTAAAGAAAAATAAAAATAAAGAAAAATCTTCCTTAAATAAAATTAAAAAAGATTCTCTAGAAATAAAAGATGGTAAAAAAGAATCAGAAGATAATAAGAGCGAAGAATATGATAGTGATGATGAATTTAACCCTTCATTAGCGGTAATGGAAGAAGAAATTAAACCAAAAATAATTTTAACAATTGATAATCTTTGTAAGGATTATACAAAATTAATTAAGTTTCAAAATGAAAAATTAGAATGCGCCTTAGAACCAAAAGAATTTACACGCGCAAAGGAAAAAAGTTATAAAATTGTACAGGACCATATAATTGAAAAAATAGAAACACTACAATTAAATGCGCCAGTTTTAGAAGAGTTAGTTCAATTACACCATGAGCAAAATAAGAAAATAATTTCTTTAGAGGGAATTTTAATGAGATCAGCAATGGAAAATAAAATTTCTAGGGAAGAATTTCTTAAATATTATTTAGGAAATGAAATTAACCCGAAATTTGAATCTTTTTTAACTGAAAATCCAACTTGGAAAAATTTCTTTAAGAAAAGAAAAAAAGAATTTTCTGAAATAAGAGAACGTCTAGTTGAGTTTAGTAAAAATATTGAACTACCAATTTTTGAATTTAAAAAACTGTTACGCAAAATACAAAAAGGTGAAAAAGAATCTAGGATTGCAAAAAAAGAAATGGTAGAAGCTAATTTACGACTTGTAATATCCATTGCTAAAAAATATACAAATAGAGGTTTACAGTTTTTGGATTTAATCCAAGAAGGAAACATAGGATTAATGAAAGCTGTTGATAAATTTGAATACCAAAGAGGATATAAGTTTTCAACGTATGCAACCTGGTGGATTAGACAAGCTATTACAAGATCTATAGCCGACCAAGCTAGAACTATTAGAATACCAGTTCATATGATTGAAACAATTAATAAAATTGTTAGAACGTCTAGACAAATTTTAAGTGAACGTGGAAGAGAACCTACACCAGAAGAGCTTGCTAAAAAATTAGCAATGTCTTTAGATAGAGTTAGAAAAGTGTTAAAAATTTCTAAAGAACCTGTATCTTTAGAAACCCCAGTTGGTGACGAGGAAGATAGCAGTCTAGGAGATTTTATCGAAGACCAAAATGCACTACAACCTCTTGATGCTTCTATTAGATCAAACTTAGGAGAGTCCACAACCAGAATTCTTGCCACTCTTACACCGAGAGAAGAAAGAGTACTAAGGATGCGTTTTGGTATTGGCATGAACACAGATCATACTTTAGAAGAAGTAGGTTTGCAGTTTTCTGTAACACGAGAAAGAATAAGGCAAATTGAAGCAAAAGCTTTAAGAAAACTTAAACACCCAAGTAGATCAAAACATTTAAAAAGCTTTTTAGAAAAATAAAATTTTAATCTGTAATGATTAAATTATTTTGGAATACTCATAATCACAAAAAAACTATCACAGACGATAAGGATATTAAAAAAAAAGAAGCAGTTCAGTTTAAATGGGGCATCTATCACAAAAAAAGTTCAGATTTATGGATTTATGAAATTTTAAAAAAAGTAAATTATAATGTTATTGAGAGTGAAAAAAATTTACAAAAAAACGATGTTTTAATTATTGTAGATTCTAACCCAGAAAAAAAGTTTGATTTATATAATAGACTAAATTTAATTTGTTCAAAAATACTATTATTTCATTTAGGGGATGAATCAGGAGAACCTGGTCTTCCTTTGGTCTATGAAAAGTGCAATTATATATGGAGAACCTTCTGTTCAAACAGATATTTTAATAACGATCGAGTTAAGTGTATACCCATTGGATATAAATCGGGACTTGTTAATATTGAAAAAAATGAAAGAAAATATAAGTGGACTTTTACAGGAACTCCCCACAAGTCTAGTAGACATGATTTATTGTTTCAGTTTTCTGACATTAAGCCTTTTTTTTGTCACAAAACTGAAAAATTTGATCAAAAAATAATTTCTGTTTATGAAATGAGTGAAGCTCTATCATCAACACAATTTATACCTTGTCCAAATGGTTTTTTTCATCCAGAAACATACAGACTGTACGAAGCTTTAGAATGTGGATGCATACCAATTGTTGAAAATACGTATAAATATTATGAACGTTTATTTCCCAATAATCCATTTATAAAAATTAATAAATGGATAGATGCAAAACCTATAATAAAAAATTGGAATGATGAGCAAATTAATAAAAAACAAGAAGAATGTAAAAGTTGGTGGAAAAATTATAAAATTAATCTTCAAGAATCAGTTAAAATGAAGGTAGTAGATGAAACAAAACACATTAAATAATATTGAAAAATTAGTTGATAATAAAAAAATTTCTCAGGCTGAAATTGAGTTGTCAAAGCTAGGTCCAGAGTTTTTAAAAAATGCGGAATACCTTTATTTAAGAAGCAAAATTTTTTATATTAATGAACTATATTATATAGCTTTAGATACCTTATTAATTGCTTTAGAATTTAATGCTAATGAAAAAACTTATAATTTAGCTTCAAAAATTTATAGTATTTTAGGAAATAATAAACTAAGTAAAGAGCTTTTAGATCCAGATTTAAGATTAAAAGCTGCAAATTCACTAAAAGATGAACTTTCTGGAATATATAGAAAAAAATTATCATAAGTTATAAGCATTAAATTTAAAAAAGCTTAAGTATTTTTAGGTAGATTTTTTTTTTAAAAGTTATAAAAATGTTACAATATTAAATAAAGGGCCTGTAGCTCAGCTGGTTAGAGCAGTACACTCATAATGTATTGGTCCCAGGTTCGAATCCTGGTGGGCCCACCAACAAAAATTTAATTGTTTATTAATAATTAAATTTAAAATTCAAAGAAGAGGAAGATTAATTTAATTACCACTCACCGATCGCTGAACGAAGTACATATTTTTTTATAAAATGGTCTCTCAAGTGTTTTCCATGGAAACCAAATACTGTATTGACATCCTGACTATAAAGGTGATCTACATTTTCCATGGAAAATTTAGCCGCAAGTTGTGCTGGTGCAAAACGAACACCACTGTCTATCATTTTTTGATAAAGATAGTAACAAATAACAACATCTTCTGCTTTCATTGGAAAATCTAAAGATCTAAAATTTATTTCCCCTGTGGCTTCTGCTAATTTACGGCTTCTCATAGAAAACCCTCCATTACCAACAGGATTTTTTTTAAGATGTAAAACTAAATTAGAATTTATTTTAATTTTGTTTGGCCAAGGTCCGCCAATGTAATCATAATCAAGAAATTCATTTTTCCATAAATCAGAGTTTACTACGAAACTATCTGCTTGTACGATAAGACAATGAGATGTTTTAAAGTATTTATGCAAATCCTGAAAAATTAATTCATTATAATCATCTACGCTATTAAGAGGAGGTATCGAAACATATTCTATATCAGGATATTTTTTTTCAGGAGGATATGGGCACAAAAGTTTAGCTTCTCCAAACTCAATATTATGTAAAGAAATTCTCATTGATATTTGCGCTGCATCAATCTCAGAAGAGGTGGCTGCCAAAAGAGTTACATTAGGTAATTTTAATTTTTTTTTCACAGTTTTTATTTTTGTCTAGAGTTAAATATATTAAGAATATTTTTAGCAATTGTTATTTTATCAAATTGAGTTTTGTATTTTTTACCTATTTTGATAGCTAATTCCCTTTTTTTCTCATATTCTTGATTAAGTTCATTTATTTTATCCACCATAGAAAGCGCATTAGGTTCACATATAAACTCTAAAGGAGAAAATTCCTTTGCAGTTAAATTATCTGCACAGGTTATAGGTATAGCGCCGCATATCATTCCCTCAATCATCGGCAAACCAATGCCCTCTGCTTTAGAAGGTAATAAGATAAATTTTGAAGAATTATAAAGAGTATTAAGATCAATATCAGAAATAACACCTACATAATTTCCAAACCCAGGATTTTCAGAGCCACATATCTTTATTTCTTTAATACTATTGTTTATTTTAGAAAGACTTTCTCTTACTAAAGCTATCCTTTTAATTGGATCGTTAGCTCTACCAACATAGAGAAAATTATTATTTTTTATGATATTCTTATCATAAAACACATCTTTAATAGGATTGTAAATTACTTCTATTTTTTTATTTAAAAATATAGCCAAGTCTTTTTTTACTTTAAAACTTATAACTGAAACAGCATCAGCTTTCTCTAAAAAATGTTCTACTAATAATTTAGTTTGCTTATCAACATTTGGTATGTGCCAAGGCACATCTAGAAAATTAAAAATTAAATATGATTTAGGAAATTTTTTTTTTAATACCATAGCTTTGTTAT
>Ga0209089_10005051_pt1 | contig 10876 bp, 11 predicted proteins | sample ArcticOcean_MG_C_FD_187431 | JGI IMG/M metagenome (GOLD analysis project Ga0209089, IMG submission 187431) | Marine microbial communities from western Arctic Ocean - ArcticOcean_MG_CB2_150 (SPAdes) (version 2) | ecosystem: Environmental > Aquatic > Marine > Oceanic | place: Arctic Ocean: Canada...
ATAAGTCGGACCATCGAAATCCGCGTCGAGGGCTTGCAATATCTCCCCTGAACTTGGTAGGGCGCTCCGCGGAATTTGCGTCTCGGTGTCCCAGAGTTTCGAGCGAACCAGCGCTTTTGGGCATTGGGTATAAATCCGTTCCGCGGTTACCGCGATGACGGTGGCCGGAACCTTGCTTTGCATCGTGAAGCTTTCGCGCAGTTCTGGGTCAGTTCGGATTTCCGCTTGGCCGTTTATGCGTAGGGTTTGACCTATACCGGGAATGAGGAATAACAGTGAAATTCGCGGGTCGCGCACGATGTTACGGAGGGTATCGATGCGGTTGTTGCCGCGCCGATCCGGGATCAGAACAGTGTTCTGGTCAAGCACGCGTACAAAACCAGCAGGATCGCCGCGAGGCGTACAGTCGAGCCCTTCCGGGCCTGACGAGGCGATCACCACAAATGGTGATTTTTCAATGAAGGCGCGGTAATGCGCGGAAATATGGTTAATTTCCTTGGTGACCGCCACGGCGACCGGTTGACCATAAATTTCATCAAGCTCGGCTTCGGATGTGATCGTATTGCTCATGGAATGACTGTCCCAATTTTGGTTGTTGTGGCGGAGCGCTGCGCGATTTTTATCGCGCGATGGCGCCCATGCGCCCCGCTTTGTAGTCGTCGAAGGCCTGTTGCAATTCCTCCTCGGTATTCATCACGAAGGGTCCGTAACGGGCGATGGGCTCGCGGATCGGCACGCCGCCGAACAACAGCAAGCGCGCCGGTGGGCCTGCGGCCGCGTCCAGAGCCAGATCAATGGTGTCACCATCGCCGAAAATGACCAACTGCCCCTCGTTGATAATGCGTCCTTGCGGGCCCACGGCCAGGCTGCCTTCGAACAGATAAAGCGCCATTTTGTGGTCCGCGGGCGGTGCCGGTTGGGCCCTCCCGCCAGGCTGCAGGGTCCAATCCTGCAAGGTGACCGGGGTATAGGTATTGATCTTGGCGGTAACGCCATAGGCCTCCCCCGCGATCACCCGGGCCGTGACCAGGCCGTCGGCGCTCTGGCCCAGGGGGATCTGGCCGCCGGCCACTAATTGATAACGTTGCGCCACCATCTTGTGTTCGCGGGGCAAATTGACCCAGACCTGAAAAGAATGCGCCCGGCCACCAGCCTTGCGCATGGCGGGGCTGGGCATCTCCGAATGCACGATGCCGGAACCTGCCGTCATCCATTGCACATCACCGGGCCTCATGATCTGGTAATCACCGGTCGAATCCTCATGCAGCTTTTCACCGGACAGCAGATAGCTGATGGTCTCGAAGCCACGATGGGGATGATCGGGCGCGCCCACGGCCTCGCCGGGCGGCCAGTCCACCGGCCCGACTTCGTCCAACATCAAAAACGGGTCCAGGTTGTCCAGCTGCGGCGTGGGGAAGGGGCGGCGCACGGGAAAGCCAGCCCCTTCCATGGTGCGCTGGGCCGTGATCACATCGGCGATTGGTCTGCTGGTCAAGTCCATGATGTTATTTGCCATCAACCTTGGTCCAACCGGGCTTGTGATAAGCCCAGACATCGCCCCACATTTGTTGCCCGCCATCCACGGTCAGCACTTCGCCATTGACGAATTTGCCCGATGGGGCGGCCATATAGATCACCGCCTCGGCGATATCCATGGCATCGCCCGAATGCAGCATGGGGTTGGAAACCTCGTACCTGGCGGCGGCATCGGGTGGATACAGCGAAAAAGCCTCGGTCTCGCAACAGCCGGGCGCAACACAGTTGACGCGGATATTCAGGGGCGCCCATTCCACGGCCACGGTCTTGGACAAATAGATCACCCCGGCGCGGGCGGCGCAGGTATGCGCGATATCGGGCATGCCGCGCCAAATATCCGCGACGATGTTGACGATCGAACCCGATTGCTTGCCATCGCGCCACTGCCGCGCCGCGGCCTGCATCATGTACCAGGTGCCGTTCAGATTGGTATCAACCACGGCGTTCCAGCCCTTTGGCGAAATATCAATCGCAGGCAGCGGGAACTGGCCGCCCGCGTTGTTGACCAGAACGTCGAGATTGCCATGGCGTTCGAATACCTCGGCTATCATGGCCGCGACGGCGTCGGGATCACGAATGGTCATCTGATGGGTATCACACCGCGCCCCCAGGGCCTCGATCTGGGATTTGACCTGGGCCAGCCTCTCGGGATTGCGGCCGCACAGCACCAGTGTGGCGCCCAGGCGGGCGAAGGTATAGGCGATGGCCTTGCCCAGGCCGCTGCCGCCGCCCGACACCAGGGCGACCTTGCCTGCGAACAGATCGGGGCGGTAGACCAGAGGGTAGGCCAGCAATTCCGCGTCGCTCCAGCCGAAACTGGGCGCTTCTTTTTCTTTATTCATCATAACCTCTTGTCAGGCATCAACGGACTATAGCCGTTTCGCGACCTCTTCCAACATCACTTCGGTCGCGCCACCGCCGATGGGGAGCAGGCGGGCATCCCGCGACATACGTTCGATGGTGCTCTCGCGTATATAGCCCATGCCGCCGTGAAACTGTACGCAATCGTACAGCATCCGGTTGACGACTTCCGCCGACATGGCCTTCAGCATGGAGACCTCGGCGACGCAATCCTGGCCCTCGCTGTCCAGCCAGGCCACGTGATAGGCTAGTTGCCGGGCCGCTTCTACCTGCGCCGCCAGCATCGCCAGGCGCTGGCGGATGCCCTGTTTGTCCCACAGGGTGCCATCGAAAGCTTGCCGCTCCTTCAGGTAGGCAAGGGTGATTTCCAGGGCCTTGCCGGCCTCGCCAATGGCCATGCCCGAGAGCACCAGACGCTCGTTCTGGAAATTATCCATGATGGCGTAGAAGCCTTTGTTTTCCTCTCCCAGCAAGTTGGCTCTGGGGACGCGGCAATCGGTGAAAACCAACTCCGCCGTATCCGAACAGCGCCAGCCATGCTTATCCAATTGCCGGGAGACGGCAAAGCCCGGCGTGTCCTTTTCCACCATGAAGATGGAGATGCCACGGCTGCCCTTGACGTCCGGGTCGGTGCGAGTGGCGACAAAGAATAGATCGCCGTGCACCCCGTTGGTGATGAACATCTTGGCCCCATTCAGCAAGTAGTCATCGCCATCAGCCACGGCGCGGCAGACCAACCCGGCCACATCCGAGCCGGCGCCGGGCTCGGTCACCGCGACGGCGGTGATTGTTTCGCCCCGGCAAATGGCCGGCAGATACCGCTCCTTTTGCGCCGAGCTGCCATAGCGCGCCAGATGGGGCGACGCCATATCGGTATGCACCAGCACCGTGGCCGAAAAGCCGCCAAAAGTGGAACGGCCAAGCTCCTCTGACAAGATCAACGACGCCATGGCGCCGAGGCCCGAGCCGCCATAGTCTTCCGGGTGCCGCATGCCGAGAAACCCTAGTTCCCCCATGTGCCGTAATACCTCCCGCGGGACCATGCCGTCCGCCTCCCAAGCCTCGCCCCGGGGCACTATTTCCTCGGCAACGAAGCGCCGGACTTGGGCCCGTATCAAACGCATTTCTTCGGTTAAGTGGATGGGATCTTGCATGGTTATGGTATTTTCCTTGACGTTTCGTTTGAATAAGCTGACGGAGCGCGACTGTGTTTGTTGAAGCAAGGATGATCGAGGCCGATGCGGTCATTGCGTATGATATTTGTATCAAGGGCGCCGCCGCCGCCGGCATAACGATAGCCCACGAACTTCGTAACACGTCCCTGCGGGTTTGTGTACTCTAGGGCGGTGGCCTCGACTACGAGGATGAATATCAGGAATTGTATTGGGCGAGGGATCTTGCATTTATGCTTCGATGCGCCATTATCGGATACTTGATTAGTGGCATAACAAAGAATCATGCATTTTTTGAAATGTTTTATATGGAACTCATGATGTTAGTGGTCACTGGCGCTATCGTGAAGCGGGAAGTGGCAAACATTGCCGAATTGGAACAGTCGAAAGATCAATTAACGTCGAGCCCACTACCAATAACAAACCTAATATAGTTGGACTTGTGACAGCCAGACTTGCAACAGATAGACCCATAGCAAGGTTGTCGACGCTTTGGTTCGGGCCCGTCCAATATGATTTCCCCTAGTATTGGAACAAATCCATGATTTACCGGACCCTGGGGCACAGTGGCTTGCATGTCTCGCCGCTTTGTCTTGGCACCATGATGTTCGGTGGTCGCACGGACCGGGCGGAGGCGGAGCGGATTATCGACCATGGGCGCGAAATGGGGGTCAATTTTATCGATACCGCCGACGTATATACCGGTGGCCAATCGGAGTTGATGACCGGTGGGGCAATCGCGGGCGAGCGGGACTATTGGGTGCTGGCGACCAAGGTTGGGGGCGCTAAGGGCGAGGGTCCCAATCAGCGTGGCGGATCGCGGAAATGGCTGCTTCGGGCCTGCGAGGATAGTCTGACCCGTCTGGGTACTGAATATATTGATATCTATTACCTGCATAAGGAGGATCCGCATACGCCGCTGGTGGAAACCGTGCGCGCCATGGCTGATTTGGTCCGCCAGGGCAAAATCCGCTATTTTGGGCTGTCCAATTACCGTTCCTGGCGGCTGGCGGAAATTTGCCATATCTGCGATGACCTCGGCGTTGACCGGCCCGTTGTCAGCCAGCCGTATTACAACGCCATGAATCGCATGCCGGAGGTAGAGCATCTCCCCGCCTGTGATTATTTTGGCCTGGGTGTGGTGCCATACAGCCCCCTGGCCCGTGGCGTGCTGACCGGTAAATACCCCCCGGGCGCTGCCCCGCCCGAAGACAGCCGCGCGGGGCGGAACGATCGCCGCATGATGCAATCGGAATGGCGGCCCGAATCCCTTGTGATCGCGCAAAGCCTGCGCCGGCATGCGGAAGCGCGGGGTATCACGGCCGGACAGTTCGCCCTAGCCTGGGTTTTGCACAATGCTCTGGTGCATAGCGCGATCGCCGGTCCCAGAACCTTTGCGCAGTGGACGGAAAATATAGGCTCTCTGGATTACCATTTCACCGCCGAGGATGAAGCCCTGGTCAACAGCTTGGTGCCCCCGGGCCATCCCTCGACACCCGGCTATAATGACCCAGCCTATCCCATCGACGGGCGCGTACCGCGATCCTAAGACCGCCATGCCGCGTTACAAGCTAATCATAGAATACGACGGCAGGGATTTTGTCGGCTGGCAGCGTCAAGCCAATGGATACGCCGTGCAACAGGCGTTGGAAGAAGCCATTCAGGCTTTTTCCGGCGAGGCCGTCAGATTACAGGCGGCCGGGCGTACCGACGCCGGGGTTCATGCCCTGGGCCAGGTGGCGCATTTTGATCTGATGCGCGGCCAGCTCGCCGACAAGGTGCGTGACGCAATTAATCATCATCTTAGACCGCGCCCAGTGGTCGTTGTGCGGGCCGACGTGGTGCCAGCGGGCTTCGATGCCCGGCATTCCGCCATCGCGCGCCACTATCTTTACCGCATCGCCGACCAGCGCCCGCCCCTGGCCTTGCGTCGAGGTCGCGCCTGGCATGTGCGCGGCCCCCTAGATGTGGAGGCGATGCACCAGGCGGCCCAAAACCTGGTGGGCAAGCATGATTTTACGACCTTTCGCGCGGCCCAATGTCAGGCCAAATCGCCCATTCGAACCCTTGATTTATTGCTGGTGGCGCGCCAGGACGGGGAAATTCACGTCCGGGCTCGGGCCCGCGCGTTCCTGCATAATCAAGTCCGCTCCATGGTCGGTAGTCTGCACCAGGTCGGTCGGGGAAAATGGTCGGAGGCGGAGCTTGCCGCCGCGCTGGCGGCCTGTGACCGCACCCGCTGCGGACCGGTGGCGCCGGCTGAAGGATTATATCTGACGGCCGTGGATTATCCCGAGACGTTGAACGTCTAAAGCATCTGGGTCGCCAGACCGTTGAACAGCAGGCTTAGCAGGAAATTGAAGGCGACGATGCCGATCGCGGTAACCGGTTTGCAGCGCAGGCCAGTCCGCGCCACCAGATAGCCGTAGAACAGCATGGTGACATGGGCTGCCATCAGGATCATCGCAGCGGTCTGGCCCGGTAGCGCGCCGGACAGAAAAAACATTACCGCCGGTAGGATCACCAACATTTCCAGCACGTTGGACCAATTCCAGACGATAATGTACTGAACATAGGTCAGGGTCAGGTCCAACAGTCGGGTCATGGCCACCATGACCACGGGGAAGATCAGCCAACTCGCCGCGAAGGCCGCCAATTTCACCGCGACATACCATTCCATAGAAACCGCGGGGCCGGTCTGCAGCTCTAGCCCCGGATGATGGCCATAGCTGAGGGCGAGGAAACCGATGTAAACCGGCGCCACCAGAACCAGTGCCGCGAACGAACGCCAGAAACCATCAATGGTTAGATTGAAATAAGCCAAAGCATTAGGATCCAGGCGGGCAATCCGCCAGGTGCCATGGATAGAACGGGTGAATTCAAGCAGCATTGATGCCGCCCCCGGTAACGTCTTCGGCAAAATATATCTCCAGTATCCGTGCATAGACCGCAGCCAATTGCTCTATATCTCGGACAGAGGCCTGTTCATCAACCTTGTGCATGCTCTCGGATATCAGGCCAAATTCCGCTACCGGGCAATGATGATGAATGAACCGCGCATCCGAAGTACCGCCCGTGGTGGTCAGGGCCGGCCGCCGCCCCGTGACCTCCGTGACTGCCTGGGCAATAAGGTCTATAAACGGGCCTGGCGTGGTCAGGAACGGTTCGGCGGACAGATGAAAGCTTAAGTCATAGGTGCCCCCGACCGCATCACATTGTTGCCGCAGCCATTGTTGCAGGCCGTCTGCCGTCTGCTCTGTATTGAAGCGGATATTGAACACTGCCCGGGCCTGGGAGGGGAGTACGTTGGTGGCGCTGTTGCCGACGTCGATGGTGGTCAGTTCCAGATTGGTGGGCGAGAAATGTTGGTTGCCGCTATCAAAGGTGTGTTGGCTCATACGATGCAGAATTTCAATCAGGGGGGGCAGGGGATTATGGGCCAGGTGCGGGTAGGCCACATGGCCCTGGACTCCATGTACCACCAGGGTGCCGGTAAGACTGCCGCGGCGGCCGATCTTCACCATGTCGCCCAAGGCCTCCGGGTTTGTCGGCTCCCCCACCAGGCAATGGTCCAGGCGTTCGCCCCGTTCACCCAGCCAACCGAGCACCTTGCGGGTGCCGTTGATGGAGGGGCCTTCCTCGTCACCGGTGATTAAAAGCGAGATCGAGCCGTCGAAACGGCCGCCGCGCTTGGCCAGGAAAATATCGACGGCGGAGATAAAGGCGGCCACCGCGCCTTTCATGTCCGTGGCGCCCCGGCCGTACAGGATGCCGTCGCGAATGTCTGCGGCAAAGGGTTCCAGGCTCCAGGCATCGGCATCACCCACGGGCACCACATCGGTGTGGCCAGCGAAGCAAAAATTTGGCCCGCGATCACCCAATCGGGCGTACAGATTATCAACATCCGCCGTATTGGGGGCAGAAAATGTCATCGAATGGCAGGTGAAGCCCAGGCGCTCCAACGCAGCCGCCGTGACCCCAAGGGCCCCGCCATCGCTGGGCGTGACGGAAGCGCAACGGATTAGGGCGCGCGCCAGTTCCACGGCGTCCGTGGGCTTGTTATCGGCCATGACGGGTAAATCCAACCTTCTAGTCGCGCAACAATTCGTTGATCGAGGTCTTGGCCCGGGTGCCCGCATCCACCTGTTTGACAATGACCGCGCAGTAGAGATTAACGCCGCCGATTGCGCCGGGCATGGAACCGGGCACGACAACGGAATAGGCTGGGACACGGCCATAGGAAACTTCGCCGGTCGCACGATTGACGATCTTGGTGGAGGAGCCAATGAAAACGCCCATGGAGAGCACGGAGCCTTCTTCGATAATGACCCCTTCGGCAACCTCGGACCGGGCTCCGATGAAGCAATTGTCTTCGATGATCACCGGTTCCGCCTGCAACGGTTCCAGAACGCCGCCGATGCCGGCGCCACCCGAGATATGGCAATCCTTGCCAATCTGGGCACAACTGCCAACCGTGGCCCAAGTATCGATCATGGTGCCGCTGTCCACATAGGCGCCCAGATTGACGAAACTCGGCATCAACACCACATTGGGCGCGATATAGGCGGACCTGCGGACGATACAGTTGGGGACGGCGCGGAAACCGGCGGCCCGAAACTGGTTGTCGCCCCAGCCTTCGAATTTGGACGGTACCTTGTCGTACCACGTCGTCCCTGGCCCTGGGCCGCCTTCGATCGCCGTCATGTCGTTTAGGCGAAAGGACAGCAACACCGCCTTTTTCAGCCATTGATTAACCTGCCAGCCGCCGGCGCTTTTTTCCGCCACCCGTTGGAGGCCTTGGTCCAGTGCGTCCAACGCCGCATCGACGGCATCGCGCACTTCGCCCGTGGTATTGACGCTGATGCCGTCGCGTTCTTCCCAGGCATCGTCAATGATGCTCTCAAGGCTGCCCGTGCTCATTAGGTTTCTCCCCGCTATAAACGGTGGGCAAACTAACCCGGCCCAATTTTCTGTCAACTCATTAGCGTCCCGCGGGCCGGCATTGGGTTCATAAATTCAGCAACCAACCCGGCAAATCATCGGTGATGTGGTGAACATGTAGTATTTGCTCCGCCGCCAGGCTCAGGTCGCGGCCGCCGCGGACCCAGACCGTTGCCATGCCAAGATCGGCCGCCGGCACCAGATTTTGCGCAATGTCCTCGACCATCACCGCGCGGTTGGGGTCGATTTGGTGCCGGGCCAAAACGGCGTTGTAGGGTAGGTGGTTTGGTTTTGGCACGAAATCGGCATCGACAATGTCAAAAAAACCGTCGAAATGATGTTGAATGCCCAAGTGGCCAACCACCCGTCGGGCATGTTCGGTAGTGGCATTGGTATAGACCACCTTGCGTCCCGGCAGGGCGTCCAGGGCCTGGCTCAAGCGGTCATCGATTGGTATACCAGATAGATCAAGGTCGTGGACATAGTCCAGGTAATCGCCTGGTTCCACGTCGTGCTCCAGCATCAGGCCCCGTAACGTGGTCCCATGGGTGTGGAAATAATGCTTTTGCACCACCCGCGCCTGCTCCAGAGGCAAATTTAAATATTGTGCCACGAATTCCCCCATGCGCTGCCCCAATTGGGCGCCAAGGTCGCAGTCCACTGGATATAGGGTATTGTCCAGATCAAAGATCCAGACGGCGATGTCCTGGGGGTTTACAGCGCTGGTTTCCGGCATCTTCCTAGATTGCGGGTAACGGCCGCGAAAGGCAAGCGTCACCGGCGCCGTCACCAACACCGTTCAGCGCCTTGCTGCCCGGGCCATTAACAACGCCTTAAGGTGCCGCGGATAAGCTTTCCCCCACGATGCTTAAGAACCTTTTGAAACGCAGAATAACCCGGCAAGCGGCCCATCTTCCCCTTTGTTGACGGATGTGACCGCCCCAGCCAGCATGGATTATGGCGCCCAGAAAAAGCTATTGGCGGCCTCGGATCTGGCGGCGCGCCTGCGCCTGACCGCGGCGGCAGATACGCGGCCCGAGATATTGTTATCCAAGGCATCGCCTTAAAAAAGCGGCTTGCCGTCCGATGTCGTGGCCAAGGTGCTCGCGTCCACGGACGCGCGGGCGATGACGGCGGTCGCTCGGAAAGCTGATTTATCCATGCGTACGGCCATGTAACTGCAACTCCGCATCGCCCGGGTGCGTACGAAATCCATATTGAATCCTCGCGATGGCGTCGATTATCCGCTCAGCGTGGTCGAATTGGAAAAGCAATTGAAGCGGCTGGTATAAACACGCCGGAAGCGCTAGCAGGGTGCTGAAAACGATTTAGGCCGCATTGGATCACAAAATTTAGTCATACCCGCGAAAGCGGGTATTCAGAAAACGCTCGAAGACAGCGGTAATTCCTGCCGCATCTAGATGCCCTCTTTCGCGGGTATAACGACAATAGGCGGAATACTTAAGTTTTTTATAGCGCCCTGCTAGGTGTTAGCCTCGATCATGGTGCCGACGCCGGCAGCGGTGAAGGCTTCCAACAACAGCACGTGGGGCAGCCGGCCATCCAAAATATGGGCCGCGCCGACGCCCTGTTGCACGGCGTCCAGGCAGGTCTCCAGCTTTGGGATCATGCCGCCCTTGATGACCTCGTCGCGCCTCAGGGCCTCGGCTTGGCCGGGGGTCATTCTCGAAATCAACTCACCATTCCCATCCAGTACCCCGGGGACGTCCGTCAGCATCACCAGCTTGGCGGCCTGCAAGGTTGCCGCGATCTTGCCGGCGACCGTATCGGCGTTGATGTTATAGGTCTCGCCATTGGCGCCGACGCCGATCGGGGCGATCACCGGGATCAGGTCCGATTGCGCAAAAGTCACCAGTAGCTTCGGATTGATGCGCACGGGCTCACCCACGAAGCCCAGATCCAACGCTTTTTCGATATTGGAATCGGGATCCCGTGTGCTGCGCTGCAGTTTGCGCGCCTCGATCAGGCGGCCATCCTTGCCCGACAGGCCGACGGCGACGCCGCCGGCGCCGTTGATGGCGGTGACCACGGCCTTGTTGATGGAGCCCGACAACACCATTTCGACGATTTCCACTGTCGCGGCGTCGGTAACGCGCAGGCCGTCGATGAAAGAGCTTTGTATCTTTAGGCGGTCCAGCATGGCGCCGATTTGCGGCCCGCCACCGTGTACTACCACCGGATTGATGCCGACCTGCTTCATCAACACGACGTCCCGGGCAAAATCATCCGCCCGCTCCGCATTACCCATGGCATGGCCACCATACTTGATGACAAAGGTCTGGCCGGTAAAGCGGCGCATATAGGGCAACGCCTCAACCAGCGTACGGGCGGTGTGTAATTGGACT
>Ga0209089_10005053_pt1 | contig 10875 bp, 14 predicted proteins | sample ArcticOcean_MG_C_FD_187431 | JGI IMG/M metagenome (GOLD analysis project Ga0209089, IMG submission 187431) | Marine microbial communities from western Arctic Ocean - ArcticOcean_MG_CB2_150 (SPAdes) (version 2) | ecosystem: Environmental > Aquatic > Marine > Oceanic | place: Arctic Ocean: Canada...
TCCGTGCCCCCACGCCCTCGGCGGCGATGGAACTGGCGATTCCGGAACGCCTCGAACTGGAAGCGTCGGTGCAGGAATGGCGCATGCGGCTTCAGCGCGGGATGCAGCAGCAGCTGCGCAGTTGCCGCGACCACTTGATCCAAGCCAAGCGGCAGTTGAGCAGTCCGGAAACCGGAATCCGACAATTCCAGCAGCGGGTGGACGATCTGGATTTGCGGCTCCGGGAACGCTTGCGAGCAAGGCTGGACCGCACCCGTTTTGCTCTGGAGGAATCCGCCACTCGCCTGCGCCTGCTGCAACCGTCCCGACAATTCCCGGAATTGCGGAACCGCGTGATGGCGTTGCAGCAGCAACTTCCCAAGCTGGTGAAGCAACGCCTGCAAGCGCAACAGGCGCAGATCGAACAGCACACAGGTCGGCTTGATTCACTCAGTCCGCTCCGGACCTTGGGGCGCGGTTACGGCATGGCCACCACGACGGAGGGGAAAGTCATCAAATCCCGCACACAGGTGCAGCCCGGAGACGAACTTGCTCTGCGCCTGGCGGATGGCACTTTGCACACCACCGTGCAACGGGTGGAACCTCGTCCTTGAAGCTCGTCTCAGACCGCGCTGGCACCGCCATCCACGGGCAGGATTTGTCCCGTCACCCAGCGCGAATCCTCGCTCGCAAAAAACAGCGCAACATCCGCAACGTCCTCCGGGGTTCCTAGTCCTAACAAGTGCCTATTCACCAGTGCTTCGGTGGGTCCGGAGTCGTTTCCTCCAGCCATGAGCGCCTTCACACGTTCCGTCATGACCGCACCCGGTGCAATCGCATTGACCCGAATTTTCTTGGGCGCGCACTGCAACGCCAGCGCACGGGTGAGGGTGACAATGCCTCCCTTGGCCGCAGTGTAAGCATCAGCCCCCGCAGTGCCGATCATGGAGCGGATGGATGCGGTGTTGATGATCGAACCACCCCCGCGTTGCTCCATGTGGGGGATCACAAATCGGCAACCCGCAAAGGGACCAAACAGGTTCAGGCCAATCGCACGGTCGAATTCCTCCAGCGGCATTTTCAGCAAGTGATCGTCAAGCGGCGTAGCTCCCCCTGCGTTGTTGTAAAGCACGTCCACGCCCCCCAGCGAGGCCACCAGCGACTCAATGGCCTCTTGCTGCACGGTAGCGTCACTGACATCGGCCTGAATGAACTCGGCCTGCCCGCCTTGTGTCCGAATTTCTTCGGCAACCTCGATACCCGCAGGATTGAGGTCCAGCAATCCTACGACCGCGCCTTCCTTGGCAAAGCGCAGGGCGCTGGCCTTGCCGATGCCGGCGGCGGCTCCGGTGATGAGGACGATTTTTCCTTGCAGTCGGTTCATGCGGCTTCTCCACGGTTTTCGCAGGACCATCACCATCCGGCCTGACTCCGTAAAGCTCAAGCCTCGATTCTCCTGTTGATCGATGGTGCTGAAACTGGTGCGGGATTTCCGGGACAAGCACGGCGAGGTTTCGCTGGGAGGCTTCACTCCGACCGAGCGGGGCAATGCCCTCTACTACCACAAGCAGGTGTTGCGCTTTGGGCGCGGGTTCAACTCGTAAGTGCAACTCACCGTCTGGTGAAGAGAGGCAAGCTGCGTCAGCATCAGTGCCTTTCAAACCAGCAAGCATGAGAGGCACCGATGAGAGGCGACACGCAGCTCACCCAAGAAGAACGCTACCAGATTGAGGTCCTTTTGCGGGACATTCCCAAAGTGAGATTGCGGTCTTGCTGAAGCGCCACAAGTCCATGATCAGCCCGCGAGGCCCGAGCCAAGCCGAGGATTGCACCCGGGACTTGGGAGGCGGTTGAGAACCTGCTGTGCAAGGACTGGATCCTGGAGCAGATCAGCGGCTGGCTGTCGCAGGAGCAGGGTCTGCAGGTCAGCCATGAATGGATCCACCAGCATGTCCATGCGGACAAGCGCCGTGGTGGCGAGTTCCATATTCACCTGCGTTGCCGGAAGCTGCGCAGGAAACGCTACGGGAGTCATGACCGCCGGGGGCAAATCAGGAGCTGGATCCCGATCGACGAGCGGCCGGGGCTCGTTGAGGAACGCTCCCACATCGGCGACTGGGAGGCCGACACCGTGATCGAAAAACTGGGCGGCTCCGTTCTGGTCACGCTTGCAGAGCACAAGACTCGCTACAGCGTCATCGCCAAGGCTCCCGCGACTCAACAACCAACCCCGAAAATGTCTTGGCTTCAAGACTCCAAATCAGCTATGCTCTGAAATCAACTCACCTGTTGCACTTTCGAGTTGAATCCGTGAGACACATTTCAATATATTACCCTGAACCGCTTTGGTGAGAAAATAGCCATTATATGACCACGCTCGCAGAAGATTTTGAACTACACAAACTGACCCCGCAGTGTGGCGCAGAAGTGCGTGGGCTCGACCTGTCGGTGCCGCTCACTCCGGAAACGGTGGAGCGTCTCCGCCTTGCTCACGCTGAGCATTGCGTGTTGTTTTTCCGGGATCAAACACTGACCCCGCCGCAACTCAAGCAACTGGGCCAACACTTTGGCGAACTGCACCTGCACCCCGCGTGGCCAAGGTTGGTGGCGGGGCATCCGGAAGTGATGGAGATTTACGCAGACGAAAACACCAAGCGGATTGCCGGGGAGGACTGGCATTCCGATGTTTCCTGTGATCCGGAACCCCCGCTGGGGACCATGCTCTACCTGCTGGAAGTCCCGCCCCTCGGCGGCGATACGCTTTTTGCCAACATGTACGCCGCCTTTGAAGCCTTGTCCACTCCCCTGCAAAAACTGCTCGCAGGGCTGACCGCACTGCACGACGGTGAACAAACCTACCGAGGGCGTTACGAAGGCATGGAGGAGGAGGGCAAGGTGTACCCGCGCTCGGAACATCCCGTGGTGCGCACCCATCCCGTCACAGGACGGCCGTTGCTGTTCGTGAACCGCATCTTCACCACACGCATTCTGGAACTTTCACAAACCGAAAGTGCGGCCCTCCTGCAGATGCTCTTCCGACACATTGAGCAACCGCAGTTCCAATGCCGCTTCCAGTGGCAATCCGGCTCGCTCGCCTTCTGGGATAACCGCTGTACTCAGCATCACGCACTCTGGGACTACTACCCGCACCGCCGAGTCGGACACCGTGTGACCATCCGGGGCGACGCTCCGTTTTTTCGTCAGAACTGAGGCCCCGCAATTCTGACGAAACGCTTGCTACTCCGAAACCATTGCTCTAGCGTACTGCCTTTCGTGTTGGTACGCAGACCCTTTTCCGACACGTTCGCTCGGCCCCCAGCACCATTCGGGCCGAGTGCGACCCCTTGGACCCTCAACCAATTTGAGTGATGTGGGATAACATTGACCTACTGCTTCAGATGCCAGTGCTGAACATCCAGTTGCTGCTGGACGGGTTGTTCGTTGGAGCCATCTTTGCGCTGGCGTCCTACGGGTTGGCACTGGTTTGGGGCGTGATGAACGTCAAGAACCTCGCGCAGGGCGATTTTGTCATCATGGGTGGCTACATCGCTTGGTGGATGTCTGACACTTGGGAGGTCCATCCCATCCTTGGACTGCCCGTGGCGATTATCGTGATGTTCGTCTTTGGCTGGGTGATGTACCGCGTCATCATCAGCCGCGTGGTGGGACGCGACATGTTCACCTCGCTACTTGCCACCTTTGGGTTGGCCATCGTGGTGCAGCAGTTGCTGAACCAGATGTTTGGTCCGGAAGTGCAGACGGCGGAGTCCGGTTTTCAAACTCGCTTCTTCATGGACGGGATGGTCTCGGTGGCAGAGATTAAGTTCGTCTCCTTCGTGCTCACGACCATCCTCGCGGCTATTGTGATCACCTTCATGAAGTACAGCCGCATGGGGCAGGCAATCCGTGCGACGGCTCAGGACGCCCGTGCCGCCAAGGTGATGGGCATTGACACCGAGCGGGTGTACGCCTTCACCTACGCGCTCAACGCTGCGATCTGCGGTGCTGCTGGAGTGCTGATCTCGATGATCTGGATCATCCAGCCTTTCTTCGGACTCAGCCACTCGATCCGCGCCTTTGTGGTCGTCACTGCCGCCGGACTTGGCAACCTTCCGGGGGTGATTGCCACCGGGTTGGGTTTGGGGGCAATTGAGCAGTTTGGAGGCTTCATCCTTGGAGCTGAATACCAACAGGCACTGGTGGTGGGCATGTTATTGCTGGTGCTGGTGATCCGGCAAATTCAACAGAGCAAACAACGGCAGGCGGTGGTATGAAGTTCGATCTTGGTGTGCGCGGGTACACCGTGCTCCTGATTTTCGGGATTGCCGCTCCGTTCATTTTTCCCAACTACACCTTCCAGTTGGCCATCTGGATGATGATGATCATGTTCGCCCTCACTTGGGACATCATGGGTGGACAAATGGGCTACAACTCGCTGGGGAACATTTTTTTCTTCGGAGCCGGGATGTATGTCTCAGCAATTGTGCAAATCGGCCTCTACTACGATGTTGCAGAGTACACCGCTCACTCTGGCACGATCAAGATTAGTTACACGCACACGCAGTATTACACCGCTCTGCTGCTGGGATTGCTTGCCGCAGCCATCGGTTGCGTGATCTTCTCGGTGATTTTGAGCCAAGTGGTGTTCGGGTTGCGCGGACCGTACTTCGCCATCGGCACCCTCGGCATAGCGTTGGCCGCCGGGGAACTCGTGGGCACCTGGGAGTACGTGGGCGGCGGCGGCGGCATCACCATGCCCGTGCATCCCGGAGAGCCCCTGGAGCGCGAACTGCTTTTCTACTACCTCTGCTTCGCCCTCACCGCAGCCACTTTTCTGTTTCTGCGCTGGTTGTACTCCACACGCTTCAGCTTGGCGATCAACGCCATCCGGGACGATGAGGAAAAGGCTGAGGGCATGGGCCTCCACACGCTGCGCTACAAAACCATCGCGTGGTCCGTCTCTGCTTTTTTTCTGGGCATCTCCGGAAGCATCTTCGGCAACATGACCGGGTTTGTCGAACCGCTTGAAATCGCCTTCCCCACTGTCACCTTCGGCATCTTCATGGTCGTGATGGCACTGCTCGGCGGCAAGGGCACGCTCTGGGGTCCGGTGCTGGGAGCCACCGCATTCCACCTCTTCAAGGAGGCCACTTGGATCTACATGCTGGGCTGGCAGTGGGTGGCGCTGGGGACTCTCATCATCGTCAACATCGTCTTCTTCCAGCAGGGCATCATGGGCTGGGCACAGGAACAATGGCCGGAACGCTTCGGCATCCGAGTGGAAAAAACCCGTGGCAGACAGGGAGGCAGTTGATGGCAGGCATCGCAACCAGCGTGATCGAATGCTCCGGAGTCTCGAAAGCCTACGGAGGTGTGGTCGCCAATGAAGGAGTTTCCCTCAGCGTTCCGGAAGGCCAGATCACCGGATTGATCGGTCCGAACGGTTCCGGCAAGACCACGCTCTTTAACTCGATCGTGGGCTACCACCCTATTGATGCCGGATCGATCAAATTCCGGGGGCAGGAGATTTCGCAAATACGGGTCACACAGATCGCCCGGCTGGGGTTGCTCCGGACCTTCCAGCAAACCCGCATCTACTCGCAGATGAACTGCGTGGAGAACATGAAGATTTCACTGCCGCACCGCAACGAGACTTACGGCACGATGTTCTCCAAGTATCCGGCGGAGGTGACGGAAAAGGCGGAAGCGCTGCTGGAGTTCGTGGGGCTTTACGAAAAACGCTTGCTCATCTCCGGAGATCTCTCCTTTGGTCAGCAGAAGCTGTTGGAATTCGCAATGGCCCTCATGAACGAGCCGGAGGTGCTGCTGCTTGACGAGCCGACGGCGGGGATCAACCCCACCCTTATCAACGGCCTCATTGACCGACTCAAGCGGGCGAACACCGAAATGGGCATCACGCTGTTTGTGATCGAACACAACATGCGGGTGATCATGAACCTCGCGGAACACATCTACTGCCTTGCCAACGGCAAAGTCTTGTCGGAGGGGTCTCCGGATGAAATCCAGAACGACCAGCGGGTGATTGACGCCTACCTGGGCGGACACGCTTAAACCCCATCACGGAGCAGTTATGGCGGACGCGGAGTTGAAGAAATCCGATACGGTGAGCGGCTACCACATGGGAAATGTGGAAACTGTCATTTCCGTGGACGAAGTCGCACGGGAAGCAGAGAAAATCGCGGCCGAGGGGCCAAGCCTTGCAGCCATTGCCGGACTCGCCAACAACAACCCCTTTGTTGCCATCGAGAACCTGCGGGCGGGTTATGGCAAGATGGAGATTCTGCACGAGTTCAACCTGCAAGTGGGCAAAGGGCAGTCGCTCTGCTTGATCGGTCCCAACGGTGCCGGCAAATCCACGGTGTTGCACTCCGTCTTTGGATTCACCAACATCTTTGGCGGTAGCATCAACGTGGGCGAGGGCAGCAGCAAGCAGGACGTGACTCAACTCACCTCCAGCGAAAAGCTCAAACGCGCTGGCATCGCCTACATCCTTCAGGACAAGTCGATCTTTCCGGGCATGACCGTGGAAGAAAACCTCTGGATGGGAGGCTACCTCAAAAACTCTCCGGACCAGGCTAAAGCCGCCGCTGAGCAGATTTTCGAGAAATACCCCCGACTCGCCCAACGACGCAAGAAGCTCGCGAAGGTGCTTTCTGGAGGCGAGCGCCGCCTACTGGAAATCTCCCGCGCCCTCGTGATGCAGCCGGAAGTGCTGCTCGTGGACGAACCGTCCATCGGCCTCGAACCCCGCTTCATTGACATGGTGTTCGAGATTCTGGACGACCTCCAGCACGCTGAAGGTAAGACAATCATCATGGTCGAGCAGAACGCCAAGAAGGGCTTGGAGTTCGCCGACATCGGCTATGTCCTCGTTTCCGGAAACCTCGCACTCGCGGGATCGGGCGACGAGTTGCTTGCCAATCCGGAAGTTGGTCGGCTCTTCCTCGGCGGCTGAGTCCGCAACGCTTGCGAAAACCTCCCAGATTTTTTGATTGTCAACTCTTGTTTGCAGGATGACACCGTTGCAATCAATGCGCGGATTCAACTCGTAAGTGCAACTCACACGCTGGAGATGAGAGTCAAACTCCGTTAGACTCCTTGCCTTTCAAACCGACAATAGCCTCTTGCGGGTCGAGTCTCTTAGCGACGGCGATCGTGGCAAACCCCTTGCCGTTGTCATGGTGAGCGTGTAGACAATCCTTTCCAGTTCCTTTCATTCGGAGAGCCAGTGTTGCTCTTTCGCGGGAGTTTCATTGTAAACCGGAGTTTGCTGAAGCCACTGAAAGTAGTTGTCGTTGAGCAGCGGTTGACCCGCGAGCAGGTGATTGAGGTATTCGCGGGTGGGTGGGAACTCTGGTCCCGTCTTCAGCGCGGAATAGGCGATGGCCGCGAACGCTTCTCCGGATGCCGTAAAGATGGTCACGGGCAGGCGTTCGTAGTGCCCCTCTGCCACGCCTTCGTAGCCATCAAGGACATCAAGGTCACGGTGCTTGAGGGTGTACGCGATGCCCTCCACGCTTTGTCCGGGAGCAGGCGTGATGTTGGCCACACACCAGCGTCCGCTCGGCACCTGTTTGTTGAAGAGCAGACGAAAGTCCGTAAGCGTGGCCGCAAAACGCTTGGCGGACCAACCGAGACGTTCGTGCATGCGGTCGGCATTCATGTTGGAGCCAAAGGCAAAGTAGCGGGGCATGGCGGTTATTCTTCTTCGGTGGGCGAGGTGTCGAGGTGCCACTTGGCGTTGATGCGGTGGTAGATGTCATCGAGGTCAACGAGCAACTCCCGACCGTCCTTGCGGATGGCAATGGTGCGCCCCTGAATTTCCTCCACGTTGTCCTCATCGTAGCTGATGGAGCGGACCACGCAGACTTCGCCGTGATCAAGCAGCGTGGCGAGTTCGCGCTTGAATTCGTGGATGGAACAACCCTGCACGCCCTTGCCATCCGCGAGAATGAACCCCACTTCGCCGCGCTTGTTCGGCGTTTCTCCCGTCAATGGTTGCAGGCCGTTGTCCTTGCAGAGCAGCCTGAACTCCTCCACGTCCGTGACTCGGAAGTAGTTGCTGCGTGATTTCTCGATGAAGTTACTCATAGTGATTCCTGACACAGTCCACATTTCCTGAGTAGGCTAGAAGGGTGGTGGGGAAACTCAAGGCATTCCGGAATGCCGGCAATTGCATCATTGTGTTTCCCCGTCTAGACTTCCCGCAGAATTCTGGTAAACTGGAGCCAGTCCATTGACCTCACCCACAACGCGCTATGTTCAGGATTATCGTTCTGTTTGTTGCCATTGCCCTGATTTCCGGATGCAGCACCTTGAGCCTGATCTATGAGTTTGGCGACGATTATATCGTGTGGCGGGCTGATGATTACCTCGACCTCACAGGACAGCAGGATGATTTCGTGGACTCCCGCATGGAAGCGTTGCTGGAGTGGCACCGGATCAACGAACTCCCAACCTACACCGCCTTTCTGAAAGAAGTCCAGCGGCGGGGCGGGGACGGCCTGACGATGGCGGAACTGGAAGAGGGGCAGGCTCGCATTGAGGCGGCGGGGCAACGCCTGAGCAACCGAGCGATTCCGGACATCGCTCGGTTGCTGACGACAGTGACCCCGGAACAGATCGTCCACCTTGAGCAGGAAATGCAGGAGGAGAACGAGGAGTTCGAGGAGAAACTGGCCCGTTCTCAAGGAAAACGCCAGCGCAAGCGGCAGGAGCGACTGGTGGATACTCTGGAGAACTGGCTCGGTGCGCTTTCCGAAGCCCAAAAACTGCGGATTGCGGAGTTACAAACGCAGTGGGCAGCAGCAAGCCCGGACTCCACTGCCGGGCGCATGCAACGCCGACGAAACTCACAACCTCGCTTCCTTGCATTACTGCGGAGGGAGTCAACTGAGCCGGAAATTGCAGCGTGGTTGAGCGAATGGGTGGAGACTTGGGGGAATCCCGATACGCCCACAGAACGGGCCCAGTGGCAAGCCCGGGCGTTGCGGAACCGAGAACGTATGCTCGCCGTGGATGGCCTGCTGACTCCGGAACAGCGGCAACACGCCATCACTGAACTTCAAGAGTACATTGACCAGATGCGCGAGCTTGCGGCAGAACCACCATCCCTGAGCGTGTCTGGCGCCGATCCCACGCTTTAGCCGGGTCCGGTTTTTCCACCTGCGACAACTCCATCCGGAAGAACGCATCGACCTCTCCAAGATGAAAGAGTGCGGAGGCTATCGGTGGCTGGCTCAGGAAAAGAAGGGACGGCGCAGGCTCACCCTTCCCTTCAATGACCAGCAATCCGCATCCCAATGCATGTACAACTCACTTGATGAAAGGGACCAGAAAGTTGTGAGGTATCTTGTTGATCAGATTGAAGAAATCGTCACCAAAGGAACCAAAGGCCAGTCTGATGCAGCTTACTGGAAGGGGATTACCACCATCATTAAGTCCGGAGCTTCCATGGTCGTAGGCCAATAGATTGGCGCTGCCCGCATTGTTGGGGTCTCCAAGTAGAGTGCCTTAAAATCTCGACGTCACAAAGCGCCAGCCTTTGAGCAATTAAATCAACTCAAGACTCCGTAACATCGGTTCCGTTAAGGTCTGATCTTTATTAAGAATGTGACTTCAATGCCTGATCTGTTATTGCCTGTTGCACTCGCATTGCTTGCTGCGGCACTGTTTGCTTTTGGCAATCAATGCTCACGTATTGCCTTGCGTTACACTGACCCACAGACAGCGACGCTATACCAAATTGGTGTGAGCACGGCATTATACTGGCTTACGGCACCCTTCTACCTAGAATTACACTTTTGGACTTCACCAGTACTACCCCTGCTCGCCGTGATTGGACTGTTTCGGCCCCTGCTATCTGCCAACCTTGGAATGGCAGGGACACGCATACTCGGGCCAACGATCTCTAGCACTCTGGCAGCCACAGCACCACTGTTCAGTGTGGCTCTGGGCGTACTACTCCTGACAGAGACCCTTACATGGGAGGTGGCCCTCGGTACGGCAGGAATCACACTAGCGGTGATGGTTTTGTCTTGGCAGCGAAACGCTGTTCGTTCCTGGCCAATGATCGCCCTACTTCTACCCATAAGCGCAGCCCTGCTACGCAGTCTGGCACATGCCCTTGCCAAAATCGGGCTTGAAAGCATTCCAAGCCCGATTTTCGTTGCACTGATAGCTTACTCGGTATCGTTTCCACTCGCCCTTGCCAATAACCTTAGAGTAAATCGTCGAGTCCCTCGAAATATACCTCCAGCTGGACTCAAGTGGCTACTGATCACAGGATTGATTTATGGAATATCTGCACTTGTCATGAACACCGCCCTTATGTCCGGGCGCTTGATCGTTGTCAGTCCCATAGTTGCCTGCTCACCACTTTTCACCTTACTTCTGGGACACTTCGTGTTTCGAGAAGAAGCACTCACACGTAGGGTTGCTGTCGCCGTTATGCTTGTGGTTCCGAGTGTGGCCCTGATTGGTTTTCGTGCCTGAATGCGAATTGTACGACTGAGCCCAGTGTCAATTTTGGTTTAGTTTTGGACTGCCCTCAAAGATCCCTCTATCTGGTATCTTGCTTAAAAATGGTGCTGGAACAACGTAAGTTGCTCAAAATTCACTCATTCACCATAGATATCGTACAAACATTGACGCTGCAAGCTGCGGGGAGTTAGACCCGAATGAGATTAAAAGATATGAGATCTTATCGTAAATAAGTATGTGAACGGTCGTGGAGTTTTCCGTTTCGGTTCCGGGATACATGGGGCCTTGAGCTAGGCCTCGATGGGGAAGTCGACCGGCAGGTTGTATAGTCCGCAGGCGGTCTCCAAGAGGGTGTCCTCGAAGTTGGCCTTGGGTTTCGATGGATGTCGCGGG
>Ga0209089_10005056_pt1 | contig 10873 bp, 6 predicted proteins | sample ArcticOcean_MG_C_FD_187431 | JGI IMG/M metagenome (GOLD analysis project Ga0209089, IMG submission 187431) | Marine microbial communities from western Arctic Ocean - ArcticOcean_MG_CB2_150 (SPAdes) (version 2) | ecosystem: Environmental > Aquatic > Marine > Oceanic | place: Arctic Ocean: Canada...
CCCTCGTACAGGCTGCCCTTTCGCGCGCGCAAACCGCCGGTTGAGCCTTTCGGGATCGCGCCGTTGTCGCTGCAATACCAAAGCACCGTGTTGTCGGCGACGCCGAGTTTGCGGATGCCTTTTCGCAGTTCGCCCAGCGCGGCGTCCATCGCCGTGATCTCGCCATAAAAATGCGCCGCGCCGTCCGGCTGATCGGCGTACATTTTTTTGTATTTATCAACCGCAACGTGCGGGCTGTGGGGGTTGCCGAACCATATCACCGCGAGGAAAGGTTTGTCGCTCTTGGTCGCCTTGCCGATCCAGTCCAGCGCCAGGTCGGTCGTGACGTGTGAGCTTTCACCGTCGGTCTCGATCACCTTCCCGTTATGGCTGAAGAGCGGGCTGTTCTCGTAAAAGTTCGGGCTTGAAAACCAGTCGTCGAATCCGCTGTTGCCCGGGCTGGCTGCGCCGTCGGCGCGCATCGAGCCGATATGCCACTTGCCAAAATGCGCCGTCGTGTAGCCTGCTTTTTGGAGCGCCTCGGCGACGGTGATCTCCTGCGACCGCAGCGTGTGGCCCCACGCGAAGCAGCCGAAGCGGTTCGGGTTGCGCCCGGTCATCACGCTCCCGCGTGTCGGCGAACAAACCGCCGCGGCAGAATAAAACCGATCGAACCGCAGGCCGGTTCGCGCCATCTCATCCATCACCGGTGTCTTGAGCACCGGATGCCCGTAGTAGCCGGTGTCACCCCAGCCCTGATCGTCGGCCATGCAGAGAATGAAGTTCGGCCGCTCGGCCAACGGCTTGGCCAAGGCAACCACAGCGAACACGATTAAGATGAAAGTGCGTTTCATGAGAAATCCCCCAACACGGGTTCGGCGGAAAGACTTGCTGCCAAGCGGCAAATAGTCGAGCGCCGCTTTGGCCTTGCGCGGCGGGGCGCTTGGAGGGATGCTTACAGCACTTAATTTCACGATGAAAACCAGAATTTTTCACTGCATTGTTGCGCTTGGCTTTGGCCTCGCGCTTGGCCAGGCGGCCGATCCGACCCAAGACCGGGTGGCCAAGGGCGTCGCCGCCGAGTTGCCGTCGCTTGTTTCGCTGTACAAACATTTTCACGCCAACCCGGAGCTGTCGTTCATGGAGGCTGAGACAGCCAAGCGCCTGGCCGCCGAGTTGCGCGATGCCGGGTTGAAGGTCACCACCGGTGTCGGCGGGCACGGACTCGTCGGCGTGCTCAAGAACGGCGACGGGCCGACGCTGCTCATCCGTGCCGACATGGACGGCTTGCCTGTGCAGGAGGAAACCGGCCTGCCGCACGCCAGCACCAAGCAGATGGCCGACGACTTGGGCAACACGGTTTACACCATGCACGCCTGCGGGCACGACGTGCACATGACGAGCTTCGTCGGCACGGCGCGGCTGCTGGGCCAACTGCGCGACCGGTGGAGCGGCACGCTGGTGATGATCGGCCAGCCGGCGGAGGAGCGCGGCGCCGGCGCGCGCGCGATGCTCGAGGACGGGTTGTTCAAGCGGTTCCCAGTGCCGGACTACTGCATCGCCCTGCACGTGGCGTCTGACCAGCCGGCCGGCACGATCGGCTACAATTCCGGCTACGTGTACGCCAACGTCGACTCGGTGGACATCACCGTGCGCGGGCAGGGCGGCCACGGCTCGCAGCCGCAGGCGTCGAAGGACCCGATCGTGCTTGCGTCACAGATCATCATCGCGCTGCAGACGATTGTCAGCCGCGAGGTGCATCCGCGAGAGCCGGCGGTCGTCACCGTCGGATCGATCCACGGCGGCACCAAGCACAACATCATTCCCAACGAGGTGAAGTTGCAACTGACCGTGCGCTCGTACACCGACAAGGTTCGCAACCAGATTATCGCCGCGATCAGGCGCATCAGCCTCGGCACCGCGCAGGCCGCCGGCGTGGCCAAGGACCGGCTGCCGGTCGTGACCGTGAAGGACGAGTTCACGCCGTCGGCCTACAACGAACCCGCCTTGGCCAAGCGCGTCACCGACACGATGGCCGACTGGCTCGGCAAGGGAACGCTCATCAAGCGGCAGCCGACGATGGGTGGCGAGGACTTCGGCATGTACGGCCGCACCGAGCACAAGATACCGATCTTCATGTTTGCGCTTGGCACCGTGTCGAGCGACCTTCTCAAGCGCTTCCGCGCCGCTGGGAAACCGCTGCCGATGGTGCATTCGAGCACCTACGCACCGGACATCGAGCCGAGCCTGCGCACCGGCGTCACCGCCACCACCGCCGCGGCCCTCGATTTGCTCGCAGCGCCGTAACCGAACGGTTTAATTTAAATCAATTTACGGCTTGTATATTTTCGTCCTTCTTTCCATAATCTTTTCTCCTAACCATTTGTCAGTTAAGCATTTGTTGCCATGAACGATATTTTCATCAGTTACGCGCATCTGGACGACCAGTCCATCGATGAAGATCAAAAGGGCTGGATCTCGAAATTCCATCGTGTGCTCGAGATAAAACTGAGCCAGTTGCTCGGCGAGTCCCCCACCATTTGGCGCGACCAGAAGCTCTCCGGTAGTGATATTTATGACGACAAGATCGTCAACGAGTTCAAGAACGCCCAGGTCATGATCTCGATCCTCTCCCCGAGATACGTCAAGTCGGAGTGGTGCAACCGGGAACTTCATGAGTTTTACCAGTCCGCGGAGGACGGCACGGGCGTGCGTATTGGTGACAAGTCACGGATTATCAAGGTGGTCAAGACGCCGTTTGACGCGGAAGAGGCGGTCGAGCATCTCCCGAAGCTATTCGAGGCTATTCTTGGCTTTGATTTTTTCGAGCAGGACCAGGAAACCGGCCGGATTGTTGAGTTCGACGAGGCGTTCGGGCTGCGCGCGAAACAGAATTATTTCTCCCGCATCTACGACCTCGCCTCGGAGATCGCGGACATCCTCAAAAACATGCGCCGCGGCGCCGCGCCGGAACAGACCGAGCCGCTCGCCAAGACCGGCCGCACGATCTTCCTCGCGGCGGTCACGTCCGACATCCAGTCCGGCCGCGAGAAACTTTACCGCGAATTGATTGATCGTGGTCACCACGTTCTGCCCGATCGCCCACTGCCGACGTCCGGCGCGGAACTGGAGGGAGCTATCCGGGAGATGCTTGGCCAGGCGGACTGCTCGGTGCATCTGGTCGGCCAAAAGTACGGCATCATACCGGAGGACGCCGCCCACTCGATGGCCAAGATTCAAAACGATCTGGCCTCGGAACGGTTCAGCGCCAAGCCGGGCTTTCAGCGGTTCATCTGGATGCCCCGGCCGCTGATCACCGACGACGCCCGGCAGCAACAATTCATCACCGAGCTGCAGGAAAACCCAGACGCCCACGCCGGCGCGGAGTTGATGGAGGACAGCCTCGACAACTTTCGCGATTACGTTGTCGAGAAACTCAAACGCAAGGCCAAGCCGGCGGAGACATCGGCCGACACCGGGCCAAGCGCGGGTGGGCCTTCCAGCGTGTATCTCATTTTTGACCAAAAAGACGACGAAACCGTCGCGTCCATCGAGGACCACTTGTTCGATCAGGGGCTGGAAGTGTTGGTGCCGTCGTTCGACGGTGACGAGGCCGACATCAAGCAGGCGCACAAAGAAAAAATGATCCACTGCGACGCAGTGCTGATCTACTACGGCAACGCCGACCGTTCCTGGGTGGACATGAAACTCATGAACCTGATGAAGGCTCCCGGCTATGGCCGAACCAAGCCGTTCGCCGCCAAGACCGTTTACCTCGCGCCGCCGTTGGACCGGCGCAAACAACGCTACCGCACCCACTCGGCCGAGGTGGTCGTGCAGGAAGACGACAACTTCACTCCAGCCCTGCTCGAGGCCTTCACCGCAACCCTCAAGAAATAATTTCTCGGAACCATGATCCACGACGAAGTCAAAAATCCTTTCCCAGGTCTGCGCCCCTTTGAGTTTGGCGATAACCATCTCTTTTTCGGCCGCGACGAACAAACCACCGAGCTCACAACGCGCCTTCGAAAAAACCGTTTTGTTGCCGTCGTCGGCACCTCCGGAAGTGGCAAATCGTCGCTAGTGCGCGCTGGCCTGATGCCGGAACTACTTAGCGGTACCATGGCCAGCGCTGGATCCAGTTGGGAAACCACCATCATGCGGCCCGGCGGCGATCCCATCACCAACCTGGCCGCCGCCATCGTCGAGGCCGACCTGTACGATTCGGACGAGGAGGACATCGCCTCCCAGGTTCGCGCGACCCTCACCCGCAGCGGGCTTGGCCTCGTTGAGGCCATTCGCCAAAGCAAGCGGCCCGAGGGCACCAACTTCCTGCTGGTCGTGGACCAGTTCGAGGAAATCTTTCGCTTTCGCCGTAGTGACGACGCCACCGACGAGCAGGCTGCCTTCTTCGTCAACCTTCTGCTCGAGGCGAGTGCGCAGGCTGACCTGCCGCTGTACGTCATTATCACCATGCGCTCCGATTTCCTCGGCGAATGCAGCCAGTTCCCGCGCCTGGCCGACACCGTCAACGAGGGCGAGTTCCTCATCCCGCGCCTGAACCGCGACCAGCGCAAGGAAGCCATCGTCGGACCGGTTAAGGTTGCCGGCGGTGAGATTGCCGATCGCCTCTTGCTCCGGCTGCTCAATGACATAGGCGACGATCCCGACCAGTTGCCCATACTCCAGCACGCTCTCATGCGCACTTGGGACCTGTTCGAGGAACGCGGCGGCGACGGTGCGCTCGACCTCGAGCATTATCAGGCGACTGGTGGCATGGGCGAGGCCCTCAGCCGCCACGCCGATGAGGTGTACGGCGAACTGCCGGATGCCGAACACAAGCGGATCGCCGAGAAGCTGTTCAAGTCACTCACCGAGAAGGTCGATGCCAACCGCGGCATCCGCCGCCCCATGCAGTTGGCGGAGCTGCATGAAATCTGCGGGGGCGAGGAGTCGCATCTGCGCGAGGTGCTCGACGCCTTCCGCAAGACCGGCTGCACCTTCCTCATGCCGGCCGGTGAAACTAAGATTAAGACCAAAACTGTCATCGACATCTCCCACGAAAGCCTGATGCGCGCCTGGCGCAGCCTGCGAAACTGGGTCGATGAAGAGGCCCAGTCCGCCAAGATTTACCGACGCCTGGCCGACACCGCCACGCTGTATCACGAGGACAAAGCCGGCCTGTATCGCGATCCCGATTTGCAAATCTCCCTCTCGTGGCGCGAAGAAAGCCGTCCAAACAAAACCTGGGCCAACCGCTACTACCCCGGCTTCGAGAGCGCCATGGCCTTCCTCGACCAATCCCAAGAAGAAGCCGAACGTGAGGAACGCAAACGCGAAGTCGCCCGCCAACGCGAAGTCGCCCAAGCCAAGGCCTTGGCCAAAGCCAAAGCTAGATCAGCCACTATTTTCAAATTTGCCTGCATCGGTGTAACGATTCTGGCGATTACGGCTGTGTTTGCAATGATTGAGGCACGCGAAAGTCGTGACGAGGCCGACCGCCAGATCATCAACCTGGCCAAGCGCAGCATCGCCACCGGCGAGGCCATGGATGCCGAGGACGACCACTTGGGCGCGCTGGTCTGGTACGCCGACGCCATTCGCTTGGCCAAGAAGGATCCCACGATCCAGTCCAAGTATCAGGCGGTGTTCAAAACCAAACTCGATAACGCCGTCAAACTTCGCTACTCGCTCAACATTGAGGAGCCCATCGGTTTCGCTCGCCTCATGCTTGGAGGGACTAAGGCTGTGGTCGTAACTCAAAAAGGAAATTTTATACGATCAATGGATAACCAAGTATATATACTAGACTTGGAGACAGGAAACAAACGGGCAATCTATTCCTCGAATGGAATGATTAGAGGAACAAAAATTAATAAACAAAAAACAATAATGGCATTCTTAGAAGAAAATGCTCGAACATACCATGCCATTGATCTGACCTCTGCCAAAAGTATATTCAAAAAACAATTGTCCTTCCAAAGGCTTAGAAGCCCGCGATTTAATGAACAAGGCAACCATTTAATCCTCGCAGGACATATGCAAGATATAGGAGGAAGTATTTCAGTTATTGATTTAGCCTCCGCGAAGGAAATTAACAAAAAGGATTTTTCAGGATATCTTGGATTTTTACATTCCGGCAAACAGTCTCTTATTGGTTTTTCTACTAGTAAAATAAATTCTGGCATTTTCTATTCAACCTGGGATTGGAAAACTGGCAAAGATGTTGCCTCTTTCAACGAGCCAGGACAAAAAACAGGAATCATAGTGCAAACTCTAATAGATCAACAACGAGGTAATATTATTGCGGCAACGGTAGATTATCCGGATACGCCTCAACAAGCTACTTACATTCAAGTTCTGAATCCTGATAATAAGGCTTCCATATATGATTCGCCGAAGAAAAGTGAGAGTTTAGATTTAGCGGTTCTTTCTCCAAATCAAAAATATTTGGCATTGGCTCGTAGCGATGGGGTGGTAGAGGTACACGATATGGATAGCTTGGCCATAGTCTGGGAATCTGAACAAAAACAGATCGGTATTGGCCAAGTGGGATCGCTTGAGTTCAGCCCAGATGGATCGCTATTACTGGCGGCAGGAGGTGGGGTGAATCTTGGCGTGTGGGAGACATCAACTGGACGTTTGATAACCAGTGACTTGAAACACGGAAGTGGACTAGCAATGGCAAGTTGGAACGAACTGGGTAATGCTTTTCTCACTTCGTCCAAAGAAGGGGAGTTGCGTCTTTATGAGATACCCAATCTAATGGGTTCAAAATATTTGGCCGAGGTAGTTATGATACCAGAAACCACCGTTGCCATTGCCGAGGCAATGGCTACTCGCACGATTGATGAGGGGAAAATGGTGTCGCTCGCTAATAATCAAAATGGTGCAGCGCCAGATTTGAGTATCCTTCCCGCAATTCATCAATATCCCGATTCAGATCAGATAAAGAATTGGCACAAGTCACAGGTACTGGCCGCCAAGGGCAACAAACGGTGGTCAGCAGTAAAGTTTCATCTTGATAAAGCATCCGCTATAACTCCGTTGGGGGAGGAAGAAATCCAATCACGTTTTGAAGCGCATCTTAATCTTGGTCTTTACGAATTAGCTAATAAAGACTTGGAAGCTTTAAAACAAGATAAGGTTTCAACTGCCATTAAACAGGAGTTTCTCATGCCCGATTTGGCAAATAAATGGAAACAAGATGTGTGGTATTATTCCGGCTATTATTCTTGCGCCAATCAAGATGAAGGATTCAGTCAAGAATATATTAATCACAATTCCTTAAAACTTAATGAAGAAAAAGATTGGATCGGACTGCCAGACTTTAAACCTGCGGATGTTCCAGACAATATGATTGTTTCAGGTGAGATGTATGCCGATGCTCCTGAAAATTCTGTCTACTATGCAGCCAAAATTTTCACGGTTGATGAAGCCGGAATTTATGATCTTGCATTCGATTCTGATGACCAAATGAAAGCATGGATAAATGGTTCGCTTGTTCATTCTTTTTTTCGCCAACGCGGCAGAGGAATGATGATGAATCCAGAAAGAGATTCAGCTGGTTCTTGGCTTAACAAAGGGAAAAATTTAATAATCATCAAAATTGTTAATGGAATTTTAGCGTCAGGGTTCTACTTTGAGATCGGAAAACGTGAGGAAAAAATAGTCGACTTACAAAGAAATTATTTGCTTTTGGCTACAGATAAGAAAACTGCTGTCCCTACTCTTGGTGGAGATGCAATCCCCTCATCCAAGGATATAATGGGAGTTGCTTTGTTCACAAAAGACAAAAAAATAGCTTCTGTTATTCAAGAAGGTTTACTAAAGAATAATAATGTATCATCAATAATTAACGGAACCGCTCTCAACCCTAATTCTTATATCAAACCAAAAGAATTGCCTTCACCTGACCAATTTAAAAATGGGTTTACAGTTGAATGTATAATTACAAAGACTAACAAATTAGGTGCTTTTCATATTATAAGTAATGGGGGATCTTTTGCTGAATCAGGTTTTTCATTAATGGCAGGGAATCAGAATGGTGGTATTTTACGAGGAGAATTCCAAAATACGGAATCGAATGAAAAAATCATGATGGATGCACCGTATCCATTTGACGATAACTGGCATCATGTTGCATTAACTTACGATCCAGAAAGAAAAGCTGCGCGACTTTATTTGGATGGCAAACCTGCAACCCAGTGGACGCCCTATAAAAGTCCATTAATTTTCAATCCTAAAAGACTTAGAATTGGGGATAATGAATTACGGGGTATGGGTTTTAGCGGTGGAGGTATTACTGATGTTACTATTTGGCCTACGGTTCTAAGTGAAGAAATTATTTTGAATTTATCTAGCGGATCTATTTCGGAAGACTTGGGAACGCCATTGTTTAGCCTTCCACTGCGCTTTGATAATATCGAGGCTGCTAAAAGTGATAAAAACTTCACTTCAGAGAATATTAACTGGAAAAAATCAACAGCAATTCATCCTCGCCATAATGATGGGATTTTTGTATATCCTACTTTTCAAAACCAGAATTTTTCAGACCCCGATCTCTATGCCGCATTGGGTGCATTGGAGTATAGAATAGGTAATTATGAAAAATCATTAAAATTGTTAATACAGTCTCAGAATAACGGTCGATATTCAACTGAAGTCAATTTTCATCCGTTCAGATTTCAAAGAGGAGATTCATCAAATAGTATTAATAGGGATGCGGCTCCTTATCTTATTATGGCCTACAAAAAATGTGGGTACGATGGTCAGTACTCCCGCTTGAGTGGAGCATTAAACGAATATTTCAATCAGTTTGAAATTAGAACTGCAGAAATCCCTGGCGAAATAGATGTGATGGAACGTATCAAGTTCAAGTCTCTCCAGCGCGAGATGAACGCCTTGGCCGAGGAATAGTTTAGTCTTTCTTGGCCAAGCGCCGGTTGTCGGGTGGCAGCAAAAAAGGGTTGGTGCGGCACCTGGCCACACCAACCCCTGAACCCTTCAAGCGGGTGAGCGGTTATGGATTGGGAGACGTGCCGTCTCCGGTGCTGTCGCGTTTCAACCCACTGCTGCGTTCGATGTCGGTCACATAACCGAGCCTGCGGTACAGGTCGCTATCCGGGCCGAACCGGGGAGACGCCTTGATGCCGTTGATGACGCGATTGGTGAGCTTTCTCACCTTTTGATCCTCCACCTTGCGGCGGACAATCGCGCCGCTCACTGCACCCCTGAGTTGATCCAGCTCTTCGCGTTCTGTGATCGCGCCCCGGGTCGCCGTCTTGAACTGCTCCAGCGTCATACCGGCCAGCGATTCATCTGCGGCAACTGCGGCCCATTCCTTCGCCACGAGATCCCGCCATTGGCCGACGTTCCGATATTGAATTGAATCCCGTTTCTTCTTCGGCTTCCGTGAGGGAGGCCGCTGAGGTTCACCCGGAGGTGACTCAGCATTCGAGGCTTCCGACTCGGGTGGTGCCTCTGATGGCACAGTTGCGTTGCAAGCATCCTTATCCGGATTATTCCGGACATTGATGGTTATACCTTTAGGGTCATCTTCTACAACCCTAACCTGAACTGAATTAATATTCTGTTCCATACCATCAATTACAGTTGGTTTTGAGAAATGGGAAAAAATATTTTCGATTATTTTCAACTGAACAGCATCGGGTTATCGTAAAACGTATTTTTATTAATGTTTTGATGTTTTCAGCATCGAAAAAAAGATAAAAAAACTCCAATTGAACATCGCGTTAGCCGTTTTGCGCGGCGCGAGAGGCCGTTTACGCCGTGAGCAAAGCCGCGATCGTCGTCCGCGACGCCGACTGTCTCACCCGCAAAACGGGTTGCGCGCCGCGCCGAGTGGTATGCGTCCCATTGTACACGTTGAATCACGCCCGCAGCGTGCCGTCCCTGCCGCTTTCCGGAGCGTTCCAAAGCGGTGCAGAGAAACGCACTCCACGACGCTGGCGCGAATTTTTATAGTACCGATTCTCGGAGGGGAACTTCTGTCCATCCCTCTGCGGAAATCTGCTAAATCTGCGGATTGGAGTTCAACGCCTTGGCTAAGCTTGGCAGGTTGCCGGTGTCTTCACGGTCTGGCCAAGCTCATGGATATGCCGATCACATTTGACACCGCTATAACACAGCACATAACGGCGACTCGGCGTTTGCAGTCGGTCAGTCTGCAGATGGCCACCGGTAAGCGTGAGATGGGTGGTACCCAACTCGATCCGGCGAATTTTTCCATGGCCTCCAAATTCGACGCGCAGGTGCATCTGATGGAGGGTGTACCGAGCAACGCCGTCAAGGAAGGCATGAGCCAAGTATCCAACGATCGCGCCAAGGTCGGCGCGGCGCAAGCCAGCCTTGAAGCCGAGAGCGAGCGGCTGTCCTTGCTCACAAGTCGATTAATCCCGAGGCTGCGCTGTATCTCACCCTTTGATTTCAGCTAAAAAAAAGCTTGCACCCCGGTACCGGCTGGCTAAAGTGCTCCCACTGTTTCCAACATCGAAAGGAACATTATCATGAAAAAAATAATCGCATTATTCGCAATGGCCGCTGCGGTGGTCGGAGTCCAGGCAGCCGAGATCAACCTGAAAGTGGACGGAATGGTCTGCTCGATCGGTTGTGTCAGCAAGGTCAAGCAGAGCCTGACCGCGCTCAAGGGAGTCGATATCAAGGGCACTAAGTTTGCTCTCGGCAAGCAGCTCGGCGAGGTGAAGGTCTCATTCTGTGACAAGACCACTTCGAAGAAAAAGATCCTGCAGGCCATCAAGAAGGCCGGTTACAAAAAAGTAGCTGTGGTGCCCCAAAAGAAGGCCAAAGGTAAAGCCAAGACCAAGAAGAAGGCTTAACTTTTCTAAGTTTTTTCAATCGGCGCTCCCTTTCG